>Ga0066710_100001714_pt1 | contig 16798 bp, 12 predicted proteins | sample GraSoiAngelo_159_FD_79666 | JGI IMG/M metagenome (GOLD analysis project Ga0066710, IMG submission 79666) | Grasslands soil microbial communities from the Angelo Coastal Reserve, California, USA - 14_1009_16_40cm | ecosystem: Environmental > Terrestrial > Soil > Grasslands | place: USA... | reverse complement strand
GATATTCCCGCGGCAACAAAAGATAGTCGAGTTTCGCAACTGCTGTATGAAGAGGTCAGCAAGCCTTTGGATTTGAGCCGTGGCCCGCTGTTTCGGACACAGATTCTCCGGCTCTCTCCGTCAGAACACATTCTGGTGTTGATTGTTCACCGCATTATTTGTGATGAACGGTCGCTGCAGATCTTGTTTGCGGAAATCGCAGCTTGTTATTCGGCCAGGCTTCGAGGCGAGTCCTGGAATCCAGACGAAGCATCGCGTGGATATCTTGAGTTCGCAAGAACCCAGCGGGAAGAATTGTTGAATGACGAGCTGCAATCGCAGCTCGCTTATTGGAAACAACAACTGGCGGGAGCCCCATCGAGCGTGGACCTGCCAGTAGACCACTCGCGCCCGCCCGTGCAGAGCTTCCGCGGCGCCACCTGCACTACGCAGATCTCATCAACAGTGTATGAACGTTTGCAGGATCTGAGCCGCAGCCAGCACGTCACGTTGTTCTCTGCTCTACTTGCAGCCTTCAACATTTTGCTATGGCGGTACAGCGCACAGGATGATTTGGTGCTGGGGACGGAAGTTTCGGGACGCAGCTGTCCAGAAACGCTAAATGCCATTGGATTGTTCGCCAACCAATTGGTGCTGCGCACCGATATTTCCGGCGATCCTAGTGTGTTGGAACTGCTGCACCGTGTGCATGCGATAGTCGAAGCTGCCCAGGCGCATCAAGATTTTCCTTTCGAACAGCTGGTTGACGAACTCAATCCAGAGCGCGACCTGAGCCGCAATCCGCTTTTCCAAATCATGTTCAACGTGCGAAATGCTTCGCCGGGGTCATGGGAGATGCCCAACTTAACGGTCACGCCGCTCCAGGCGGAGAAAGCTAACGAGAAATTTGATTTGACGGCCAATCTGCTGCAAAGGAGTGAGAGCCTCGAGTGCTCTTTCAATTACAACCCAGATCTTTTCGACGCCGCAACGATCAGTCGGATGACAGAGCATTACTGCAAGCTGCTGGAAGAAGTCTCCGCTGATCCTGAGAGGCACATTTCTGAGTTACCGCTCCTAGGAGAAGCAGAACAGCACAAGATCCTGCTGGAGTTCAATGAGACTGCTGTCAATTATCGGCGTGACCTTTGCATTCATGACTTCCTCGAAGCTCAGGCGACACGGACCCCCGAGGCAATCGCCCTAACTTGCGAGCGTGAGCATTTTACGTATGCGGAACTCAACACGCGTGCGAATCGTTTGGCTCACTACTTGCGGAAGCGCGGGGTCCGCCCCGAAGTATTGGTTGGCATCTGTATGGAACGCTCCCCTGAAATGCTGGTTGGGATTCTCGGCATTCTGAAAGCGGGTGGCGCGTATGTGCCGCTCGATCCTGCGTATCCCGTGCAACGTTTGGCGGCTATTCTCGAGGATGCGAAAACTCCGGTATTGGTTACGCAGCAGCGGTTGGTTGATTTGCTTCCTCCGGGTGTGGCGACGACTGTGTCCGTTGATGCCGATTGGCAGGAAATTGCCCAGGAATCCGGCGAGAATCCAGCCGCTGCCGCGAAACCCGGAAACCTGGCTTATGTGCTATTTACTTCTGGATCCACGGGCAGGCCGAAGGGAGTCGCTATCGAGCATCGCAGCGCTGCGACCTTCATTCAGTGGGCGCAGAGCGTTTTCACGCCCCAGGAGGTTGCTGGCACGTTGTTCTCGACTTCGATGTGTTTCGACCTTTCTGTTTTCGAAATGTTCGTACCTCTCAGCATGGGCGGCAGGGTCATCATGGCCGAGAATGCTTTGTTCCTGCCCAAGCTACCCAATCCGGATGAAGTTACATTGATTAACACTGTCCCTTCAGCGATTGCGGAACTGGTGCGGATGAAAGCTGTCCCGGCATCCGTGGAGGTGGTAAACCTGGCAGGCGAAGCGCTTTCCACCAGCCTGGCACAGCAGATCTACGATAACACCCGGGTGCGAAAGCTTTACAATCTGTATGGCCCAACCGAGGATACAACCTACTCGACTTACACTCTGGTTCCGCGAGGAGGCGAAGTCACCATCGGTCGCCCGTTGGCGAACACGCAGGTTTACATTCTGGACGTAAACGGTAGGCCAACTCCAATCGGCGTTTCCGGTGAATTGCACCTCGCCGGGGAAGGCTTGGCGCGCGGCTACTTTGGTCGGCCGGATCTCACGGCTGAGCGCTTCGTTTCCAATCCGTTCAATGCCAATCCTCAGGCTCGTATGTATCGGACGGGTGACCTAGCGCGCTTCCTGCCGGACGGAAATATACAGTATCTCGGCCGCATGGATAGTCAGGTGAAGATCCGCGGGTTCCGCATCGAAATGGGAGAGATTGAATCCGTCCTAGCCAAACATCCCGCGCTGCAAACTGTAGTTGTGGTCATTCGCGAGGATAAGCGGGCAGACAAGCGCCTCGTTGCCTACCTCGTCTTTGTTCCAGGCAAAGACGAGTCCAGCGCCAATCTGCGCGTTTTCCTGAAGGAAAACCTGCCGGAATATATGATTCCCAGCGCATTCGTGAAGATGGACGCACTCCCTCTTACATCCAATGGAAAGATCAACCGCCGCGCTCTTCCCGCTCCAGATTGGTCACGGATTGATAGCGGAGCTTCGATTGCGGCGCGCGACCAGTTGGAGGTTATGCTGGTCGAGACCTGGCAGAAGGGGCTGGGGATTCCAAATATCAGCGTGACTGACAACTTTTTCGATCTTGGTGGCCATTCCTTGCTGGCGGCGCGGCTGCTCTCGGAAGTGGAGAAAATTACCGGCCGGCAGATTCCTCTCTCCGCTTTGTTCCGCGGACCGACAGTGGAGTCGCTAGCCCAATTGATCCGCGAAGGGGACGAGGCTAATCCTGACCCGCTGGTAATGCAAATCCAGAGGGGCGGCGACGGATTGGCCTTCTTCGCGGTTGCTTCGCCGGGCGTGGAAACGCTCGGCTTCGGCCTGCTGGCCCGTCACATGGGGCCAGATCAGACCGTTTACAAGCTGCAGGGCCACGCGCCCGTTGTGGTGGGCAGACCTTTCACTGAGAAAGACTTGCGGTCGCTGTCTCGAGAATACATCGCAGCCATGCGCGCGGTTCAGCCGGAGGGTCCATACTGCCTGGGCGGAATGTGTGAAGGAGTCCAGATTGCCGAAAGGATGGTTGGCGATCTGGAAGCGCAAGGAGAGGAGGTCGGCCTATTCGCCATTTTCGACACCTGGGTGCTCCAGCACAGCCAACGATTATGGCTATGGCGGATTGAGTACTTTCGCCAACGCTTGAGGCAGTTGAAGGAGATGAATTTCTCGCAGCAATGGGAGGCTTGCAAACGGGCCGTCGATACTCAATGGAGGAGGCTGACGGGCAAGTCTCGGGGCAGAAGTGAATGGTACCGTGCGTATTGGCCTGATGATTTCACCCCGGGCCGCTTCCGGGCTCCGGTGATCCTGTTCAAACGGCCGAAACAGCCTTTCTACTACGTCGATGATCCCGAGATGGGTTGGGGCCAACGTAGCGAGGGGGGGGTGGAGATCCACGAAATCGAGTTCGATCACGATGAATTACTTCGTGAGCCGTACGTGCGACCCGTAGGAGAGCAACTCGCAGCATGTGTAAAGCGTTTGGGCAAGCGGCCTGGGGAATTTGAGTTTTGGCCGCTCGAAGCCTCCGTGATTTCCTCGTCATCGAGCTAAGTCATTGTCGAAAGTACAAAATTCATGAAGAAGTTGGACAAAGTTGAAATTCTGAAGAACGTCGGCTCCAGTTGGTTTGCTCCGGGCGTGAATGTTCTGGTTGGGATCTTTCTTTCGCTTTATATGTTTCACCGGCTTGGGGATGAAGCCTTCGGCCTCTGGGTTCTGATTTTTTCCATCACGGGTTATTACGGGCTTTTCGATCTGGGGATTCGCTCTTCCATCGTCCGCTATTCGCGCTCCGCAAATGTATGGCAAGCAATTCGAACAACCGGCCCGTGCTGATTTTGGGCGCTGCCCCGCGCATCTCTGTGGCGGTCGCACGCTCGCTGTATCGCCACGGAATCCCCGTAGAAGTCGCCTCCTTTTTGGGGACCGAGCGGGAGCTGCGCTCACGCGCCATTCGCGCCTTCCATCGCCTGCCGCTGAAAGAACTCTATCCAACAAAATTTCTAGATTTGCTTCTGGCATTGATTCGTGAGCGCGGATTCGACATGGCGCTGCCGACCAGCGATCCCGCATTATCGGCGCTAGCTGAGCACTACGACCGCCTCGCTCCGCTTTTGCATGTTGGCTGTCCGCCGCCTAGCGCCGTCGAGCGCGTGCTAAATAAAGCTCTTACTTTGGAAGCGGCGAAAAAATGCGGGATCCATGTGCCGTTCACCTGCACCGTCGGGAATATGACTGAACTGGAGCAGGTGGCCGCGCAGCTTCGCTTTCCACTTGTAGCCAAGCCTGGGCAAAAAGGCGCGAAGGTTTTCCGGGTGCGCACCTTCCCTACCCTTGAAAAGTTGTCGGAAGCTCTGCGAATGAACGATCCGGGCCTTGTTTTGCTGCAGGAGTACTGCCCTGGCATTGGCGTCGGAGTAGAGATGCTGCTGCACAAAGGCGAATGTGTTGCTGCATTCCAGCATCGCCGATTGAAGGAAGCTCCCGCCAGCGGTGGGGTTGCAGTAATGGCTGTTGCCGAGGCTCTCGATCCTGGGCTGCGCGACGCATCTCTGAAATTACTGCGCGCACTAGAGTGGGAAGGCCCAGCTATGGTGGAATTCCGCGTCGACCGTCAGACTGGAACCTGCGTCCTCATGGAAGTGAACGGGCGATATTGGGGAACATCATCGCTTCCCATCCTCGCCGGCGTCGACTTTCCGCTTTATCATTGGCAAATTTTGCATGGCGAACAGCCGCGTGTACCCGGTAAGTATGCCGTCGGCATGCGCTGGCGTTGGACGCCCGGATATCTGGATCGCCTTTACAGCATCGTGGCAAACTCTAGGGGAGGAATCAGTAGTACGACCTCGCGGATCCGCGAACTCGCTCAGACCACGATAGATTTCTTTCCGACAATCCACGAGGCGCTGTGGTCATGGTCTGATCCGGAGCCATTCTTCTCTGAGCTGGCTGCCTCGATATACGAACATCTCACCGCAGCAGTCAATTGGTTGCTGCGGAAGCTTATTCCGGGGGGCATGAGCAGGTATGCGAAAATCTACTTACGCCTGCGGCCGGAGGCGCGCCCTATCTACGCGAAGTTACGTACCGCTGATGCGCTGGGCACGAATCGGGAAAATGGCCAGGCCTTTCTTCGCACCGCGAGGTCAGTAGTGTTCGTTTGCTATGGAAACATCATGCGCAGCCCGATGGCGGAAGCGATGCTGAAACGAGTGCTCGCCGAGCAAGGGTCTAGCGGCATCGGAGTCAAATCGGCTGGACTGCATGCGCGTGTCGGCCGCGAGGCGCACCCTGGGGCGCTAAAAGTATCGCGCGAGATTGGTATTCCGCTCGACAATCATCGAGCGCAGTTGCTCAGCCCCGAGATGGTTGCATCCTCGGATCTGATTTTTGCCATGGATTTTGAAAATCTTGCCGAACTGTATGCGGTCTATCCTGAGGCGCGGCACAAGATTCATATGCTCAGCGCCTTTGCCGAAGGAAAACAGCGCAATCGCGAGATCACAGATCCGTACTATGGCGACGAGGAAACGACCCGGCAATGCTATTCCATCTTGATGCAATGCGTCGGAAATCTGGCGCGAAGCGTTCTCCATGCTCGCACGCTGGTGCGTCATTGAAGGCCCGGGCCGGCATCATTCTGACTATTGGTTGTTGATTCGCATTGAACAGGAGACAATGTCCGAACTCTGGAAATATTTGAAGTACGGTGGCCCAGCTTTGACAGGGCGAATCCCCGCCGGCCGGCGGCTAACAGTAGTTCATGATGAGGTTTTCCTGGTTTCATATCCGCGCTCGGGAAATACCTGGACGCGCTTTCTGATCGGCAATCGCTCAAGAAGTCTGGGTTATGAAGTGAGCTGCGCCAAAGAGACTCCGGCAGAGAAGCCGGCGCTGGCGGGTTCCTAACCGTTGTGAGTCAGAAATTTTGCAATGCGCATCAGGCCGCATGCTGGATGGCCCGCAAAAAAGTCCGGCGCAGGGAATTTTGATTTCGTTTGTCTCCCTTCCCTGGCTGCAAGTATACGCATCATCGTAGTCGTGCCGTCTGGAACGCGTGTCCAGTCAAGAATAGTTGTGAACAGTACAAACCATAGAACCTGGGAGGTTCACGGATTTGACCGCTTCGACCAGCCATCTTATTCCGCCGCATGGCGGTGAACTCGCCAATCTAGTCACTGAACCCGAAAGAAGCAACGAACTCAAGGCACATTCCAGGGAATGGCCATCCTGGGATTTAACCGCGCGGCAGATTTGCGATTTGGAGTTGCTGATGAGCGGCGGCTTCTCTCCGTTGCGCGGATTCATGACGCGCGCCGATTACGAAGGCGTGTGCCACAACATGCGCCTGGCAAATGGTGTGCTGTGGCCGATGCCGATCACGCTGGACGTAACCGAACACTTCGCCAAGTCGTTGAAGCCTGGAAGCAGCACGGTTGCGCTGCGCGATGCTGAGGGCGTGATGCTCGCCGTTCTGCACGTTGAAGAAGTCTGGCAGCCGGACAAGAAAGCGGAGGCCGAATCGGTATTCAAGACCACGAGCTATGCGCACCCGGGCGTCGACTATCTGTTCAATAAGGCGCACCCGTGGTACATCGGAGGCCGGGTGGAAGGCGTGCAAGCGGCAGCCCACTACGATTTCAAATCATTGCGCTTAACGCCCTCCGAACTGAGAGCGGAATTTGCGCGTCTGGGATGGCGTCGCGTGGTTGCGTTCCAAACCCGAAATCCCATGCATCGGGCGCATGTGGAGCTGACGTTTCGCGCCGCGAAACAGGTGGAAGCGAATCTGTTGATTCATCCTTCGGTGGGCATGACTAAGCCGGGCGATGTGGACTATTTCACCCGCGTCCGCTGCTATCAGTTGCTTCTCTCAAAATTCCCGCCTGGGACAGTAAAGCTTTCACTGCTCCCACTTGCCATGCGCATGGGAGGACCTCGCGAGGCTATCTGGCATGCGCTTATCCGGAGGAACCACGGCTGCACTCATTTCATTGTCGGCCGCGACCATGCCGGTCCGGGGAATGACACCAATGGCAAGCCGTTCTACGGACCGTATGAAGCGCAGGAATTGTTCAAGAAACACGAAACTGATGTCGGCGTGAGCATGGTGCAGTTCAACATGATGGTCTACCTGGAAGATGAGGATAAATACGTCCCAGACAACGAAGTGACCAAGGGTTCCCGCGTGCTGAACATTTCTGGCACAGAATTACGGCAGCGGCTCAACGAGGGCCGCGATATCCCTTCCTGGTTCACTTATCCCGAGGTCGTGCAGGAACTGCGGCGAAGCTATCCGCCGCGACATAAACAGGGTGTAACCATTTTTTTCACGGGACTTTCGGGCTCGGGGAAATCGACGATCGCGAATGTGCTGCTCACAAAGTTTCTGGAAACCGGCGGACGGCCAGTCACACTTCTAGACGGCGACCTGGTGCGCAAGCATCTTTCATCGGAGCTCGGCTTTTCCAAGGATCACCGCGATATCAACATTCGCCGGATCGGATATGTCGCTTCCGAAATCACGAAGAACGGTGGTATCGCGATTTGCGCACCGATCGCGCCTTACGACGCGGTGCGTAAACAAGTGCGAGCCATGATCGAACCCTGGGGAGGATTCATCCTAGTGCATATCTCGACGCCCCTTGAAACCTGCGAGCAGCGCGACCGCAAGGGCCTTTATGCCAAAGCGCGCGCCGGCATCGTCAAGGAGTTTACGGGGATTTCGGATCCTTATGAGGAGCCAAAGGATGCTGAGGTGGTAATTAACACCGCCGATCTGACCCCGGAAGAAGCCGCCCAGGAAGTTATTTTGCATTTGGAACGCGAGGGATTTGTCGGCATCAATGCCGGGGCAGCATCTGCTTAAGGAACAACCGGCTTCGCTGTTGTCATGGAAATCGCAGCCAAGATCGTGATCGGGTTGGTGGTTGGGACGCTCATCGGCATGACGGGGCTTGGAGGTGGTGTGCTTCTGCTGCCTCTGCTGATTTTTGGTCTCAAGGTGCCACCGATTCTGGCCGTCGGATCGGATGCGGTTTTCAATTTTGTGACGAAGATCGGCTCCGGGTGGATGCACCTGCGCAAAGGAACCGTTCGACGCAGAGTAGTTGTGGCACTTGCGGTGGGCAGCATTCCCGGCTCAATTCTAGGTGTGACTTTTCTGGCGCACCTGCGAGATGTATATGGCAGTGGGGTAAATAGTTTCATTACTTCTGCGGTGGGACTGTTGCTGGTCTGCATCCCGACGTGGATGCTTTTCCAGACCAGAATTGAAGAGCACGTCGCCGGCCGTCCCCCGACGATGAAGTCTTTCGCCGGAATGTCGGGAATCGGACTATTGGCCGGGTTCCTGGTCGGCATGACCTCTGTGGGCTCGGGCAGCATTATCATGATGCTGCTGCTCGTGTTTTACAGCTTTGCTCCCAAGGTCATGGTCGGTACCGACATTGTGCATGCCGTGTTGCTTACTGGCGTAACCAGCCTGCTTCACTGGCGGCTTGGCAACGTTGATCCCAAGTTGGTAGCCTCGCTTTTGATCGGCTCGATCCCGGGCGGTTTGGTTGGATCGCATTTGAGCACTCGCGTTCCCGTAACGTGGTTGCGACGAATTCTCTGTGCTGTGCTTCTGGCCACAGGCCCGCGGATGCTTTGGGCATAGGCGTGCTAAAGTTTGAAGACCTTCGCAATGTATTCCAAGCCCGATTCCGAGATCCTGGAGCGGATAGCGTCCGCACTGGAAGCGGCACGTCAAGTCCTAAACCGCTTCACCGCTGGAGCCATCGGAGCGGAATACAAGGCTGGACATGATCCTGTGACCGAAGCTGACAAAAGTGTCGATGCCGTGCTTCGCAAGGAATTGCTGCGCAACGGAGAAGGCTGGTTGTCAGAAGAAAGTGTTGATGATCTTGCGCGTTTGAATGCAAACCGAGTTTGGATTGTCGATCCTTTGGATGGAACTCGAGAATTCGTCGCAGGAATACCAGAATTCTGCGTCTCGGTCGCGATGGTGGAGGATGGCCACCCGATCGCTGGAGGAATTTGTAATCCCGCCACCAATGAGGTGTTCCTAGGCAGCATCGATTCTGGCGTCAGCTACAACGGCAAGCCTGCCCGAGTGAGCTGCCGCGCCAGCTTAAACGGCGCGTCTGTGTTGGCCAGTCGGAGCGAGGTCAAGCGCGGAGAGTGGAAACAATTTGAAAACGCGCCGTTCACGATTCGTCCCATGGGCTCAGTTGCGTACAAACTTGCGATGGTGTCAGCGGGATTGGCGGATGCAACCTTCACCTTAACGCCAAAGCACGAATGGGACGTCGCAGCCGGCGCAGCTCTGGTAGAAAGCGCTGGAGGAGTGGTACGCACCTTGGACAACTCTCCTCTCCGGTGCAACAGTACATCACCTCTCATTTCTGGTCTTCTGGCATGCGGACCGAACCTGGAAAAAGAGCTGCTAGCGATCGTCAGCGACCATTTACCGGCTGCCGCACGCCAATAACGGCGCGAGTTCGCGCTGAGTCGTAGATAACCATGACCGGGAGCATCTCAGCTCGAAGCCGGATGCCTGTATTCGTCGTGGGAAGCCCCCGCTCTGGCACCACTCTTGTTTATGAATGCTGTTGTCGGCCTTTGGGAACAATTAGGTGGACGACCCAGGGCCGTCTCGGCCCAAAAACAGATGCTGCGAAAAGCTAGGCAAGCCCGGCGCAACCGGGAAACTCAATTTCAAGCAACTTTCCGATTCCTCAATAAACGGTTTTAGATTTGATAACAATCAGGATGCAAAACGACATTGTCATCATAGGTAATGACGTCCGACCTAACGACCTGCCCCGGTTTCGCGCACTCCGGAGACTCAATGAAGAGGCTCTGTAGTGCGCGCCCCATCGATGTACTAACCTTTTCTGCAACACGCCTATGTAGCTCCGCGAATGCCGCTGGCGTTCGGTCCGCCAAAGCGCTGTGCGGCCGTTCGTGATTGTAGTGGTTCCGTAACTTTGCCAGCTTCTGCCGCGCATCAGCCAGCGACACAAACCACTCCACGTTCAAACACTCGTCTCGTAGTCGCCCGTTGAAACTTTCGATGAATCCGTTCTCCACCGGTCGACCTGGCCGAATGAAACACAACTGTACGTTTTTCCCCATCACCCACGCTTCCAACGCACGACTGCAAAACTCGGTGCCATTGTCCACCGTAAGGCTGGCCGGCAAATGTCCTCGTTCCGCTTTCGCTCTCTCTAGCGCCTGCGCCACTTGCATCCCGTCATCGCGCGGTCGGCTTCCAAACAGACCACTCCCGTGTGAACTGATCCACCACCGTCAGAATGCGCAGCGAACGACCGTCGGCCAACTTGTCGCTCATAAAGTCCATGCTCCAACACTGGTTCGCCGCGGTGGCCGCCGCCATGGTTCCACGCTGACGCCGAGCGATCTTTCGTCGCTGTTTGGTACGCACGATCAACTGCTCCTCGCTGTACAGCCGGTAAATGCGCTTGGCGTTCACTTTTCAACCTTCCCGCCGCAACAACACCGTCAACCGCCGATAGCCATAGCGCACGTGGCTCGCGGCCATCTCGCACAAGCGCCGCCGCAACACCGCATCGAACCGCCGCACTTTCTTGTTGTACATCCAGGTCGACCAACCGATCTTCATCAGCCTCGCCACTCGCCGCTGCCCGATCTGGTACGTTTGCTTGCCCCAGCCTCCGCCGCAGGCCAGGCTTTAGAGCTTTTTTGACACGATCTCCTGCAGGATCTGGCGGTCCAGGCTTAGATCCGCCACCAGCCGTTTCAGCCGCCCGTTCTCTTCCCGCAACTGCCGCAGCTCGCGCAACTCGCTGATGCCCAAACCGGCATATTGTTTTTTCCATGCGTAGTAAGTGCCCTCACTGATCCCAACCTTGCGGCAAATGTCTCCCACCTTCTCCCCCGCCTGCTCCGCTGCAGAACCGCCACGATCTGCTCTTCCGTATGAGCCTTCTTCGGCATCGTCCCTTCTCCTCTCCAGGACTGTTCTGCCTAAGATCTCTAGTTTCACAGTTCTTGGGTCTTGGGTCACAGAAGAACTCACATTCTAGGTAGTAGAGTTTTTAGCGGCCTCCACCGCTCGCCCTGCTTCGACCTGTTTCAAGGCGGCGATCATCTGCGCTTCCGTGTGCCTGCTCCGAGACATGCTTATTCCCCTTTCTTTCGCTGAAATCATATTCAATTTCGTGCGGAATTCGGGGAGCAGGTCACTAAACTTCTTAATATTCAACAGATTGCATATACAGTTGGAACCAAGGAAACGACCAGTCCAAGACAACACAGAATCAATTTCTCTTTTGACACGATAATTTCGTAACTCTCGCACTTCTATGGTTCAATGATATTCAGTCATGAAGAAGTTCAACAAACTTGAGATTGTCAAGAATGTTAGCTCCAATTGGTTTGCTTTAGGATTAAACGTTCTGGTTGGTATTTTCCTGTCGCCCTACGTGCTCCATCATCTCGGAGACGAGGCTTTTGGTTTATGGGTTCTCATCTTCTCCATAACCGGTTATTACGGTCTGTTTGATCTGGGCATTCGGTCCTCGATCGTGCGTTACGTTGCCAAGTACTCGGCTACAGGGGACTTGGAAGAAATGAACCGCCTTATTAACACTGCCATTTTTAGCTATGGCGCTATCGGCATTATCGCCTTACTGTTGACCGTCATCGGCTCGTTCTACGTGGAATTCATCTTCCACATTTCGGGATCCGTCCTCAGCACGGCACGCTTGTTATTAGTGATGGTCGGGGGAGCTATTTCTCTCGGTTTCCCGCTGGGAGTATTTGGTGGCATTCTGGAAGGTTTGCAACGATTCTATCTGCTCAACCTCACTGGCGTTGCCTCTACCCTTCTTCGGGCTCTGCTGATCGTTGTCACGCTGCGGCACGGCTGCGGCCTACTCACGATCGCTTTCATTACCGTCTCTCTGCCGCTGTTAGTCGCAGTCGTGAACGGCGGCATCGTCCTGCACCTGCTGCCTCTGAGATTCAGTCCCAAGAATATGGATCGCGCTACCCTGCGGCGCATCGCGAACTACAGCGGTACAACATTCATGATCATGGTGGCCGCGCGGTTGCGATTCAAAAGTGACGCCTTGGTGATCGGAACGTTTCTTTCCTCGGCTGCCATCACATATTTCACAGTCGGTTCGCGTCTGGTTGAATATGCCGGTGAAGTCGTCGGCGGCCTGGCACAGATTTTCGCCCCGATGTCAAGCCAGGCCGTCGCGACCGGAGATATGCAGCGGTTAAGGAGAATTTTCGTCTTAGGCAATCGTGCCTGCGCGCTGATCATTTTTCCGATTGCTGCAACGCTTTTGATTATAGGCAAGTCCGTAATCGAGGTTTGGGTAGGCCGGCGTTACGTTGCGACGGGTTACCCGGTCCTGGTCGTCTTACTCATTCCATACACGTTGATGCTGGCGCAGTTGGCATCTGGGCGAACATTATTTGGTATGGCCAAGCACCAATCGCTAGCGTATGTGGCCTTGATTGAAGGCACCGCAAATCTGATCCTCAGCATTTTCTTGGTGCGGCGATTTGGTGTTCTCGGCGACGCGGTGGGAACAGCAATTCCGCTCGCCTGCACGACGATATGGTTTCTACCCCGGCACTTGTGTCGTGTCCTGAATTTGCGGGTGCAAACCTATCTTCGTCAGGCGTTTCTGTTGCCGCTCGCTCTGGCGATGCCCTTGGTTGCTACCCTGCTCATCCTACAGCACTGGTTTGTCGCCCACAACTATTTCCAATTGGCCACTCAGCTTGCCTTGGGCTCAGCGGTTTATGCTGTGGGATTGTTATGGGCTATTTGGAGTCAAAAGGCCTTGGATCTGCAAGGCATTCGCGAGTTCGACACAGCCCGACAGACCGCAATAGAGATAACTGAAACTGTATGAGGAGAACAATCACGTCGTGTGCCAACGACGAGCGAATATCTCTATTTGTGTCCACGGTCACCCGTCAAAGTAGATGCAGAAAGAGCAGTCCTTATTTCAGACGGTATTGTTGAGTCTATCTCGACAAGGCTGTATCCATACTCACGGCACTTGCGTTCGTACTTTGCGACGATGTGCTTGACAATTGCGCGCATTGTTTGGTGTTCCGACAGCTTTCGCCATGCAGTGAAGTACCGTTCATTTCCGGCAGGGTTCAACGACGGTAATGGCTGTGCAGCAATGCCGAGAAAATTATAAGTTCGGCCCAAAGTATTTTCTGAGTCCCGAATGAGTTCTTCATATCTGATCACCAGCGCCCGGCGTAAGTAAGGACGATCCTGCTCAAAGAGGCAGTGGCAATGTAGCCAATGTCGTACCAGAGATTCCAAGCTGATGCCAGTCCATTTCCATGTCGCAAGCGAAACCGCTATCGGGTGTCGGGTAATAATGATAAAGTAGCTATCTGGAAACATGGCTTGGAGGAATCGAGTCCGGATCAAATTTGGCGGCGATTTCTCCAATAATAAAGGCTTGCTGAGATCCCAATACTTCGACCACTCCGCGAACAGCTTGTATCTATTCCGAGAAGTGATGCATGCTGATACCTCGGTTAAATGAGCTTCAGGTGAAAATCCGAACCTTCCTGGACCTCCGTACACCTTGGCCGCGGGAACTACGGTTTGAAGGTGTTGACCCTCATCCTCCGGGACCTTCGTGTTGCGAAATCCGCTTATATCCGGATGCTCGCGCAGAATCTGGAATAGTGGGGAGGTACCACTTCGGTGAAGGCCGCAAACAAAGACAAAACGGTGCCCGATATCAACCTGTCCATCGGGCTGCTTCCCCTTAGTAACCACAACTCCTCCGCCCTTTTCCTTTGTTACAAAAATAAAAACGGCCGCAAAGTCCGGCTCTAATGCCTCTAGCGAATTCAGCGCGCGGGCTTGGACCAGAACATTATTGCTCCGCTGATAAAATGCTGAAAACTGTATTCATGCCATAGGGTTCCAGGTCAATCTGTTTCACACATCGTTTCGCCGCAAGATCGTAGAGTGCAATGTGCGTAGGTTTGACAAGGGTCCCTTTATGCAGGACAGTTTTGATCCAGCGAATGTTTTCTTGGAATTGCGTTTTGCGAATCCGGGTAAATCCCACCCAGATCTTGTCCCGATCAAGAGATAGCAGCCCGCGGCACCATGCAGGCAGTACTTCTTGACTACAGTCCTCGATTTCTCGGAGATCGATGACTTGGTCAACTTCCAAAGTATGGCGGTTCGCGATCAGTATCTTCCCATCTACTACGGAGAAATAGATTTGATCACCACAAATAAGTCCATCGTGCGGCTTTTCGACAGCGATTTCGATTCGTTTGCCCGTGCCGTTCAAACTAATAGCATCACGTTGGTTGAAGCGGGTAACCCAGACTTCTCCATCCAGTTCAAAAGCGAAGTTGGGATGTGACATGTGCGGCTTCGTCGACTCCACCTTGCGGTAATCGATATTGCGGGAGAAGCGCGTCCAGGTAGGTTCATTGGAAACACTCCACTCGGCCAACACGTCGCCTCGAAGCGTAAGCTTGAGAACCAAGTCGAGTCCAGTGCTGACGACCAATAGATTCCCATCCGATGTGGGGGTTACGTGATGCAGATCATTGAAGCAGGGTAAAGAAATGTACCCGACTTGCTTAAATTCTGGCAACTCAAAAATCAGAACTTCAGTTGTAGTGCAGGCATAAAGAATGTTCCCCACCAGCGCCCCACCGTGGAAATTCACGGAAGACCTGTCGCTCGCGCGTGCTTCAGGCGGGGTTTTGTATTCCATGCAAATTCGCGCTGCACCGGACTCAGTATCGACCTGCAAGACGAGAGCAGACTCGTACCAAGTCCAGTCGGGTCGATCCTGGGTTAACAGCACCCTCCGCTCTCTTCCTCCCAGCACATAAAGTTTAGACATTTTGCAATCTCAGAGCATCCTCGCTCTCGCTTTTCTCCGGTTTCGATAGGATTCCGTAATCCTGCCGACGTCCATGTAAGTTCGAAGCTTATGGTGAAAACGTTTTTTTTCTATGAAGCTGAATGCCCATTTCGTCATATTGCGAACAAGGCTCCCAAAGACCCAGCGCGGTACGCCGAAGTAACAGACCACATTTTCAGCCGGAGGCCAGGCTCTGACCATGGACCTACCGGCGTTGTAATACCATCGGAGGAAGTAAGCCTTTGTGGAACGACGAGGGTCAACAGGGTGATAGACGATCGCTGTTGGCGCGTACATAATCTTCTCACCTGCGCGGAAAAGCCGCGATGCGAATTCAGTGTCTTCACAAGTAATGCCGTGATTCTCTCCGCTCACTCCCAGGTCAAGCCAGAACAGACCGTATCTCTCAAACATCTCTTTCCGAAAAGCGGAATTTGCTCCTAAGGGAGGATCGTCTTCGACCTGCTTCGGCTTATCTCCCAATTCCAAATTGACCACTGCCTGTTGCTGCTCCATTTCAAGCCAGTCAGGTTTCGGCCTTGACCATACAGGTATTATCCGTCCTGCCACCGCAGCGCAATCGAATTCATCAAAAGTCCTCTTTAGGCTCAATAACCACCCAGGATGCAGTATTACGTCGTCGTCGGTAAAAGCAATGATATCCCCTCTTGCCGCGGCAACTCCCGCATTCAGAGCCGCCGACCGTCCTTGCCTGCCTTCAAAAACGTATCGGACATTGTACTTTGCCGTTTTTGCGAAGTCTTGGGCCACCTCGAGGGTATTGTCGTTGGAATTATTGTCGACAACCAGGAGTTCCCAATCAAGGTCAGAAGGCAGTGTAAGCTGCGAGAAGCTTTCAAGAACGCGGCGTAAACTTGCAGCACGATTGTAGGTACACAAGACTACGCTGAAATCCACAGTTTTCTTTTCGTCAACCCCCGCTGCAAGGAGTGGGCCAAAATAAATCCTGTTAAAGCCCGGCCATTCAGGGAGTTTCAAACTCTCCCGAAGGGTCTCGCTCCCCCCTTCGACAGAGCGTGAAAGGTAAGTGCATCAGTAGAGTAGCAAATTTCTCTCAGCCGTCACAAGTTTGGCGAAATTCTGGTAATGAGCGACCTTGAATCTCCCTCGGACGTGCCAAAGTCGCCCAATACCGAGATTCTAAGGATTAACAGGACACGCACAGCGAAAGGTTGGTAGGGCAACAACCCCTAGCCTATCGAGTGTTGCACTCCCAGCGACAGTGCCTGGCTGGCGCACCTGCTGCGACACGCCATGATTCGGCCCAGCTTTATCCCACCCCGCGAGATCCGGGAGCTGCGCGAACTCACCCGCCGCCGGAGGCAGTTGCTAAACGCTGGTACAGCCGAATCGCCTGCAAAAGGTTCTGGAGGAAGCGAACGTGAAGATCGGAAGCGTCCTCGCGTAACCGGACAGGCGATCCTAGAAGCCCTATTGGAGGGGAAGGCCAGTTCGGAGGAAATGGCACATTTGGCCCGTGGCCTGGCAAAGCGAAAAATACCCAGCTCATCGAAGCCTTGCGAGGTCATCGCCTGAGTGATGCACACCGCTTCCTGATCGAACACTGTCTCCAGCACATCGGCTTTCTGGAACAAGCGATCGAGCAGTTGGAAGCTCGAATTCTCCAGCAGATCAACCGGGCGAACCTCACACGCCCCTTTGAACTCCTGCAGACCATCCCCGCTATCAAACAGGCGGCAGCT
>Ga0066710_100001712_pt1 | contig 16800 bp, 17 predicted proteins | sample GraSoiAngelo_159_FD_79666 | JGI IMG/M metagenome (GOLD analysis project Ga0066710, IMG submission 79666) | Grasslands soil microbial communities from the Angelo Coastal Reserve, California, USA - 14_1009_16_40cm | ecosystem: Environmental > Terrestrial > Soil > Grasslands | place: USA... | reverse complement strand
TTCGCGCCGATGGTATCACTCACCAACAATCGTTCACAAGAACAACACAAATCCTTTTCTTTTCCTAGATTGACCGGCCATCGCGCAGTTGCTAGCATTCGCTCCGGATTTTCACTCTATGCCCCAAGACAAAAACCATTCTTTTGACGTGATTGTTGTCGGCTCCGGCGCTTCCGGAGGCTGGGCCTGCAAACGCCTCGCGGAGGCGGGCCTGAAGGTTACCCTCCTCGAAGCCGGCCGCCCGCAGTCCGACAAGAATTTTTCGGAACACAAGCCCGCATTCGAACTCAAGTACCGCAACCGCGCCAAGGAAATCGTCCGCAAAACCCGCCCCATTCAAGTCAAATTTGGCGTTTGCAACGAATATACTTACAACTGGTTCGTCAACGACCTCGAAGAGCCGTACACAACGCCCGCCGACAAGCCCTTCAACTGGATGGGCCGCTTGCGCATGACGGGTGGCCGCACCAACGTCTGGGGCCGCGTCAGCCTGCGCTTTAGTGATTGGGATTTCAAATCAGCTTCCCTCGACGGCTACGGTGAAAACTGGCCGATCGGCTACAAAGACATCGAGCCATACTACGCTCTCGTCGAAAAATACGTCGGGATCACCGGCAGCGCCGAAGGCCTCGAGCATCTCCCCGACGGCCAATTCCAGCTGCCCGTTCCGCTCACCTGTCAGGAAACTCTTTTCCGCAATCGCGTCAAAGAAAAACTCGGCCGCACCGTCATGCCCGCGCGTTCTGCGAATCTCACCAAGCCCATCAACGGCCGCGGCCCTTGCCATTTCTGCGGCCCCTGCGAACGCGGTTGCATGACGCATTCCTATTTCAACTCCGCCTTCACCACCGTCGCCGACGCCCTCGCGACCGGCAATTGCAACCTCATTTCAAACGCGATGGTCTATAAAATTCTGATGGACTCCAATCGCAATCTCGCTCGCGGCGTTCTCTACATCGACCGCAACACGCGCCAGGCCCGCGAAATCTACGCCCGCACCGTCATTCTCTGCGCGCAATCGCAGGAATCCGTTCGAATTCTCCTCAATTCCGTCACCCCCCAGTATTCGAACGGTCTTGCCAATTCCAGCGGCGTCCTCGGTCATTACCTCACCGCGCATGTTCGCAGCGGCGGCGGCAGCGGCGAGTTTCCCGCCTTCGGTGCAAAGCCCTCTCTTGGCGGACCCAAAAAGCCGATCGGTATCTACATCGCGCGTTTCCGCAATCTGCCGAATACCCCGCCTTACAGAAAATTTCTCCGCGGCTATGGCTATGAGGGCGAATCCTCCACGGAATTCAATTGGGAAGCTCCCGGCTTCGGCGAAGCTTACAAAAAGGCTCTTCTCGAGCCTCGCACCAACATTGGTATTACCGGCTTCGGCGAAGTCCTTCCTCGATGGGACAATTTCGTCGACCTCGATCCCAGCGTCAAAGATATCTACGGCATTCCCGTCCTCAGAATCCACATGTCCGACGGCGAAAATGAGCGCGCCATGATCCAGGACATGGGCGATTCCGCGGGCGAAATGCTGGAAGCCGCCGGCGCAAAAAACATTCGCACCTACGCTCATCCTTCCGCTCCGCGCTGGGCGCTCCATGAAGCCGGCATTGCCCGCATGGGCGCCGACCCAAAAAAATCCGTCCTCAATCAATTCCAGCAGACCCACGACATCAAAAACCTGTTTGTCATGGATGCTTCCGGCTTCACTTCGAATCCCTGCCAGAATCCCACGCTCACCATCATGGCTCTCTGCGTCCGCTCCTGCGACTACCTCATGTCCGAGCTGAAGCGTAGCGCCATCTGAAGTCACTCAGTGCGCGCACCTCTCTCCAGAGGACAAACTTCCAGTCCGGTCACTCTTGCGAAGAACAACTTCTCGCCCAAATCCAGATTTTTTATTTATTGTTCGCCGCGATAGCGGCGCTATCTGTTTGACTCTCAAGCACCGCGCACGTCGCGCATAGCACCAGCAGGATTATCCCGCCTGCCTCTGGTTGTCCTTTTCCGCTCCATCCAGCCAGCCCTCCAGCGCCGCTTGCGAATTCGGTTCGATTTGCAGGAAGACCACGCCAGCACCCATATTCGGCTGCGAATAAATGATCTTGGACTTGGCCTCGAAGAACGCATCTCCCGCGGCGATTTTCACGAGCACCAGCGTTCCCTTGGGGAACGGATTCATCATGTCCAAATAGCAACCATGCAGGCTCAGTTCACTCACTCGCGAAGCGATTCGGACGTCTGCTCTCTCATCGATCAACTCAGCGCTCGCTATGAATGAATACCTGGGCGATCGACGTTTCTCTAGGTATGCGATGGCCGCCTCCTGCTACCATAATACGATGTTTTGGCCAGATGGCCCCACAACCTATCAACAGGCTCTTAACCAATTTGCAACCTCTGGCTCCACCGCCTCGGTTGCTAGCGCGTTTTGCTCTTCGGCACCGGAGTCCGCAACCTCTTGAGCTTCGCCAGGTTCTCAAGGTTGTGGAAGTAGCGCTTTTTGTGGGCGACGAGTATCGCTGTCTGCAAGTCATTCCGGGCGATCCACCGCGTTGTTGGTTTCGCTGGTGCGCCCGTCTGGGCAATATCCGGCAATTCCGCTCGTGGCGTCGAACGTGACAAAACGTTCCCGAAGGTCGGCGCCTTCTCAACCCTGGCGCTACTCAGCATCTTTCCTTCGGAATTTGTAACCAATCGCGGATCGTGGCCAGGATCGATGTGTGATCGTATGGCACTGGAGCCTGTGAGCGGAAGACTGTGCCGATCTCAATATAAGGTGAGATAAGCAGGGTAGGCACGCGCACGCCGTAGCGATCAAAGTGGAAGCCTGCCTGGATCGCTCGCCGCATCAGGCGGAACTGCCGGTGGCGGCTCGACGTGGTCGTAGCAACCCCCGTGTTCATCAAACGTAATCACCAGAAGCGTGCTATTCCAATCTTTGCCCCCGCTGACCATCTTCCAGACGCGGAGAAGAAATTGCTCTCCTTGACTCACGTCGTGCGGCGGATGCTCGTCGTTCGGTTCAATCTGGAAACTCGGCTCCACAAACGAGTATTCCGGCAACGTTCCGTCCCTGCAGTCCTCTTCGAACTCCTCCATTCCATGGAAATGTGGCTGCAGCAGCGGGTCCCAAAGTTGCGGAAACTGTAGCCGCGCGAGCGACATGAGAAACGTATCGTTGTAAACCTTCCAGCTGTGCCCGGTTGCTTTCAGCACTTCGAAAATTGTTTCTGCTTCATACAGCGTCTCTGGCTTGTTGTTCACGCGCCCCATCGACGTTCCCGCATGCACGAAAGCCCGGGTCGGCAGTGTCTGGTTCGGCGTGGAGCAAAACCACCGGTCACATACCGCATAGTTCCTCGCGAGTTGGCTGATCACACTGACTTGCTCCGGGCTATAGCACTGCATCAGTTGATTGGCATCCTCTGGGTGCCCCGGATCTGTCGTTTGGTAATCCACCAGGAACCCGCGCATCTTGTCCGGCCGGGTCGAGTCCTTCGGTCCAAAGATCTGAGCAGTGATGTTGTCGAACTCCTCGTGCGGATCATGATCCGGCGCTAGGAACGGATTTGTTCCCTTCGTGCCTTGCGTGGCGTACACCGGAACTGGCGGCGCATTCTTCGTGAAGTAATCTGCGTTGGAAGGATTCCAGAAAGGGCTTGTCGGATTTGGTTCGCTCAATCCGTCGTAGCTGGTCTGCCCTCCTGCTGAAGGTGCCGGAATATTGATGGGCGGCGCGTTGTTCTCGTTTGCGTACAAAAATCCAAGCAGGTTGTCGAACGAGCGATTCTCCATCATCACCACAACCATATGCTTGATACGATCCATCCCATCGCCCGCCATAGCGTCCTCCGCCGCTCAACGTAGCCGCTTGGTCAACCACAGAGCCGACACTTTGCTACCAAGTTGACTAGCAAGTGGGTGACAACTCGTTCCCCCCCACCTAAGCAGTACCGTTTTGGATTGGGGATATATCCGTAATTATCCGTAATATCAGCCAAGCCCACGACACTGCCCTCCGGCCCCATGATTTCCTGCCCTCTTCGCAGCGAAATCGGTGTACCATCTCCGTTTCCTCGAGTCTCCATTTTCCATGCTAAGAGAAGGAGGCATGCTCATGTTCCGCAAGCTCATCAACACCACCGACGATCCGGTCATCACCATTCTTCGCCTCGTCCTTGGCGTGGTTTTCTTCGCGCACGGTGCGCAAAAGGCCCTCGGCTGGTTTGGCGGCTTTGGATTTTCCGCCACCATGGGTTTTTTCACCCAAGGCTTGCACATCCCCGCGCCTTTCGCCTTCCTGGCCATCTGCGCCGAATTCCTGGGAAGTACCGGCTTGATTCTCGGCCTTCTTGGCCGCGTTGCCGCTTTCGGCATTGCTTGCATCATGCTGGTGGCCGTGGCCATGGTCCATTGGCAGTTCGGGTTTTTTGCAAACTGGCTCGGCAATCAAAAAGGCGAAGGCTTTGAGTACCACATTCTGGCGCTCTCCATCGCTCTGGCCATCATGATCAAGGGCTCCGGCGCCTTTTCCATCGACCGTGCTCTTTCCACATAGCAATAGGTTACCGAAGCCCGTATTTGCGACAAGAGAAAGAACTGCGTCGGTCGGCTCAACCTTTCTATCAACACGCGCTGCAGAAGAATTCATGCGCCGGAAGCTGTTTCCAAGCCTTACAGTAGTTTTGCTGCTTCTGAGCGCCACCGCGTGCCACTCGAATTCTCCACCAACCAAGCCGTAAACAATTCCGCCCACCAGTGTGGACGCCTCACGCCTGATCGGCCCCGCCCGCAATCGTCCAGTACGGAGCCAGCAGCTCCACGTTTTGCGGCACTGTTACTCTCGCCATCCAGGATTTTCTTCGCATCGGCCACGTTCAATGTGCAGTCGCGGCCACGCCGCCAAGAAAAGCAGTCACCGCCCCGAGAAACTCTTCCGTTTTTTCAATCGGCGGGGCGTGCCCACACTTTTCGAAGCTGACCGCTTCGCGCCCGCGATTCCCGCGGCGTACCGTTCTCCGGATCCAATCGGCAGCAATTTGTCTTGTTTTCCCCACGTCACTAGCGTCGGTACTTTGATACTCGCCAGCCGGTTGTCGAACTTTTCCGTTCCGTTCGCCGGGTTGCTCAAAATGCTTCGACCGGTGTAGCCATCCTTCACTGCCAGCTCGTCCGTGAAAATCTTTCGCAGCGCGTCCTCATTCAACCAGCTCGTGTCGTAGAAAACCGCCTCCATCAATCCGCGCATCGCCGTCAGCGAACTCGGATTCAAATCTGGGAACGGCTTGTCCTGCTTCAGCCCCGCCGCGTCCACCAGCACGAGCTTGTCTACGGGAATCAAGTGCGCGCCGCCGCCGATCTCCGCTACGTAGAGTCCGGCGACCCACCCGCCAAGCGATTCGCCCACCAAGCTCGCCTTTCCACCTTCAGTTGCCGCAAAAACTCGTTCAGAAAATCCACATACGTTTGAATGCTGTAGTCCAGTAGCGGCTTGTCCGATCGTCCAAACCCGATCTGATCGGGAACAAGTAATCGGTATTTCTGCGCCATCGGTTCGAGCACCGGCACCCAGTCTTCCTTGCGGCTCCCCAATCCGTGCAGAAGTACCACCACCGGCCCCGAGCCCATATCAAAATAGTGAATCGAATTTCCAAACGCCGTGATCGTCTTGTCCGCCGGTTGCCCCTGCCCAAATACCGGAATCACAAACGCCGCTAACAGCAGGACGAGCCCGAATTTCATCTTTCCGCGCATGATCCCTCCTGTCCTCGCGGGCCCTGTCTAACACATGCCCGTCGCGAATACTACTCGCGCGGGTACTCTTCCATTGGGAGCGCCGAAAGGAGCACAGGACTATCCGAGAATCTTGGTGTACCCTCTGGCCCTGAAAGAGCATGACGCCAATCGCATTCGCATCCTGGCTTGATGCCTACGGCCGCGCGTGGACAAGCCGCGACCCGCGGGCCGCCGCGGACCTATTCGCGGCAGACGGCATCTATCAGGTCACGCCGTTTGTCGAGCCGATGCGCGGCAGGGAAGCCATTTTCGATTACTGGACACACGTAACCCAGACCGAACAGGACATTCAATTTGCATACGAGATCCTCGCCCTGACTCCCGAGCAGGGCATCGCCCGCTGGCGGGCTTCCTTCGTACGTGTTCCACCTGGCCTCCAAACCAAACTCGATGGCATCTTCCTCATCTCTCTCGACGAGAATGGCCGCTGCCATGCCCTCCGCGAGTGGTGGCACAAGCTGCAGGATTGATCGCGTGCTTCGCTCGTTTTTTTTCACCCGCAATATTTCTGCCTTCACCAATGCCGGTGATAAGCTCCGCTGATGTTCGCAGAAAAGGATCAACCATGTCCGTCAATCCCGAAGGCATCAAGAGCGCCACCGCCTTGGCACATTCGAAAGCGCTGCAATCTCGCGTCACCTTCCTCCTCCACAACGCGGCCACCCATCTCCCTTTCGCCGACGCCACCTTTGACGCCGTCTATTCCAATGACGCCATGTGTCATATTCCCGATCGTCTCCCCGTTCTTCGCGAATTTCTCCGCGTTCTCAAGCGCGGAGGCCGCTTCCTTTTCAGCGATGCTCTCGTTATCACCGGTGTCATCTCCGACGCAGAGCTCGTCGCCCGCAGTTCCATCGGCCACTACCTCTTCGTCCCCGGCGAAAACGAACGTCTCCTCGAACAATCCGGCTTCCATCTTCTCCGCTGTGCCGACACCACTCCCAGCGCCGCCGCCATTGCCAAGCGCCGCCACGACGGTCGCGCTCACCGCCAATCCACACTCCTACCCATCGAAGGACAGTCCAATTTCGACGGCCTGCAGCGTTTCCTTGGCTGCGTCCACAAACTCGCCCACGAGCAGCGCCTCTCTACCTCACCTCTAAGTAAGTTGGCTCCCTCTTTTCTTCGTAGGGGGCATTTCTTTGTAGGGATTTTGACTTTTCCTAGAACTCGCTGATCATCCTCGGGATGTGCCATAAAGTAATTGACAAGTGGTCGCTCCATTTGTTTACATTTCTCCGTATGGCGACGATCCTGCTGCGGGGAGCGTTTCCCTGCGTATTGATCCTCGCGGCTCTTTGCACTTTTGCTGGTCCTAAGGACAAAGAGCCCGCGCCGCGCTTCAACGCCACCACAACTACGGGTGAGAAGTTCACCAACCAATCCATCAAAGGTAAGGTCGTGCTACTAGAGTTCTGGACCACCTGGTGCGGCTTCTGCACCGACGAAGCCGCCTTCGTCGACAAGATCGGCCATGCGCTCGCTGATAAAGGACTAATCCTTCTCGCCATCGACGTGGGAGAGTCCAAGAAGACCGTCAAGAAATATCTCGAACAGCATCCCCGAAGCTGCAAGATCGTCATGATGGAAGACACCAATCTCGCCGCCATGTATCAGGCCACCGCCTATCCCATCTATGTCGTGATCGATCGCGAAGGCAATATCGCTGGAACTCAGCGCGGAGCGGGAGGGGAACAAGCCCTCCGCAGACTCATCGCCCGCGCCGGCATCGAATCCGACGCCGATTCCGACTCCAACTAGGCCGGTTTGCGTCCCCCACGGCCTCTCATTTCTTCCTGTCATCCTTTTTTCCGGTCCGTCATTTCGACTGAAGCAGGCCGAGTCTTTCTTCCCCCTTCACTCGCCGTGAAGGGTTGGCCCGCGCAGAGAGAAATCTCTCTTCTCTTCGCATTCCTCGGGGCGGGTAGAACACCTTAAAGGCATTAGATGAGTTCGGGTGCCGCATCCCTTTCCGGTTTTTGGGAAAGGGTGCGCGTTTTGACTTTGCTTTCTTGTTGCTTGTCTCGCGCCCGCCTGCACCAGTGACCCTGCCTTTATAGCCGTCCAATCCTCAATTCTCCTCCCCGCGCCCTGCATTTTGCTTAACCAGTTGATACCGGCACGCTACTCTGTCCAATCCGCCTTCTCCATGCGGTTCGCACCTCGTTGCGTTGCTAGCTAGTTGTCTTCTATCTCCTCTGCTTTAACCTCCTCTAAGTCCTTCCCTTCACACTTTTTTGACGACCGCCACCCTCTAACCCCATTCGCATCAATCTTTTACAAAATCATAGGGGGAAGGGGCCCTACATCTGTTCGACGTTCAGATGCTCAGACCTTGTGACGTTTCAACCGTGTCTCCGAGGTATCCCCTTTCTTTTCAAATTCTTGCGCAACTCTCTTGCACTACTCAACCCTTTGCTTTCAAGCAATTCCACACTCCTAGCAAAAACACCCAGGGGTACCCCATTCCGTCGTTTCGACACTCGACCGTCCAGTGGCGACTATCTATCTCTTTGTGGTCCGGCCACAGGTCAGGAACGACCCAACTGGCCACTGGTCCCATTGCAGCCAGGCGCCCTTGGTGCAACAATTGGCAAGGACGAGAAATCTTCACGATCCGGGGAAACAACTCCGCTCCTCCCGGTGTCTAAAGATATTGAGCGGACATCGGGAACCGTTCGACGGCGTTCCCGGTTACACCCCGGCTCGTTCGGGGTCGCAAGTCGTGCCTGGGTCCACCGTTCTAACGTTGGGCCGCAGCAGGGTGGCCCGAGTAACCCATTCGTGCAGGATGGTGAGTGCACTCGCATCCGGCAAGGATGCTGGTAAACCTCGGGCCGGAAAGGCCGGCAGTGTCCGATTGGGCTAGAGCCCTTAGCTGGGGCCGCGATGAAGCCGATCTCGTCCACGAGCTGCAAGCCGGCTCGGAGACGGCTTTCGACTGGCTTGTCACTCACTATCATGCGCCGGTCTATAACCTCATCCTCGGCATGCTTGGCGACACTTCGGACGCCGCTGACGGCACCCAGGAAGTTTTCTTGAAGGCGTTCCGCGGCATCCGCAATTTCCGCCAGGGCAGCTCTTTGAAAACGTGGCTCTACCGCATCGCCATCCGCGAAGCGCTGAATCACAAGCGCTGGTTCAAGCGCCATGTGCAGAAGAATGTTTCTATCGATGCCGAGCCGGAGCAAGGGCAAGCCCGCATCGAGGTCGAGGATCTTTGCGCCACACCCTTCGAGCAGCTCGCTTCGCTGGAGATTCAAGTAGCCGTCCACCGCGCTTTGCAACAGATTCCCGATGTCTTTCGCAGCGCGGTGATCTTGCGCGACCTCGAAGGCCTGAGTTACGAGGAAGTCTCCGAAGTTCTGGAATGCAGCGTCGGCACGGTGAAGTCCCGCATCCTTCGCGGGCGCCGCGCACTGAGAGAAATTCTTGAGCCGCTTTTGGGCGCACAGCAGGTCCATGCGAGTCGCGTACAAACGTCTTCGCATGGCAGCGTTTCCGAGGCTCGGCCGTCGCCTTTCGGCGACGCATTTTCGGCCGCGCGGCGAGTCACAGTTTCTTCCGAAGGTATGTCTCCGCGGGCAAGTTCCGCGGGCAAGGGTGTCCAATGAAGTGCAACACAGTACGAACCAAACTGGCCGGTTATCTCGATGATGCGGTAACGGGCGGAGCGCGCGTTGAAGAGCGCGTCCAGATTCGGCAGCACCTGGAAGGTTGCGGCGTTTGCCGCCAGGAACTCGAACGCTTCCGCAAGCTGGCCGTTATGCTTTCGCGTGTCCCCAAAAACATTCCTCCTGCCGATCTCGCCGTGCGCATCAAGGTCGCTGCCGCTCAAGCGCAGCATTCGCAGGATTGGCCGAGCCGTATGCGCCGCATGAAGGATCGCGCCGAAATTCTGCTCGACAACGTTTTCCGCCCGCTGACCCTTCCAGCCACAGGCGGATTCTTCTCCGCCATCCTCGTTTTCGTGCTGGTGCTCCAGATGATCGTGCCGGGCATCACCGTGCGCGCCGTCCAGAACGACGTGGCTCTCAATCTGATGCGCCCCGCCGAACTGGTTTCTCTTTCGGACTATCCGCAAGCCTGGGCGCCGGAGCAGAACGACCTCGAACTTTCCCTGCCTCACGGTCTTCTTCTGGACGTTACCGTCGATGCACAGGGCCACATGACCGATTACCAGATTCTCTCCGGCCCACGCAGCCTGGAACTCCGGCGACAGCTTGACCAGATGCTGCTTCTCTCCCGCTTCAGCCCCATGTTGAGCTTCGGCCGTCCCACGGCCGGCGGCCACGTGGTTCTCAGTTTCAGCGCCGTCCGCGTCCGCGGCTAATTTTCATCGGCATGAGAAATTTCATATTTCTCTTGGCCGCCGCATTGCTCTGCTTTCTTTCTACGCGAGCGCACGCGCAACTGCAGAGGAACGACTCCGAGCGCCAGCTCTTCGAAGCCCTGAACCGCGAACGCACCGCCCAAGGGCTCTCCGTGCTCCAGTGGGATGACGCCCTCTTCAAAGCCGCCCGCCAGCATGCCCTCCTCATGCTCAATCTGAATAGGCTCGAGCACCAGCTCCCCAGCGAATCCAACCTGGAAGGCCGCCTCGCGGAAGCCGGCGTGCGATTTAGTGTCATCGCGGAGAACATCGCCATCGGCCCGAATCCCCAGACCATTCATGCCGGCTGGATGGATTCGCCCGGTCACCGCAAGAATATCCTGGACCGACGGCTCACCTCCGTTGGCATCGCGGCGGTGCGCGGGCCGGGGGGCCTCTTCGCCGTCCAGGATTTTTCGCAAATAGTCCCGGATTTGAGTGTCGAACAGCAGGAGCACAAAGTGGTTTCATTGCTAACCGCGCAGGGATTCCGGTCGGCCAATGCAACAGAGCAAGCGCGGAAAACATGCGAGACGGATGCAGGATTCGCGGGCACGTCAGCAAGGGCGATGATTCGATTTGAGGCGACTGACCTGAACAAATTGCCCCAAGATGTCGAGAGAGAGATGCGGAGCGGGCCTTACAGCAAAGTGGCAGTGGGTGCGTGCCGCGCGAATGGCGCGGCCGGATTCACGCGCTATCGCGTTGCGGTTCTGTTTTTCTGAGGCTCCGATGGAATTTACTGGCGGCCCTGTTTGTCGAAAGAATCTGTTGTTTCCGGGAAAGAGACGAAATACACTATGTGCATGATTTCGATCGCCCACTCGTATTGGTTCCGATTTAGCGGTCCACCCAACTAGGTGGCGAGGGGGCGTTTCTGTAAGCGGATTCAGCGGGAAAAAAGAAGATCCGACCCACTCGCAGCGAGTGGGTTTTTTATTTTGCGAGAGTATTTTTGGGAAAACGTTCTGCAGAAAAATGGAGGTTGAGAGGATCAAGCCATGATTATTTCCATGAAACTGCACGCGACACACGAAGAGATCGATGAAGTTCGCCAGCAAGTGGCGCACTTCGGATACAAGGTGCACTCCATCGAAGGGGAAGAACGCGTGGTGATCGGCGTCGTCGGGGTCGGGGATGTGACCGCGTGTCTCGAGTCCGTCGAAGCCATGCCGCAAGTGGAGAAAGTGGTGCGGATTTCGGCACCGTACAAATTCGTGAGCAAGGAATTCCGCCCGGGAAAAACAAGAATAAAAGTAAACGGCACGGAAATCGGCGGCGGGGAATTCGTGGTGATGGCCGGGCCGTGCTCGGTGGAATCCGAAAAACAGATCATGCAGGCGGCAGAAGGCGTGGCGAAAGCCGGCGCGAAAATGCTGCGCGGCGGAGCGTTCAAGCCGCGAACTTCGCCCTACGATTTTCAGGGCATGGAAGAAGAAGGCTTGAAGTTGCTGAAGAAGGCGAAGCAGGCGATGGGGCTGGCGATCATCACGGAAGTAATGAGCGACCGTGATGTGGATTTGGTCGCGCGATACGCCGACGTGATGCAGGTGGGCGCGCGAAACATGCAGAATTTCATGCTGTTGAAGGCGCTTGGAAAATGCGGGCGGCCGGTGTTGCTGAAGCGCGGGTTGAGCAGCACGGTGAAAGAACTGCTGATGTCTGCGGAATACATCACGGCACACGGAAATTCCGATGTGATTTTGTGCGAGCGGGGAATTCGCACATTTGAAACGGTGACGCGAAATACGTGCGACATTGCGGCAATCCCGGCGCTGAATGAATTGACACACTTGCCCGTGATTCTGGATCCAAGCCATGCGACAGGGAAGCGGAGCCTGGTGCCGGCGTTGTCACGCGCGGGCGTGGCGATCGGCGCCGATGGCTTGATCGTCGAAGTGCATCCTGCCCCGGAGAAAGCGATTAGCGATGGCGCGCAATCGCTGGACATCCCTCAATTCCAAAAAATGATGAAGGATCTGGAGCCATACATCCAGTTGTGGAACTTATCCCGGAAGAAAGAAGTAGCAGCAGCGGCGAGTTGAAGACGAAGAGGCGGCGTACTGCAAGGGCGGCTCTTTTTCCTCTTGACCTCGAGGCGGCCCCTCCATACTATTTTGCTCTAGGTCTAGACCGACACTAGGTGAGTCAAAGCTCGGAGAGAACTTCCCGCCCATGAAAAGCCACGAACAACGAGATCTTTTTCCCGGGGCGCTGGAGATGATGGTTCTCCGAACGCTGAAGCGGCAGCCCCTGCATGGCTGCGCCCTGGCGCAGCACATTAAGCGAACGTCCAACGAGTTACTCCAGATTGAAGAAGGCTCGCTCTATCCGCCCTCCAGCGCCTCCTCAAAGAAGAGTTGGTGAAAGCGGATTGGGGCATATCCTCCACTAACCGACGAGTTCGGATTTACAAGCTGACCGTAAAGGGAGCAAAGCATCTGGAGCATGAAGTGTCGCGTTTTGAGAAGATGCTCGAAGGGATTACACGTTTTTCTCTGACTATCGACGCAGGCGCTGCGCTGGAGATGGTGAGAAGCCGATCATGGCGGTGGGTGGATGAACTCGTCGGCGGGTGAGGCTGGTCTGCAAATTGTTCCCCGTATTTCGACGATTCGTGAGGCGCAGAAATTCCTGGCAAAGTATTTTGCGCCGACGCGGCTGATTGCCGCGCCATTCCTCAGTCAAACTACGGGGAGAAATGTTTATTTGAAGCTGGAAACGGAGCTGCCGACGGGATCGTTCAAGGTGCGGGGCGCGTTTTGGGCCCTGGCGCAGAGAATGAACCGGGTACAGGTGCAGGAAGTCGTTGCTTCCAGCACGGGAAATCATGGAGCGGCGGTGGCTTATGCGGCAAAGCAATTTGGAATCAAGGCAAAGATTTTTTTGCCCGCGAATTGCAATCCGGTGAAACGTGGCCGCATTGCAGGGCTCGGCGCGACGATTGTGGAGAGCGCAGGCGGAGATCTGGCGTCTGCGTTTGCCCTGGCTGCGGAGTACGCCAAGCAGCCGCGTGTGCATTTTCTGAACGACGCGACTGACGCGGATTTGCCGGCCGGTCCGGCGACGATTGGGTGCGAAATCCTGGAACAGCTTCCGGAGACCAGCGCGGTTGTTGTGCCGATGGGGGATACGGCGCTGATTCGCGGGATCGCGGCGGCGGCCAAACAAATCGCGCCGCGAGTGAAGATCATCGGCGTGCAGGCGGAGCGCGCTCCTGCCTACTACCTTTCCTGGAAGAAAGGCAAAGCCGTGGGCACCGAGACGTGCGATACGATTGCCGACGGGCTGGCGACACGAACGCCAGAGGAGGCGAATGTCTGCGATGTGAAGAGCCTCGTCGACGACATGGTCCTGGTGAGTGAAGAGCAGATGCTGCGGGCAATTGAGGTGCTGCTTCTGGAAGAACATGTGTTGGCGGAGCCGGCGGGGGCCGCGAGCACGGCGGCGCTGCTGCAATCCAGCACGGGCGGCGGTGATCATGTGGCGCTGGTGGTGAGCGGAGCCAACGTATCGCGCGAAGTGCTCAAACGGGCCATCGGGAATGCCTAGCCGTCCGAAAAGGCGCTCAGCGGCGGGGTGCTTCCTGCTCGAATCCGCAGCAGGGTACGCTTCCGTCGGATTTCACTCGGATTCGTCGATTCGCGATGGCTAAGAGGGTTTAAATAGGGTATTTACCTCAGCGGACTTTGCGGTATTTCCCCTCTATTTTTTTTTTCGGGTCTCCCCCCATGTATGTAGGAAAGACCGGACTGGCTAAGTTCGCTGGGCGTGCCTCCCTCCGAGGCAGGGCTGGGGTCGGTCTTTCCGCGAAAAGCTGAAGCCCGCATGGTTCGGATCTGAGGGAGGGGACTTGGGGAGCAGGAAGATGTCCAGCTGCAGGGAGGATTCCCTCCGGAACACAAAGGGACAATCGTCGCTGGGGACAGATCGCGCGAGACAAGGCGAGGCGCAAGAGCGTAAGTGCGGATTGAAAAGGAGCACCGAGCTATGAAACGCCGAATGTGGCTGGCCGGCGCTTTGGTTGCTCTACTGTGGGCCACGCCAGCACGTGCGGATAACAGCTTCATCGTGCGTTCGACGCTGGGCCTCCAGGCACTCCAGACGGTGTGCAATCCTCCATTACTACCCCCAATCTGCGCAGTGATTGGCGGGCTGGGCGATCCTCTAGGACAGCTCTTCCTCATCACGAGTCCACTCGACCTAAACGGATTGTTAAATCTCCCGCTGGGGATCGTGGATGCTGAGGTCGATCAGTTGCTGAGCTTGATCGGCGGCCTAAACATACTCCCCATGCCGATTCCAGCCACAGTGATGTCGGACAGAACCTTGGTGCCATACCCTGCAGGTTCCACGACGACAGCATGGAACGGCTACGTCAATCAACCCGCGGCGTCGATTGTGGGTGTCCAGGATACGCAAAAGACGTTCAATGTGACGGGGACGGGGATTGTCGCGGACATAGACACGGGAGTGGATCCCACCCATCCGGCGCTGCAAGGGGTTCTGCTACAAGGTTTCGACTTCACGCGGAACCGGCCAGGCGGTTCCGAGCTGAACGATACTTCGCCGTGTCCATTCCCTCAGTGTCCGCCTCCCCCTTGCCCGACTTGCTCGCCAGCGCAGGTGAATCAGTCCACGGCGGCAGTGCTGGACCAGTCCACGGCGGCAGTGCTCGACGGAACCCCGTATGCGGCGTTTGGGCACGGGACGATGGTGATGGGCATCATCCACCTGGTGGCTCCGACCGCGCAACTCTTGCCCTTGAAGGCTTTTCATTCGGATGGGACAGCCACACTGTCTGACATTCTGCGCGCGATTTATTACGGCGTGCAGAACAGCGCCAACGTGATCAACATGAGTTTCGACATCACGACGCCATCGACGGAACTGCAGAAAGCCCTCGACTACGCGAATCAGAGCGGCGTGATTTGCGCGGCGTCGGCGGGCAACGACGGCCAGCAGGGCCCGCCAAACCTGGTTTATCCCGCGGCGTTGCAAACCGATGTGATGGGCGTGGCATCTACGACGGATCAGGACGCGCGCTCGTCGTTCTCCAACTTTGGAATCGGCATCGTGTGGGTGGCGGCTCCTGGCGAAGCAATTGTGAGTACGTACCCGTACAACACGTATGCAGCGGGATGGGGGACTTCGTTCAGTGCGCCGTTTGTGTCGGGAGGGGCGGCGTTGTTGCACAGCCTAAATCCCGCCATTAGGCAGTCAGGGGCTGCCGCGGCAGTGGCGAATGCAGTGCCGCTCGATCCCAACCTGGGGCTGAACCACGGCCGGCTGGATCTTTGTTCGACTCTCGCGTCAGTGACTGCGGCGAGTTGTTCGCCGGATTTCAGCGTTTCTGCGGCACCACCCAGCGCGATAATTACTGCGGGACAGCAGGCAAACTTCACCGTCTCCGCTACACCGCTGCACGGTTCCACTCAGACTGTGACGTGGAGCTGCACGGGTGCACCCGCGGCAGCCACGTGCACGGTTTCGCCGTCGTCTGTGACGCTTAATGGGTCGACCATGGCGACGGCGACGGTGACTTTGACGACGATGGCACGAGTCCTGGCGCCGCCCTTGGGCTTGCCACGATATGCGCCTCCGATGCCTACATGGGTGACATTGGCTGCATGTTTCGCCGGGCTTGCGGTTTTGCTGTTGTTTTGCACTTTGAGCCGCGCTCTTCCCAAACGGCCTGGTCTCGCTGCGGCAGCCGGACTCCTCGTACTTTCACTTTTCACCTACGCTTGCGGCGGCAGCTACAGCGGCCCACCGGGCTCCCCAACGCTCTCCTCGATAGCGCTGAACCCAATGGGCGTGACTGGCGGGGCACCTTCAACCGGCACGGTGACTCTCAGCGGGCCAGCTCCCAGCGGCGGCGCAGCCGTCTCTCTTTCAAGCGACAACACCACGGCCGCGACGGTACCGGCTAGCGTTACAGTCGCCTACGGAGCGACCAGCGCGACCTTTACGGTCAGCACCAGCACCGTCACGGCCTCAACGCCCGTTACCATTACCGCGTCCTATAGTGGCGGGACCAAGACGGCCTCGCTCACTGTAACGCCGCCGGGTTCCGCCACGCTTTCCGCGGTAGCGCTCAACCCAATGAGCGTCACTGGAGGGTCTTCCTCGACGGGCACAGTGACTCTCGGCGGACCGGCTCCCAGCGGGGGTGCCGCCGTCTCCCTTTCCAGCAACAGCACGCCCACGGCAACGGTCCCGGCCAGTGTGACTGTCGCTGCGGGAGCCAGCAGCGCGACATTCACGGTGAGCACCAGCGCTGTTACCGCGTCCACTCCGGTCACGATCTCCGCATCATATGCTGGCGTGACCAAAACGGCCTCACTCACCGTAACGCCGCCGGGTTCCGCCACGCTTTCCGCGATAGCGCTCAACCCAGCCAGCGTGACTGGCGGGTCTGCATCAACCGGCACGGTGACTCTCAGCGGGCCAGCTCCCGGCGGCGGCGCAGCCGTCTCCCTTTCGAGTGATAACACCGCGGCCGCGACGGTCCCGGCGAGCGTGACTGTCGCTGCTGGAGCCAGCAGTGTGACATTCACGGTAAGCACCGGCGCCGTCACCACGTCCACTCCGGTCACGATCTCCGCATCGTATGCTGGGGTGACCAAAAC
>Ga0066710_100001711_pt1 | contig 16805 bp, 11 predicted proteins | sample GraSoiAngelo_159_FD_79666 | JGI IMG/M metagenome (GOLD analysis project Ga0066710, IMG submission 79666) | Grasslands soil microbial communities from the Angelo Coastal Reserve, California, USA - 14_1009_16_40cm | ecosystem: Environmental > Terrestrial > Soil > Grasslands | place: USA... | reverse complement strand
GGCGAAGGGCCGCTACATTCGCTCGGTGACGCTCGCCACGACGATGAGCCCGGGCATACGGGTGGATCCCACGAAGACCAAGGACATAACCGAAGAGCGAGTCGCTGCCTAAATAGCAACATGAAGAGACTCCGTAGCCGGCCGAGACGGCGCAGGAGGCTCTCGAGACTGTAGGTGTCCGGCGAGCCAAGCGGCGAGCCGGTAGATATTTAGCAACATGAAGAGACTCCGTAGCCGGCGGAGCCGGCGCACGGACTGATTTACAGATATACAGGGACTGATATACAGATATAGATAGAGACAACGCATTCGCCCGAGACGGCCGGCAGCCGAAAGGCGGAAGTCCAGCCCAGGCGGTTAGGAAAGCTTCCTTTCCCGCCTGCGTGCGGGTTTTTCATGAAGAGAGAACAAAAAGCGGAAGTGGTAGAGAGAATCGCGGCGGAGATCGCCAATTCAAGGGCGATCTACGCAGTCGACTATCGGGGCTTGAGCGTGCCTCAGGCAGCCACGCTCCGCGAGCGGCTGCGGGACGCGGACGCCACCTTCCGAATCGTCAAGAACACCCTGACGCTTCTCGCTGCCTCGAAGGCGGACGCCGAGCAGGTCAAGGAGCTGGTCGAAGGGCCCACTGCGTTCACCTTCGTCCAGGGCGACCCTGCCTTGGCGGCCAAGGCACTCGAACGCTTCTCACGCGAGGCGGGCGTCCTCGATCTTCGCGCGGGTCTTCTGGACGGCCAGCTGCTGGACAGGGAGACGGTGCGGCAAATCGCGCGACTGCCCGACCGCGAGCAGCTCAACGCCCAGTTCGCCGGCGTCGTGGCGGCACCGCTCACGGGCCTCGTGCGTGGCCTCGGCTCTCTGCTGGCCGGCTTGGCGGTGGCGCTGGGCCAGATTCAGGAGAAGCGCGGGAGCGAGGAGCCGCCTGACAAGGGCGAGCCGGCGGGCCAGGGCGAGCCGGTGGAGGAGGCCGAGCCGGTGGAGGAGGCGGAAGCGGCGCGCGCAACCGAAGCTACGCCGCCGGAGGCCGGGAGTGAGCAGGAGACGCCTGAAGAGACTCCTGCCGCTGCGGCCAGCGCAGCGCCGGCAGACGAGGAATCGAAAGATGAGCAAAAGGAGGCTGACTGAAAGTGGCTGAAGCCAAAAAAGTTTCGACCGAAGACTGGATCGAGGAGCTCAAGAGCATCTCGGTGATGGAGCTCGCTGAGCGCATCAAGGCCCTCGAGGAGACGTTCGGCGTCTCCGCGACCGCCGTGGCGGCCGCCGCGCCGGCTGGAGCGCCTGCGGCAGGCGACGGCGCGGCTGCGGCTGAGGAGGAGCAGACAACCTTCGACGTCATGCTCAACGCGGCCGGGGACAAGAAGATCCAGGTCATCAAGGTGGTGCGCGCGGCGACCGGGCTGGGCCTGAAGGAGGCGAAGGCCCTGGTGGACGAGGCGCCGAAGCCGGTCAGGGAGGGCATCGACAAGGACGAGGCCGACAAGCTCAAGGGCGAGCTCGAGGAGGCCGGCGCGGCGGTCGAGCTAAAATAAGGGAACCCTAATAGTCTTCCCTGCTCGACCAGATGATGTGATAACCTAGCCGGTTGCGCCATTTGGCCCTGCCCTTCGCCAAATTCTCTTTCAGAAGCTTAAACCGAGCCGACTTTGTAGAGGAGTCGCCCTTTGGCACGTTTGGACGCCCGACGCCAGCGTAGGAGTTTTGCATCCCTCGAGAACGCCCTTGATCTTCCAAACCTAATCGACATACAGCGCCGGTCCTTCGAGTGGCTTACTGACCCCAAGACCGGAGGACTGCGCGAGACGATCGACGACATCTCGCCGATCGAGGACTACACCGGCAACCTAGCGGTGGTCTTCGGCGAGTTCTGGTTCGACGAGCCACCGGCATCGATCGAGGAGTGCCGCGAGAAGGACATGATCTACTCGCGGCCGCTCAACGTAAAAGTCGCCTTCCAAAACCGGGACACCGGCGAGATCCGGGAGCAGACCGTCTTCATGGGCGACTTTCCCTGGATGACGGACTGGGGGACGTTCATCATCAACGGCACCGAAAGGGTCGTGGTGACCCAGCTCGTCCGATCGCCCGGCGCGTACGTGATGGAGCCCAAGGACCGCGAGAAGCAGGTCTTCATCGCGAACCTGATGCCGGCGCGCGGCTCGTGGCTCGAGCTCGAGATCGACAAGAAGGGCCGGGTGTACGTCCGCGTCGACCGCAAGCGCAAGCTTCCGGTCACCGTCCTCCTTCGCGCGATCGGCTACGCGACCGAAGAGGAGATCCTCAAGCTCTTCGACAACTCGGTCTACATCAAGCACACGATCGACGCCGACCCGGAGAACACGAAGTCCGAGGAAGGTGCCCTGATCGAGCTGTTCAAGAAGCAGCGTCCCGGCGAACCGCCTTCGATCGAGGCTGCGAAGTCGCTGCTCGAGACGCTGTTCTTCGACGCCAAGCGCTACGACCTGACGCGAGTCGGCCGGTACAAGCTCAACTCTAGGCTTGGTCTCGACATCGATCTCGACACACGTGTCCTGACCAAGGAGGACATCGTCGCGCTCGTCCGCGAGCTCGTGTCCTTGCCTAAGCTCCTCGGCCTCCCCGAGGACGCTGACGCTGAGATCAAGGACTACGCCACTGAGGCACAGTCGCTTCCGCGCGAGCCCGTCAAGGACCGCCTCGACGAGTACGAGCACTTCGGCAACCGGCGGCTTCGCACGGTCGGGGAGCTGATTCAAGAGGCGTTCCGGATCGGCCTCTACCGGATGGAGCGCGTCGTGCGCGAACGCCTCACCACCGAGGACGCCGACACGATCACGCCGCAGACGATCATCAACATCAGGCCGGTGGTCGCTGCCTTGAAGGAGTTCTTCGGCTCCTCGCAGCTCTCGCAGTTCATGGACCAGACCAACTCCCTCGCAGGCCTGACCCATCGCAGGCGTTTGTCGGCGCTCGGCGCCGGCGGCCTGACCCGGGAGCGGGCTCCCATCGAGGTACGCGACGTGCACCCGACTCACTACGGGCGTATGTGCCCGATCGAGACGCCGGAGGGCCCGAACATCGGCTTGATCGGTTCGCTCTCCTCCTATGCGACCGTCTCCGAGCACGGGTTCGTCCAGACCCCGTACCGGCGGGTGAAGGACGGCGTGGTGACCGGCGAGATCGTCTGGCTCGACGCTACGCAGGAAGAGGAGCACGTCATCGCGCAGGCAAATGCCGAGATCGACCAGCGGAGCGGCAAGCTCCGCGGTCCCCAGGTTCTCTGCCGCTCGCGCGACGGCGAGGTCGTGACGGCTGCGCCCAAGCAGGTCGACCTGATGGACGTATCGCCAACGCAGATCTGGTCGGTCGCGACGGCCTTGATCCCGTTCCTCGAGCACGATGACGCGAACCGCGCCTTGATGGGCTCGAACATGCAGCGTCAGGCTGTGCCGCTGCTCCGACCGGAGCCGCCCCTCATCGGCACAGGGATGGAGCACCGTGCTGCGATCGACACGGGCGACGTGGTCGTCGCCGGCGAGGACGGCGAAGTGGTCTATGTAGACGCCGATCGGGTCGTGGTCCAGCACGGGTCCAAGCAGGACGAGTACGAGCTTCACAAATTCATGCGCTCGAACCAGGGCACGCTGATCGATCAGCGTCCGGTCGTCACGGTCGACGACAAGGCGAGCAAGGGAGAGGTCCTGGCGGACGGCTCGTCGACCGCCGGTGGCGAGCTCGCCCTCGGCAAGAACGTGCTCGTCGCGATGATGTCCTGGGAGGGCTACAACTTCGAGGACGCGATCGTTATCTCGGAGCGGTTGGTCAAGGACGACGTCCTGACGTCGATCCACATCGAGGAGTACGAGATCGACGCCCGCACCACGAAGCTGGGCGACGAGGAGATCACACGCGACATCCCCAACCGCTCGGAGGAGTCGCTTCGCAACCTCGACGAGCGAGGGATCGTGCGCATCGGCGCCGAGGTTGGCTCGGGCGACCTGCTGGTCGGCAAGGTGACGCCGAAGGGCGAGACCGAGCTGACCGCCGAGGAGAAGCTGATCCGGGCCATCTTCAAGGAGAAGGCGAGGGAGGTGCGAGACACCTCCCTCAAGGTGCCGCACGGTGAAGGCGGGGTCGTGATCGACGTGAAGGTCTTCTCCCGGGACGCGGGCGATGACCTCGCTCCCGGCGTAAACGAGCTGGTCAGGGTTTATGTCGCCAGCAAGCGGAAGATCGCGGAGGGCGACAAGCTCGCGGGCCGTCACGGCAACAAGGGCGTGATCGCGAAGATCGTTCCCGAGGAGGACATGCCGTTCCTCGAGGATGGGATGCCGGTCGACGTCGTACTGAACCCGCTCGGTGTCCCGAGCCGGATGAACCTCGGCCAGATCCTCGAGGCGCACCTGGGCTGGGTCGCCGCCAACGGGTGGTATGACGACGGCTCAGACGCCTACAAGGAGGCGAACGAGAACGGCGGCCATGTGTTCGTCGCGTCACCGGTCTTCGATGGCGCCACCGTCGAGGACGTCGACGAGGCCTTCGTCAGGTGGCAGGAAGAGCACCAGGACTCGCGCGTCCAGTTCGACCTGGACATGGACGCACGGCCCGGCAGCCGCTGCTCAGGCAAGGTCACTCTCTACAACGGGCGCACCGGCGAGCCGTATGAGTCCAAGGTGACCGTCGGCCAGATGTACATACTGAAGCTGCTCCACCTCGTCGACGACAAGATCCATGCTCGCTCGACCGGCCCGTACTCGCTGGTCACCCAGCAACCGCTGGGCGGCAAGGCACAGTTCGGCGGCCAGCGGTTCGGCGAGATGGAGGTCTGGGCGCTCGAGGCTTACGGCGCCGCCTACACGCTCCAGGAGATGCTCACCGTGAAGTCCGACGACACGGTCGGGCGGGTGAAGGCATACGAAGCGATCGTCAAGGGCGAGAACATCCCCGAGCCGTCCATCCCGGAGTCGTTCAAGGTCCTCCTGAAGGAGATGCAGAGTCTGGCGCTCGACGTCAACGTGATCTCCGAAGAGGGCGCGGACATCGAGATCCGCGAAGAGGAGGACGACCTGCTGCGGGCTGCGGAGGAACTCGGAATCGACCTCTCCGGCGTCCGCGCCACCGAAAAGGACGGGAAGCAGCCAAAGGGCACTCCCAACGACGAAGTCGAAGAGTCCGAGGTGACCGAGGACGAGCTCGCAACCGCGCAGGAAGCGGAAGAGGAATAGAGATCACCAATTCACAGATCTTTGAAAGGGCTTAATTGATCGACATCAACAATTTCGACGCGATCGAGATCAGTCTCGCTTCGTCCAAGCAGATCAGGAGCTGGTCCTCCGGAGAGGTGACGAAGCCAGAGACGATCAACTACCGGACCTTGAAGCCGGAGAAGGACGGCCTCTTCTGCGAGCGCATCTTCGGCCCCACCAAGGACTGGGAGTGCTACTGCGGCAAGTACAAGCGTGTGCGCTACAAGGGCATCGTCTGCGAGCGATGCGGCGTGGAGGTGACGCGCTCAAAGGTTCGCCGTGAGCGCATGGGCCACGTCGACCTCGCGGCGCCTGTCTCGCACATCTGGTTCTTCAAGGGCGTTCCCAGCCGGATCGGCTACCTGCTCGACATCGCTCCGAAGGAGCTCGAGAAGGTTCTCTACTTCGCGGCCTCGATCGTGACCTGGATCGACGAGGAGGCGCGCGAGAAGGACGCCACCAAGCTCGAGAAGGAAGTCAACAAGGTCCTGAACGCGTACGAGGCCGAGAAGGAAGAGCGCGTTCAAGAGCTTCAGGAATCGCTCGATCGCAGGCTCAAGTACCTCGAGTCCGGAAAGCAAACGCACTTCAACGACGAGGACCACCTCTGGGCCGACAGCCTGGGAAGCATCAAGCGCATATCGAAGGCGGACAGGGAGAAGACCGAGAAGGATCTTCGCAAGGCCTTCGACCAGGACATCGGTGACACCGAGGCCTACATCGAAGACGCCTCTGAGCGTACGCGTCAGGCTTGGGAGAAGTTCCAGGAGATGAAGGTCCAAGAGGTCGTGCAAGACGAGGCGCTCTTCAGGGAGCTGAAGGAGCGCTTCGGCTCGCCCTACGGCTGGGGCGAGTACTTCCGCGGCGGCATGGGGGCGGAGTCCGTGCGCGACCTGCTCGAGCAAGTGGACCTCGACGCCGAGGCGACCGAGCTCGAGCGAGTGATCAAGACGTCGAAGGGCCAGAAGCAGAACAAGGCGATCAAGCGTCTGAAGGTCGTCTCCGCGTTCCGCAACTCCAGGAATCGCCCCGAGTGGATGATTCTCGAGGCCGTCCCGGTGATACCGCCGGAGCTTCGCCCGATGGTCCAGCTCGACGGGGGGCGCTTCGCCACTTCCGACTTGAACGACCTCTACCGCAGGGTCATAAACCGGAACAACCGTCTGAAGAGGCTGCTCGACCTGGGTGCTCCGGAGATCATCGTCAACAACGAGAAGCGCATGCTGCAGGAGGCTGTCGATGCGCTCTTCGACAACGGCCGGCGCGGCCGGCCGGTGACCGGTCCCGGGAACAGGGCCCTCAAGTCGCTTTCGGACATGCTGAAGGGCAAGCAGGGCCGGTTCCGCCAGAACCTGCTCGGCAAGCGCGTCGACTACTCCGGCCGCTCCGTGATCGTTTCCGGACCGAATCTCAAGCTGCACCAGTGCGGTCTGCCGAAGCTGATGGCGCTGGAGCTCTTCAAGCCGTTCATCATGGCGCGGCTCGTCGAGCGCAAGGCTGTCCAGAACATCAAAGCCGCCAAGAAGATGGTCGAGTCGATGATCCCGGAGGTGTGGGACGTCCTGGAGGAAGTCATCCACGAGCATCCGGTGCTCCTGAACCGCGCGCCGACGCTTCACCGCCTCGGCATTCAGGCCTTCGAGCCGGTGCTGGTGGAAGGAAAGGCGATTCAGATCCACCCACTCGTCTGTCACGCGTTCAACGCGGACTTCGACGGCGACCAGATGGCCGTTCACGTGCCGTTGAGCGCCGAGGCGCAGGCGGAGGCACGTGTCTTGATGCTCTCCGCGAACAACATCCTGTCCCCGGCGCACGGGTCACCGCTCGCCACGCCGACCCAGGACATGGTGCTCGGGATCTACTTCCTGACGTACGGGCCCAGCGACGAGGAGCTCAAGGAGCTGGATCCCTCGAAGGTCGAGCCCCGGCCGCACGTGTTCCGAACCGCGCAGGAGGCGGAGCTTTCCTACGACAACCAAAACGTCGGGCTGCACGACCTGGCCATGTATCGCCGTGAGAAGGGTGACCACATCCTCACGACGGTGGGGCGCATCCTCTTCAACGAGAAGATCGAGCGAAGCCTCCTCGAAACGCTCGAGGACCGCTACAAGCTGGGCGAGCACGAGTTCATCAACAATACGCTCACCAAGAAGCACACGGGAGCGCTCGTCGAGCAGCTTGTCGTCCGGTACGGCGCTCCGTCGATTGCGCTGGTCCTGGACGCGTTCAAGGACGTGGGCTTCCACTACGCGAGTCAGGCCGGCATCACGATTTCGAAGAACGACGTCGTCACCCCGCCCGACAAGGAGCAGATTCTCGAGCGGTACGAGGGCGAGGTCGCGCAGATCCACGACCAGTACGACCAGGGCCTGATCACGCTGGAGGAGCGGCACGAGAAGGTCGTCGACAAGTGGCAGGAGGCAAGCGACGAGGTCGCCGACGCCATGGAGTCGAACCTCCACCACCTCAACCCGATCTACATGATGGCGAACTCGGGGGCGCGCGGCTCGTTCACGCAGATCCGCCAGCTCGCGGGGATGCGCGGGCTGATGGCCAACCCGAAGGGCGAGATCATCGAGCGGCCGATCAAGGCGAGCTTCATGGAAGGCCTGACCGTGTTGGAGTACTTCATCTCGACGCACGGAGCCCGCAAGGGCCTTGCCGACACCGCGCTTCGCACCGCCGACTCGGGTTACCTCACCCGGCGCCTCGTGGACGTTGCGCAAGACGTGATCGTTCGCCAAGAGGACTGCAAAACCAAGGGGTCGATCCACATGCCGCTCCACAAGGAAGGCGGAGACGTCAACGAGAACCTGATCGGGCGAGTCGTGGCCGAGAAGATCGCCACGAAGCGCGGCCGGCAGGTGCTCGAGAAGAACCAGCTGATCGAGCGCAAGGAGCTGGCGGACATCGTGGAGGCGTTCGGAGAGGATCCGGACTTCGCGGTGCCGGTCCGGTCTGTGCTGAAATGCGAGGCCGACGCGGGCGTGTGCCGCCTCTGCTACGGCATGTCGCTTGCGAGCGGCTCTATCTGTGACCTCGGAGACGCGGTCGGCATCATCGCCGCCCAATCGATCGGAGAGCCTGGCACGCAGCTCACCATGCGCACGTTCCACACCGGAGGAGTTGCCGGCGCGGACATCACACACGGTCTCCCGCGTGTCGTCGAGCTGTTCGAGGCGCGTAAGCCAAAGGGCGTCGCCCAGATCGCAACGACCGACGGCAAAGTGGCGATCGAGGACGGCGAAAAGGAGAGCAAGGTCACGATCACGGACTCCAAGGGGGAGGAGCACGTCTACAGGTTCCCGCGGCGGACGCGGCTCTTCGTCGAGAACGGTCAGACGATCGAGGCCGGCCATCAGCTGAACGAGGGCTCTCTCTATCCTTCCGAGCTGCTCGAGATCCGTGGCCGGGGCGACACCGAGCGCTACCTGGTGCGCGAGGTGCAGGAGGTCTACAAGTCGCAGGGCGTGGACATCAACGACAAGCACATCGAGCTGATCGTCCGTCAAATGCTCAAGCGCGTCCGCATCGAGCGCAAGGGCGACACGGATTGCCTGCCCGGCTCCCTGGTCGACCGGCACGCTCTCAAGCGCATGAACGAGCTGATCAAGAAGGGAAGGAAGGCCAAGACCGAGCCGGCGACGGCCGAGCAGGTGATCCTCGGGATCACCAAGGCGTCGCTCGCGACGGACTCGTTCCTCTCCGCCGCCTCCTTCCAGGAGACGACGAAGGTCCTCACCGATGCCTCCCTGGAAGGGAAGGTGGACCGCCTGCTCGGTCTCAAGGAAAACGTCATCATCGGGAAGCTGATCCCGGCCGCAACCGGGCTCAAGCACTACCGGACGCTCGAGATCGAGCCGGCACAGCCGGTCGAGCGACCCACTCCTGCCGAGATCGGGATGCTCGACGAAGAGCAGCTCGCGGCCGAGCTCGGGCTCGACGGCGAGGGCCTCGAAGGCCTCGGCGCGGAGATCTCGGGGGACTTCGGCGATGACTTCGGCGCGGACTTCGACATGACCGAAGGAGAGCGGGCCGCCAAGGACGCCGGCGAGGAGTCCTAAGACCTAGGGCGTTTAGGCCGTCTCCTTCAATCCCCATCCCCTCGCCGCCGTCCGGCTCTAAGTAGTTAGGGGCGGCTGCCGTTGATGTCGTCCGCCCAGGCGAGCAGGTGCTCCACGTGGTCGTCGCGGATTCCTTCCGCAGAATGGGTGGTCACCAGAAGCGTGGGCGCGCCGCGCAGCTCCGCCCACCGGCGGCAGGACTCGTCGTGGCAGTCGTCGATCCACGCGGCGGGTCGATTCCCCGCATATTGGGCGATCGCTTCAAGCTTCCAATGCGCCGTGCCGAAGACGGCCGCGCCCCCGAAAGTTAGGCAGGGAAGCACTCCGGGTAGCCCAAGCAAATGCGGCAGGAACTCGTTGGCCGTCTCTTCCCAGCCTGTCGCCCAGACGAGCTCGAACCGGTCTTCGAGCCGGAGGAGCCGCTCTCCGGCCCCCTCACCTATGCAGTGGAGGACCCCATTGACCCAGTGGAAATCGCCGGGAGGGGCGGTTCCATCCTCGTAACCGAAGAGACTTACTACGCCGTCCACGTCGATGAATAGGATCGGATTGATTGAAACCGGCCCCCCTCATCTGGTATAGGGTGCGGTTTGGCAGAGAAGTTTCGCTTGCAAGTTTACGAACCTGGAGCCATCCTTTTGTCGAGTTCCTGCAAGGTTCGATCAACCCGTAGGGATTTCCACCGAGGGCTAGAAGAAGCACGCAGAGGCGCTTCACCCTGATCACCGACCTTCAATGACTTCCGAGATTGGACTCCTGCTCGCCGTCGGCTGCGCCATGGCGACGAACCTCGCCTTTCTCTGGAAGCATCGCGGCGCCGTCAGCGCCCCCGAGGTCAACATCCGCCGCCCCATTGCCAGCGCTGCGGGACTGTTCCGCTCCAAGTGGTGGACGATCGGCTTCCTCGTCGCAATCGGCGCGTGGGCTCTGCACGTCGGCGCTCTCGCCTTTGCCCCGATCTCGCTCGTGCAGGCGGTCATCTCGGGCGGTCTCGTATTTCTTGCAGTGCTCGCAGAGCGGTGCTTCGGATTCTCGCTGGGCGCACGTCAGTGGTGGGGAGTGGCGTTCGTCGCCGCCGGCCTTGCCTTCCTCGGCCTGACCGCGCAGACCACCGGCTCACACTCGAGTTACTCGATCGCCGGCATGATCGGCTTCGAAGGAGGAATGGTCGCGCTCGGGACGTTGCTCATCTTCTCGCACAACGTCCAGCTTGGACTGGTCGGTGACAGACACGGCGTAGAGCTCGCTGCGGCTGCCGGGATCCTGTTCGGCGTCTCCGACGTCGCCATCAAGGCCCTCACGGGGTCAGTGCCCGGCGACATCGCCACGATCATCGGCCCTTGGACTTTGGTCGCCCTGCTTGCTTCGGTGGGCGCGTTCTACGCGTCGGCTCACAGCCTTCAGCTCGGCGACGGCGTCTCGGTGATCGCGACCACGTCAGTGGCGGCCAACGTCTCGGCGATCCTCGGCGGCATTCTCGTCTTCGGCGACCCGATCGGCGGCGACGCGCTGGCGATCGTGGCTCGCACGGTCGCGTTTGGTCTGGTCATCTGCGCGACCGCCATGATGCCGGCTCCACTCCGCGCAGCGCGACGCTCTGCCTAAAACCCGGCTACGCCGAGCGAAAATCGAGCCGGCGTAGGCCGCAGGGAGGCGCGCATACGACGGTGTGCGGACGACCGAACACGACCGCCGGCGGAGATTTGCAGCCGGCGTTGCTAGGATCGCGGCGATGCCGACCCTAAACCAGCTCGTAAGGAAAAGTCGCAAGCGTCCCAAGAAGAAGGTCGCCACCCCCGGCTTGAAGTCCAGTCAGGCAGGCAAGCGCCGGCTTGCCGCTCCGCAGCGGCGTGGGGTCTGCACACGTGTCTACACGACGACCCCGAAGAAGCCGAACTCGGCGCTTCGCAAAGTCGCTCGCGTCCGTCTGACCAACGGCATGGAGGTGACGGCGTACATTCCCGGTGAGGGCCACAACCTCCAGGAGCACTCGGTAGTCCTCGTTCGTGGGGGGCGCGTCAAGGACCTGCCGGGTGTCCGCTACAAGGTAGTGAGAGGCACGCTCGACACCGCCGGCGTCTCCGACCGCAAGAAGGCGCGCTCGCAATACGGCGTCAAGGCGAGCTGAGCAAGTGTTGAGGCACTGACGCGATGCCGCGGCGCGGAGCGATCTCGCCAAAGCCGATCGAGCCCGACCAGGTCTACAACAGCCGGCTCGTCCAGCAGGTCATCAACAAGGTGATGCAGGACGGGAAGAAGTCGCTCGCCGAGCAGATCACCTACGAGGCCCTGGACATCGTCGCGAAGAAGACCGGCAAGGACGCCGTCGAGGCGCTGGAGCAATCGATCAAGGTCCTGACTCCGGTGCTCGAAGTTCGCTCGCGCCGGGTCGGTGGCGCTACCTATCAGGTGCCGGTCGAGGTCCCCACTCGCCGCGCCCGCACGCTCGCCGTGCGTTGGCTCGTCCAGTACTCGCGTCAGCGCAGAGAGAAATCGATGCCCGAGCGCCTGGCGAACGAGCTGATCGACGCCGCCCAGCAACAGGGCGAGGCCTACAAGCGCAAGGACGACATCTACCGCATGGCGCAGGCCAACAAGGCCTTCGCGCACTATCGCTGGTAGAGCGTTAGTACTGACTGACGCTACTCCGGCACCAGCGCGCCGATGCCCGGGTGCGACTTCGCATACAGCTGAAGGCGCTTGAAGAGCCTGTTCGACCGGACTAGGAGCTTCGGAGCGCTTCGACGCGCGATAGGGATGGTCCGTCTCGCGCGAGCCGCCTGCCGCAGGGCGGCCAGCACATCCCCGCGGAGTCGCCGAAGCTGCCCATTGCGCGGCCGAAGGGACCTCACGCTCGACTGCAGCCGCCGCAACGCGACGGTGTCGTGGCGGCGGACGAGGCCCTTCACGGAAACAACCGATGCGGTCGTGCTCAGGTCGCCGATCGCGTTCCCGAGCTGAAAGAAGGCGAGGCGGTCGGCGTGGGGGATGCCTCGCAGGGCCTGCTCGCGCTCGCCAGCCTCGCCCCCTTCCCCTCCCTCGCCGCTCGTCTCCCCACCGCCTCTTTCCGCGGCGGTCGAAGCTCCGGATCCCTTCGAGTTGCCGCTCCCGCCGTGGTCGCCGCCGCACCCGGCGAGCAACAGCAGGATCACGGTGCATGTGGCCAGCCAGGGCATGGGCGGACGCTACCACCGAGTGCCCTGGGGCCGATCTCATAAAAGGGGCTATAGTGCCTGCAGCGGAGGAGCAGCGTCCATACGGGGGGTTGCGAGGGGCTTCATGCTCCGAGTGCCGGGCCAGATGAACTTCTCTTACGCAGTCAGGAGGATCGGCTGCCTGGCTGTGATCAGCTTGCTCGGCGCGGGACTCGCGCTCGCCCCCGCCGCTCTCGCAGACGGGCCGATCTCATCGGGAAGCAACCCGCAGTCGGTGAGGGACGGCTGCCAGCGCGACCCCGCGGCGCTGATCAGCCAGCAGACGCCGGAGTGGACGTACGTCAACAACACTCCCTCCGATCAGCCGTCGCCTTCGCCGCAATGGGTCAGCGGCGTGGTCAACGCCCAAAACCCCGCCTTCCAGGCCATGCACACGTCTGGGGCGGACTTCGCGTTCGGGCACAACTCGCTGGACATGAACCTGAACATCCTCGTGGACCCTCAATACCAGAGCCTGCTGGCCGGCAGTCCGAACGACCCCAACCTCGGCGGCGCTCCGAGCGGCAACTATCCCGGCAACGGCGAAGAGACGGGCAGGCTGCACACCGAGAACGAAGACCTCACCGTCCCGCACTACGTCTGGCCGGAGCCCGGCGACCGCGTCACCGAGCGGGGGAACTGGGTCTGGGATTGCGGCCACTGGGGCACGCCGACGAACGTCTTCAGCCCCGACTACGACCTGCCGCACGTCGGGCAGCCTTGTCCGCTCCCGGGCCCCACGCCCGACCCCAACCAGTGCGCGATCACGGGCGAGCGCACGGAGTTCCATCCGTTCCGGGCGCTCTTCACCGACCGCCAGCAAAGCCCGAACAGCCCGTACGGCGAGAAAGAGGGCGATGTCTACGTCTCGACGGACGCGACAAAGGCGGGCATCACGGAGGATTGCGCGCACAAGTTCCCGCCGCCAACCCAATCGCAGGCCTACCCGCCGGCTTTCAAGGCGTGCGTGGAGACTGCGCCGAACTGGCAGGACGTGACCGGCGACTACTCGTTCCTCCTCCAGGCGCCGCCGAAGCCGAGCCCCGACGCTCAGCTCACCTTCCGGGCCGTCGACCAGGGCTCGATAAACGCACCGGCGCCGACCCTCACGGCCGAGGGCGACGCCGTGCGCATCACGTTCCATCTCGATTCTCCGGCTCCAGACGTCACCGGGCAGTTCCAGCGCGTCCGCGAGGCCTACAGGGTCTTCGTCGGATGGGCCGAGCTGCCATCCAGCGCTGTCCCGACGCACCTCCGGGTGACGTTCGACAGCCTCGACATCCATCGTGCGATGGACCCCGGTTGCTCCCGCCAGCAGCCCGTGCCCGGCTGTCAGAACCAGTCGACGCGCCAGAACCAGGGCACGACGGCCCCCGGCGACTGGAACCTCTACTGGGACGTCAACGGGAACTGGGGAACGTGGCCGAGCGTTCCGCCTGGGCAGCCCCCCACTGAGTTCCTGCCGAACGACGGGACGACCTACGACCGCACTCAGAACCCGAGCTCGGTGCCGGCGCCGGTCGATCTCTACGTGCCTCCCGGAAGGGGATGGCGCCTCTACGTTCACGGTCGCGAATGCGACATCAACGACGTCGACCCGGCGCACCCGCTCGACGACTGCCCGACGAACACCGAGATCGCCGACGACAACGACGTGCCGGGCCTTTTCGTCGACACCTACTCGTCGGCGAATGCCTCGCTCGGCAGCCACAGCTCGGATGGCGCGGTCGCACGCGACGATCCGACGTCGACGTGTCCGAACAGCAACCCGAACGGCTGCTACACGATCAACTACACCGTCAGCAAGGTCCTGCCCGACCTCTCGATCTCGAAGACCGACTCGCCGGATCCGGTCGACGTGGGAGAGAACCTCAACTACACGGTGACGGTGACGAACAACACATCGGGGACCGCCGCTGGCGGTGTGTCGCTGACGGACAACCTGCCTTCGGGCGTCACCTTCGAGTCCGCGACACCCTCGCAGGGCAGCTGCGCACAGGCGTCTGGAACGGTGACCTGTGACCTCGGCTCGCTTCGCGGCGCAGAGACCAGCGGCAACGCCGCCACCATAAAGATCACGGTCGCGCCGAACAGCGCCGGGACAATCACGAACAGCGCTTCTGTCAGCACCAGTGGCGGTGACGCCGACTCGAGCAACAACTCGGCCACCGAGAGCACCACCGTCGCGCCTTACCCCTCCCCGGTCGGCGCCTCGCCGGCCCGGGTCTCGCTCGTTCCCTCGTTCAGGCCCTGTGAAGTTCCGAGCGCCGACAGCCGGCACGGGGCTCCGCTCGCCTTCCTCTCCTGCAGCACTCCCCACCGCACCTCGGCACTGGTGACCCTTGGCCCGAAGGCGCTCGGGTTTGCACGGTTCGTCGTGTGTGCGTCCGGCTCGACTTCAGGGTTCTGCAACCCGTCGACCGCGATGCTTCCGAAGCCGGACGTTCGCCTGACCGCCAGCGTTCGCGACGTCAAATGCGTTCCGGTCCTGCCGGGCGGCCAAAGCGAGTGCTCCGCCGGTGGCGCCGACTACGATCCGAACGGCGCCCCCGGCCCGTACAGTGACGGTGGAGACGGGGCCAGCACGCCCGCGCAACCTCCCTGCTTCCCGAGCGCAACGAGCAGTTCCGACTGCCTGGCCGGCGCAGATCTCACGCAGACGGCCGAGATCCCTGGTGCGAGCGTCGGAGCGCAGGGCACCTCGTTCGAGGGCCGCGGCGTCCGCGTCACCGATAGCGACAACGGCCCTTCGTCGAACGACCCCGCCACGATGGTTGACATCGGCTTTCCGGTGCCGATCGATTGCATTCCGACCAACGATCTGACCGTCGGCAGCACCTGCGGCGCGAACACCAGCGCAAACGCGCTCGTCCCGGGCGTGGTGCAGAACGGAAAGAGAGCTGTCTGGCAGCTCGGCGAGGTCGAGCTCAAAGAGACTGGTCCGGACGGTGTGCGCGGGAACGCCGACGATCAGGTGCTGGCGGTCCAGGGCGTCTACCTTCCGTAGCCTCGACCTCGGCAGGGAGCTCGGAGCGCAGAAGGTAAGTGAGCGCGACGCCGCTGCCGAGTGCGCACAGGGCCCCTCCGAGCTCGAGCCACAACCCAGACGCGGGATCCGCCTTTCCATTTTGGAGGTTCGCGGTGAGGCCGGAAGAGGTGGCGTCTGGAAGATCACCGATCAGGATGATCCCGAGCGCGATCAGCGAGAGCACGACGATCCCGGCGGCGGGCGGCCAGGCTTCGGCGGCGCGTGCCACGAACGCAGCCCCCGCTACGGCGATCCCCATCACGAGCAGCGCATAGGAGTGGTGGCTCCCGCCGGTCTTGTCGAAGACCACGATCGCGCCCTGCTTCACGTGATACAGGTCGACGAATTCCGCGACGATCAAAAGCAGCGCCCCAATCAACACGAGGGCGGTGAAAAGGCCGATCAGGCGGTCGCTCGACGCCAGCGCCGAAGCACGTTCGAAGGTCGCTCGGAGAGGACCCGAAATACCCTTGTCGAGCGGTCTCCGGGGAGCTTCTGCGGGCCCCGGAGCCCGCCGGCGCGTGCTCATGCCTCTGCTACCATTCCCCCCGCTCGCATGGGCGATTTATAGCTGCCGTCGTTCTTGGTCTGCGGCAGTCGAAGGCCGCTCGCGGGCGCCGTCGAATCATGGACACCAATGACGGATAGAGCTTTCATCGGGCAGCCGAATGACTCTCGAGCCCGGTAGGGCTCTTTTTTTACCCACGACCTGAAATCACGAATGCAATCACCGAGGAACGTTTAGGAAGTTAGCCAAAGGAACGATTTACCTCTCATGCCACGCACAATCGAACTCAGCAAGCTCCGGAACATCGGCATCATGGCGCACATCGATGCCGGCAAGACGACGACTACGGAGCGCATCCTCTACTACACGGGCCGGACCCACAAGATGGGGGAGGTCCACGAAGGCGCGGCCGTCATGGACTGGATGGAGCAGGAGCAGGAGCGTGGCATCACGATCACGTCCGCTGCCACCGCATGTGTCTGGCGTGACCACCGCGTCAACATCATCGATACCCCCGGCCACGTCGACTTCACCGTCGAGGTAGAGCGCTCGCTGCGCGTGCTGGACGGGGCCATCGCCCTGTTCGACTCGGTTGCCGGCGTCGAGCCGCAATCCGAGACCGTTTGGCGACAGGCGGACAAGTATCGAGTCCCTCGTATCGCCTACATCAACAAGATGGATCGGACCGGCGCCGACTTCAATCGGGCGATCAAGACCATGAAGAACCGCCTCGGGGCACACCCGCTCGCGATCCAGCTGCCGATCGGCGAGGAGGCTGCGTTCACAGGC
>Ga0066710_100001710_pt1 | contig 16819 bp, 16 predicted proteins | sample GraSoiAngelo_159_FD_79666 | JGI IMG/M metagenome (GOLD analysis project Ga0066710, IMG submission 79666) | Grasslands soil microbial communities from the Angelo Coastal Reserve, California, USA - 14_1009_16_40cm | ecosystem: Environmental > Terrestrial > Soil > Grasslands | place: USA... | reverse complement strand
CCGGCTTTCCCGTGAATGACGCCTGCGAAACGGCACTCCAGTCCATTTTGACGCCAGCACGCGATGAACCGGTATCTCGCGTCTTATCTGGAGCTTCTGCGGATCCACCGCTTCGGCTCAGAAACGCAACCTCCTGAAATGCCATCCATGAGTTGAAAGTCTGGAGAGAAATCGTTGAAGATCGCGCAGGTCGCACCGCTATACGAGAGCGTGCCGCCGGTCAAGTATGGCGGGACGGAGCGCGTCGTTTCCTATCTGACAGAAGAACTCGTCCGTCAGGGGCACGACGTCACATTATTCGCAAGTGGCGATTCGAAAACGAGCGCCACGCTGGTTTCCCCTTGTGGGCGATCGCTCAGGCTGGATCCGGGATGCCAGGATCCGCTGGCCTGTCACATCGTGATGATCGACGAGGTGCTCCGCCACGCGTCGGACTTCGATGTGATCCAGTTCCACATCGATTACCTGCATTTCCCGTTTTCCAGCCGGTCGAACGTTCCGCACGTGACTACGCTGCATGGCCGTCTGGATCTTCCCGAGTTGCCTTTGGTGTACAGGCAGTTCCGCAGCGTGCCTTTGATTTCGATATCGGACGCGCAGCGCGCCCCGTTGCCGTGGGCGAGTTGGCTGGCAACCGTGCATCATGGTCTGCCGGAGGACCTGTATTGCCTCGATGAGGATCCTGAACCCTACCTCGCCTTTCTCGGGCGCGTCTCACCGGAAAAAGGGGTCGACAAAGCCATCACAATCGCGACACGCGCCGGCTTGCCGCTCCGGATCGCGGCCAAGGTCGATAAAGTGGATCGAGAGTATTTCGATTGCTGCATCAAGCCGCTGCTCAAGAATCCCCTGGTCGACTTCATGAGCGAGATCGGCGACCAGGAGAAGCAGGATTTGCTGGGGCGAGCGTCAGCGCTCCTATTCCCCATCGACTGGCCTGAACCTTTCGGACTCGTTATGATCGAAGCGATGGCTTGTGGAACTCCGCTCATCGCTTTCCGCCGGGGCTCCGTGCCGGAGGTTGTCGACCAGGGCGTTACCGGCTTCATTGTGGACAACATCGAGGAGGCTGTAAATGCCGTCGAAGCGATTTCCTCGCTCAGCCGAAAACGGTGCCGCGCAGTCTTTGAACAGCGCTTCAGTGCTTCGCGAATGGCTCGAGACTATGTTCTTCAATACGAGCACCTGCAGGAGTCAGCCGACCGAGCCGTTCCCATCGAGGTTCGCGAATGCCTTTGAACGAAGTCGCTGTAGAAGAGCAGTATTACATCCTTGCCGCCTCGGATTTGCCGGCCGAAAGGGCGTTGGTGCTGAAGCAGGACGACACCTTCGCTCTATTCGATCGGTTTGGTGATATCGATTCCAAAGTTAGCGCCGGAGAAGGGCTCTATCACAAGGGAACGCGATTTCTCTCCTGCTTCAAGCTCAAATTCGCCAACGGCCGTCCTTTGTTGCTCAGTTCGACCGTGCGCCGCGATAACGTGCTGCTCGCGGCCGACCTGACGAATCCCGATGTTTATTATGAAGGGCGGATCTTCCTGCATCGCGGAACGCTGCACATCTACCGGTCGCATGTTTTGTGGGAAGGGCATCTTTACCAACGAGTGCGGGTCCGGAACTACGCACGATCGTCCGTCGACCTCAGCTTGACTATCGAGTTTGGGGCGGACTATGCGGACATCTTTGAGGTGCGAGGAAGTAAGAGGGACCAAAAAGGATCGCTCCGCGAGCCGGAGGTTGGTGACGGCGAGGTCGTGCTGAGCTATGAAGGCTTGGACGCGCTGGTCCGGCGCACCACGATTCGATCGGCGGCGCCGCCGCAGGTCACATTGCCCTCCGCGATGCACTTCACGCTGCGGCTGGACCCCGATGAAGAGCGCTGCGTCGATCTCAGCTTCTCTTGCGAGATCGGAGACGAAATTCCAAAAAATTCGGATTACGTTCATGCTCTGGGCAGGGCGAGCAGCGCCGCTGAAAGCTCGGACAGGCTCGCCAGCGCGGTGACAACGTCCAACGACTTGTTTAACGCCTGGCTGGCGCGGTCGCGGGCGGACCTGAACATGCTCCTCACAGCCGTACCGGAGGGCATGTACCCGTATGGAGGCGTGCCTTGGTTCACCACTCCATTCGGCCGCGACGGAATCATCACCGCCCTGGAATGCCTGTGGACGGCCCCCGCGATCGCGAAGGGCGTGCTCGGTTATTTGAGCGCGACGCAAGCAAGGGACGTTTCCCCGGAACAAGATGCAGAGCCCGGAAAAATCCTGCACGAAGCACGGGAAGGCGAAATGGCCACGCTCGGCGAAATCCCGTTTCGCAGGTATTACGGAAGCGTCGATTCCACGCCCCTCTACCTCCTCCTTGCCGGCGCCTATTACCGACGAACCGGCGATCTGGCGTTTGTCAAGTCGATCTGGCCGAACATCCAGCTCGCCCTCGATTGGATCAACCGTTACGGCGATGTCGACGGCGATGGATTCGTCGAATACTACCGCAAGTCTGAGCAGGGTTTGGTGCAACAGGGATGGAAGGACTCCCAGGATTCGATCTTTTACGCCAACGGCATGGTGGCGCACGGTCCGATCGCTGTTTGTGAAGTCCAAGGCTACGTCTACGCGGCCAAACTGGAAATCTCCGCAATTGCCGCAGCGCTTGACCAGCAGGACACTGCTCAGCAGTTGATGCGGGAAGCTCAGAATTTACAAGCAAAGTTTGAACGCAGCTTTTGGGACGATGATCTCGGAATGTATGCTCTGGCGCTGGACGGAGACAAGCGGCCTTGCCTCGTGCGGGCGTCCAACGCGGGACATTGCCTGTTCTGCGGAATCGCGAGCCGTGACCATGCGGCCACGCTGGCTAAGAATCTTACCGGCGAAACGTTCTACTCGGGGTGGGGAATTCGGACCGTCGCCGATTCCGAATCCCGCTACAATCCGATGTCGTATCACAACGGCTCGATCTGGCCGCACGACAACGCAATCATCGCCGCCGGTTTCACAAGATATCGTCTCACCGAGCTTTCGGCAAAAGTCATGGCGGGATTATTCGAGGCGTCCACCGCCTTCGATTTCTCACGGCTGCCCGAACTGTTCTGCGGTTTCCCGAGGCGGCTCGGTAAAGGTCCGACCTCATACCCGGTCGCTTGTTCTCCGCAGGCCTGGGCCGCCGGCGCGGCGTTCCTGCTGCTTCAGTCGTCGGTTGGGCTGTCGATTGATGCGATGAAAAAGCGAGTGACTTTGGCGCGCCCTGTCCTGCCGGGGTTGCTGGAGGAGGTCCGAATTCGCGAACTGGCAGTCGGCGATGCTTCCGTCGACCTCGTGCTGTTCCGGTCCGGCCATTCCGTGGCCGCAACGGTGGAGCGCCGCACCGGGAATGTGGACGTGATCATAGTGCATTAGCGTGGAAGCTCAATTATTCCTGCCCGGGGGTCTCGTCGAGGACTTCGTACTCCAAGACCATGCGGGAATTCTGGAGAGCATCCAAGAAATCGCGGTCCCGTCCGTCAGCGATATCGTATTCCCAAACCTCGGAACCTACGCTCAGGAAACTGTCGTCCTCATCCATTACCTCCTGGGAATGAAGGGCCTCCGGCTCGGTTCTTTCGACGAACAGGGACTCCCTTACTACGCCGTTCTCTAGCTCGGGCAACAGATATTCGGTCGGGTTCTCGGACCGTTCTCCGGCTGCGTCTGTCCGCTCCATGAAGACAACCCGATATCGCATACCACTACTTCGGAGACTCTCGCGTTCAAGTACGTGCTTCAGCTGCGAGCGTCCGTAACGGTTACATGCCTGCGGGCAAGCGGGAAATCACAAGCGCGAAGCGCGACGGAGACGCTGACTCGGTTCTTTTCCGGTACAGCTGGGCTCTGCGAGTGAGTCTCACCAACGAAGGGAGGAGGAGCGGAATGCTACAGAAGACCGATCTGACGCGCCTGGACGAGCTGATCACGGAAATCAGCGACTCGAGAGAAGGCCAGTGCGATCTGTTGCGTGAGCACCTCGAGGCCGCACGCACTTATCTGCTCGGCTCTATGCCCAAAGAGTACCGACTGAGCATACAACTCGCAAGCGAAGCGCTGAACTGCCTGTCCGACGAGGACCTTCGGCAAAGGGCGAACGAGATCATCAGCGGTCTGCTTGCCGAGGAGGAGTGACCCCTTGTCACGGGCCGCATTCGCCCGGACGTCGCCGGATGCTCCGGTTCCTCAAACTGACTCGCTTCCCTCGTTGAGAGATGCCGCGCGGAACTGCCAGGCCTGCGACCTTTTCCGCCGCGCCACGCAAACGGTGTTCGGCGAGGGTTCAGAACACGCGCGGGTGGTTGTGGTCGGCGAACAGCCTGGGGATCAGGAGGACCGCCAAGGGCGCCCGTTTGTAGGGCCGGCAGGAAAGTTGTTGACGCGGGCGCTCGCGGCGGCCGAAATACACCCCTCGGAAATCTTCGTCACGAATGCGGTAAAGCACTTCAAGTTCGAGGAGCGGGGCAAGCGCCGCATTCACCAGAAACCGAATACGACCGAAATCAACGCCTGCCGGCCGTGGCTTGCCGCGGAAATTGCATCAGTCAAGCCGGAACTGATCTTGTGTCTCGGTTCCACGGCCGCGCAAAGTGTGTTGTCGCGGAAAGTCGGAATCGGGGAGCACCGAGCCAAGTTCATGCCGCATCCGTGGGCAAAGTACGTGTTCATCACCACCCACCCGTCCGCTATTTTGCGTGTCCCGCCTGAGGATCGCGAACGCGAGTACGATCGCTTCGTTCGGGATCTGAAAATTGTTGGAGCTTGGCTCCGCGGAGAGCACGCTGCGTAAGAGCCGGCGTTCCTTCACCCGGCGCAAGCATCTGCCGCGCACATGCGGACCGCGGCTACACGGCTATGCATGCAACCGCGCTCCTATTTTCCGGTGGGCCTCGCCTTGCACCCTCTTACATGCCCTTCCTGGTCACGAGCTTATTGAAGTTGCTCTTCAACCCGCCCACCGTGGTTTCCTGATAGGTCAAAGCGAGCTTATTCTTCTCGAATTCGGCAAAGAACTCATCCCAGGATATCGGCTGAAGTAATTCGTCGACCGGGAAGCCTGGGAATTGGAGCCCGATCATCCCAGCATGGCCTTGCCTGTGGCTGGCACTTTTCACACGAGCCGGCCGGGCCCCACGCTGTTCCGCCCAGTGACGTATTTCGTCATGGTCCGTGGTTGTATGCGTAAGTCCCTCGGACTGCGCCAGGAGGCGCGCCGTTCTTTCGCTGGGCGCGTAAGTCTTGGTGCGTTTGACGCGAGAGCCGGCGCGCGTGGTGCGGGGCTTCGCCTTGTGCGTCGCCCTAGAGGTTCGCCGGGAACGCGTGGATGTGGATCTGGTTGTGCCCGCCGAGCGCCTCGAACGGGTTCTGTGAGCGGAAGTTGCTTTGTCACTCCGATTTGTCCGCTGTGTCTGCCTGCGTTTTCTAGTTCTGGTTCTTGATTTGATTGCCATAAGAACTCTCCTCGTATCAGGCCCTCTATACCGGTTGGTGCAATTCATCCGCCTTTCTTGACATTGGGGATGGCACAGCAATTGCACAACGGCCGATTGGCAGATCATTCCAGGAGTCGGCACGTATCCGGATTCAGCCAGTCGTTGCTGATCGGGCTCTCCGACACGATCTGGTTTCCGGTTTGACGATTTGGCGCACCTGCCACTGCACCTTGTCATTTCTACTGTTCTCCGTCTGCCACCGTGAACTTTTTGACGCGGTTTGCCGACCGGACGGAAAACAATGTTCAGGTGCGGCAAGCGATCGAGCCGTTTGGCGTGAGCGATTCTTGTGCGGAGATGGCGAACCGTTATGCTGGATAGTTCCCTCTGGACGAGACGGAATAGTGGCTGTATTGTTGCAGTGGTCGCGCACCCGGACGACGAAACGATTGGCTTGGGAGGCCAACTCGGCTCGATTGCAGACATCACGCTGGTGCACGTGACGGACGGAGCGCCCCGGACCAGGCCGGACTGGAAGACACACGCACAGATCCGCCGTGCCGAGTTGCTGGCCGCCGCGGCGATGGCAGGTATACCCGAGCACAGTTGTCTCGAACTCGGCGTGGCGGATCAGGAGGCCTCGATGCACCTGGTCGAGCTGGCGTGTTTTCTCTCGCGCCTCCTGGACCAGCTTAGGCCGGAGGTCGTTTTCACACACACTTACGAAGGAGCGCACCCGGATCACGATGCTACTGCCTTCGCCATCCATAACGCGATTCGACTTCGAGTAGAGCGGGGAGAAAAGACTCCTGATCTGATTGAATTCCCTTCCTACCATCACCGCCCACGCGATGGGCGCATTGAAACGGGAACATTTCTTCCCTGGCCTTACATTGAGCCATTTCGCATGGTCCTGAGCAAAGAGGCGAGGAGCCTGAAGCGTCGCATGCTTTCTTGGTTCCAGACCCAAAAGGAGAGACTCGCGAATTTCCCGGATGATGCCGAAATCTTTAGGGTGGCGCCCGCCTATGACTTTACTAATGCGCCCCACGCAGAACTTTCGCCCTACGGCGCCTTCCGTTGGGGAGTTACGGGGCGCGAATGGCGCCGGCTGGCCCGGCACGCTCAGCAAATGCTCGGATCCTCCATGCCTTTAATGGCGGAGGCGAAACGGCCGGCGCCGCTCATCCAAGACTGGTATGAATGAGCGACTGCGATGAATGAGCGCCAGACGATTTGCGTCGATCTGGAACGAATTCGGAACAGGACCATCGGCGGCGGTGCTTATGCGCCAACCGTCTCTGACTGCATCCTGTACTGCTTGATCTTGCAGTGCAGCGTCTTTGGGCTGATGCCGAGAATCTTTGCCGCGCGGCTCTTGTTGTTGTGCGTGTGCTGCAGCGTGAACTGGATCAACGCCTTCTCCGCTTCCTCTACTGTTGTGCCAAAAGGCAGAGCCACCACTCCGTCTTTCGCGTGAGCAGGCTTCGACGGTTCTTGAAATCCCGATGATTCGCGGACGCAAGGTCCCCGTGCAAACTTCACCGGCAGATGCTCGGTGGTGAGCATTCCTTCCCCAACCAGGATGACGGCGCTCTCCAAGACATTCCGAAGTTCTCTCACATTACCGGGCCACCCATATTGCGCGAAGCACTCCAGTACGTCCGGATGGATCTCCGTGACATGCCGTTCGTGCTTCCGGTTCAGGCTCGCCAGCAAAGCTTCGCAGAGCACCGGCAGATCCCCTTTCCGTTCCCGTAGCGGCGGGAGCTGAATATGAAACACATTCAGGCGATAGTAGAGATCCTGGCGAAAGTGTCCGCTGCGCACGATTTGCTCGGTGTTGCGGTTCGTCGCCGCCAGGATCCGGACGTCCAACTGGATCTCCGATTTCCCTCCGATTCGCCGAACGCGGGAGTCTTCGAGGACCCGTAGGAGCTTCGCTTGCGTCTGAATCGGAAGCTCGCCGATTTCGTCCAGCAGCAGGGTGCCGCCGTTAGCGAGTTCCAGACAACCCGGACGCCGCTCCACTGCTCCCGTAAAAGCACCTTTTTCGTGCCCGAAAAGCTCGCTCTCCACCAAGCCTTCCGGAAAGCCGGCGCAGTTGATCGCGACGAACGGACCTGCTCTCCGCGGGCTCAAGGAATGAATCGCGCGCGCAACCAGCTCTTTGCCGGTCCCGCTCTCGCCCGTGATCAGCACGGATGCGCAACTCGGCGCCACCTTGTTGAGGAGCGCAAAGATCTTTTGCATCTCCGGCGTAGTCCCGACCATGTCGGCGACCGCGCCTCTGTCACCCATCTCGAGCACGATCCCGCCATCGCGCCCGCTGCGTCTTTGCGCACTCGCACGCTCGAGCAGTTCCCGCAGATCTTTCGGCTCAACCGGTTTAGGAAGGTAGCAGAATGCGCCCAGATCGCGGGTCGTATCGGCCGCCATGTCAGTGAAAGCGGTAACCACGATGGGGATAGGTCCCTCATCTTGTGCATGCAGCCGCCGGAGCAGCTCGAACCCGTCCATGCGGGGCATAACCAGGTCAGTCAGCAAGATGTCGGCCGGATAATCAGCGAGCTTTTGGCAGGCTTCCTCGCCGTCAAAGGCAGTTTCTACCGAATAATTCCAAGACGACAAGAGACGGCTTAAATTTCTCAGGTCCCGCTCGTGGTCATCCACCAGCAGGACACGGATTTCTGGCGTTGTGGAAATGCAGGTTCCTTCGTCCATTTACAATTCCCAGGCTCCATGCTTCTGAATTTGGGAAGTCATTGTATTACAAGTGCCGTTGCGTATCGTTTATTCGACAACCCATGTCATTAGACATGTCCGTGCTACGCACATTTACTTGTAACGGTTACAACAGAGGTCGTCGCGGAGGGCAGGCTAATGGGCGGGCAATTCCTTGACGATTTCGCCGACGAACGCCTTGGCATCGCCGAACAGCATCAGTGTTCGATCCATGTAGTAAAGTTCGTTGTCGATTCCGGCGAACCCGGGGCTCATGCTGCGCTTGATTACCATCACGGTGTGGGCCTTGTCGACGTCGAGAATCGGCATTCCGTAGATCGGGCTGCTTGTGTCGTGGCGGGCGGCCGGATTGACCACGTCATTTGCGCCGATCACGAGTGCGACGTCGGCTTCGGCGAACTCGGGATTGATGTCCTCCATCTCGTGGAGCCGGTCATACGGGATGTCCGCTTCGGCGAGGAGCACGTTCATATGTCCCGGCATGCGCCCCGCCACGGGATGAATCGCGAACTCGACCTCCACGCCGCGCCGCGTGAGCGCGTCGGTGCGTTCCCGCAGCTTATGTTGTGCCTGTGCGACCGCCATACCGTAGCCAGGAACTACGATTACCTTACGAGCGCCGCTCATGATCTGCGCGGCATCTTCCGCCGTAGCCGAACGCACGGGCCTTGTTGACGCCTGCGCCACGGTTCCTTCCTGAACCTGGCCAAACGCGCCGAACAGAACGTTGAGGAAGGAACGGTTCATGGCGTTGCACATGATCACTGAGAGAATGAAGCCCGAGGCTGCGTTGAGGGAACCCGCGATGATCAGGAGGCGGTTGCCCAGTGCAAAGCCCATGGCTGCGCAGGCTGCGCCGGCGTAGGAGTTCAGCAGCGCGATGACCGTGGGCATGTCGCCGCCGCCGATCGGAATGATCAGCAGAACGCCGAACAGCAGGGACAGGCCCGTAAACGCGGGGAAGACCCAGAAGGGCGTGGGCTCAACGATCATCCACACGCCCAGGGCAATTGCGACCGCGAGCAGCACCAGGTTCACGACGTTCTGACCACGATAAGTGATGGGACGCGTCGGCACCAGTTCCTGCAGTTTTCCGAAAGCCATAATGCTGGCCGTGCAAGTGAGATAGCCCAGAATGGTCTCGACGACAAGGGCGGTCATCGTGAAGCCCGTGGCCGCGTGCCCCGCTCCGACGTAGCGATAATACTCGGCGGTCCCGACGAGGGCTGCCGCCAATGAGCCAAACGCATGCGAGAGCGCCGTCAACTGCGGCACAGCCGTCATCGGCATAAGGAAGGCGAGCGGAGCGCCAATTGCCGCGCCCACGAAAAAGCAAATGAGCACCCATTCGTAATTGATCACTTCATGACGCAGCAAGGTTCCGATCACGGCCAGCAGCATGCCGCCCTGGCCCGCCAGAACGCCGCGCCTCGCGGTTACGGGCGAGCTCAGCCACTTGATGGATCCGATGATCGAAAGAGCTGCGATGATGTAGGCGAACTGCCAGATGTCGCCCGTCATGACCCATGCTCCTTGCCGCTGTCCTTCTTGCGAAACATCTTGAGCATGCGGTCCGTGATGAGAAAACCGCTGACGATATTGATCGTGGAGGTGGTCACGGCCAGGCAGCCGAGCACGCGGCTCAACCGGGGAGCCTCGCCCGAGCCGGCAATCAGTATCGCTCCGACCACCGAGATAGCGGAGATCGCGTTGGTCAGCGACATCAGCGGTGTGTGGAGCAGCGGAGAAACGCGTTGCACCAGTTGCAGTCCGAGCGGTACGGCGAGAACCAGCACGTAAATGCTCATCTCAACCTCAGTGCTCATGCGTTCACTCCCAACAGCGCCTGTACTTTCGGATGCACCACCTCGCCGCCGCGCGCCACCATGGTCTCGCGGGTAATCTCGTCGCTGAGGTCGATGTTCAATTGGCCGTCTTTCATCAGATTCTTGAGAAACGCAACGATGTTCCGCGCGTACATCTGGCTGGCATGGTAGGGAACCGAAGCGGCAAGGTTTACCGGCCCGAGAACCGTCACCGCGCGTTCGATGACGGTTTCTCCGGGCCTGGTCAACTCGCAGTTGCCGCCGCGCTCCGCCGCCAGGTCGACGATGACTGAACCCGGCGCCATCGCGTGGACCATCTCGCGCGAAATCAGCAGAGGGGCCTTCTTGCCGGGCACCGCCGCGGTGGTGATCACGACGTCTTGGTCCTTGAGAACGAAGACCATTTGCTCGCGCTGGTGGCGGTAGGTTGCGTCATCCAAGGCGCGCGCGTAGCCGCCTTCGCCCTCGGCGCGAACGCCGTCGAGCGAGATGTTGAGGAATTTTGCGCCCAGGCTTTCAATCTGTTCCTTGACGGCGATGCGGACATCGTAGCCACTGACCACGGCCCCCAGTCGCCGGGCGGTGGCGATCGCTTGCAAGCCTGCGACTCCCGCGCCGATGACCAGCACTCTCGCCCCGCGTATGGTACCCGCCGCAGTCGTCATCATCGGAAACAGGCGCGGAAGAGTATTCGCCGCCAGCAGCACGGCTTTATATCCGGCGATGGACGCCATGGAGGACAGCGCGTCCATGCTCTGCGCGCGCGTGATGCGGGGGATGAACTCCATCGAGAACAGCGTGGCGCCGGCGCGCGCGAATTGCGCTGCCAGATCCGGGTCGCCTAGAGGATCACAGAACCCGATTACTGCGTGGCGCTGGTTCAGCCCGGGTGATGGCCTGGGGACGCGGACGTGGAGCAGAATCTGGGCGCGTTCCAGAACATCGGCGCCGGTGGACGCAATCTGTGCGCCTTTTGCCGCGTACTCCTCATCCTCGAACCCGGCTTCGGTTCCCGCGCCCTGCTCCACCAGTACATCCACGCCGGCCTTAGCGAGTAAATCCATCACACGCGGAGTGATAGCCACACGGCGCTCGTCGGCGCAACTTTCTTTAAGAACCCCTACGGTCAATCCCAATGGTTATGATGAACCTCTCGATAAAAGGCGCAATCGAAGGCCCGAAGATTACGGCCGCTCCGAATAGGCTTTTATTTCATCATACCGCGCTCAGGATTTTTTCGTCCGCTTTACTTCGATCACGGGGATCAGCGAGTTGACCGATTCGACCGCCATAGGGCGCGAGCGTTGCGAGATCTCGGTGTTGAGGCTGGAGACGAATTCTTCAATCTGGCGCTGCATCTCCGCCATTTTTTCGCGCATGTTCAGGATAATCTCGACGCCCGCAAGATTCACGCCGAGATCGCGGGTCAGCTTCAGAATCACTTCGAGGCGTTCCAGATCCTCGTCGGTGTAGAGACGCGTGTTGCCCTCGCTGCGCGAGGGTTTCAGCAGCCCTTCGCGCTCGTAGAGGCGCAGCGTTTGAGGATGAATCTGGTACTGATCGGCCACGGCCGAGATCATGTACGCCGCTTTTCGTCCCTTGGCCATCATCACACCTTGGCCCAAATCTGGGCGCGCGGATCGTCAGGGTGGAGCTTGCCATATTCGCGCAGCAACTCTTTGGTGCGCTCGTCCTGCACGACGGGTGCTTCAACCGCGACTTCCACGATCTGGTCCCCGCGCTTACCGCTACGGGAATTCAGCACGCCTTTTTCGCGAAGCCGGAATTTCTGGCCATTGTGCGTGCCCTGCGGAATCTTGAGCAGTGCGCGGCCGTCGATGGTCGGGACCTCGATTTTTGCCCCGAGTCCGGCTTCGTCGATCCTCACGGGGATGGTGATATGGATGTCGTCTCCGTCGCGCCGGAAGAAAGGATGCGGCTCCACGCGGACCGTGATATAGAGATCGCCGGAAGGAGCCCCTTGAGTGCCGGCGTTCCCTTTGCCCGGCACGCGCAGGCGGGAGCCCTGCTGCGCCCCCGGTGGGATCCGGACTTCGACCGTCTCCGTGGTCGAGACGCGGCCGTCGCCGTGGCAGGTCGAACAGCTGTTGCGCAGCCGGCCAGTGCCTTCGCAACGCGGGCAAGTGAGGCTGAAACGCATCGCTCCCGCGACCTGTGTCACATTGCCGCTGCCATTGCATTCCGGGCAGACGGTGTTGGCTCCGCTACGCACTCCGGTTCCTCCGCAAGTCGCGCACGACTCCTGGCGCGTGATCTTCAGGCGCACTTGCGTTCCCTTGATCGCCTGCCAGAAGTCAATGCTGAGCCCGTACTCGAGATCGCTGCCTTTCTCGGGCTCGGCCGCGGCGCCCTCCGCGTGCGAGCGGCCAAACCATTGATTGAATATTTCCTGGAAATTGACGGGTCCGCCGGAAGTACGGCTTCCGCCGGGCGGACGCGTGAATGCGTCCGAGAAGTCGAAACCGCCGAAGCCCATATTGGGTCCGCGTTGCGCCCCCTGGCCGCCACCGCCTGGCATGCCGTTCTCCGAGTAGAAGCCGTACTGATCGTACATTTGCTTCTTTTTCGGATCGCTGAGGATGTCATACGCTTCCTGGACTTTCTTGAAGCGCTCCTCGGCGGCCTTATCGCCGGGGTTCAGATCAGGGTGATGCTTGCGCGCAAGCCGGCGGTATGCCTTGCGGATCTCTTCAATATCCGCATCGCGGTTTACGCCGAGCGTTTGGTAGTAGTCCTGCGCCATAACACATAACGGGCTCGAAGCGAGTGGTTAGTGGGCTGGCGGCCGCTCCACCACTAACCGCTCACCGCTTCATTACTTACTCTTTTTATCGTCCACATCCACGAACTCGGCATCGACCACGGTGTCCTTCGGCTTGGAAGCGCCAGCGCCGTCCGTCGAAGCTCCGCCGCTGTCGCCGCCGCCGGCCTGGCCACCGGACGCAGCGGCGCTGGAGGACTTGTACATCGCTTCAGCCAGCTTGTGGCTCGCCTGCGTGAGATTGTCGACGGCCTTGTTGATTTCCTCCACGCTGCCGCCGCTCATCACCTTCCGGGTGTTTTCGAGCGACTCCTCCACACTCTTGGCATCGGCGTCGCTGATCTTGTCGCGATGGTCCTTGAGCATCTTTTCGATCTGGTAAACCATTGAGTCGGCGCGGTTTCGTGCGTCGATCTCGTCTTTGCGCTTGCGGTCTTCGGCCGCGTGGGCCTCGGCATCCCTCGCCATCTTGTCCACCTCCTCCTTGCTCAGGCCGGAAGAAGAGGTGATCGTGATCTTTTGCTCGTTGTTGGTGGCCTTGTCCTTGGCAGTGACATTGAGAATGCCGTTGGCGTCGATGTCGAAGGTCACCTCGATCTGCGGGATGCCGCGCGGCGCCGGCGGAATTCCGATGAGCTGGAAGACCCCCAGCATGCGGTTATCCCGGGCCATGGCCCGCTCGCCTTGGTAGACCTTGATCTCGACGGATGTCTGGCTGTCGGCCGCTGTCGAGAAGATCTCGCTCTTGCGTGTGGGTATCGTGGTGTTGCGATCGATGAGCTTGGTGAACACACCGCCGAGCGTCTCGATACCGAGCGACAGGGGCGTCACGTCCAGCAACAGCACATCCTTGACCTCGCCGCCCAGTACGCCGCCCTGCACGGCCGCGCCCACCGCGACGACTTCATCCGGGTTCACGCTGCGGTTCGGCTCCTTGCCGAACAGATTCCGCACGATTTCCTGTACTTTAGGGATGCGCGTCGAGCCGCCCACCAGCACCACCTCGTCGATTTGCGAGGGCTGGATGCCGGCATCAGCGAGAGCCTTCTTGCAAGGTTCGATAGAGCGATCGAGAATATCGGCCACCATCTGCTCGAACCGCGCCCGAGTCAGCTTGATCGCCAGGTGCTTAGGACCGCTCGCATCGGCAGTAAGGAAGGGGAGATTGATTTCGGTCTCAAAGAGGGTGGAAAGCTCGATTTTGGCTTTCTCGGCGGCTTCCTTCAGCCGCTGCAGCGCCATCTGGTCCTTGGACACATCGATGCCCTGATCCCTCTTGAACTCCTGAATCAGCCAGTCGATGATGCGCTGATCGATATTGTCGCCGCCCAGGTGCGTGTCGCCATTGGTGGACTTAACCTCCACCACGCCGTCGCCTACCTCGAGAATCGAGATGTCGAACGTACCGCCGCCGAAATCGTAGACCGCGATGGTCTCGTCCTTCTTGCGGTCCAGACCATAGGCCAGCGCCGCCGCCGTCGGCTCGTTGATGATACGCATCACCTCGAGCCCGGCGATCTTTCCGGCATCCTTGGTAGCCTGGCGCTGCGCGTCATTGAAGTACGCAGGCACGGTGATTACGGCCTTCGTCACCTTTTCCCCCAAGTAGGCCTCGGCGGCCTCCTTGAGCTTGGTAAGGATCATGGCCGAAATCTCCGGCGGTGAATACTTTTTGCCGCCGATGTCAACCCGGGCGTCGCTGGCCTCGCCCGAGACCACCCTGTAGGGCACCAGCTTCATCTCCTCCGAGACCTCGTCGAAGCGACGACCCATGAATCTCTTGATCGAATAGACCGTATTATCCGGGTTAGTGACGGCCTGACGCTTCGCCACCTGGCCCACCAGACGCTCGCCGCTCTTGGTAAAGCCGACTACCGAAGGGGTCGTGCGCCCGCCTTCCTGGTTCGGAATAACGACGGGCTGGCCGCCTTCCATGACAGCGACGACCGAATTGGTAGTACCAAGGTCAATTCCAATGATCTTGCTCATATTTATGTAACTTCCTCCCGAGGACAACTCTCGGCCTTTATTTAGCCTAGCTTTATTATGCAATCTTAGTGTATCGTTGTCAAGTTAGGCCATGCGACCCTATCTAAAGCGTTGATCGTAAAGCCAATTAGGTCCCATGGGCGATCACCGCGCAATGTCTTTCCACTCCTGCTCGTAATACCGCACCAGTACTTGATCGTTCAGCCGGTTTGGCTCCGCCTCCACCGGCTTCATGTCGTCCGGAAAATCGAACAGTTGTGGAATGACCGAAACGGTCAGAAAACGCAGGCCCGAAGGTACTGATGCCGGCGGACTCCAGTCGTCACCTGCCAGCGTGAAGCCCCATTCGCCGAAGGAGGGCACATAGACGTGATAGGGCCAAGCCCGGAAGCCCGCCTGTTTCAGCGTCTCGACAATGCACCAAAACGAATGGCGGGCGAAAAGCGGTGAGGTGCTCTGGACGACCACCAGGCCTCCGGCGCGGACATGCTTCTTCAGCAGGCGGTAGAAGGCCGTCGTGTAGAGCTTGCCGAGCGAATAATTGGTTGGATCGGGAAAATCCACGACGACGAAATCCCAGGTATCCTGGTTGCGGTCGAGCCACGGAAACGCATCGTCGTTGATGACATGCACATTCGGCGCGCGGAGCGAGTAGCCATTCAGCGGCGCGAGCATCGGATTTTGGCTGAACAAGCGGGTCATCTCCGGGTCGAGATCCACCAGCGTGATGCTTTCGAGGTTCCGGTATTTCAGAAGCTCCCGCACGGCCAGGCCGTCACCGCCCCCGAGCACCAGGACGCGCCGCGCTCCGGGGAGCGATGCCAGGCCGGGATGCACCAGAGCCTCGTGATAGCGGTACTCGTCGCGCGAGCTGAACTGCAGGTGCGCATTCAGGAATAGCCGCAGGTCGTCCTTCCATTTCGTGATGACGATGCGTTGGTAACGGGTATTCCGCTCGAAGATCACTTCGTCGGCGTAAAGTTGATTGTCCGCCGCGGATGCGATCCAATTAGACGCTACCATCCCTCCGCTCAGCAGCGCCAGCACCACCGCACAGGTGGCGCGCAGTCCAAGCGGCGCCGCCAACTGCTCGCGGAACACGAATGTGGACCAAAGCGCGACCGCGGCGTTGATCATCCCGAACAGAATCGCAGCGCGCACCAGGCCGAGCTTCGGCACGAGCCAGATCGGGAACGCGAGGGATGCCGCCAGCGCGCCCAGGTAATCGAATGTCAGGACGTGGGACACCAGGTCACGAAACTGGAAACGGCCTTGCAGGATACGCATCAGCAACGGGATCTCCAGTCCGACCAGTACGCCCACCGCGATAACGAGCAGATAAAGCGCGAGGCGGAAGCTGTGGGTATAGGCGAACGCAAGAAACAATGCTGAGGAGGAAAAGCCGCCGATCACGCCGACCAGCAGCTCGATCGTGACAAAGCGAGCCACCAGCCTCCCGCCGAGAAAGCGCGAGAGCCAGCTCCCGATGCCCATCGCGAACAGGTACGTTCCAATGACGGTGGAGAACTGCAGCACGCTGTCGCCGAGCAGATAGCTGGCAAGCGTCCCGGCGATCAGCTCGTAGATGAGCCCGCACGCCGCGATCAGCAGGACCGAGAGAAAGAGAACCACCGTCATAAGCGTTCACGCTTGCGCAGACGGCACCTGGAGGCTCGCTCTATCTAATGAACCGCCGCCGCGATGATTATGCACATGCCGAGCGAGATCGCCCCGATCAGGATCGCCAGGGCGACGTTCTTATCCTCCACAATCTCTTTCCAGAGATGGTAGGGCGTCATCTTGTCGATGATCGCGAAGGCGAAAAGGAAGATCACGATGCCCAGAACCGCGTACACCAGGGCGTTCAACAAGTAGCCGGGATGGAACTCAGCCATGTTTATTTTCCTCCCACGTAACGGGGATAGAAGCCATAGTGGGAACGGTATGCGCCGGGATTATCGCGCACCGTCCTAGGAACGTCCTGCACGTGATTGACGCGGACAATCGTCCAGCCGCGATCTT
>Ga0066710_100001709_pt1 | contig 16820 bp, 10 predicted proteins | sample GraSoiAngelo_159_FD_79666 | JGI IMG/M metagenome (GOLD analysis project Ga0066710, IMG submission 79666) | Grasslands soil microbial communities from the Angelo Coastal Reserve, California, USA - 14_1009_16_40cm | ecosystem: Environmental > Terrestrial > Soil > Grasslands | place: USA... | reverse complement strand
GGCGCATCCCAACGCCCGTTTCACGGCGCCGGCCCGCCAATGCCCGGTGATCTCTCCCGACTGGGAGAACCCGGCGGGCGTGCCGATTTCCGCGATGCTCGTGGGGGGGCGGCGGGCCAGCGTGGTGCCGCTCGTGAACGAGGCCCTGTCCTGGCAGCACGGCACGTTCCTGGGCTCGATCATGAGCAGCGAGACCACCGCCGCGGCGGCCGGGGCCGTGGGCGCGCTGCGACTCGACCCGTTCGCGATGCTCCCGTTCTGCGGCTACCACATGGGGGACTACTTCGCGCACTGGCTCGAAATTGGAAGGGCGGCGGACCCCGCGAAGCTCCCGAAGATCTTCCAGGTGAACTGGTTCCGCAAGGGCAAGGACGGCAAGTTCCTGTGGCCCGGCTACGGCGACAACAGCCGCGTGCTCAAGTGGGTGTTCGAGCGCGTCACCGGCTTGAGCCAGGCGATCGACACGCCGATCGGGCGGCTGCCCGCGCCCGGGGCGCTCGACGTCTCGGGGCTCTCGATCGGCGACGAGGCCCTGGCGGACCTGCTCAGGGTTGATGTCGATGGCTGGCTGGCGGAGCTTCCGCTCATGAAAAAGCACTACGCCAGGTTCGGGTCCAAGCTGCCGCGCGGCCTGGAGGAGGAGCTCAAGTCGCTGGAGCAGCGCCTGCAGAGCGCGGCGGTCGGCGCGCGCCGGTAGCCGAGCCCGGCGACACCAGGGTTGGGCTCAACCTCGATCAACAACGCGTTACACCGCAGCTAGTTAGCGGATTCGTCCGAGGCCGGGCGGCGGGGGAGATTCGAAACCGCTTGTGTTTCCGTGAGCAAATGTCGATACTGCACACGTCTTCGGTTGTTTCGTGGATGTGTTGTCTACGTTCAGATCCGCCAGGGACACCTGGCGGTTTTTGCTTGTAGGCCGCACGGCACGATTCGAAGCGACGGTCACAGTGACCGAACGCAGCCGCCGCGTGTTCAGGCGGTAGTGGGGCTTCGGCCCGAGGTAAGGAGTTTCAAGTGGCTCGTGGTACGGTGAAGTGGTTCAACGAGGCAAAGGGTTTTGGCTTCATCTCTCAGGAGAACGGCGAGGATGTGTTCGTCCACTTCTCGGCGATCCAGGGCGAGGGTTTCAAGACACTTGCAGAGGGTGAGGCTCTCGAGTTCGACGTGACGCGCGGCCCGAAGGGCCTGCAGGCGTCGAACGTGCGCAAGATCTAGGCGCCCGAGGAACCGCATCACGTGCCCGGGCGGCGTCCATTGGACGCCGCCCGGCGCTATTTTGAGGCCGGACCGGCGGCTGGCATGCTAACTTCCCATGACCAGGGCCGCTACGCGCTTGCGCCGGCGTCGCCGTGCTCGGCCGCGAGCGGGTCGCCCAGGTACTGATCCCGGATCGGAGGTCGGCATTTCATGATCCTCGATGAAGCGGCGCTGAGGGCCCTGCTGCACACGGTGTTCACGGTCTATACCGCGTTCTGGATCACCGTGCTCGTCTTGCTGTACTTCGGAGTCGGGCTCCTGCTCAAGCGCTACGACCAGACCGGCAAGGGGCACTAGCGGAACACTAGGCCGCGATCGAGCTCTCCGGCAGAGCCTTGGGCACCGCGGCCGTGAGGACCTCCGGCGGGCCGTCCGTCACGTGGACGTCATCCTCGATGCGGATGCCCCCGAACTCCAGCAGCTTGTCGACCCGGCTCCAGTTCACGGCGTCCCGATGCTGGGCGCGGCGGGCGGCGTCGTTGAGCAGGGGGGGGATGAAGTAGAGGCCGGGCTCGACCGTGATCACGTATCCGGGCTCGAGCGGGAGATCGGTGCGCAGGTTCTTCAACCCCGGCCGATCGCTGCGGACTCGACCCGGGAGGTAGCCGCTCGCATCGCGCACGCCCAGGCCGACGAGGTGGCCGATGCCGTGCGGGAAGAACAAGGCGTGAGCGTCGCGCTCCACGAGCGCCGCCGGCTCGCCGCGCAGGATGTCGAGCTCCACCAGGCCCGCCGTGAGCTCGAGCGCCGCCTGCAGGTGCACGTCGCGCCATTCGGTCCCCGGCTTGCAGCGCCGGACGGCGCGCTCCTCGACCTCCAGCACGACGCGATACAGGTCGCGGAACAGGCCGGGGTCGCCGCCGGGCGCCTGCCACGTGCGAGTGACGTCGCTGGCATAACGCCGGACCTCGGCCCCGGCGTCAATCAGCACCACGTCGCCGTTGCCGATCGTGCGCGCGGTCGGCTTGAAATGCAGCACCCCGGAGTTCGAGCCCGCGCCGACGATCGTGCCGTAGGCCGCGCCGTCTCCGCCGCGGCGGAAGAACTCCGCTTCGAGCTCGATCTGGATCTCGCGCTCGCTCACTCCGGGCCGGATCAGCCGCTCCGCGACGGCGAACCCCGCGGCCGTTGCCGCCGCGGCGCGGCGCATGCGCTCGAGCTCCACGGCGTCCTTGGGCCGGCGCGCGTGGTCCAGCGCCGCGCGCAGCTCCGCGGCCCGCGGAGCTGCCGGCGGCATGCCCGGGAGTGGCACCCCCAGCGTCACGCACTCGCGGCCGCGGCGGGCCGCGAGCCAGCCCGCGAGCTCGGGGAGCGGCGTGCCGGGCGTGTCGCGCTTGCCTTCCCACACCCGCTCCGACTCCGTGACCGCGGGCGCGAAGTCGGTCCATCCGCTGAGGGGATCGAACGCGATGACGCCGCCCGGGCACTCGACGTCGGTGAGCCAGAAGAACTCGGCATGGGAGGCGAAGGGATAGGTCTGGTCGGCGCCGCCCGGAATCGAAATCGGCTCGCCGGCGCCCACGAGCACGATCTCGTCGGTGAGCGCCCAGGCGGACCGGACGCGCTCGCGGCGTCGGGCGAGATAGTCGAGCATGGCGGCATGCTAGAGAGAAACGCCGCCGCTGGCAATCACCGCGGGCCGGAAGCCACGAGGCCTGCGGGAGCGGGAACAAGGCTTCGGCGTCGCGATGCTTCCCCGGCGTGGAGCCGCGGGGCCGGCCCGCGCGGCGGGTTCAGCGCGCGGGGGCCGCGGGCTTGAGGCGCGCCGAGAACTTCTGGCGCAGCTTCGCGATCTTGGGCGAGATCATGACCTGGCAGTAGGGCTGAACCGGATTGTTGCGATAGTAACCCTGATGGTAACCCTCGGCAGGATAGAACTCGGTGTAAGGGACGATCTGTGTGACGGCCGGGTCGCTCCAGAGCTTCGCCGCCTCCAGTCGCTTCACCGTCTCCTCGGCCACGCGCTTCTGCTCCGCGGAGTGATGGAAGATCATGGAACGGTACTGCGTTCCCACGTCCGGCCCCTGGCGATCGAGCGTCGTCGGGTCGTGAAACGCGAAGAAGATCTCGAGCACCTCACCGTACGAGATGCGCTCGGGATCGAACGTGATCTGGATCACCTCGGCGTGACCGGTCCGGCCCGTGCACACCTCGCCGTAGGACGGGTTCTTCACGTCACCGCCCGAGTAGCCCGACACCACTCGCTCGACGCCTTCGATCTGCTCGAACACCGCCTCGAGACACCAGAAGCATCCGCCGCCGAGTGTGGCGAGCTCGCTCCGTTTCTCCGCCATGAGACCCCCTGATGGATGCCGCTCCGCACGCTTCGCGTACCGAACACCAGTACTCGATCCGGCGGAGGATGTGACCCGTGCCCCCGAGGCCGGGCCTCGAGGCCCGGCCTCGCTTCTGGCTTCGCGGCGCCTACATGAGCAGCGTCCCGGTGCGCAGTAAGTAGGCCAGCCGGGCGCGCTGCTCGGGTTTCAGCAGCGTGTGGATCCGGGCCAGCGATTCGGCGACCTGGAGCTGCAGCCGCTCCGCACTCTGGGTGCGCAGCTTCGCCGCTTCGGACGCCTTGTCGCGGTCGAAGCTGTCGGTCTGCACCGCGTCCGCGAGCATCGCCAGCGCCCGCCTGTCATCCACCGACGCCTGGGCCCGCTCCGTCTTGAGACTGTTGAGCACGGCCGCGAGCTGCGCGACTTGCTCCGGATCGAGCTCGAGCTTCCATGCCAGGAAGCGGAGCGGCCGGCGGACGCCGAGGCCACCGGGGGCGTCGCCGGGGTAGTGACGGTGGGCGAAGCGGTGGGTGGGATGTTGTTCGTGGGCGCAACCGCAACCGCAGGTCGCGCGGGGTGAGGGATTCGAATGGCAGCACATGTGCGCCTTCCTCCTCGCGCCGGGGCGCGTCGCTCCCGGCGGATCCAGAACGCGGGCACCATGCCTCGCGTCTGCAACGACTGTAGCAGAGCGGCGGCGCCGAGCGGAAGCCGGCCGCTGGAGGATTTGGATGCTGGAGGAGGCGCGTCAGCCGGCCTTGGCGATCGCGTGCAGGCGCTCGAGAAGCTTCACCATCGCCCAGGTGTCGCGCTCGGCGTAGCGCTCCAGCGCGCCGCGGATGTGCTGGGCCTGCGGCGGATCGAGCCGCCGGGAATCCAGCAGCAGGCGCTTGAGCTGGACGCTGGCGACGCCTCCCTCGCGGATCTCGAGATCGTCATAGCCCAGCTCCGGCACCAGCGGTCGCAGCACGGACTTCAAGCTGAAGCTGCCGCGGAACTCCGGGTGGTACACGAAGTCCCTGAGAATGGGCAGCGGGTCGCGCAGCCGCGATGCGATCTCCCGCAGCTCGGCCGCTCGCTCGGGTGCCGCGACCGCGAGCTGTTCCAGGCACTCGGCCTCGAACGGCGAGTAGTACGCCACCACCGTGCGGGCGCCGCGACAGACGTCGGCCACGCGACGCGCGATCTCGGGCCGCGGATCGCCGTTCCCGTTCGCGATCGCCTGATGATGAGTGAACGTGCCGTCGGCGTGTTCGACGTGACAGCTGAACTGCACCGGTACGTTGGCATAGGGACGGCATCTCGGCCACACCGGGATCGCCGGATCCACGGTCTCGAAGTCGAGGTAGGCGAGCGGCGGCTCGAACACGCGCAGCGCCTCGGCGAGACCGGGCTCCACGACCATCCGCCCGGTCTGCACGGCGCGTCGCTGGCGCTCGGCAATGGCGTTGAGGTCGAGCCCCGGCGGCAGATCCAGGATCGTGGCATAGCCGGCGGCCTCGAGGTCCACGAGCTGGGTGTGGCTCTGGTACAGCGACTTGAGCTCATGCGGCAGCGGGACCGGCCAGCAGCGGCTCTTGAACGGACACGGGTGCGGGTCGTCGCAGTGCCGCCCGATCGCCACGTCCGGCAGCGATCCGCCGAGCGCCACCTGCAGCGCCGCGATGCGGGGCGGGAGCCTCACCGCGATCGTCGCAGCCTCCGCCGTCACGTCCTCGATCACGAACAGGTTCGTGAGGTCGGGGTGAACGCAGTCGCGGTTGAGATGCATGACGTTCGCCGCCCGCACGTCGATGCCGCTCGCGGACACGACGTGGACCTGGACCGCCAGGTCGTTCAGGTGCGGCGGTTTCACCGACAGCGAGCTCTTCACCTCGGTGAGCGCGAACCCGCGATCGAGGCGCTCCAGGATGTCGACTTGCGCGTACACGCCGCCGGCCAGGAACGCGGCCTCGTAGATCACGCGCGCGCCGCTCCCCAGCGCCTCCTCGGTGGCGGTCACGCGGTCGCGCACTGAGCCGTGGGGGATGTCGATCAGGACGCCGCCCGGCGCGTGCGTCCGCGCCAGCTCTGCAACCTTGCGGCCCTCCTCCAGCTCCCACTGCGAGGGCATGGAGCGCAGGAGCTCGGCCGCGCCGGGCTCGTGCACGCGCCACCACAGCTGCTTCGGGCACTGGAGCCCGTTCAGGATCCGCGTCCTGGAAAGGTGCACGATCGTCGGGTCCTCAGCCGCCCAGCGCCGAGGCCTCGCCGGGGTCCGCGATCGTGCCTTTGTTGAAATCGACGTAGGCCTCGGTGAGATCCGCCGCATAGATCACGGCCGAGTGCCCGCCGAGGTTGAGCCGGACGTGCAGGTCGAACTCCTTCGGCTGGACGGCGCGCCACAGGACCTCGAACAGGACCCGCGTCGGCTGCCCGCGGCGCAACGACCAGACGATCGCGCGACCGCCGGGGGCGGAGTAACCGATGTCCACCCGGCCCTCGACGACGCGCGCCGGGCTATAGCCCAGCGCGTCCAGGATGCGTCCCCAGTTCGGGTCGCCGCCGTGCCAGCTCGTCTTGACCAGCGTGCTGTTCGCGATCGCCCGCGCCGCGGCGTCGGCATCGGCGAAGCTGCGCGCGCCCGCGACGCGGACCGTCACCATGCGGTTCACGCCCTCGCCGTCGCGCACGATCATGAGCGCGAGCTCGAGACACACGTGCTCGAGCGCCGCGGCGAACGCCGCGAAATCGCGGGAGCGGACGGAGGCGATGCGGGCGTTTCCGGCGCGGCGGCTGGCGAGCACGAGCACCGTGTCGTTCGTGCTCATGTCTCCGTCCACCGTGATGCGGTTGAAGCTGCCCGCCACGGCCCGCCGCAGCGCCGCTCGGAGCGATGCGGGAGCGATCGCCGCGTCGGTGGTGACGAACGCGAGCATCGTCGCATGCCGGCCGCGCCCGCCGGCCCTTGCCGCGCCCGGCGGCGGGGGGGCGGCCGGCGGCCGGCGGCCGGTCGCGCTCATGCCGGGCTGGATCATGCCGGCGCCCTTGCAGATCCCGCCGATGCGCACCGTTGCCCCGCCGAGCGCGAGCTCGACCGCGATCCGTTTCGGACGCGTGTCGCTCGTCATGATCGCCTCAGCGGCCGCGTCGGCCTGCGCGGAGGAGGTCGCGAGCTCGCGTGCCGCCGCCGCGATGCCGGCCCGCACCCGATCCATGGGAAGCTGGACGCCGATGCGACCGGTCGAGGCCACCAGCACGTGTTCCGGCTCGACCCCGAGCGCGCGGGCGGCAGCCGCGGCCATGGCCCGCGCGTTCGCGACGCCCGGCCGCCCGGTGCACGCATTCGCGTTGCCGGAGTTCGCCACGATCGCGCGCGCGACGCCGCCCCGGACCCGCTCGATGCACAGCCGCACCGGCGCCGCGCACACCTGGTTCGTGGTGAACATGCCGGCCACGGCCGCGGGCCCGTCGCAGACGATCAGCGCGAGGTCGCGCTTGGCGCCCTTTTCGGAGCCGCGCCCGGTGCCGAGCCGCTTGATGTCACAGAACACGCCCGCCGCGCGAAAGCCGCGCGGGGCGAGGATGGAGGCCGAGACCGGAACGAGCTTCGGTTTCATGTCGAGGAGGCGCACGCTCCGCGCGTGGAGCGCGGAGCCACGCGGGCGCAGAATAACCGAGTTCGCGGCCGGGCGGGAGCGCCCGCAAGGGCCGCGAAAGCCGCGGCTACACTCGGAGGCACAGGTGTTGAGCCCGAGATGGTGATGGTAGCCGCCGGCCGAGACGAAAGCGGCGCTCGACCCCATGCGCTGCTGCAGCTCGAAGCCGAGCACGCCACAGTAGAACGCGAGCGCGCGCGATCCCGACGGCAATGGCCTCGAGCTGTTCCGCGATCGCCCGCGCCACGACTGGCCGCGGGGGCCCGACGGCGCGATCGCGATGGTCTCGAGACCGCTGGACCTCGATGCGCTGCTGCGCGAGGCCGACACGCCCGGATGACCCGGACGCGGGATCGTCCCGGTCGAGCGCCACCGCCTCAGGGCTCGACGGGCGCCGCCTCCCGCTCCTCCGGCGCTTGCTCCGGATGCTTGAGGAACAGGACCAGCGGCAGCAGCGCGAGCATGAGGATCGCGCCCAGGGCGAACGAGCGGTCGAACCCGATCACCTGGGCCTGGCGCGACGTGATGCCCGACAGCGCCTGCAGCGCCGCGTCGCGCGCGGAGGCCGGATTCATGCCGCGCGCCATGAACGCGTTCCGGATCATGGCCAGCCGTTGCATCACCTCGGGGCGGCCGGGATCGAGGTGTTGGATCAGGCCGGCCCGCGCCTCCACGACGAAGCGGGTCAGCAGCGTCGTGAACACTGCGAGCCCCACCGAGCCGCCGAACTGGCGGACCACGGAGTTGAGGCCCGACGCGTCGGAGATCTGGTGGCGGCGCACGTGGCTCAGCGCCACGGTCGTGAGCGGCACGAACAGCATCGAGAATCCGATGCCTTGCACGATCATCGCGGAGGTGATCCCGCCCACGCTGGTCCCGAGCGTGAAGCTCGCCATCTGCCACGAGCCGAGCGCGACCGCGATGACGCCGAGCGCCACCATCACCCGCGGCGAAACGTGGTTGTAGACGCGGCCCACGATCGGGGTGGCGACGATCATCATCAGCGAGCGCGGCATCAGCGCGAGCCCGGACTGGAGCGCGGTGAAGCCGAGCAGCTCCTGCATGAATACAGGCAGCAGGAACATGTTCGCCATCAGGATCGCGAACATGACGCCCCCGATCAGCGTGGCCGAGCTGAACACGGAATCCTTGAACAGCCGCAGGTTCACGGCCGGGAACGGCACCCTGAGCTCCCGGATCAGGAAGCCCCCGATCGACACCACCGCCGCCAGCGTGGCGACGGTGATGGCGGGCGATTCGAACCAGTCGTTGCGGGTTCCTTCCTCGAGCACGTACTGCAGGGTGGCGAGCCCCACGCTCATGAACGCAATGCCGAGCCAGTCCATGTTGGACCGCATCTGCTCGGCGGCCGCGCGGTTCGCCGCGCGGATGTCCTCGGGCTCGTGCACGAACCGGCTGACCATCAGGACGCCGAGGACCCCGACCGGCAAGTTGATGTAGAAGATCCACGGCCACGACCAGTTGTCGACGATCCAGCCGCCGAGCGTCGGCCCCAGCGCCGGCCCGACCAGCACCGCCATCGTGAACACCGCCATCGCCATGCCCTGCTCGCGCGCCGGGAACGTCTGGCGCAGGATCGCCTGCTGGGTTGGCATCAGCGCGCCGCCGCCCAGCCCCTGGATCGAGCGGGCGACGACGAGCTGAACGAGCGAGCGGGCCATCCCGCACAGCGCCGAACCCGCAACGAACAGCCCGAGGCAGAACAGGTAGACGCGCTTCTGCCCGAAGAAGCGGCCGAGGAACGCGGTGAGCGGCATCACGATCACCTGCGCGATCGCGAACGAGGTGGCGATCGCGGCCATCTCGTCGAGCGAGGCCCCGATCGAGCCGCGGATCTGCGGCAGCGCCACGTTGACGATGGAGAGATCGATCGTCGCCATGATCGCGCCGAAGCTGATCGATACGGCGACGAGCCACTTGTTGTCGGGGGCACGGGCCTCGACCGGAGTGGCACGCGGCAACGCGACGGTGGACATGAGTGGATCTCCGCGGGGTCCGAGGGGCAGCATGTCTCGCGCCGGGCCCTGTGTTCGTTTCGGAATGCCGGCGTCCCGAGCGGTTTTCGGCGGCCGATTCCTGTCTGTGGCTGCGGCGGCTTGACGATTCGACTACGACGCCTGGGCCGCCAGCACGCGCCGCCTCGGAATGGCTGGGATGCGCGGATCGGGGGTGAGGATTCCCGCCAGATTGAGGGGGTCCGCGGCCGCGACCCTCACGCCGCCGGCATCGGAGGCCGCTGCGGCCGCGGGATGCGCCGGGTCGCGCCGCCGCAGCCGTCGCATCAGCTCCACTGCCGCAGGCAGCGCATACTGCTCGCCTGCGAACCGCTGGACGAACCGGCCGCCGCGCACGTCGCCGCGCAGCTCCAGGCTCCGATAGGCGCGCGTGAGGTCCCGCCACGGCACCGGGATCCGCTCGCGCTCGAGGATCCGCTTGAACACGACCCCGTAGCGCCGCAGGAGCTGCAGCGCCACGAACTCCACGGCCGGCGCGTCCGCCGGAGCGCCCCGGGGCTCCCGGTCCCCGTTTGCGGGGGCGTCACGCGCCGGCCCGCGGAAGCGCGACCACCGGCCCCCGGGCGTGAATCGCACCGGCCTTGCCGCCGCCCGGCGGCGGCTCGGCGGCGCCATGAGCTGGCGCACGCCGCCGAACGTGTCGCAGGTCACGAGCCCGTGCGCGATGAGCTGGACGAGCCCCATGTCGAAGTGGGCAGGGAGGAGCCCCGCTTGGCGCACCAGCTCCTGCGCGAAGCTCGCGCCGCGTGATTCCAGCGCGCCGATCACGGCGCTGGCGTAGGAGGACAGCGAATCCCGGGGAGCGGGCGCCGCGGCGCCGGCACGGGAGAACAGGGGACCTCGGGGAGCGGGTGTGGCGACGCCAGGGGCGAGCCGGGGACGCTCGCCTTCCGCGGTTCGCGCGAGCGAGAGCCACAGCTCCAGGTCCTCGCGCGGCATCAGGCACAGCGGCGTCGATCGCACGGGCGAGTTCCCGCTTCCCCACACGCGGCCCCACGCCACCTCCCCGGTGAGAACGAGCTGATCCAGCCACTCCGGACGGTAACCGCGGACCCGGACCGGCAGCACGCTCGATTCCCATTCGGCTGCCGCGATCTCGAAGCCCGCGAGCTTGCGGACGACTTCCAGCACTCCTTGCGGGCCCTCCAGGCGATAGTCGGTATCGGCGTGCTGCCAGCAGGCGAGGAACCGCCACAGCTCGGCCGCGGTGACGGGCTCGATCTCGCGGCGCAGTCGCTCCAGCGTGTAGCGCTGGATGCGCGCCAGCAGCCGGCGCTCGCACCACGCCGTCCGCCCCTCGAGCCGGCAGCGCATGGCGACGCCCTGGGCCTCGAGCTCGACGAGCAACCGCTCGGCGGCCGCGGGGAGCACCGGCGTGTGGGCCGGGTCGCGCCGGGATTCGTCGGGCGCGCGCCCCGCGTCCCCGACGACCACCGGTCCCAGCGCCTCGAGCCTGCCGCGCAGGAGGTCGCGGGGCTCGCGGGAAGCGTCCACGGCCGACCACCGTTCGGGGCACGGCGTATCGCGCGGGGTCTCGTGCCGCACGCGGCCCGCGCGCGACAGCTCGTCGAGCCACGCCTCCCATCGGGAAGCCGCGGCTTCCTCCGCCGTGACGTACCCCATCCACACCAGCGACTCGTGTAGCTCTTCCGCCGACTCTGGCTGCGGCCACGCCTCCTCGCGAACTCGCGCCACTGCCCCGGGATCGAGCGCCCCCAGCGTATCGGCGATCCGCGGGTCGAGCGTGCGCCGCGCCATCACCGCCTGCGTGCGGCGCTCCTCCAGCGGGGCGTCGTCGAGGAACGCGTAGGGAGCGGCGTTCACGATCCCGCGCGCGAACGCCGAAGGCTCGGCCGTGTCCACCGCGACGCGGGCGATGCGCCCGGCGCGCAAGTCCCGCAGCACCTCCAGGAATCCGTCAACGTCCATCGCTTCGTTCAGGCAGTCCTCGATGGTTTGCCTCACGAGCGGATGCTCCCACGGCACCGGCAGGTCGCCCGGCGGCAGCGTCTCGCCGCACGCCAGCACCTGCGGGAACGCCTGGACCAGCAGGTCCTCCGCCCGCATGCGCAAGAGCGGCGTGGGAACGCGCCGCCCGCCGTTCTGGGTCCGCGGCAGGAGCAGCGCGCGGGTCACGTTCCAGCGCCAGCGGGCGCCGAACATCGGCGCCGCCAGCAGTGCCTGCACCAGCAGGTCCCGGGCGCGGTCCGGATGCAGGTAGTCGAACACCTCCTCGAGCGGGAAGCTGTGCTGCATGCCGAGCGACAGCACGATCGCCTCCTCGTTGGCCGCCGCCTGCAGCTCGAAGCCGAACCCGCGGCAGAAGCGCTTGCGCAGCGCGAGCCCCAGCGCGCGGTTGATGCGGCCGCCGAACGGCGCGTGCACCACGAGCTGCATGCCGCCCGACTCGTCGAAGAAGCGCTCCAGCACCATGCGCTCCGGCGTGGGGATGGTACCCAGCGAGCGCTCGCCGTCCTTCAGGTAGTCCGAGAGCTGGACCGCCGCGGCGGGGGACAGTCCCACCTCGCGCTCGAGCCACTCCGGATCGCGTCCCTCGCTGCGGATGCGCGCCACCGCGGCCGACAGCTCGCGGGTGCGGGCCGGGGCCTCGCCGAACCAGAACGGGACATTGGGCGGCGCGCCGTGAGCGTCCGCGACCCGCACGGCTCCCGGCTCCACCCTGAGGATGCGCCACGACGCGTTGCCGAGCTGGAAGATGTCGCCGATGTTGGACTCGATCGCGAAGTCCTCGTCGAGCGTGCCCACGACCGTGTCGTTCGGCTCGAGCACGACGCGGTACTGTCCGGTGTCGGGGATGGCGCCGCCCGACGTGAGCGCGACGATGCGCGCCCGCCGCGTGGCGCGCAGGCGGCGGTTCACGCCGTCGCGATGCAGCAGGGCGCGGCGGCCACCGGTGTGCAGCCGCACCACGCCGTCGAAGTCCTCGCGATCGAGCGCGCGATACGGCCAGGCCCGCCGCAGCACCTCGAACAGCCGGTCCTCGTCCCAGGTCTCGGGAACGCACGCCGCGATGATCTGCTGGGCGAGGATGTCGAGCGGCTGGCCCGGCTGCGGCGTGCGATCCAGCTCCCCGCGGCGGACGCCGTCGATCAGCGCCGCCGCGCAGACCAGCTCGTCCTGCGTGAGCGGGAACACGATCCCGCGCGGCGTGCGATTCAGGCCGTGGCCGCTCCTTCCCACGCGCTGCAGCAGCACCGCGAACGAGGGCGTGATGCCGGCCTGGATCACCAGGTCCACGTCGCCGATGTCGATCCCGAGCTCGAGCGACGCGGTCGCCACCAGCGCCTTGAGCCGGCCCTGCTTGAGCCGCTCCTCCGCGTCCAGCCGCCGCTCCCGCGACAGGCTCCCGTGATGGCTCGTCACCAGGTCGTTCCCGAGCGCCTCGCTGAGCCGGGCGGCCACGCGCTCGGCGAGCTTGCGCGTGTTCACGAACACGAGCGTGGTGCGGTGGCCCGCGATCAGCTCCGCCATGCGGCGGATGATCTCTCCCCACGTCTCGTGCGAGCACACGGTCTCGAGCGGGGAATCCGGAACCTCGATCGCGAGGCGCAGGTCGCGCCGGTGTCCGACGTCGACGATCTCGCACGGCCGGTCGGTTCCGACGAGCAGGCGGGCGACGTCCGACACCGGCTTCTGCGTCGCCGAGAGCCCGATCCGCTGCAGGCGCCCGCTGGTGAGCGCCTCGAGCCGCTCCATCGACAGCGCGAGATGAGCGCCGCGCTTGTCGCCGGCCACCGCGTGGATCTCGTCGAGGATCGCGGTGCGGACGGTGCGCAGCATGGCGCGGCCGCTCGCACTCGTGAGCAGGATGTAGAGCGACTCCGGAGTGGTGACGAGGATGTGGGGGGGGCGGCGCCGCATCGAGCGGCGCTCGCGGGCGGGAGTGTCGCCGCTGCGCACCAGCACCCGGACTTCCGGAAACTCCGGCGCCAGACGCGACAGCTCGGCCAAGGGGCCTTCGAGGTTCTTGCGGACGTCGTTGCCGAGCGCCTTGAGCGGCGACACGTAGAGGACCTGGGTCTCGTCGGGCAGCGCGCCGCCGCGGCCCAGCAAGCCGTCGATCGCCCACAGGAACGCGGCCAGGGTCTTGCCGGTGCCGGTGGGAGCGGAGATCAGCGTGTTTGCTCCGGAACGGATCGGCGGCCAGCCCTGGACCTGAGGCAGCGAGGGCTCGCCGATGCGCTCGCGGAACCAGCGGGCGACGGTCGGATGGAAGTGTTCCAACGGCATGTTGGATCCGCGTAGCGTAGCACACCGCTGCTCATTTGTGCACTCGCAGCGTGTGCCGTCACGGCGCGCGGAATCAGTGAAGCTCAGGGAAGCGCGGGGCGAGGACGCTTGCGCCGCCCCGGACGCATCAGCCGACGGCGGCGGGCTCCTGGCGGTCTGCTTCCTCCGCCTCGACCCGGGGCGGGGCCTCCAACGGCCGCGGGCCGCGCCTCTGCATGCGGCGCTGGAACGCATCGAGGTAGGTGTAGAACACCGGCGTCACGAACAGCGTCACGAGCTGCGAGAACGCGAGCCCGCCCACCACGGCCAGCCCCAGCGGCCGGCGCGATTCGGAGCCCGCGCCGACGCCGAGCGCGATCGGCAGCGTGCCCATCAGCGCCGCCAGCGTCGTCATCATGATGGGACGGAAGCGCACGCTGCAGGCCTCCACGATCGCGTCCCGCGCGGACTTGCCTTCGGTGCGCTCGGCGTCCAGCGCGAAGTCGATCATCATGATCGCGTTCTTCTTCACCAGGCCGATCAGCATGATGATGCCGACGAACGCGTAGATCGACAGGTCGGTGCGGAATACGAGCAGCGTGAGCAGCGCGCCGAAGCCCGCGAACGGCAGTCCGGACAGGATCGTGAGCGGGTGGATGAAGCTCTCGTACAGGATGCCGAGCACCAGGTAGATCACGAGCACGGCCAGCACCAGCAGCGCCAGCAGCCCCTGCTGGCTCGACTGGAACACCTGAGCAGTTCCCGCGAAGTTCGTGGTCACGGTCGAGGGCAGGATCTCGCGCGCCGCGCGCTGCACGGCGTCCACCGCCGTCCCCAGCGAGGTGCCGGGTCTCAAGTTGAACGACAGCGTCACCGACGGGATCTGCCCCTGGTGGTTCACGCTCAGCGGGCCCACGTCGGGCGAGATCTTGGCCACGGCGCCGAGCGGCACCAGCGCCCCATCGTTTCCCGACACGTACAGGTTCGAGAGCGCCGTCATGTCGCGCTGATACTCGGGCTTGAGCTCCAGGATCACCCAGTACTGGTCGTTCGCGGTGTAGATGGTGGAGACCTGGCGCGAGCCGTAGGCGTCGTACAGCGTCTCCTCGATGTGCTCCGCGCTCACTCCCAGCGCGGCGGCGCGGTCGCGATCGATCTCGACGTCCACTTGCGGGTTCCGGATCTGGAGGTCGCTCGTGACGTCCAGCAACCCGGGGATGTCGGTCATCCGCGCGAGCAGCGCGTTGGAGCTCGAGTACAGCGCGTCCACGTCCGAGCTCTGCAGCGTGAACTGGTACTGGCTCTTGGATTGCCTGCCGCCCACGTTGATCGGCGGCGGGTTCTGCAGGTAGACGCGGATGCCCGGCACGCGCGACAGCTTGGGCTGCAGCTCGCGGATCACCTGGTCCGCCGACAGCTTGCGCTGCGCGCGCGGCTTGAGCCGGATGAGCAGGCGGCCCTGATTGGAGGAAGTGCTCGACCCGCCCGCGCCGACCGACGACATGAAGGCCTGAACGTTGGGGTCGCTCTGGACGATCGCCGCCACCGCCCGCTGGTGCTTCACCATGCCATCGAAGGACGTGCCTTCGGCGGTCTCGGTGCTGGCGGTGATGCGGTTCTGGTCCTCGCTGGGGATGAAACCTTTCGGCACCAGCATGAACAGCACCACGGTGCCGGCCAGGATCGCGAGCGAGAACGCGAGCGTGGCCGGGCGGTGATCCATGACCCAGGCCAGGCAGCGCTCGTACAGCGAGAGCGAGCCCTGGTAGACGTTCTCGATCGCTTGATAGGCGCGGCCGTGCCGGCTCGCATGCTCCGGCTTCAAGAACCGGCTGCAGAGCATCGGCGTGAGCGTCAGCGACACGAACCCGGACACGAGGATCGCGACGCTGATCGTGACCGCGAACTCGTGGAACAGCCGGCCCAGCAAGCCGCCCATCAGCAGCACCGGGATGAACACCGCGACCAGCGACAACGTCATCGACAAGATCGTGAACCCGATCTGGCGCGAGCCGTCGAGCGCGGAACGGAACGCCGGCTTTCCGCCTTCCATGTGCCGGTGGATGTTCTCGAGCATGACGATGGCGTCGTCGACCACGAACCCCACCGACAGCGTGAGCGCCATCAGCGACAGGTTGTCGAGGCTGTAGCCCAGCGGCTTGATGACCGCGAACGTCCCGATTACCGACAGCGGCAGCGCGAGGCTGGGGATGATCGTGGCGGGCAGGTTGCGCAGGAACAGGAAGATCACGAGCACTACCAGCACCAGCGTGAGGCCCAACGTGAACTTGACGTCCCGGACCGAGTTGCGGATCGACTCGGAGCGGTCGTAGAGGGTCTCGATCCGGACCGAGGCGGGAAGTTGCGGCCGCAGCTTCGCGAGCAGGCGCTGCACGGCGTTCGCCACCTGCACCGTGTTCGTGCCCGGCTGCCGCTGCACCGCCAGCACGATGGACCGCTGCCCGTTGTACCAGCTTGCGACCTTGTTGTTCTGCACGTCGTCCTTGACCTCGCCCAGGTCGCCGAGCCGCACCGGCGCGCCGTTCCGGTAGGCGACCACGACGTCGCGGAAACCCTGCGCGTTCTGCAGCTGGCCGCTGGCCTCGAGCGTCGTCGCCCGGTTGGGTCCCCACAGGATGCCGGTGGGCAAGTTCACGTTGGCCGCGTCGACGGCCGCGCTCACCGTCTCGATCGGGATGCCTCTCGCATACAGCGCCTGCGGATCGAGCTGAATGCGCACCGCGTACTTCTGGGCGCCGAACACGGACACCTGCGCCACGCCTGTCACCATGGAGATGCTCTGCGCCAGCGTGTTCTCCGCGTAGTTGTCGAGCAGCGACAGCGACAGCAGCTTCGACACGAGCGCGAGGTACAGGATGGGCTGGTCGGCCGGATTCACCTTCTGATAGCTCGGCGGGATGATGCCGGTCGGCAGCGAGCGCAGCGTCTTGGCAATCGCGGACTGAACGTCCTGCGCCGCCGCGTCGATGTTGCGGTCGAGCGTGAACTGCAGCGTGATCGACGTGCTGCCCTGGTTGCTGGATGAGGTCATGGCGTCCAGGCCGGCGATGGTCGAAAACTGCTTCTCGAGCGGCGTCGCCACCGCGGACGCCATGGTCTCGGGGCTCGCGCCCGGCAGGTTGGCACTCACCGTGATCACCGGATAGTCGACGTTGGGCAGGTCGCTCACGGGGAGCTGCGTGTACGACGCCAGGCCAAACAGCAGGATGCCGCTCATGACGAGCGTCGTCATCACCGGCCGCTGGATGAAGATCCCCGAGAGGTTCATGTCAGGATGCCGCCGCCGAGGAATCCGGAGCCGACCGGCGAGCCTCGGTGCGCACCAGGACCTTGGCCCCGGGAGACAGCCGCAGCTGCCCGTC
>Ga0066710_100001708_pt1 | contig 16826 bp, 16 predicted proteins | sample GraSoiAngelo_159_FD_79666 | JGI IMG/M metagenome (GOLD analysis project Ga0066710, IMG submission 79666) | Grasslands soil microbial communities from the Angelo Coastal Reserve, California, USA - 14_1009_16_40cm | ecosystem: Environmental > Terrestrial > Soil > Grasslands | place: USA... | reverse complement strand
TTGCCGTTTTCTCCGGCATTGCTGATTCTGTGGGCTCCCGGCGGATTCCGGGTTACCTGCTACTACTATCGTGGAAGTTACTACAAAGCCTTGTGGGCGGACCCGCCCGCGTGCGCGGTGGGTGAGCCTCGCGGCCACTACCGGGGAGAGCGCAGTTTTCCGCTCATCATTCAGAACATCCATCGGTATTTCCTATATCTTGCCATCATGTTTCTGTTCTTTCTCTCTTACGATGTCTGGAAGGCGCTCTGGTTCACGAATCCCGCGACGGGAGCCGCGCAATTCGGAATCGGCTTGGGAACGATCGTTCTAGCTGTGAATGTCATTCTTCTTGGCGGATATGCCCTCGGTTGCCATTCGATGCGGCACTTGATGGGTGGCCGTCATGACGAAGTGCATCGTGCGCTTTTCGGGCGCGGCGGCTATAACTGCATCAGCTGTCTCAATGCCCATCACATGCGGTGGGCATGGTGCAGTCTTTTCTGGGTCGCGTTTTCCGATCTTTACGTGCGGCTTTGCTCGATGGGTGTACTCAGCGACTGGAGAATCTTCTAATGGCGGAGTATCAAACCTCCGAGCACGACGTGCTGGTCATCGGGGCAGGCGGGGCGGGACTCCGTGCCGCGATTGAAGCATCGGCTGCGGGAGTCCAGGTCGGTCTGGTTTGCAAGTCGCTGCTTGGCAAAGCACACACGGTGATGGCGGAAGGTGGCATTGCTGCGGCGCTCGGTACAGTGAATCCAGCCGACAACTGGAAAGTTCACTTTGCCGACACGATGCGCGGCGGCCAGTATGTCAACGACTGGCGCATGGCCGAATTGCACGCGAAGGAGGCGCCCACGTGCGTTCGGGAACTGGAAGCCTGTGGCGCCGTGTTTGATCGCACCAAGCAGGGAGAAATCCTTCAGCGGAACTTCGGCGGCCACCGGTATCCACGTCTCGCCCATGTGGGCGACCGCACGGGGTTGGAGATGATCCGCACTCTTCAGGATCACGGTACGTATCAGGGTATCGATGTGCATATGGAGTGCACCATTATTTCGCTGCTCCAAGACGCGGGCCGCGTCGTTGGAGCCTTTGGCTATGACCGGCAGCGCGGCCGCTTTCTGTTATTTCGCGCCAGAGCGGTCGTTTTGGCCACCGGAGGAATTGGCCGCGCATACAAGATCACCAGCAATAGCTGGGAATACACCGGCGACGGCCACGCGCTCGCCTACAACGCGGGCGCCGACCTGATGGATATGGAATTTGTGCAGTTCCATCCGACCGGAATGATCTGGCCGCCGAGCGTTGCCGGCATCCTGGTTACGGAAGGCGTTCGCGGAGAAGGGGGCGTCCTGCGGAATAAGGAAGGCCGCCGTTTCATGTTTGATGATATTCCGGAAACTTACCGGCACCAGACCGCCGATAACGAGGAAGAAGGCTGGCGATATTGCCAGGGCGATAAAAACGCGCGGCGGCCGCCCGAGCTGCTGACGCGCGATCACGTGGCGCGCTGCATCGTGCGCGAGATCAAATCAGGGCGCGGCAGCCCGCACGGCGGCGTGTTTTTGGATATTTCCTGGATCAAGGAAAGAATTCCGAACGCTGCCGAGCACATCAAAAAGAAGTTGCCAAGCATGTATCACCAGTTCAAGCAGCTCGCCGACATCGACATCACGACAGTGCCCATGGAAGTCGGGCCAACGACGCACTACATCATGGGTGGCATTCGAGTGAATTCGGAGTCGCAGATGTCGACGGTGCTCGGCCTGTTTGCAGCCGGCGAGTGCGGCTGCGGGTTGCATGGAGCCAATCGTCTCGGCGGAAATTCGCTTTCCGACCTCCTCGTCTTCGGCAAACGCGCGGGCAGATTTGCGGCGGCCTTCGCGAAGGATCACTCTTTCGGAACAATCAACACCGACCAGGTGGAAAGCGTGGCCCGGTGGGCTCTCGAGCCGTTCGACAGGGGCGCAGCTTCACCCGCCGATGGGGAGGGCCCGTACCGGATCCAACATGAGCTACAGGCGAAGATGCAGGAGCTTGTGGGAATCGTCCGGTCCGAAAAAGAGATGCTGGTGGCGCTCGAGGAGATCTACAAGATGCAGCAGCGCGCACGGCGTGTCAGCGTGCATGGCAACCGGGAATACAATGCGGGTTGGCATACCGCGCTGGATCTGGCGAGTCTTCTGACCGTCTCGGAGGCGATTACGCGTTCTGCGCTAGAGCGCAAGGAAAGTCGCGGCGGCCATTTCCGCGAGGACTATCCCAATAAAGAGATGACTTTCGGCGAATTCAATATTGTCGTGCGCCGCGGTCCTGGCGGCGAAATGCAGGTGGTGCGGGAAAGGATTCCGCCAATGCCGGCGGAGTTGAAGCAAATCATCGAGGAGCAACAGCGATGACGTCGGCAACATTTGCAATATGGCGCGGCACCGCAGGCGAGGGAAAGTTTTTTAACTACACGACCGCGATTTCCGAGGGCATGGTGGTTCTCGATGCCATCCACGACATTCAGGCCGAGCAGGTGCACGATCTTGCGGTCCGCTGGAACTGCAAGGCGGGAAAATGCGGTTCGTGCTCGGCGGAAATTAACGGCATCCCCCGGCTCATGTGTATGACGCGGCTCAACTCACTCCCACTCGATAAGCCCATCACCGTCGAGCCGATGAAAAGCTTTCCTTTGATCAAAGACCTCGTAACCGACGTGTCCTGGAATTTCCGTGTGAAGACCCAGATTAAAAAATTCAAGCCCAGGCCGCCGGATGCTGCGGATGGAACCTGGCGGATGTCTCAGGAAGACGTGGACCGGGTGCAGGAATTCCGGAAATGCATCGAATGCTTTTTGTGTCAAGACGTGTGCCATGTTCTGCGCGAACACCATCTGCACGACGAATTCATCGGCCCGCGATTCTTCGTTTACGCCGCCGCGCTGGAGATGCATCCGCTGGATACAGAGAACCGAATTGAGGAGCTTGCGAAGGCCCAGGGCATCGGCTATTGCAACATCACCAAGTGCTGCACCAATGTCTGCCCAGAAAGTATTACGATTACGGACAACGCCATCATTCCGTTGAAGGAACGAGTCGTGGATGAATTCTACGATCCGATTCGAAGGTTATTCCGGATGTTCAAACGGTAGGGCTGCTCTCCCGTCCCCCAATCCGTCGATAAGAGGTGTCGGCGCTCCCATGGACGGGTTGAGCGCCTTGCCATGGACGGCCCACTGGTGTCAAGGTACCTTACCTTGCCCCTCATCCGTCGATAAAAGGTGTCGGCGCTCCCATGGACGGGTTGAGCGCCTTGCCATGGACGGCCCGCTGGTGTCAAGGTACCTTACCTTGCCTTGCCGTCGCTCCCGGCTGTCAAATGTCCGGTGGCCCATGTACGATGTCGAATGCAGTTGTCAAACGGCCCATTGATCCGATTGACCATTGAGCGGAGCGCGGCTAGAGTGGAGCGGAGTTGCAGGAGGTCCCAGCCATGCAGTTCGAACTCAAGACCCTGTCGAAGGCGGCCATTCCCGCTGCATTGGAGCGTGCGGAGAGATACCGGCTGCTGAATGAGCCGGTTCAGGCGGAGAGTATTTGTCTCGATATCCTTGCCGCTGACCCAGACAATAAACAGGCCATCGTTCTCTTGCTCCTGGCGCTGTCGGATCAGTTTGCCGAAAATATTCCGGAGAATCTCCATCGCGCATGGACGCTGCTGCCTCGTCTGGGTGACGAATATCTACAGGCGTATTACAAGGGGATTCTCTTTGAGCGTCAGGCGCGCGTCTACATGCGGCGCTCGACGCCGGGATCCGGCTTCTCCGCCTACGATCTGTTTTGTGAAGCGATGCGGCTTTATGAAAGGGCGGAAGAGCTTCGCCCTCCCGGGAATGACGAAGCGCTGCTCCGTTGGAATACGTGCGCTCGAACGATCCTGGCGAACCAGTTGGAAGCGCGGCCGGTGGATGATTTCCGCCCGATGCTGGAGTGACCGGTCAGGAGAAGAATCAGGGACGCCGGTGGGCGGCGTCCCTCTTCTGGGGAGGCAGGAAGGGGGACCCTAGCTCTTCGATCCCGACTTGGTCTTGGAAGGTTTGCTGGCCGACTTTCCCGCCATTTCCCGCACAGCGGCTGCAATTCTCTGGTTGTTGTCTTCGCGATATTGGACGGTAACGCGAGTACCGGTTGCCAGATTACCGTAGCGTTGTGTTTGGGGATTGAGCATGAAAGTGACCTGCTGTGCCTTGCCACGGCCTTTCCGGTTTAGCACCAGCTTGTCGGAGTCCATCGAAGTGATCGTACCCTGGGTGAAATGCGTCGCAGGTTGGGTTGTTTTCGCCTGAGAAGCGGGAGGGTTGGTTTTCGCTTTGGTGTCCTTCTGGCCGGCCAAAACCCCGCCGCAAAGCGCGACGGTTAGACCGCCAAGCCAAGCGAATCTTTTGAACTGCAACTTCATTCATTCTCCTTTAGGTGGCTAATCCACCCTTACCAGGAGCATTAAACGCAAGGGGAATTAAGAACGAATTAAGCGCAAATTAATTGGAGTTAATGTTTCGCCAGGGGAACTTGAACGACCACACGGGTGCCTCTCGCCGGACTGCTCTCAACTTCGATCGACCCGTGATGTTGATCGACGGCCCACTTCACCAAGCTCAGACCCAGGCCGGCGCCGTCTGCCTGATCGGATCGGGCAGGGTCAGCACGGTAGAAGCGTTCGAAGATGTGGGGAAGCGCCTCGGGTGAAATGCCGGTGCCGTCGTCACGCACTTCGAGAAACGCTTTCTGGGTATCGTGTGAGACACGAACCTCGACGCGGCCGCCGGATGGTGTGAATTTGATAGCGTTATCGACAACATTCAGAATGATCCGCTCGACCCAGCTGGCGTCTCCGATGATTTTCACATTCGGCTCGCAATTCCACGTGAGACTGACGTCCTTGGCTCCAGCCACCGGTTGGAGCTGCTCCGCCAGCGCCTGGGCCATCACCGAGAGATCGACCGGTTCGTGCGCAATCTCGACATCCCCCGATTCGGCCCGCGCCAGCGTCAACAGTTGATTGACCATGCGGCCCAGCTTCTCGAACTCCTCCAGCTGGCTGGCGAGGACCCGGCGGTAATGCTCGGTGGAGTTGTCCTGCATCAGAGCAAGTTCCGCCTCTCCCCGCAAGACCGCAAGCGGCGTGCGGAACTCGTGGGAAATGCTTGCGGTGAACTGCTTCATTTCTCCGACAGCCTTGTCAAGCCGCGCCAGAGTTTGGTTGAATTCCGTCGCGAGATGATCCAACTCATCATCGGTGCCGCGGACGGGCAGCCGCCGATACAGGTGCGAAACCACGATTTCGCGTGCCGCCCCAGCCAGTGCCGCGACCGGCTCCAACGCTTTGCCGGCCATCCACCAGGCGGCGACGGCAGCGAGCAAAACTCCGGAAGGTATCAACCATGCCAGGGATCGAAGAAAGGCATGGACGGTGTTTTCCATGGGTTGCATTGAAGCGCCGACCAGAAGCAGGTACGTGTCGCCAAAACTCCCCATAATGGTTTCGTTGCGGAAGCGAAGCTTTCCTTGATCCGTGTGGAGATCGGTGAATGAAGAGGGTTCCTGTGCGACGTGCTGTACTTCTTCAGTCGAATATTGCACGCCCATTGCTTGCAGATCGGGCGATGAGGCAAGCAATGTCCCGCTCGTGGCTTCGTACACCTCGAAATAACGGGTCGCCGTGCGGACAAACAAAGCTTCTTCAGGATCGTTCTCATCGTAGATAAAGACGGGCTTGCCCTCTTCAAATCGCAGGTAGCCACGCAGACCCGCGGCGCGCTCGATCAATTCGTCGCTGAGGGCGTTGTCGAGACCGACGCTCAGAACCCGATACGAGACAAGAGCGAACCCGGTCAGGAGCAGACTAACCGTGATCGAATAGAACAGGGTCAATTTGGTTCTAAATGTTAGGGGCTTCATTCAATCGCCGGCGATCATCGACCGCCGAAACGCAGGCTAAAGCCCGCGGCTACGTGCTCGGCTACACGTTTCAGCATACTCGTAGCCGCGGGCTAAGCGTTAACTTAGCGAACTGTGAGCGAATTGGAACTCCCGGAGGGGCGTGTGTGAGCGCCCCCCTGCCGCTTCGCGGCCGTCCCCCTTTGCAAGGGGGACATTACATTCTCCCCCTTGCAAAGGGGGAGAGCCGCCGAAGGCGGGGTCGCTCACACACGCCCGCACGTCAGTTACACATCGTTCAGAGGTTCTTAAGTTAGCGCGTATGGGCTAAAGCCCACGTTTGCCTTTATGCGGAGCGATCGGTCAACATGTAACCGACTCCTCGGATTGTGTGAATCAATGGCAGATCAAAATCCCGGTCAATCTTATTTCGCAGCGAATTGATGTGGACGTCCACGACATTGCTCACGCTATCGAAATGGATGTCCCAGACGTGCTCAACAATCATCGTGCGCGTGACCGAACGATGCGCGTGGCGAAGGAGAAATTCCAGCAGCGCGTATTCCTTCTGCTTGAGGTCGATGATCTGGCCGGCGCGGCGCACTTCATGGGTGGCCGTGTCCATTTCCAGGTCGGCCAATTGCAATCGGGTGCTCTGTTGTTTGCCGCGGCGAAGTAAGGCTCGAATACGAGCGGAGAGTTCGGCGAAGGCAAACGGTTTGGCAAGGTAGTCGTCGGCGCCCGCGTCAAGTCCTGCGACCTTATCCTCAAGCGAGCCTTTTGCTGTAAGCACCAGAACCGGCAGCTTGGGTTTTCGACGCCGGATTTCCGGCAATACTTCCAGCCCGGATCGCTTGGGCAACATCAGGTCAAGCACGACGAGATCGTAATCAAACGAGATCGCGTTATGGATCGCCTCCTCGCCGTCATGCACCGCGTCGGCAGCATAGCCTTCTTGTTGAAGACCCTTCCTGATGAAGCTGGCAACCTTCTTTTCGTCTTCGACAACCAGAATGCGCATGGCGGTCATTAGTCATTATAGGACAACCATCGCTGTACCGGCGGTTCCAGCCATTGACTCTAGCGCAGGGAGTTCCTTGGGAGTATTTAAGTGGCTTGCGCGCGCGGGCTACCGCGACTACTAAGTTTGTGGAGAGTGATCCACCCCGTTGCGTCTGGTTTTGAACTTTTAATGTATTTTTCAGTTAAAGTCGGTCCAATGGGCGCAGTTCGAGGAAAATACAGCGATTATACGGCGCCAAATTTGGCACTCAGGATGCCTTAAAGGGGCCAGTGCAAATGGAGGTGCCTCGGTGAAGACATTACTAATTGGGTTGGTGATCACGATAGTGTTTCTGGCGTCCTGCTTCATTTCAGCGATAGAGCGGATTTGGTAACCCACGGCAGGACTTAGTAACTGCCTTCGGGAGGGCAAGACGCCCCTTTTCCCTTCTTATCTGAGTCACGGTCGGCCCCTACGGAAAAACGACTAATTAGGGGCCTCCGAGCCCAACCGGCTTTAACATCCAGATCCATCCTTGCCCCGCAAATGCCGCCAGACGAAGGAATAAGGCGCCTGTCGCTTCTTACAAGCAGCCTGCAACTTGGCTCACCAGCCTTTCCAACATAAGCAATCCGCCATCGCTGATCACTAATACCTAAAACAAATACGCAACAGCCCCAGCGATCGCTTTGGCTAGCGGCCGCAACTGGCTCGGCGCGAATTGGTTAAATTCGTGCTAGTAATGCTCCAGCCGCCGCAACCCATTTTCATTCAGGAGGAATTCTTATGGCTGCTGGTGCATTCGCATTCCACTTGGCCGGCTTTCCCGCATCTGGCACGGCTTTCGGCCCGTGCCTGGCTCCTTTAACCCCTTGTAAACGGATTCCCGGAGGTGATAACGTCTACCGCACTTTATGACTCGCCTTAGCAAGATGCTCGCTTTGGGTGCGTTTCTTTTAGTGACAGGCGTAGTGTGCGCCCAGAAGTCACTGAAGGTCGACGTCGATCTGGTGATGGTGAATGTCACGGTCACTGATCCCGATAACAAGCTTGTGACAGATCTCAAGCTCGAGAACTTTCAGCTCTTCGAAGATAGAATCGAGCAGGAGATCAAATACTTTTCCAGCGAAGCGGCTCCCCTAAGCCTCGGTATCGTGTTCGATATCAGCCGAAGCATGGAAAACAAAATCGACCTGGCACGTGACGCCGCGGCACGGTTTCTGGAAACCGGAACGCCGGATGATCAGTATTTTCTGGTTGAGTTTGCGAATCGTGCGCAGTTGGCCGAAGACTTCACGACCGATATCGACCGGCTTCGGGACCGGCTTGCCTTCACGCCTGCGAAAGGCGCGACAGCACTCTATGACGCGGTTTATCTGGGTCTATCCAAGGCCAAAGCGGGCCAGAATCCCAAAAAGGCGCTCCTTCTGATTACGGACGGTGAGGACAATCACAGCCGATACAGCCGCGGCGACATTCGAGAGTTCGTCCGGGAATCGGATGTTCAGATTTATATCATCGATCTTGGGCGCGCCCTGATCGGCGAACTTTCGGAAATGACCGGTGGACATGCCTACCGCGCCTCGGTAAATGATCTGGAAGACGTCTGCCAGAAAATCGCTCTCGAGCTCAAGAGCCAGTACGTATTGGGCTATGCCTCGACGAATACCAACAAGGATGGAAAATTCCGCAAGATTCGGGTCCGGGTTTCACCTCCCCCCGGAATGCCAAAATTGAATACCCGGAGCCGCGAAGGCTATATCGCAGCTGCGAATTAGTTTCTACGGCCGACCGTTGTTGTTCGCCGGTTGTGGTTTGGGCAGCGGCTTGCGCGGCAGTTTCTCATCGCGATTAGCGGTGTGATAAACAAAGGACGCCACGATCACGGCATTCTTCATCACGTCGGCCGCCTGAACACGCTCATACACATCCATGTTGGAGTGATGGGTCCGGCTGTTATATTCCACAGGATCCTGAATAAACTGGAAGCCCGGCAGGCCGACCGCATCATAGGACAGGTGATCCGTCCCACCTGTGTTTCGAATGCTGAGGCCGGTCATGCCCATGTTTTTGAACGGCTGCATCCAGGTCTGAAACACGGGAGCCATGGCTTCGTTGCCCTGCAGGTAAAGACCCCGGATCGCGCCCGTTCCATTATCGACGTTGAAATAACCCGCGAATTTGGAGTGCTCGGGCTTCAACTTCATGTCCTGACGGTCCGCGAAATGTTGTGTCACGTAAGCGCGTGAGCCCAGGAGGCCTTCTTCTTCTCCTGTCCACAGGGCGAGGCGAACCGTGCGGCGCATCTTCAAGCCGGTCGCCTTCAGGATGCGGACGGCTTCCATCATGACGGCACAGCCCGCGGCGTTGTCGGTCGCACCCGTTCCGGTGTGCCAGGAATCGAAGTGTGCGCCGAGCATGACAAGCTCGTCCGCCTTGTCAGTGCCAGGTATCTCCGCTACGACATTGAATGAGTTCAAGTCCTGGTCATAGAACTTGTTTTCAATATTCATTTCCATGCGGACCGGCAGCTTCTTCTCGAGCATGCGCCAGATGCGGCCGTAATGTTCGATCGCCATCACGACCTGTGCCGGCACCGGAGGATCGCTGGCATTCCGGCCGCCGCCCCCTTGCACAAAAACAGTACCGCCGCTGCCCTGGCCAGCCTCGATAGTTGCCGCCACGCCTTCGTCGAGGAAGAATTTCAGCCGCCTGTCGTTAAAATTCTGCGGATTGCCACGCCCGCCACCCGGAGTCGTTTGGGGCCCGGGACCACCTCCACGGGGAGGTTGCACGGGCTGGTTCGACATGGCCAAGAGTTCTTCGTCGGTAAACCGGTGGCCGGGAGCTTCGAAGAGTGCGGGAACATCGCGCAAGGGAGTGATCATGACGAATTTCCCGCGAAGCTGCCCTCGGAACTTGTCGAAATCTTGGTCATTGTTGATGACGGCCGCGACCACGTCGGCTGTGATGGGGCCACTGGTCCCAGGCGTCCAGGCCTTAGGATATGCGATCACCTGAAAACTGGACGTCGAGTTGACCCGCGCCGAAAAATTTTCGTTGGACCACCCGCGGCCGAACGGACCCCAAGGCTCCAGGTTGACGTTGACGAGTTCCCACTCCATCAGTTTCTTCTTTGCCCATTCCCCGGCCGCTCTGATTTGGGGCGAGCCGGTCAATCGAGCGCCATAGACGTCTGTGAGGTAACTTAGAATGTCCATCACCTGCGAGCGATTGAGCCCTTCCTCTTTGATTTTGTAGATCGCGTCCAGATCTACCTTGTCCTGCATCTGCGCGGTTATCGGAACGCCGAACAGCAACGCGAGGGCGACAGCGATTAGTCTTACGGCTCTCATGTGGCCTTCTCCCTGTGACGATTTCCGCGATTATACAGAAGTGGGGACAGAACGACACTGGCGTAATAACATACCGTTGAGGCTTCAACCGTGACGCGGCAGATTACCGATAAGGTCATCATCATTACCGGAGCTTCCAGCGGGATTGGCCGCGCAACCGCTCTAGCGTTGGCGCGAGAACGCGCGAAGCTCGTGACTGTTGCCCGGCGCCAGAATCTCCTGATCCAACTGGAAGAGGAAATTCGGAGCGCGGGCGGTACGGCTTGCTCGCTGAGTTTGGATCTCGGGCAAAGGATAAACGTTGAAACAATGATCCGGTCGGCGCACGATCGTTTTGGGCGCATTGATGTTCTCATCAACAACGCCGGCTTCGGTTTTTGGGGCACCGTCGAAAATACGCCGGCGGCGACGGCGAGGGAAATCTTCGATGTAAATTTCGAAGCCCCATTGTTCGCTTCACAGCTTGTTATTCCAATCATGAGAGCCCAAGGCGAAGGCCACATCATTAATGTCTCATCGGTCGTCGGCAAGCGTGGTCTGCCGTTGTCCGGCATTTACTGCGCGACAAAATTTGCGCTCCAAGGCATCAGTGAAAGCATGCGGCTGGAGGTAAAAGAATATGGGATTGATGTCAGCGTCATCAGTCCAGCCGGTACGGAAACCGAGTTTGGCGCAAACGTGCGGTATGGCGACGTGAACCGAAAATTCAAACCGGCCGGCGGGATTCAATCCGCCGGGGAGGTGGCTCAAGCGATTGTTCAATGTATCAAGAAGCCAAAACTGGAGGTGTATCCGAACCGCTTGAGCCGCGTTCTGGTATGGACCAACTCTCTCGCGCCGGGCCTTGTGGACAAGATCATGATGCGCTATCTCCGCGACCGTCTCGATGCCGCCAAAGCAAAATAAAGTGGCCATTATCGGTGGCGGTCTGGCCGGCCTGTCTTGTGCATATGCATTAAAGCGGCGCGGAGAGGAGGCCGTTGTTTTCGATGCATCGCCGGTGGCCGGCGGCCGCTCGCGGATCGAGCAGACCGGCGGTTTCACGATTGATGCCGGCGCGCAATATCTGCTGGGCCCGGAACTTTTCCGAAATACGTTTGATCTGATCCGGAATCTGGGGCTGTCGGACGATGTTTTACAAATCGCGCCCTATGCCGGACAGGTGCGCAAAGGCGCGATCTACCGGTATCCGGTCGCATCCGCAATGGGATTGCTGAAGCTCAAGGGACTGAATATTGCCGATAAGGCCTTGTTGCCACGGATGGCATTTTTGCTCGCTCGCTACGGCCCGCATTTGGATTTTCATCATCCGGAGCACGGGTTGGATTTCGACGACGAAACCGTCGCCTCATTTGTGAAGCGAGAATTTTCCCAGAACGTACTCAACTACGTGGCCGGTCCCTTGATATCAACGTTGTTCTTCTATGGCTCCGAGGAAACCTCAAAACTTCTGTATCTGCTGTTGGCCCGCTATATGTACAACACTCGCATGAGCACGCTCCGGGGCGGAATCGGACGGATCACTGAACGGTTGTCCCGGGAAACAAACATCGTTGCGAACCGTCCTGTCCAGACCGTTACAGCCGATGGGACCTCTTACGTCATCGACGCTCAACGTTTCTCCGATGTTGTTCTCGCGATTCCTGGCGATGTCGTGCTTGGAATTGCGGGCATGGCAGAACTGCTCTCGGAACAGGATAGGGAGTTCTTTCGGAATTGCCGGTATCAACAAGTTGTAACACTCGTCATAGGTACGGAACATCCGGTGGACGGCAAATGTTACGGAGTATCCATTCCCAGGGTTGAGAATTTCAAAGCCGCCACGATTTCATTTTTGGAGTACATGGATCCGGCGCGCGTTCCAAGAGGCTGTGGGCTTCTTGCGATCACTGCGGGTGGCCAGGATGTGTCTGCTGAACGGCTGATGGAAGATCTCGAGCGGCTCTACAGAGTCGAGCCACGATGGACGAAAATTTACGAGTGGCGCTCCGGCATGCCGAAATTTCCTCCGGGACGATATCGAGAGATTGCCGCGTTTCGGAAACGAGTACGCCGTCCGGGCCTCTTCTTTTGCGGTGATTACCTGATGGGACCGTTCGTGGAGGCAGCGGTGACAACGGGACTCGAAGCAGCGGCGGCGATAGAATGATTTCGGATTTCGGATTGCGAATTTCGAATTTGAGAAGGCGTTAGGCCCCGCAAATTAAGTTACGGATCCGGAGGAATTTTGAATGATCTGATCCAGCCGCGGAGCGGCGACAGAATCTTCGGCCGCTCCGCGGCTATTTAGCCTCAATCTCATTTCATCAATCCGTCCGTTACTCCGCGCGAGCTCAGGAGTTCTCAAATCCAAAATTCACAATTCGAAATTCTTCACTCCTGCCGATCATTCCACTCTTCGAACCACGCCATTTGAATCGCTTCCAACTTTTTCTCGTTGGAGTTTTTGGGATCATCGGTAAACCCTTCCAGGCTGGTGACCCATTTGTGGAGATCGGTAAAACGGACGCTGAGTGGGTCGATATCGGGAAATTTATCGGACAGAGCGATCGCGATATCTTCGGTGCTGGTCCAGGTCAATGATCTATTCATTGTATTTCTCTCACGCGTTTGTCTTTAAGCGCCTTTGTGATGGCGGCGTTCATGATGAGCTCCGCCAGATGCATTGTGGCCTGGCCGAGCCGGTCTATGCCTTGCCGAATGGCGTGATGGTCCCTGGTTCTCATAACTTCGCGCAGATGGTCCGCGGCAGCGGAGATCTCAACCTTCTCTTCGGCCGGCAATTGTGCGTACTGCTGGTCAGCCAGCCCTTTCGCGGTCGCATTCAGAACCGTTTCGGCTTCATTGCGCGCCTCGATGAGCAGACGGGCTTCGATATCGGCTTCCGCATATTCGAAGGACTCCAGGATCATTTGTTCGACTTGTTCATCCGTGAGCCCATAGGTCGGCTTTACCTCAATCGACTGATATTTTCCGGTCCGTTGTTCCTGTGCTGAAACGCTGAGGATGCCATCCGCATCGATCAGGAATTTCACCTCAATGCGCGGCATACCGGCCGGCATTGGCGGAATATCCCTCAGATCGAATTGAGCCAGACTCCGGCTATCCTTCACCAGCTCGCGCTCGCCTTGCAGCACATGGATCTTGACGTTGGTCTGGCCTTCCACAAAGGTGGTGAACATCTCAGTCGCGCTGGCGGGAATGGTGGAGTTACGCGGGATGATTTTGGACATCACGCCGCCCATCGTTTCGATTCCTAGCGACAAAGGCGTGACGTCCAGCAGCAGCATGTCGCGCTTGGTGCCCGCCAGAATATCCGCTTGAACGGCTGCGCCTAGAGCGACGACCTCGTCGGGGTTCAGCTCCGTGTGAGGCACCCGCTCGAAAAGTTCCTGGACGCGTTGCCATACCAGAGGAATTCGCGTCGAGCCACCGACCATCACGGCTTCATCAATTTCCGATGGTTTCAGGCCCGCATCTTTGAGCGCCTGCCGGCATGGCGCCAACGTACGCTCAACAATGGGGTCAATCAGCTTGTTGAATTCCGTTCGGTTGATCGAGCGGCGGTACTGAAGATTTTCGATAACAATATCCGTGACCTCTGTTGACGACAGCGTTTCTTTAGCTTGGTTCACCGCCGTTCGAATGGTCTGGATGGCGTGAATATCAGGAGTGTGCTGTAGATCGCCCAAAACGAGGCGTATGAGTTGTTCGTCGATATCATCGCCTCCGAGATGAGTATCGCCACTGGTCGAGAGCACTTCGAAAATGCCTTCGCTGAGCTTCAGAATGGATATATCGAAGGTGCCTCCGCCGAAATCGTACACCGCGACCGTGCCGCGTTTCTTCTTATCGAGACCATACGCCAACGATGCCGCTGTGGGCTCGTTGACAATGCGGAGGACATCCAGGCCGGCGATGCGGCCCGCGTCCTTCGTGGCCTGACGCTGTGCGTCATTGAAGTAGGCGGGAACCGTGATCACTGCATTCTTGATTTCCTCGCCAAGCGCAGCTTCAGCGTTGCGCTTGAGATCGCGAAGGATGAACGCCGAAAGTTCCGGAGGCGTGTAATCACGCCCGAAGATCTTCATCCGGATGATGTGCTCGCTGCCGGCGGACACGGTGAAAGGAAGCAAAGCTAAATCCTCGCGGACATCATTGACCCCTTTTCCCATAAACCGCTTGATGGAGAAAATCGTGTTCTCGGGCCTGTCGATCATTTTTTCTTTGGCGCGGTTTCCGACAAGAACCTCCCCCGCTTGATCGAAATAGATGACCGAGGGAACGAGCTTGTTTCCGTCACGATCCGGAATGATCCGGGGGACGCCGTCCTCGACAATCGCTACGAGGCTGTTCGTTGTTCCGAGGTCAATTCCCACAATTTTCGACATACACCTAGCTCTCTGCGGCAGAAGGGGACACAAAGACACAAAGCCACCAAGACACAAAGAAAGGCCGCAATAAAAATTTCATTGACGCGGCCTTTCTTTGTGTCTTGGTGGCTTTGTGTCTTTGTGTCCCTTAGTCATCATTTTCCGACTTCTAAATCTCTCTCGAGATTCCTTATGTAAGAGGACTCCGAAACAATTTCAGTCAGTTTCGCAAGCTGCTGTTTACGCTTCGATTCCCCTGCGCCGCTCCTTACCAGTTCATCCCATTCTTGGGAAGCCTGCTGCAGCTCCGCATCAAACCGATCCCGTTTTTCGTAAATCTGGGCGCGAAGGGAATCGATCTGTTCGACGGAGGCGCTTCCGGACTTCACTTCCTCCAGTTGCTGATTGATTTCGAACACTTCCATCAGCAAGGCCTGGGGCACTTTGCTGCCATCCGGTTTGAATCCCTCCAGGCTGAGCAGGTACTCGACCCGCCGGATGGGATGCTTCAGCGTCCGGTAGGCATCGTTCAATAGCGCGGTCATGCGCAGGGCCTGCGCTCGTGCAGCTTCCGGCGCCGTTGTGAAGTAGTCGGGATGGTACTTCCGGCTCAATTCGTGGAAAGTTTTCTCGAGTGCTCCGGCATTGATGCCCAACGTCCGGGGCAGACCGAACACTTCGAAGTAGTTCATGATCTCGGAGGAAGGGGTACTAGGTTGAAAACGAGCTACCGCAACCACAGCTCTTTTTGGCATTGGGGTTCATGAAAACAAACCCTTTGCCCATGAGGCCGCTGTCGTAATCGAGTACTGTACCGTTCAGATAGATGTAACTTTTCAGATCACAAAAGAGTTTGACATCCTCACGTGCGAAAACTTTGTCGCCGGTGCGCGCCTGGTTTTCGAAGGTGAGATTATAGGAGAGGCCGGAGCATCCTCCGCCTTTCACACCGACACGTAATCCGGCGGCCTGGACGCCTTCCTTCTCCATCATGCGCCGCACCTGCTCGACGGCATTGTCGGTAATCTCAATGGCCATAGTTGTTATTTCCCGTTGTCGTTGTGCTTCTTCTTCCAGTCAACGATCGCCGCCTTGATTGCGTCTTCGGCGAGTACGGAGCAGTGGATCTTCACCGGCGGCAGACTCAGCTCCTTCACGATATCGGTGTTTTTAATTGTAAGAGCTTCGGTGAGGGTCTTGCCTTTGACCCACTCGGTGGCGAGGCTCGAGCTTGCGATCGCGCTTCCGCAACCAAACGTCTTGAACTTGGCTTCCTCAATGACCTGGGTCTCTTCGTTGACCTTGATCTGGAGCTTCATGACGTCACCGCATTCCGGCGCTCCAACAAGGCCAGTACCCACACTGGGGTCCTCCTTGGGCAGAGCCCCGACGTTGCGCGGGTTGTTGTAGTGATCAATCACCTTATCTGAATATGCCATTTCGATAATCTCCTTGTTGCGGCGTTTCTACAAAGTTCTTTAGCCGCGGATTGCGCGGATGACGATATCGGAAATCACGCTTCTGTAGCCCAGTGCACCGATTTCAGATCGATGCCCTCCTTTGCCATTTCATACAGCGGTGACAACTCTCGCAAGCGGCGCACGACCTCGATCACACGGTTGGCCACGTAGTCGACCTCTTCCTCGGTATTGAAGCGGCCGATTCCGAATCGGATCGAGGTGTGAGCCAAATCTTCGCCGACGCCGAGAGCCTTCAGCACGTACGAAGGTTCAAGACTAGCCGACGTGCAAGCCGAACCGGATGACACCGCAACATCGTTGATTCCCATCAAGAGAGATTCACCCTCAACGTAGGCGAAGCTCATATTGAGGTTGCCCGGCAATCTCCGTTCGAGATCGCCATTGATATAAACTTCATCCAATTCGCGTTCGAGCGTGTTCCGCAGCTTTTCACGAAGCCGGAGAAGCTCGGCGGACTCGGTTGGAAGTTCCTCACGCGCAATCTGGCGCGCCTTGCCCAACCCCGCGCTTCCGGTAATGTGGAGAGTGGCGGATCGCCGTCCACGATCGTGGCCCCCTCCGGCGATGATCGGCGTCAGCAGCACGCGAGGATTCCGGCGCCCGACGTAGAGAGGGCGGGCGCCTTTCGGCCCGTATAATTTGTGCGCCGACAGCTAGGCAAGATGGACATTCATTTCGTTGACATTGAATGGGATTTTGCCTGCGGC
>Ga0066710_100001706_pt1 | contig 16841 bp, 14 predicted proteins | sample GraSoiAngelo_159_FD_79666 | JGI IMG/M metagenome (GOLD analysis project Ga0066710, IMG submission 79666) | Grasslands soil microbial communities from the Angelo Coastal Reserve, California, USA - 14_1009_16_40cm | ecosystem: Environmental > Terrestrial > Soil > Grasslands | place: USA... | reverse complement strand
CTGCTCCAGCATCTGCGCCGCGACCTCCGGCTGCCCGTGCGCGACGTCCACCTGCTGGAGGCTGGCGGCGGCGCCGCGTTCCTCGCGATCTCGCTGCGCCGCGAGCATCCCGCCCTGCCCCAGCGGGCGATGTGGGCGGTCTGGGCCTACGATCCGTCGTTCTCCAAGTGGGTGGTCGTCGTCGACGAGGACATCGACATCCGCGACTATTTCCAGGTGCTCTGGGCCATGTCCTGGCACGTCCAGCCCGAGCACGACCTCTACGTGAACCGGGCCACCGCGGGCGTCGCGCTCGATCCGTCGACCGCCGAGGAAGACGTGGACCAGCTCGAGCGCAAGACCGTGCTCTCGTCCAAGGTCGGCGTCGACGCGACCCGCAAGCACCGGTTCCCCGCCCGCTCGGTACCTCCAAAGGAGGACCTCGACCGGGTCGACGCCCACTGGGCCGACTACGGTTTGGAGTAGGATATCGGCACCTTTCCCGCTTCCCGGAGCCGTTGCATCCTTATACGGAGGCGCTCCTGTCGGCGGCGCTGCCGCTACATCCCGGGGCGCGCCGACAACGGATCGTGCTGGGCGGCGAGGTGCCGAGTCCGGTGCATCCTCAAGGAAGTGAAGCCCGGCCGATTCACCGCCTGTCACCTCTACTGACCCAGAGGTCACGGAACCGGGTGGCGACGGTGTCGTCGTAGGCAACGGGTGCCGCGAGCAAGCCGAGCGAGCGGGCGAAGCGGTTCATGACCGAGACCGCGTGCTCGCCGATCGTCGGATCGTAGAACGGAAGATCGCGCTCCACGACCGCCGCGATGATCTCCGCCGCGGCCGGCGGAAACCGCCGCCGCCCGACCTCGGTCGCCAACGCCGGATCATCCCGGAGCATGGTCTGAGCGCGCACGATCGCGCGCACCGCCGCCGCTACGCGTTCGGGTTCGCGCGCGATCAGAGCTTCCGTCGTCGAGAGCGCCGCGAACGTATATTGACCCGCCTCGGGCGGGCCGTCGCCTCGCCGCACGTCCACGATGATCTTTCCGACGCCGCGGCGCACGGCGGTCTCGCTCCCGAGCGCATTCGCCCAGAAACCATCGACCGCGCCGCGCTCGAGGGCCGCGGCGGCCGTGACGCCGAAGGAGGCGCCCGGGTCGGTTCCGCCCGGGACCGGAGCGATCTTGACGCCGTCGCGGATCGGATCGACGCCGGCCTCCTGCAGGAGGCGAAGGAATGCACGGTCGGGCCCCGGCGCGGCGCCGATGCGAAGACCCTTCACGGCCGCGACGTCGCCCCGGCGCGCCGCGAGATCCGCGCGCAGGACCAGGAGCCACGGCGTGCCCTGGGAGAGCGCGACGACGAGCTTCGCGCCCTTCCAGCCCGGGAACGCGAGCAACGTCGTGTGCGCGCCGCCGGCCACGAAGTCCACGGCGCCGTCGCGCAGCCCGTTCACGGCATCGAGCGAGGGCATGAGCTCGACGTGGGCGTCGAGCCCTTCCTCGCGATACAGACCGAGCTCCTCGGCGGCGAGCGCCGGGAAGTAGGAGTTCGTCACCAGGTCGGGCGTGGCGATCTTCACTTCATAGTCCTCGCGCCGCCTCTGCCTCGACGAATCCGGGGATCTGGACCCAGCGCAGCCCGCTGGGATCGTGCGCGATCTCGACCTTGCGGCCCTGGGAGTCCTGCAGGCCCAGCGGATGGTTCACGAGCTCGATCAGGTTGCCGTCGGGATCCTTGATGTAGGTGTAGTGCTCGCTGCTGTCCTCACGGCGCCCCTGCCGGGGATCCGTGCCGCCGATGTCGGTCCCGGTGCTGGCGGCTGACGTTCGGACGTGCTGGATCCCGAGCTGGTCGAGATGAGCCAGGGTGGCCTCCCAGTCATCGATCTCGATCGCGAAGTGGCTGGACGCCACGATGACCGGGCGCGGCGTCACGGTGAAGTGAATTTCGCCGCTGCCGAGCCTCAGCTGGAGCTGTCGCTTGTTCAGCGCCGGACCGCGGTCGAGGAACTCGGCGCCGAGCACCTGCTCGTACCACGCCCGCGTCCGCTCGCGGTCGCTGATCTGGACGTTGACGTGGTGGATCATCTTGATGGCCATAAACAGCCTCCTCGTCTCTCGTTCAGACGCCTTGGTAGGGAGTGCCCCAGTGGTCTTGAAAGACGATCTCCTTGAGAGGCCCGCGCCCGACAGGGCCGAACTTCCCCATGGGGTAACCGATCGGCAGGATCGCATACGAGTGAACGCCCGGCGGGAGGCCGAGCGCGGCTTCAGCTTCCTTCTCGTAAAGGAGGTGCCGCGTCGTCAAGGTGGCGCCGAGTCCCAGCGCGCGAGCCGCCAGCAGCATGTTCTGCACCGCGGGATAGATCGACGCGCCGGAGCTGCGCGTCGGCGCCGTCGTGCCTTCCTCGAGGCACGCGACGATCCACACGGGAGCTTCGTGGAAGTGATCGGTCAGGTATTCCACCGCGGCGTGCTGACGGTTGTATTGCTCGCGCGTGACGCCGGGCGGCGGATTACTCTTGAGGTAGCGGGGCCCGACGACCTCGTCGAAGGCGCGCTTGTACCAGACCTGCACGCCCTGCTTGATCTTCCGGTCCTTGATCACCAGGAACCGCCAGCGCTGCGTGTTGCCCCCGTTGGGCGCGCACGCGCCGGCCTCGAGAATCTTTCGGATCAGCTCGTCAGGGACCGGGTCGGGCTTCAGCCGGCGCATGGCGCGCATGGTCTTCATGGTCTCGAACAGGTCCGTGTGGCCTGGCATAGGGTCTCCCTTCCTTCGTTCGATCCGCGGCGACCGAATCATACCTCCGGGCGGGCCTGTTGCGCGCGACGGCCGAAAGGCGCACGATCGGCGCGACCGCGACCCCCTTTCCCGACCAGAGGAGGGCCTCATGACGACAGTCGGCAGCGGCAGCTACCAGTACGAGCTGAACGAATCGTGGGCGAAGCTGCCCGTCGGCTGGACGTTCGGTCCGGTCAGCGCGGTGGCGACCGACTCGCGCGATCGGGTGTACGCCTTCCAGCGGAAGGATCCGCCGATCATCGTGTTCGACCGCGACGGCAGCTACCTCGGCTCGTGGGGCTCGAGCGCCATCAAGGATCCCCACGGGATCGCGATCATCAACGACGTGATCTACCTCACCGACCGCGACGACCACGTCGCCCTGAAGTTCACGCTCGACGGCAAGCCCCTGATGGTGCTCGGCACGCGCGGCCAGCCCTCGGACACGGGGGCGACGAAGGACATCGAGCTGCCGCCGCGCTCGGCCGGGCCCTTCAACAAGCCCACCGAGATGGTCCCGGCGCCGTCGGGCGATCTCTACGTCTCGGACGGCTACCGCAACAGCCGCGTGCATCGCTTCTCGGCGCAGGGCGCCTTGCTCGCGTCGTGGGGCACGCCGGGCAAGCAGGAGCCCGGCGAGTTCCACCTGCCCCACAGCCTGTGGGTCGACCCGGAGGGATTCGTCTACGTCTGCGACCGGGAGAACAGCCGCATCCAGGTGTTCAACGCGAGCGGGAAGTTCGTCTCCCAGTGGCGCGATATCCATCGGCCGACCGACATCTACTTCAACGCGCAGCAGGTGGCCTACGTGAGTGAGCTGAGGCCGTCGATCAGCATCCTCGATCGACACGGCAAGGTCCTGGCGCGCTTCGACTCGCCCTCGGGACACGGTCTCTGGGTCGACTCGGTCGGCGACATCTATCTGGCCGAGGCCGGTGGCAAGCGACTCACCAAGTACGTTCACAAGCGTTGAGACTGCCGCGGGACGTACACCCGGCTTCCCTCTCGCGCCTGCCGCTCCTCGAGCGCGGCGAGCTCGACGAGGAGGGCCAGAAGCACTACGACGCGGTCGTGAGCCCCGCGAGCCGGACCCTGGTCGGGCTGCGCGGCCCGAGCGGCATCTGGCTCCACTCGCCCAAGCTCGCCGGATTCCTGCGCGCCGCCAATCAGTACCTGCGATTCGAGACCGCGCTGGACCGGCGGCTGACCGAGCTGGCGATCCTCGTGACCGCCCGCGAGCTCGACAACCAGTTCGAATGGACGGCGCACGAGCCGGCGGCCCTCGCGGAAGGCCTCGACGCGAAGATCATCGAGATCGTGAAGCGCCGCAAGCCCCTGGCGCGGCTGGGCCAGCGATCGGGACAGAAGGAAGCCGTCATCATCGCCTTCGGGCGGGAGCTCTTTCGGAGGAAGAAGCTCGGCTCCGCCACGTTCGCGCGCGCGGTCGAGCTCTTCGGCCGGCGCGGAGTCCTCGAGCTGGCCGCCCTCATGGGCACCTACGCGATGACGGCCGTCATCCTGAACACGGTCGACCAGCAGCTCCATCCCGGCCAGCCGGCCCTCTTGCCGGTCCGACGATCCCGGTGAGAGACCCCTGACGGAGCGGAAAATTCTGTGGGACAATTGCGCGCAAATCGAACATCGCCAGCCCGGCCCCGGAGGGAACTGATGCCTTACGACCTGGTCATCAAGAACGGCATGGTCGTCGACGGTTCCGGCTTCTCCCGCTATCGCGCCGACGTCGCGGTCAAGGATGGCACGATCGTCGAGATCGGCAAGATCCGCTCTGCCGCGACCACGACGATCGACGCCGAGGGGCTCTTCGTCGCGCCCGGCATCATCGACACGCACACCCACTACGACGCCCAGCCGTTCTGGGACAGGCTCTGCACGTCGTCCATCTGGCACGGCGTGACCACGGTGCTCATGGGCAACTGCGGCCTGACCCTGGCGCCGTTGCGGCCCGAGCATCGCGACGCGATGCTCGCGACGTTCTGCTGCGTCGAGGACATCCCGGTGCGCTCGCTGGCGTCCGTCGTGCCGTGGAACTGGGAGAACTTCGACGAGTACCTGACCGCGATCGACATCGGGCTTGGACTCAACCTGATGCCGCTGGTCGGCCACAACCCGCTGCGCCTCTCGGCGATGGACCAGGCCGCCTGGGACCGCGCCGCGACGCCGGACGAGATCGCCCACATGCAGCGGCTGCTGCGCGAGTCGCTCGAGGCCGGCGCCTGGGGCTGGAGCACGACCGATTCCCCGACACACGCGGGACCGCAAGGCCAGCCCGTGCCCTCGCGGCTCGCCGCCGACGAGGAGCGGGTGGCCTTCGGCCGCACGCTCGGCGAGTTCAACCGCGGGATCATCGAGATCCTGCCGAAGGGCGCCGGCAAGCCGAGTCCCGCCGACCTCGACCACTTGCGTGACGTGGCCGTGACGAGCGGCCGCCCGGTGTTCTTCCTGAGCTTCGACACGAACGCCTGGCCGTACGTGGAGAAGGCCTCGCGCGAGGGCGCGCAGCTCTACAACCTGCTGCGCGCGATCCCCTTCAATCCGAGGTTCACGCTGAAGAAGACGACCTTCTTCCACAACCTCGACGTGTGGGACATCGTGATGCACCTGCGCCTGCCCGATCGGCTCGCCGCGCTCGCCGATCCCGAGCGGCGCGCGAAGATGCGGGACCAGGCCCTGAAGCCTCAGCGGCGGCGGCCGGGTGTGCCGGGCCGGCTCGTCCCCTGGAGCTCGATCTTCGTCCGCCGGGTGAAGCTCGCGAAGAACCAGGGGCTGGTCGACCAGAGCCTGACGGCGCTCGCCGAGAAGCACGGTAAGCACGTCGCCGATATGATGCTCGACCTGGCGCTCGAGGAAGGGCTCGACACCGAGTTCCAGCTGATGACCCGCTCGGACCAGGAAGAAGCGCAGATCGCCGACATGGTGAAGAGCGGCCACGCCCTGCCCACGCAGTCGGATGCCGGCGCTCACCTGAACACGAACTTCTGCACCGCCGGCGAGTCGAGCTACGTGCTGGGCCAGTGGGTCCGCGACCGCGAGCTGCTGACGCTCGAGGACGCGATCCGTCGATACACGTTCCAGCCCGCCCGCATCATGGGCTTGCGTGATCGCGGCATGGTCCGCGAGGGGCTGGCGGCCGACTTGATGGTGTTCGACCTCGCGTCGATCGGCATCAAGGAGGACGAGGTCACTCACGACGGACCGTCCGGCACCCCGCGGCGGGTGCAGGGCGCGGAAGGCGTACGCCACGTCGTGGTCGGCGGCCAGGTGGTGCTGGAGCACGGCAAGCACACCGGCGCGTTTCCCGGGCGCGTGCTCCGCGCCGGCCGGGAGCACTGAGCGGGCGTTCCGCGCGGGGACTCGCCTCACTGGTCGTGGCTCAGTCCGCCGGCAGCTTTAGTCGCGGCAGCGGCGGCGCGCGCCGGATGAGAGAGACTACGCCACCAGCTCCTCGATGCCCGCCCACACGCCGATCGATTCACCGCGCAGGAGGATCGGCACGGCTCGCACCGCTCGAGGAATCCAGTATGGTCGGGCGGCAGGCGCACAAGTGAGGCAAGGAGGGTCTATGAAGACCGCGCTGGCTTCGATCGTTCTCCTCGTCGTCGTCGCGCTCACGGTCCCGGGGCTCGCCCAGGAAAAGCTGGGAAAGGTCACGTTCCCGACGTCCTGCGACGCCAAAGCCCAGGCGCAGTTCGAGCGCGGCGTGGCGATGCTGCACTCGTACTGGTTCACGGAAGCGCGCAAGGTGTTCGATGCCGTCATCGCGCAGGATCCGAAGTGCGCCATGGCCTACTGGGGGCTGGCCGTCAACTACCTCGGAAACTCGCTGGCGGCGGTCCCGTCGCCCAAGGACGCCGCGGCGGCGGCCGAGGCGCTCGACCGAGCGCGGGCGATCGGGCCGAAGACCCAGCGCGAACGGGACTGGATCGAGGCGATCGGCGCCTACTACCGCGACTACGACAAGGCGCCGGTGAACGCTCGAATGGCGGCCTACACCAAGGCGATGGAGCAGATGACGCAGCGCTATCCCGACGATTTCGAGGCCTGGACGTACTACGCGCTGACTCTGCAGGCATCCGCGCCGAAGAACGACAAGACCTACGCGAATCAGCTCAAGTCGGCGGAGATCCTGGAGCGCCTGTTCAAGCAGAACCCCGACCATCCCGGCGTGGCGCACTACCTGGTTCACGCCTACGACTATCCGCCGCTCGCCGACAAGGGCATCAAGATCGCCGTCGCGTACGGGCGCATCGCCCCGGCCGCACCCCACGCCCGCCACATGCCCTCGCACATCTACTCGATGGTGGGGATGTGGGAGGACTCGATCGCCTCGAACCGCTCGGCGCTCGAGATCCAGCCCGACTACTATCACGCGACCGACTTCATGGTGTACGCGCATCTGCAGCTCGCGCAGGACGCCAGGGCCAAGACGCTTGTCGACACGATCACCGCGCTGCCGCGGCAGGACTACCCGAACATCGCCGGCTTCACCGCGGTGGCGGTCGTTCCGGCGCGCTACGCGCTCGAGCGGGGCGACTGGGCGGGCGCCGCCGCGCTCCCGGTCGTGGACACCGGGCGGCAGCAGGCCGACTCGCTCGTCCGCTTCACCCGCGGGCTCGGCATGGCGCGGAGCGGTGACCTGGCGGGCGCAACGCGAGAGATCCAGGCGATGCAGGAGCTCCGCACGGCGCTCGAGAAATCGAGCCAGGGCTACTGGGCCGACCGGACCGAGGAGCAGATGCTCGCCGTCTCCGCCTGGGTGGCCTACGCCGAGGGGAAGCGCGATGAGGCCCTGAAGCTGATGCGCGCCGCCGCCGATGGCGAGGACGGCAGCGTCAAGCACGTCGCGATGGAGAACCGGCTCTACCCGATGCGCGAGCTGCTCGGCGAGCTTCTCCTGCAACAGGGGCAGGCTTCGGCCGCACTCCGCGAGTTCGAAGCCGCGCTGAAGGAGAATCCGAACCGCTATCGCGGCCTCTACGGTTCCGCGCGCGCTGCCGAGGTGGCCGGCGATCGACAGAAGGCCGTCGGCTACTACGAAAAGCTCGTCGCGCTGGCCGGCAAGGCTGACACCTCGCGGCCGGAGATCGCGAAGGCCAAGACGTTCCTCGGCGCGCGGTAAGGTCGTCTCGCGCGTCGGCGCGACTCAGCGCCGCGCGGCGCGCGAGAATCGCTTCAGGACGCCAGGATGAGCGCGGCGCGGCCGACCAGCGCGTTCTGCCGAAGGAGCTCGTGCGCCTCTTCTGCACCCTCGAGCGGGAACGTCCGGCTGACGATCGCGCGGATGCGCCGCTGGCGCAGGAGCTCGAGCGTCTGCGCGATCTCGGTCAGGGTGACGTAGCGCGAGCCGTGGATCTCGAGCATCGAGCCGAGCACGTGGCGCGGGTCGACCGTGAAGCTCGAATCCACACCGAAGGCGGCCGTGGGCCGGCTGCCGATGATCACGAGGCGGCCCGCGCGCGCCAGTGACCTGAGCGAGCCGTCGAGCGTCTCCCGCGACCCCACGAAGTCGATGGCCGCGTCAACACCTCTCCCGCCGGTCACCTTCGCCACCTGCGTGACGAGATCGCCCCGGCGAACGTCGATCAGCTCGTCGGCGCCGCTGTCCTTCGCGGCGGCGAGCTTGTCGTCGGTGATGTCGGCGGCCAGCACCCAGCCGCCCGAGAGCTTGGCCATCTGCACGGCGTGGATGCCGACCCCGCCGCCGGCGCCCACGATCAGCACGAGATCTCCGGGGCCGATCCGCGCCTCTTCGCGACATGCGTGGTACGGCGTCGCGATCGCGTCCGCGGCGATCGCGGCGTCGAGGTCGCTCACGCCTCGTGGGATGGCCACGACGTTGCGGGCCGGGAGCGCCATGTACTCCGCGTAGGCGCCGTCGCACGCCATGCCTACGTTGCCGGGCGAGGCCGGACACAGGGTCTCGCGCCCGCTCCGGCAGAAGTGACAGACGCCGCACGTCAGATAGAAATGACACGTGACCCGATCGCCGACCTTGACCTGAGCGACCTCGGCGCCGAGCTCGACGACCTCGCCCGCGACCTCGTGTCCGGGAATGCGCGGAAACGACGTCACGCGGCCGGGGACCCTGGTCATGATCACGACGGTGAGCCCGACACCGGTCGCGCGCACGCGCAACAGGACGTCGTTGGGCCCGATCTTGGGCACGGGGACGGTCGCGAGTCGGAGCGGGGCTCCGAACTCTGGAAGGATCATCGCCTTCATCGTCTCTCACTGTGCCATACGGTGCCATGGCGGGGCCACAGTGCTAGGATGTCGCGATGATCGGTGAAGCTCATCCCCGGCTCGGCGGCGAGCGGTTCGTCGCGGGCACGGGTCGATTCGTCGACGACGTACGCGTGCCAGGTATGCTGCACGCCGCGGTGCTTCGCTCGCCGCACGCGCACGCGCGGCTGGTGTCGATCGACACGAAGCGCGCGCGAGACCTCCTCGGCGTCCACGCCGTGCTGACCGCGGCCGACGTGCCGGCGGCGGCGATCATCCCGAATCGTGTCCCCGCCCCCAAGGGCACCGACCGCTATCTTCAGCCGGCGATCGCGCGCGACGTCGTCCGCTTCGTGGGCGAGCCCGTCGCGCTCGTCGTCGCCGACGATCCGTACATCGCACGCGACGCACTCGACCGGATCGACGTCGTCTATCAGCCGCTGGCCGCATGTGCCTCGACCACCGAGGCGCTCGCCGCCGGGGCCGCGCGGCTCTTTCAGTCCACGGACTCGAACAACGTCGCGACGATCACCATGCGCGTGGGCGACGCCGACCAGGCGCTCGCCGGGGCTCACCTGAGACTGCGTGAGCGCTTCACCTACCCGCGGCAGACCGCGGCGGCGCTGGAGACGCGCGGTCTCGTCGTCGTGCCGCCCGATCCGCGCGGCGGCGAGCTCCATCTGATCGGCTCCACCAAGTGCATTCACATCAACCGGACGATCCTCGCGCCGATCTTCGGCATCCCGCTGGGCGCGCTGCGGCTCACCGAGGTCGACGTGGGCGGCGGCTTCGGAGTGCGCGGTGAGCTCTACCCCGAGGACATCCTGGTGCCGCTCGCCGCCCTGAAGCTCGGGCGGCCCGTGAAGTGGATCGAGAGCCGGCGCGAGAACCTCATGGCGGCCAACCACGCGCGCGAGGTCGCGTACGAGATCGAGATCGGCTTCGACCGCGACGGCCGCATCCTGGCGATGCGCGCGGTCATTCACGCCGACATCGGCGCCTACGTCCGCACGGCCGCGCTGGTGCCCGCCGAGTTCGGCGCCGCGCTGCTTCCCGGTCCCTATCGGGTGCCGCGCTACGCGTGCGATCTCTGGTCGGTCGTGACCAACAAGACGCCGGCCGGCACCCTGCGCTCGCCCGGGCGCCCGGAGTGCAACTTCGTCCGCGAGCGACTTTTGGATCAGGCGGCTGCGAAGCTCGGCATCGACGCGGCCGAGATCCGCCGGCGCAATTTGATCCGCGCGGACGAGATGCCCTACGAGTGCGGCACCAAGTCGTTCGGCGTGAGCACGGTCTACGACTCCGGCGACTTCCCCGCGCTCTTCGACGAGCTGCTGCGGCGTCTGGACTACCCCCGGGCTCGAGCCGAGCAGGTCGCGATGAACTCGCTGCCGTCGGGGTCGCGGCGCGGGATCGGCCTCGCGGTCTACGTCGAGAAGACCGGCCTCGGCCCCTTCGAGACGACCCAGGTGGAGGCACGCCCCGACGGCCGCCTCACGGTCGATACGGGCGCCTCGTCGATGGGCCCGGGGCTCGAGACCGTCCTGGCTCAGATCCTGGGGGAAGCTCTCGGGCTCCCCGCCTCAGGTTTCGACGTGCGGCACGCGGATACGGCGGCGGTCGAGAGCGGCGTCGGAACCTACGGCTCGCGCGGGACGGTCACCGCCGGCAACGCCGCCCACCTCGCGGCCGTCAAGTTGATCGCCGAGGCGCGCCAGCGCGCGGCCGAGAGGCTGGGCGTTCCGGAGACGGAGGTGACGTACGCGAGCGGTGTGTTGACCGCCGGCGGCCGGCGCGTCACCCTGGCCGAGCTGGCGCGCGAGCGGCGGTTGGCCGCGGGCGCCTCGTTCGAGGTACCGAAGGTGACCTACGCGGGTTGCGCCGCGGCGGTCGTGGCCGACGTCGATCCCGAGACCGGTGCAGTCGCCTTACGCCGGGTCGTGGTCGGCGCCGACGTCGGCCGCGCCGTGAATCCCGCGCTGGTCGACGGCCAGCTGGTGGGCGGCGTCGCCTTCGGCATCGGCAACACGATGCACGAGAGCCTGGTCTACGACGCCGACGGCCAGCTGCTCTCGTCGACTCTGATGGACTACGCACTCCCCGCGGCGGCCGACATCCCACCCGTCGACAGCTTCTACCAGGAGGTGCGTGCCACCACCAACCCACTCGGTCTGCGCGGCCTCGGCGAGTGCGGCAATCCGGGACTCGGCGCCGCGACCGCCAACGCCGTGTGTGACGCGCTGGCGCCACACGACCCGTCGATCACGACGCTTCCCCTGACACCGGCACGCGTGTTCATGAGCGTCGGTCGGGCCCAGACGCGCCCCGGCGCTGGGCCGCCCCCGCGGAGACCGGCGGGGATATGACCAGTGAGGGCGAAGTCCGAGTGCTCTTGCGAGAGATCCGCGACACGCAGCGCGAGCATCTCGCCGAGTACCGGCGGGTGACCGAGCGCTCGCTCGACCTTCAGCAACGCGCCGTCGCTCGACAAGAGCAGATGGCGTACATCTACCGGCGACTTCTGGTTGTCGGCGGCGGGCTGGTCGCAATCTTGTTCGCGCTGCTCGTGTACCTGCTGGTGCGGTGGTCGCGGTACCTCTTCTGAGCGTGAGATAGGATCCCGCGGTCCGTGTCGCGAGCGGTCGACTCTCCTCGCGTCGTGAACATCGCCGACCTCCGACTCATGGCCGAGCGGCGCCTGCCGCGCGCGGTGTTCGACTACATCGACGGGGGCGCCGACGCGGAATTCACCCTGCGAGAGAACTGCCGCGTCTTCGAGGACGTGATCCTGCGTCCTCGCAACGCGGTCGCGATCCCGCAGTGCGATCTGCACGTCACGGTCCTCGGAAAGCGCCTGGACCTCCCCTTCCTGCTCGCCCCGGTCGGGAGCAGCCGGATGTTCTACCCCCGCGGCGAAGAAGCGGCCGCTCGCGCCGCCGGAGCCGCCGGGACGGCGTACATTCTGTCGACCCTGTCGGGGTGCAGGCTGGAGGACGTGAAGGCGGCGTCGCGCGGACCCGTCTGGTACCAGCTCTATCTGGTCGGCGGCCGCGACGTCGCCAGCGCCACCATCGCGCGGGCGCGAACCGCCGGCTATTCAGCGCTTGCGGTCACCATCGATACCGCCGTCTCGGGATTGCGCGAGCGTGACGTCCGAAACGGCACGAAGGAGCTCCTGGGCTCGAGCATCACGTCGAAGCTCCCATTCCTTCGTCAGTTCCTGATGCGGCCCCGCTGGCTGGCGGGATTCCTCCGCGACGGCGGTCTGATGTCGTTTCCCAACGTCATGCTGCCCGGCCGGGGGCCGATGCCGTACGCCGACGTCGCCGCCGCGCTCGAGCAGTCGACGGTCTCCTGGGCGGATCTGCGCTGGATCCGCGAGGCCTGGAAAGGCCCGATCGTCATCAAAGGGGTGCTGACCGGTGACGACGCGCGCCGGGCCGTCGACGAGGGCGCCGAAGCGATCGTGGTGTCCAATCACGGCGGCCGCCAGCTCGACGGCGTCTCCGCCACCTTGCGGGCGCTGCCGGAAGTCGTCGGCGCGGTGAACGGTCGGATCGAGGTCCTGCTGGATGGCGGCATTCGCCGCGGCAGCGACATCGTGAAGGCGCTGTGTCTCGGTGCGCGGGCGGTGCTCTGCGGTCGTGCCTACGCGTACGGGCTCGGCGCGGGCGGCGAAGCCGGCGTGACGCGAGCGATCCAGATCCTGCGCGCCGACCTGGTCCGCACGCTCAGGCTGCTGGGCTGTTCGTCGGTCGCCGAGCTCGACCGTTCGTACGTCGAGGCTCCCGTGGCCTGGCTCATCGATGCACCGTCGCGCGCCTCCGTTAGCGGGCGATGAAGTGGTCCTGCCATGCCGCCTGACCTCAACCGCGTCGTGGTGGTCGGAACCAGCTGCTCCGGGAAAACGACGTTTGCGCGCCGCCTCGCCGAGATTCTCGCGAATCCCACCCGGGTGAATTGCCTGAGGCGTGGGCGGCTTCTCAGGCTCCGTAGAGATGACACGCGACCTGGTGGCCCCTCGCCTGGTCGCGTAAGGTCGGCTCGACCTCGCCGCAGACCGGCAGCGCCTGCGGGCAGCGCGGATGGAAGCGACAGCCCGACGGAGGATTGAAGGCGCTCGGCACCTCGCCCTTGAGGATGACCTCGTCGCGCGCGTCGTCGGGATGCGCGGGCAGCGCGTTGTTCAATAAGATTTGCGTGTACGGATGGAGCGGGTTCGCGTAGAGCTCGTCGGCGGCCGCGGTCTCGACGAGCTTGCCGAGGTACATCACGCCGATCCGCGTGCTGACGTACTTCACGACGGCGAGATCGTGAGCGATGAAGAGATAGCTCACGCCCGAGCGATCCTGGATCTCGCGCAGGAGGTTCATCACCTGGGCGCGGATCGAGACGTCGAGCGCCGAGACCGCCTCGTCCAGCAGGATGCACTCCGGATTCGTGCTCAGCGCGCGCGCGATCGCGACGCGCTGGCGCTGGCCTCCCGAGAGCTCGTGGGGATAATCGTCGGCGATCCGTGGCCTCAACCCCACGCGGGTGAGCGACGCGGCGACACGCTCCGCGACCTCCGCGCGCGTGAGATCGGGCTCGGTCTGGGTGAGGGGCTCGCTCACCGTGGTGCGGATCGTCAGCCGAGGGTTCAGCGAGCTGAACGGGTCCTGGAAGACGGCCTGCACCGCTCGGCGATAGCTGCCCCGCGCGTGGCGGCCGAGCACGTGGATGTCGTGGCCGTGGAAGTACACGCCGCCCGCGGTCGGCCGCTCGAGAGACAGGACGAGCCTGGCGGTCGTGGTTTTCCCGCACCCGCTCTCACCGACCAGGCCGAGCGTCTCACCGCGGCGCAGGACGAAGTCGACACCGTCGACCGCCTTCACCGTGCCGAAGCGCCGGCTCAGGATCGTGCCACGCGCCAGGGGAAAGTGCTTGGTGAGCTGGCGGGCCTCGAGAACGATGTCGCGGGCGCCGTTCGCCCCGGCGAGCACCGCTGGCGAGCCCGAGGAGATCGCGACCACGCGGCGACCCAGGGTCGCCGTCTCGCCGGCCCGAAGGCAGGCCACCAGATGCTCGGCGTCGACCGGCTCCAGGGGTGGCGGCGTCTCGGTGCACCGCGCCTGCGCCATCGGGCAGCGCGGCGCGAAGCTGCAGCCGGCCGGCACGTTCGCGAGATCCGGCGGCTGCCCCTCGATGGCGGTCAGCGGCTCGCGCCCGCGGCGCAAGGTCGGCAGGCAATCGAGGAGCCCGACCGCATACGGGTGGCGTGGGCGGTTGAAGATGTCGCGGGTTTTTCCAAGCTCGACGATGCGGCCGGCGTACATCACCGCGACGCGATCGCAGAGCTTGGCGACGATGCCGAGGTCGTGCGTGACGAAGACGAGGGCAAGATTCGTCTCGCGCTGGATCTCCTTCAGGAGCCGCAGGTACTGCGACTGGATCGTGACGTCGAGCGAGGTCGTCGGCTCGTCGGCGATCAGGAGGCTCGGCTGGCAGGAGATCGCGATGGCGCCGGCGACGCGCTGGCGGATGCCGCCGCTCATCTGGTGCGGATAGGCGTGCACGCGCCGCTCCGGGTCGCTGACCCGCACCTGACGCAGGAGCTCCACCACGCGCTCGTCGAGGGCGCGGCCCCGCAGCCCGCGATGGAGCGAGAGCGTCTCGGCGATCTGCTCGCCCACGGTCATCGCGGGGTTGAGCGAGGCCATCGGATCCTGCAGGATCATCGCGATGCGCGAGCCGCGCAGCCGGCGCATCTCCTCGGGGGTCTTGTCGAGCAGATTCTCCCCGTCGAAGAGGATCTGGCCGCCGACGATGCGCCCGCCCGGCTCGGGCACGAGGCGCAGGATCGACAGACACGTCATCGACTTGCCCGAGCCCGACTCGCCGACGATTCCGAGCGTCTCGCCGCGGCGCACGGAGAAGGTCGCGCCGTCGACCGCCTTCACGACGCCGCGGCGGGTGTAGATGTAGGTGCGGAGGTCCCGCACCTCCAGGAGCGGATCGGCCATGGGCGGCTCAGACCTGTCGGAGCTTGGGATCGAGACGGTCGCGAACCCAGTCGCCGAGGATGTTCAGGGAGAGCACCGTGACCAGGATCGCGATGCCCGGCAGGATCGACACCCACCACGCTTGCTCGATCAGGCCCCGACCGTCGGCCACCATCACGCCCCACGACGGCGTGGGCGGCGGGATGCCGACGCCCAGGAACGAGAGCGCGGCCTCGAGCACGATGACGTAGCCGACGTGCAAGGTGGCGAGCACGAGGATCGACGGCGCCAGGTTCGGCGCGACGTGGCGGAACATGATCCTCGTGCTCGAGCAGCCGGCGACCCGCGCCAGCGCGACGAACTCCTGCTGCTTGATGCCGAGCGTCTCGCCGCGGGTGAGCCGGGCGTAGCTCGGCCACAGCAGGAACACTACGACGATGATCACGTTCGTGAACGATGGCTCGAAGACCACCGACAGCAGCACGGCGATCAGGATGCCCGGCAGCGACAGCGAGATGTCGGCCAGCCGCATGAGCAAGGTGTCGACCCAGCCCCCGAAGAACCCCGCGAGCAGACCGATGAGACTTCCCGCCGCGCCCGTCAGGGTGATGCCGATGACCGAGACCGCCAGCGAGATCCGGGCGCCGTAGAGCAGCCGGCTCAGGGTGTCGCGGCCGTGACGGTCGGTGCCGAGGAGGTGGCCGGGCCTGGAGCCCTCGAGGCCGATCGGCGGCGCGAGCCGCTCGCCGAGCGATCCCTCGACCGGCGAGTGCGGCGCCAGCACGGGCGCCAGGAGCGCGCACAGGACCAGCGCGGCCACGACCGCGAGCGGCACCGCCGGCGGCCAGCGGCGCTCGCGGCCGCCGCGCGGCAGGATCGCGGCGCCGGTCGTGGCGGCGCCGCTCATCGCGAGTACCTGATCTTTGGATTGAGGTACGCGTAGAGCACGTCGACGATCAGGTTGACGCCGATGTACATCGCGGACAGAAACAGGACGACGGTCTGCACGATCGGATAATCGCGCGAGTCGACCGCCTCGATCACCAGCAGGCCGAGGCCCGGCCAGCCGAATACCGTCTCCACGATGATCGAGCCGTTCAAGAGCGCCACGAACAGGAGCGCCGCGAACGTCACCACCGGCAGCGCGGCGTTCTTGAACGCGTGGCGCCAGATCACCCGGCGCTCCGGTAATCCCTTGATCCGCGCGAGCTTGACGTACTCGCTGCCGAGGACGTCGAGCATCGACGAGCGCGTGAGCCGCATGAGCCCGGCGACGGCGAACCAGCCGAGCGTGATACCCGGCAAGAGCACGTGGAGCGGCGTGCCGCGCCCGGACGTCGGCAGCAGGTGGAGCATGACGCCGAAGATGAGGACGAGCACCAGGCCGAGCCAGAACGGCGGCACCGCCTGGCCGAGCGCCGCGAAGGCCCGCGCGGTGTAGTCGAGCGCGCTGCCGCGTCGGACAGCGGAGTACACGCCGACCGGGAGCGCCACGACGATCACGATGAGCACGGCCAGGCCGCCGAGCTCGAGCGTGGCTCCGTACCGCTCGGCGACCAGATCGAGTGCGGGACGGCGGAATCGGACGGACCGTCCGAAGTCTCCCTGGAGCGCCTGGGTCAGGAAGCGCCAGTACTGGACGCTCCACGGGCGATCCAGGCCGAGGTGCGCGCGCATGAGCTCGATGTCCGCCTTCGACGCCTCGGCGGGCATCATGATCTGGATCGGGTCGCCGGAGAGCCGCACGAGCGCGAAGACCACGACCGATACGACGAACATCGACACGATCGACTGGATCACCCGTCCGATGATGAAGCGCTGCATGCGCCTCAGCTCTCGAGGAACTCGACG
>Ga0066710_100001705_pt1 | contig 16844 bp, 34 predicted proteins | sample GraSoiAngelo_159_FD_79666 | JGI IMG/M metagenome (GOLD analysis project Ga0066710, IMG submission 79666) | Grasslands soil microbial communities from the Angelo Coastal Reserve, California, USA - 14_1009_16_40cm | ecosystem: Environmental > Terrestrial > Soil > Grasslands | place: USA... | reverse complement strand
TTTCCCCGGTTTCCCCCTTTATCCAGGCTCTTTTCTAACCATTTGTCAGGGTAAGATTCCTCCAATGAGAAAGCGTGGCCCGCAGCGGGGCGGGGGGGTGTCTTTGGACCTGGTGGTGGCTCGGATGGATGCCTATGAGATAGCTTTGGCTTCTAAACCTCGACGGCGACATCTCAAACGAGTCGAACGGGAGCGGTTAGAAGCTGGGGTCAAGCTGCCTCGACGAGTGGCTAAAGTGAAGACGGTTCGACGAGTGGCTAAAGTCGGGCCGGTCCGACGGATGCCGGCTAGGCTTTGTTTACTCTGCGAAAAAGAATTTGTGCCTCAACACGGCAACCAGGTTTATTGCTGTCCTGAGCATCGGCAGCTTTGGGGGCAACTGCTCTGGTTTGCTGCTCATCCGGGTTGGGAACCGGCTTTGCCCCTGACTGCGGCCCAGCGTGGGAGCGCGGATTTCTTAGGCTAATAGCCGAAGAAGTAATCCCGTTGGCGGAAGGTCATCCGCTCAAGGATCTCGCTGGCGATATTATCCTGGGTGTAGAAGCGTCCCCGGGCTGAGACTCCAACCTCCCAGCCCAAGCGCATGGCAAAACGTACCCAGAGCTCCCCAGATGCCCCATTCATGCCCTTGTTAACGGCATGCATGGTTTCTATCGTCCCCACCGCCAGCCGGCCTCTGGTGACCTCTGAGGCGCTCACAAGACGGGCCCGCTCGCCATTGGGCATCCGCGGCTGCTCCTGAGCGTGAAAACCACGGGCCTGCTTGCGGGAGAGACCGCGGGCTAGATTGACACGAATACGGCGGCGGTACTCGGCCTGATAGTCGCGTTGGCGGGCCACAAACCGCTACAGCTCACCCCACTCGCTGGCATTGGGCTGATCAGCAACCAGGAAGCGATCCTCGCCGATGCCCCGCCCCGGCCGGTATTCCGTTCCCTCGTTGGCGGGCAACGACCAGGGCCGGGTGGAGAGCCAGTCGCCTCGCTTGGGACCGGCCGGCCATAGAAGCGGCCGTTTGTCGGTGACAAATGTGACCTCGGTCGGATAGTCGATCCAGGCGCCCAGCTTCTCCGGCTTACCCCAGAGCTGCGCCAGACCGATGCCGACGTGGATCTGAAAGGGCTCGCCGGCGACGACGTCGCGGTCGACGGTGATCTTGACCTCATCCCACTGCCGGCCGACTCGGATCTCATCCCAGGCGGCCTCGAAGCGCGGCCATTCGATGAAACGCTGAGGAATACCTCGGGTTCGAGGCTTGGAGGCGGCCAGGGTCTGATGGGCCTTGAAGAAGCCGGATTGAACGATCAGCAGCTGGGAGAGCGATTTCGATTCCCACTCTCCAAGCTGCTCACCGATGGCCAGGTTGAGCGGTCGGACGCTGTAAACGGCATCGGTGGCGGTCATGACCACCGCCTCCGGGTCCTGAGCGACGGCCTGGAGCAGTTGAGCGCGGCAGTGGGCGGTGATCATGCCCGACCAGAGCCAGGAATGCCACTGTGGCCGGCCTACCTGCTGGGCCATCTTTCCGTAGAGAGAGTTGAGGATCAGCTTGATCCACTTCTCTTTTGGGTCCCCCGCCGCCAGGAGCGCTTGACGCTCTCGATACCACTCTTCGACCCACTCAAACGGACGGCAGTCACAACCGACAATCGGGATCCAGGCTTCATCAAGATGGACTTGCCAACCGGCTGACCGTCTAAGAAGATCGAGGCCAGCGCGGAATTCTGGTCCCCATAGGTGAGCTCGACCAGACCACGGCCAGACAGGGAGATATGTACGAGGCTGGCCATCTAATAGAGGGTCACGAAGAGCTGAATCTGACCCTGGCTGAGCACCGCCGTTTTGCGGCTGCGACTGATCTGATCGACGATCCAGCGGCTTCTTCCCCAGCTGACCGTCTCCCCTACCTTCCAGGTGGCGATGTAGGCGGCTACTTCGTCTTTGTTCTTTTGGGTCACGGCGGTGATCGGTTTCGACGGCTTGAGCATTGCTTTCATCTCCTTGAGGTTGAACTCGGGACGGCCATGGCCCCCAGCCGCCGGCGGGGCTCGGGATCTTCCAGGCGGTGTGTACGAGCGCCCAGGGGGCGTCTAGAACCTGTTGCAGCGTGGGTGCGGTGACATGTCGCCAGCGGGTGTGGGCGAGGCAGGGCAGGCGGGTGATGGCGTGGGGGTAGGCACTCTTGATGTCATACTCGAAGAGATGGGGCAACCGCCCGTGACCGGTGGTCTCGAAACGACCGCCGATGAATGCCTTGGCCGCGGCGGACACGAGCTCTGGGTGGAGTTCCGAATCCGGCCGGTAGGACGAGCCGACGTTCTCTTTCTTGAGTGCCAGCGTTGCCAACGAACCTGGGCCGTACCAACTGTTGGGATAGAGTTCAAGGCTCCGGGTCTGCTCTTCCAGCGTAGCCATCAGCCGAGCTAGGATCCGGCACTCGCTGACCGCGTAGGCGGTCTCGGTCTCAAGGTTGTGTTCGGCTTCGCCGCGACGGGCCTTGCCGGCGGCGATCAACTCTCTCTCGTGGGGGGTCATCACCGCATCGGCGGCCTTAACGAAGGCGGTCTGGAAGTAGCGAAAGGTATCCCAGAGGTTGGCGAAACCCATCTGCTGGCCGCGGTGGCGGCGTTTGATCTGAAGTCGGCCGGCGGTGAGCTTGAGCAGATATGAGGGGGCCGAAGTCCGCCCCAAGGTTGTTACATCGGGTTCGGCCCCCTCGGTCGGGGAATCGACGACGCTGGGCATCACCTCCTTTCGGTATTCGATCCAGGGGCTGTCTGGATCTTGATTGTGGAAGAGTGCACGCAGCTGCTCCAGGGAGAGGTCAAGCAGGATGTGGGCGTAGTCGTAACCGAGGCCGAAGCCGCAGAGCCGGGGCCGAACCACTTTGAGGTGATTGGCCTGACGCCAGCGGCCGTAGCGGAAGGGGACGAAGCAGAGCCACTCCAGCAATTGCTCCGTGTACAGACGATTCTGTCCGGGCGGGCAGTAGAGGGCATCCGAGAAACCCTCGTCGGAGGCGGCAGCGATCAACTTGTAACACTGCCGGCCGTGTTGGTCGACGTCCCAGCCCTCACCGTCGATGCCGATCCAGGGCTTAGGCTGGGACTTGGTCATTGTTTGACGGAGTGCAGGCCGGCGGCGCTGTCGGCATAGTGGGTCCAGGCCGGTTGGCGGCGGCGCAGACGGAGCAGCAGCCGATCCACGGCCAAAGCGGCGGCGGCCATGCGGTCGCGGTCGGCGACCAAGGGGAGAGTTCTCACCGCTCTTTCAGGGCCAGTCGGTTCGCTGACAGGAGCCATAGGAGCATTCGCAGCCGGGAGGGTGAAAGGGACAAGGGGTCCCAGGCCGAAAGTTGCAGGATGCGCCCGAACACATCTCGTGAACTTCAAAGAAGCGCACATCCTGACGGTCGTCCGGCTGGTAGAAGAAGCGAAACCAATCGTCATCGAAAGATGGCAGTTCGACTCCGTGTGGGCCCCAGAGCCGTGTTGGTTCGGTCGGTTCGCGCATCTGGGCGATCATCGCTCTTGAGGTGAACGGGGGATTGGCAGGTCGGCCAGGTAATAGGTGGTGGCCTCGGTCTCCTTGCCGTTGATGGTGGTGGTGTAGTCGGAGGCGCGCAGGCCATGGCGCAAGAGCAGCGCCTTACCTTCGGTTACTGGCAGTTCCTGGATTTGGCGGTAGATTCCGGCCGAGCCATCGTTGATGATCGCTACCGAACCGTCAGCCAGCTTGAGCCTCAGGGTGACTTTTTGGCCCGAGGCGCCGACGCCCTCGGAGTAACCCCAGTCCATCAGGATCATAGGCACCCCGACCAGCTTGCGCTTGTCGTCCTTGCGGAAGACCACGGCGCCGTCGCCGAACTCTTCCTCGGCGTCGATCAGGTCGCCCTGGGCTTCCAGGGTGCGGGCGATCTCCTCAAAACCGAGGTTGCGGATCGCCTTGCGGTCCTCTCTCAGCGATTCCAGGGTGACCAGTGTCCCCTTGGCCTCCGGCTTGGTCAGCGACGTGCTTTCGTTCTTGGCCATGCTCTTGCATCGCTCCTTGTAAACCCGCCTGCCGCGCCAGGCGCTGAAGGGAATTCATGCCGGTCGCGGACTCGGCATGTCGGGCATGAGCGAAGCGGCAGTCCTGGACCGACCAGTACCAGCGGGATTGTTGACCGCACTCGCAGACGAACCAGTAGACGGCGCGGCCATGGCTGGTCCGGGTTTCGAGCGTGGCTAGCTCATGCATCGACTGAGGAATCGTGAGCTTTTGTCTGGCCGAAGTCAACCTAGTTGAGAAAAGCCGGCGAAATGTGATAGCGTCGATGTTGGCTCGTGCATTGCCGCGTAGAGACAGGCGCCTTGTGGCTAGGGCGCCTGCTTCTTTTTGGCGTTGTTGTCAGCTTCCAGAACCCGAGCCTGCTCTCGCAGATGAACCCGGAAGATCCAGGAGGCGTAGCCGCTGCGCGAACGGTTGGCGCGTTGGGCCAACAAATCAGCGTAGCGGAGCTCCAGAGGGCTGACGCTGATGGTGATCTTGGGGCCGCTATGGCTGCTATTCGAGGGCATCGTTGAGCATGATAAAGCCGTCTTCTGGCAGCTCTTCCTCCAGAGCCTGGCAGAAAGCCAGGGCGGCAATCAGAAGACGTTGGTGGAGGTAGGCGGTCTGAGAGAGTCGCTGCTCGGGAGGAAGGTTGCCATAGGGATCAGGAGCCTGGCCGCGGGAGGCGAGCAGGTAGCTCTCCCATCTTTCTTTCAACCGCTCGCTCATTCGGTGCTAGAGTAGCCGCATATGGCCGATCTGGCAAAGGCGATTCGCATCCTGGCCAACTTTGCCGGCCTGGTTCAGGGCACCAACGACGAGTTCGAGGCTGCTCTGGCCGATGCCCCGGCAGCAGCTAGCGAAGAGGCCGCAGAAGTCGAGGTTGACGCTACCCCCGCCGCCCTCGATCATGCTGCCTCGCTGGGGGTTGACATCACTTCGATCAAGGGCACGGGCATCGGCGGACGAGTGACCAAAGCTGACGTCGCCGCCGCGGTGGTGGCCCAGGAAAGCTCCGCTGGTGGCTGAAAGCAACGGTCAGACCGCGGTCGCCAGTGAGCTCAGCCAGCAGGAGTTCATCGACAACGCCGTTCGCGCCTTTGCCGCTAATCCCGAGAACCGCGACCTGGCGATCGCCCAGATCCTCTACATGACCACGGTGCTTCACAATCAGATGCTGGGCGCCTTCGCCGCTATCCAGTCGGGTGGCCTGGGCGGTCTCAAAGACATCCTCGGAGGTGTGTTGCTTGGCAAAGGCCGAAAGTGAACCCACAGAGCCGGCTGGTGACCAGTTGGATGAGTTTTGGGCCAAGATGGACGCCCTGGTGGCCAAACATGGCGCTATCAGCGACGAACGCCTGGACGCTGCGCTGGATCGCTGGCTGGCCAAAAACGATCCAGGAGAGGATGTAAGCAATGGCACAGGACCCGATGCTGGCGGAGCTGCCTCCGCTGGAGGATCTGGAGCAGGAGCTCGAAACCGGCGAGCCTCCGACAACCCGCAAAACCCGCGGACCGGGCAAGCCTCGGGCGGCAACTTCCTCGACGTCCTCAGCCGAGTCGCGCTCGGCAAGTCCCCGCCCAAGTCCTGACAAGCGGGCTCGCAGCCTAGAGGAGATCCGGACCGGGGTCGAAGACCTTTTCATCCAGGCTTCGGTTCCGATCTCGCCCTTCCTGCCCGTGACCGGAACGGTGCTTGCCGCCCGCTCCGGGGAGGCTGCGGATCGCCTGGTTCGACTCTGCGAGCAGGATGCCCGAGTGATGCGAGCCATGCTCCGCTTCGTCAAGTACAACGCTTACATCGGGGTGGGCATGATCGTCAGCACCCTGGTGGTGGCGGTCACGGTCGATGTCGGCGCCATCGGTGCGGACTCGCTCTTGGCCTCTAAGATGGTGGGCAAAGAAATCGAGCTTGTCTACTCAGAACGCCAACGTGCTCAGGCTGCCGCTTCAGTCAACGGAGCGACCGCGCCTGCGCCTGAATGGTCTCCCGCCGCGAGTTAGCTGGGACCAGCATCTCGCCTATCTGAGTCCGCGCTGGCAGCCGGGACAACACGTCTCGGTGATCGCCCCCACCGGCCGGGGCGGCAAGTCCTACCTGATCACCCGCGGCCTGCTTCCCCTCTGGAGCGGCTGGAAGGTGCTCTTTATCGACATCAAGGATTATGACCTGACCACCAAAGGCTTCGGCCATCGGGTCGAGAGCTTTCCCAACTCGGCCATGGTCGCCTGGGCCAAGGAACCGAAGTGGTTTCGGCTTCACATTCGTTCCGGCCTGGCGGGGGTGCCGCTGCTCAACCAGCGGATGACGGTCTACCGGGCGATGGCCAAGGCTTACCGGCAGCGAGGCTGGGTAATCGTGGCCGACGAGGCCAAGTTCCTGGCTAAAGACCTGAACCTGATCAATCCCATGCGCGACCTCTGGGGCCGGGGCCGGACTCACATCACCTTCATCGCCTCCACCCAGTCACCGCGACACGTTCCGGGTGAGATGTATGACATGCCCACCTACCTCTATTTGGGCCGGCTCAACGCCGAGGGCAACAAACGTCTGGGCGAGATCGGGGGCACGGTCGACTACCACGCCGTCCGCGCTGCCCTGCATTTCGTCAAGCCCCACGAGTTCCTCTTCATCGACCAGACCGCCGACGAACCGGAGGCCTCGATGCAGATCGTTAAGGTCGATCGGTGAGAGAATCGTTACTTAAGATGGGCGGGCAGTGGAGCGGCAAGGCAGGGATCAAGGCCGGGATGGCGATTATCTCCGGCGGCGGGAGTTTGAGGGTTTTGTCCGCCGCCACGAGGACGACCCCTTCAGCCACGCCCTCATGGCCACCCGGCTGCAGCAGGAGGGGCTGGTGATCCGGGAGAACTTTGAGAACCGGATCGGCAAGCTGGAGCAGTGGCGGGATCGGATCATCGGCGCCGTGACCATGCTCACCTTCTTAGTCGGAGCTGGGGTGATCGCCGGGGTGGTAGAGTTGCTGCGCAAATGAGCCCGCAATTTCGCGACGCGCTGCTCCGAGGAGCGATCGGGGCGGTGGTCACCGCTGGTGCCGTCTTCTTTGCTACCTGGGCTCAGGGTCAGTCGGTAAAGGTGGCGGGAGTGGCGGCGGGAGCGGCGGCTTTCTCTTATCTGGTGGTCCGCTTTGGCGGTGAAGGTGTGATTGACACTCAGGCGGCTAAAGCAGCCTAGCGAGCTGTCAGCCGGCGCTTGCGTTTCTCGATCGCTTCGTTGAGTCGGCGCTCATCCAGGTCGCTGCGGATGGGCTGGGGCGCGGTCATCACTCCCCGGGCGTTGTACCAGTGACGAGAGCTGATCCAGATCTGGTCACCGCGATGGCCCGACTCCAGCGCGGAATCCAGCCAGATCGGGTAGCCCAGCTTCTGCGAGACCTCCTCACAGAAATAGAGGTCTTCGGTCCACTGCCGGCCGGAAGGGATCTTGTAGGAGCGGGGCACCGGCGGTGCCTCGAAGATGGCGGCCGGGGCCTTGAGCGTCAGGAGCTCGGTGATGACCTGCTTGCGGATGATCATCGAGCCGGTGCCCAGAGCTCCGACCTGGTGGAGCTGAAAACGTTTGTGCAGGATCTCCTGATGCATGCGCTCGATGTCGAGATACTTGTAGCCGACGACGCCCGTGTCTTCGTCGGTCGTGCGTTGATAGGCGACCGGTTCGTGTGGGTACTCCTCAAACCGCTGCCCGTCAGGGGTCTTTTTGAACTCGGAGTTGCGGTTGAAGTAGAGGCCGCCGATCACCATCTTGTCTGGGTTCTCGTCGAGGATCCGCTCCACGTGCTGGGAGAACCACTCCAGTGAGCCGTCGGGGCGGGGGATCATGGCCGGGGGCAGCTGGTCGGAATCCCAAAAGAGCAGTGCCCGGCAGGCGGCGAAATCGGGATGGGCGATGAAGTCATCGATGCAGATATTTCGGGCCTGGGTGGTGTAGGCCGACTTGGCGAAGACCACCGGACCCGGCCAGTGGTAGTCACCGGCGCGCAGGATCTGGAGGAAGCGAATGAAGATCGTGCTCGAGATCTCCTCGCCCAGGGTGAAGGCGAGGGCGGTCAGGGGACGATCGGAGCTCACGTGCTGGGCAGCCGTCCGGCTGGCTGAAAGGGAATCCGGTACGGAGGGCCGACCGTCGATTCAGTAACCCGGCGACCCCAGGTCCAGGTGTGCGGCCACTGCTGAGCATAGAGATCGTGGGCCGGCAGCTCCCGGCCATCAGGCAGCCTCAACTGCCAGCAACCGCAGGGCAGGGGATACAGTGCCTCGGTCACAAGGGTCGAAAAACGCCCATGATCCAGAGTCCGAGCACGACTTCGATTAGGAGCATGGTGGCGACCAAGTGATTGCTGGTGAGGCGGAACTTCATTTACGGAGCACAGCCAGATCACCCACTAGCTGCTCGATCCGCCAGCCGGAGCGGGGCGCCAGGTCGTTGACCGCGGCCACCACCTGGGGCCAACTGCTGCTCACCACTCCGCCCTTGCTGGTGACCGAAGGCCGGTAATCGTGGACTGCGATCACACCTTCGGTTCGGACCAGGCGGAAAGCATGGTTGAGGTCGCGGCTGGCGGTGCCGAAGTCGTGGCCGCCGTCGATGAAGACCAGATCGAAGCTGTCGCTATGAAAGAGATCGAGGTGGACCGAGTCCATGACGCAAATGCTGACCCGCTCCCGTACCCCCCGGCTCTCCAGGTTGTCGAGAAAATGTTGCAGGGTGAAGACCGCCGGTCCGTGCTCGGCCGAGCCGTGATGATGGTCAACCGCGACCACATGCGAGGCGACTCGGGCCATGACTACAGTGGAGCGGCCGAGCCAGGAGCCGATCTCTAGCACCAGCTTGTCTTTGGCCAGCGCGCTCAGGAGCTCGATCTCTTCTGCCGTCAACCAGCCCTCGGGCAAGTCGGCATAGGGCTGACCGTAGTGGTAGGAGGGGCGAGCTGGCTTCAATCCCGGTTCCGGACCACGGTCAATGGCGAGTCGAAGTCGTCGACCTGCTTGAGGGCTCGGGCCAAGGCGATCAGGGTCTGCTTGGCGTTAGCATCGCCGGCGCTGGCATCCTGAACCATAAACTGCAGGCCTTCGACCACCATGGCGACGAAGGTCACATCACGCTGCTTGAAGAGTGCCATCAGCTGGTTGGGGTTGATCACCGCTTAACTGCAGCCTTGTCGATCGGTAGGCGGCAGGTATCGCAGACGACCCCGAAGGGCGGAACAATTGGTCCACGCTTGAAGATGGGCTGGGCTGTTGCCCCCAAAGTGACCGACTTTCGCTCGCAGTCCTCACACTGATAGTAGACGCCGATCTTCCAGCCCCACCAAATCTCGAAACAAAGCGGATAAGACAGCGTCAAGCTCGCTCCACCTGGCAGAACTCGCAACCACATTGGCCCAGCCAGTAGGAGCCGGGCTCAGCCCGCGGCGGCCGGGTCTGAAAGGAAACGCTGACGTAGGCCAGCTCGCCCAGGGCGGCGCGAAGAAAGTAAGCCGGCAGGCCGTACTCATAGAGATGGAAGTTGGTCGCCACCCGGGAGGGATCGGCGGCGAAGGCCAGCCAACGCTCGATCACCTCTTCGGCCGACTCGATGAAGACCTGCGCCGGCTCGCCCTTGAGCTTGACCCAGGCCCGGTAAGAGCCGCTGGCGGGGAGGACGATACCCGAGTCGGTCACCCGTTCGGTGCCGGCGAAAGCGATCAGGGGGTTGGGGTTAACAGGGCGGCCGGGATCGATTCCCATCTCTCAGTTCCTTTTAAGGTGGGCGGACTGGCAGCCGTAAGAACAAAACGGATCAGTAATCGCTGGGGTGTACCAGTTGCCACACTGCGGACAGAGACGCGCTCCAGGGAACGGCGGACGTTCTTCTTCCAGGCGCGGCCAATGTTCGCCGAACAGCAACATTGTCCGGCGAAAGCGCGAGTAAACGCTTCCCAAAGTACCCACGTTAAGACCTGTTAGCCGCCATTGCTTCTACCCCGGGTTGGGGTTAGCGGGGGCGGCCGGGGTCGATTCCCATCTTTCAACCTCTTTTCTGATCTGGTCCGTAATGAACGTTAGCGTTCCTACGCCTTGCTGCACAACAGTTTTGGTTTGGTTGTGCAGTTGGATGCTGTAGCTGTATGCGAGTTTGCTTGGAGCAACGGCAAGGTAGCCGGGACCTAAGAAACGGATTTGGATCACATAAGCCCGCGGGCTAGCCGCCATGGTTGCGCCCCCAACTGATGGCGCCTAGCTCGGTGGTGACGTCATCGCCCCGAGCCCAGAGGATAAGAAAGTGGCGAACCATGGCCCGGACCACCGCCGCCGGTTGGGCCTGCCGGCGAGCGCCGATCTGACGCAGGGCGTGCAACTCTTCAATGGTTAGGCGAAGATGGAGGTCGGCGATCGCTTTCATAGCTTCCACAAAACTAACCCGAAGATCGACCCAAACATTACCACGCAGATCTTAACCGACTCGGTCACGATTCAAGCACGTGAATCTCGATCGTCTCGGTCTGCTCGGTCTGATTGCCCTGGTGGTGGCCATCGTCGGCGTGACCAACATCCTGGCCCGGACCTGGGCTGAGCGCAACTCTCAAAACCCGATCGCCCCTGCCGTGGCCAGAGCCTTTTAGGAGGAACCGTCTAGATGCCTGCTTCCACCACTCTCCAGGTCGCCAACCCGGCCATGGGCACGGTCAGCCGTCTGCCCCAAACCTCGGGCACGCCGGCGGATCGCTCACAAGCGCCTTTTGTCCGGCTTTCCCGCAAGGCCACGGTGATCCAGTTCGACTCCACCTCCAACGCTTTCTCGGGTACGGTGATCCCGGTTATGAAGGCGGTCGGCGGCTACATCCGCCGCCTGCGCATGGAGGTCATCACCTCCGGTGGTTCGGGCGCCAACACCGGAGCCTGGATCAACGACAACGGCTACGCCATCATCTCCCTGCTTCTGATCAAGGACCCCTTCAACACCCCGATCATCAACGTCGACGGCTACGGTCTTTATCTGATCGACCTCTTTAGCGGTCAGATCGGCGCCGGCGGCTACGGCGACATCTCCAAGTACCCTTCGTTCTCAGCCAACGTCACCACCACGGGATCGTTCACGATTCCTTTCTACGTCCCCTTCGAGCTCGATTCCTCGGGTTACTGCGCCCTGCCTGCGCTCTCAGCCGCGGCCACCCTCCAGCTCCAGATCAACCTCAACAGCTCGGCCAACACCTATCAGACGGTGCCCAACACCACCGCCCCGGTGATCGAAGTCAAGTGCTTCAGTGACTTTTGGGCGGCCCCGGTCGATGCCCCCAACCTGGCCCCGCCGGGGGTCGGCTCTTCGGCCCAGTGGTCTTACGGCCGGGTAGCCTCTTCGTGGTCATCGAACACCAACAGCCGCCTGCCCCTGCCCCGGGTGGGGACCTACATCCACACCCTGATCATGGCTTTGCGCGACTCCGGCAACTCCAACATCCGGGTTGCCGGCTGGCCGCTCAACGACCTCACCTTCTACGTCGACAACGTGCCCATTGAGTCGGAGACGCTGGGTTCGCGCAACGACAAGATCTACACCGCGACTGGGATCGGAGCCAACACCGGCCCCTCGCCGGCCATCCCCACGGGCACGATCATGTACACCTTCCGCGACTCGGTGGGGCAGATGCCTGACCTCTCCGACACCCATGACCTGCTGCTCTATACCACGCCCGCAACCTCGCTGGAGATCGCCGGCACGACGCAGTCAACGGGCACAGGCCCATTCCGGGTCGACGTATACACGGGCGAGTTATATCCCGTGGGACCGAGCGTGCCCTACACCCACCTGGCGCAGTAGATGGCGGTCCAGTTTCAGATCGGCGCCCGGGGAGTAGCTGGAATCGGGGGCGGCGTTCCCGCTTCCACCAACCTCAGCTCGCTTTCCGCTGGCACACCGGCTTTTTGGACCCTGGTTCTGTTTGCCGCCCTGGTCACGATCATCATCGTGGTTGCAAGTTCTTTGAGATGAGGGAGTAAGCCAATGCCTTCCGGAATCTTCGTCACCTTTCTGATCGTGCTGGCCGCGGTCGTGGTCGCGATCTGGGTCCTGCCTCCTACCGGCAAGCTCGCGCTGGCCAGCCAGTAGCATGACTTCTCAAGGTCTGTTGGTCGGGATCGTGATCGGGCTGGCGATCGCCTGGGCCTACTTCCGCTTCGTGGCTCAAAAGACTTAAATGCTGCTCCTGGTCGCGGTCTGGTTGATCGTGCTTGGCTACGCCTCACTCTACGTCGGCTACAACACCATCAGCGGCAAGACCGTGACCTTCAAAGACGCGTTCCTGGGAGCGCAGGGTGGGTGAGCGGGTGCTTCCGATCGCGCTCTTTCTGGCGTTGGGCATCGTCGCTTACCGAGAGCAGAAGGCGGGCAATTTTCCGCCTCGGCCCTCGGTCTTCTTAGGCGTCGCCCTAGCCTTCACCATTCTGGCCGTGCTCGCGGTCGCCTCCCCTGGCCTTGCCGCAGTCTTTGCTGTCGCCTTCGATCTCGGACTTGCCATCAGGGGAGGCGCGCCCACGGCGCCCAATCTCAAGGTCATTCAGGGCGGGCAGGCCGCTCAAAGCGCATAGGAGGAATCGACAAGTGGGGCAACGTTTGGCCGGAATTCTGATCTTGATCGTGGCCGGAGTCATAATCGCCGACCTGGTCACCCATCCTCAGGGCACGGGCACCCTGGTCAACGGCATCACCTCAATCTGGCGCGCCGGCCTGCAAGGAGCAGCGGGGCAAAAGGTGAGCTGATGTCGCTGGCGGTGTTGCTCCTGGTGGCGGCGGCGATCGTCTTTCTGATCGCTGCCTGGCTGGTCGTTCACTCTCAACGCTTGATCGCGGCCGGCCTTTTTCTGCTCACCCTCTACTGGATCGTCAGCTCAGGCGTGCTCCATGCCTGACCTGGATGCGCTGAGAGCTCAGCTCTGGTCGGTGCTCAAGAACGAGTACGCCCTGATCGCGCCCAAAGGCTCGATGGCCACGCCCGCGGGCGACGAGGGGCCGGTGGGCCGGATGACAGTGACCAAGGCCCGGGGCCGGCAGCGCTTCCCTGTCTTGGGGGCGGCCGATAACCGAGCCACTGTCGGCGCCAATGCCGTGCCCACCCGTTCCGGCTTCGCCACTGAGAACCGCGCCGGCCAGCTGGCCATGGGCGGGGTGGTGCGCATCCTCCAACGGGCTGGGCTCTCTCAGCTCTGGATCGACACCGCGGAGCAGATGCCGATCTCGGCCGTGCCGCCGCAGATCCGCAAGAGCCTCTACCAGCCCCTGACCCATCGAGTCGGTAGCTATCCCTTGAATGACAAGTGGTATCCGATCGGGCTCAACGCCAACACCAAAAATGACCTCCGCTGGCAGGTGCCCAAGCCGCCGGTGCAGATGCCCGGAGTGACCCCCCGCGGGGTCTCGATGTCACCCCGCTACCAGTTCCGCAAGGCCTGGCGGGTTCCCCGCTACTCGACCGCGCCCGACACCGCCATTCCACTGGGCCGCAATCCTGACACCGGCAGAGGAGGTATCGCACCGTGAACGCTGTAGTTAGCTTTGCCGTCATCGTCGCCGCCGTGCTGGTGGCGCTCTGGCTGGCGCCTCGCTTGGGTCTGCGCTAGAGGAGGATGAGAAGAATTGGTCCGCGCTGAATTTAACATCTTCGTGGCGTTCTTCGTAATCGCCGCCGCGGTCACCTTCGGCTACCTGGTGGCGCGCAAGCTGGCGCCCCGCTTGGGGGTCGCCTAGTGCCCCGCTGGCTCTTCTGGGTCATCCTCTTGTTGGTCGCTTACTTTCTTTACACCCGGCTGGCAAAAAGTGGTAAGGCACCAATCCCGCCCGGAGCCTACTGGCCGGGGATGAGACGCTAAGCGCATGGACAACCTGAAAGAGACCTTCACCCGCAAGCTCGGCCCGCTCCCGGTCTGGGCCTGGGCGGCGCTGGCGCTGGCTCTCATCCTGGGATGGATGTATTATAAAAAGATCGGCATCTTCGGCTCTGCGGTCGACGCCGGCAACGCTCAGCAAGACACCCCCACCGCAGCCGAGTCGACCGACACCGAAGCCGGAGGCGGAGGCGGCGGCCTGGGCGACCTGCTAGGACAGACCTCGACCCTGAGCGATCCCAACCGGCCGGGGGTGACGGCGACCGGCGCCTCCTCCGGTTACCTCACCCCCAGCTACGGGACTCAGGATCTCTCCAGTGTGGTCAGCCTGGCCGCCCCCGCCGGCTCTTCGACCACGCCTTCCCCGACCTACACCCCGGTCTACGCTCAGACTCATGAGGGCGTGGTGGCGGCCTATTCGAAGCCCAGCTACATTCCCGCCACCACCGCCTTTCCGGCTCTGAACCGGGTCCTCAACTACGTCAAAGCCGCGACTGCCCCCTCCAGCGGCACCATCCATCTCCAAGGCCGCCAGGGCGGCAACATCGCCCCCGGCTAATGGCCGCCGCGCCTCCCAGTCCCAATCAGGTCTGGAACACCTGGGCAGCTTCCGTTCTCTCCAAGATCGGAGCCCCGCTCTCGCAGACCAACTATGACACCCTGTGGCGCTGGTCGGCGGCTGAGTCCGGGTCGAGCCCGATGCGCTGGAACAACCCTCTCAACACCACTCAGCCCTATCCCGGCGCCACCTCGATGAACTCGGTTGGGGTCAAAGCCTATCCTTCGGCCGCGGCCGGCGCCCAAGCTACCGCTAACACACTTTTGAACGGCTACTATCCTGACCTGGTGCAGAGCTTGCGCTCGGGAATCCCAACCACACAATGGTCAACCAAGACCCAGGCTCAGGTCTCCAAGTGGGGCACCGGTCTGGGCTTTCTCCATGCCATCGCCTCCGCCCCCACCGCCGCCGGCCGGCTGCCCAACCAGGCCACCGGCAACGGCCCCGACCCCTTCGGCATCGGAGCTGCGCTGGGTGGTTTTGGCGCCGGTCTCAACCGTCAGCTAACCGGCGGGGCCGAAGTGGTGCTCGGCGCCGTGCTGATTCTGGCCGGGATTGGCATCCTGGTCCTGATGGCGGTCAAGGGCGCGCAGCCGGCGGTTTCCCAAGTCGCCGGTTTGCTGCCTGCAGGTAAAGCCGCAAGCGCAGCTAGAGCGGCTACAGCGGCCCCAGCGGCCTCTCCAGCGGCGCCACGGTCTCTGAGTCCACAAGCGCAATCCGCCGTCGCTGCGGCCCGCGCAGGCCGTGGCAGCCGGCTCTCGCCCCAAGTCCGCTCTGAGCTCCGAGGTGCAGCGTGAGCCACCTCGAAGGTCATCTCAAGGAAAAGCACAACCAGGTGCGTTCAGTCTCCTCGCATGTGCCCTCGGAACAAGAAGAGGAGAATTTCCATCGCATGCTTCATGGCGGCGACACTCACAAACCAGCTGGCAAACCTCAGCATCATCATTCGCCGGCCGATGGATCAAACACCCATCCTGGTTTCGAGCGCGTTCAGGAACGGATCGCCCGCCGCACCAACCCCCGCACCGGCCAGCCCTACGGCAAGGAGCGGGCCGGCGCCATCCTCGCCGCCTCCGCCCGCCACGCCTCCGCCCGGGCCAAAGCCCGCAACCCGCGTTTGAAGAAGGTCTAGAAGATGGGTATCGCGATCAGTGCCGGCGTCGACCTCGCCGCCGCTTTGGGCAAGCTCTCCGACTCAGCCGACCGGCTCAGCCGCGCCGCCGAGCTGGTGGGCAAGCTAGGTAATCCCAACCCCACCCACAGCCCGCTGGTGCGCAAGTTCGCCGCCGCCAAGGTGGCCGCCAACTTCACTTATAACTTCATCGACCTGGGCGGTCCGATCAAGGGCCGGATCTGGGACCTGCGCCGGTTGTGGATCGGTGGTCCCGATCCCTTCACCGCCGTCACCGGCAACGCCTTCATCTTCGTTTCCGCCGGGGTCGGCCTCTATCCCGATTCCTCGACCGAGCCGACCAACTTCCCCGAGATCATCGGCGTCAACGGCACCACCACCCTGCCCTACCGCGACGTCTGGGCTCGGGGCACCGCCACCCTGCTCCCCGGCGAGCGATTGATGGTAGGGCTGAAGTCAGTGCCCAACACCACCGTGCTCTGGTGCTACGGCCAGGCGCTGGAGTGGTGGGAGTCGGATATGGAGTCGTGGGCCTCGCCGTGAGCTCCAAAACGTTGAGCGTGGCCGTGGTCGAACAGCTGGGCGGCCTGCTGGCGATGGCGCTCTATCTGATTGCCATCCAGCACATCTTCGCCACCATGGTCCTGCACAAGCCCTCGGAGTCGTGGGTGCTGCGTGCCCGCGACTGGTGGCTGGATGAGCGCCTGCGGACAGAGAAACGGCGACTCTCACCCTGGATGGCCAAAGAATCGGCCGAAGAGCCCAAACCGCATAAATCCTAAATGAGAGCTGCCCATTTTCTGATCTGGGTTGTCATCCTCGGCTGCTACCGGCTGATCCTCGAACCATACCCCGGACCCCTCTACCTGCTCCGCCGCTCGCATCTGCTGGGAATGCCAGGCTTTCGTCACCTCTGGCTGGCGCTCTTTCACACTCGCCAACGAGTTCACAACCGTCTCAACCAGCGATTCTTCAACCGCCTGCTCCAAGCCCGAAACCAGGTTGAAGGCGAGCTTTGGATCAGTCCTCAGTATCTTCACCAGGCCGAGTTGATCCTGGCCGAAGCCAAACGCCGCTATCCCTGGACTGAAGGCGCGCTGGCCATGCCCTGGCCTAACGCTGACATCGCTTCCGGGCGGCGTCGCGGACCCGTCGCCTTCCCCGACGTGACCATGCCCGCCTACGGATTGCCCGGAGCCAACGGTCAGAAGGAATTAGGCGCGGTTGGCGACGGCGTGGCCA
>Ga0066710_100001704_pt1 | contig 16846 bp, 17 predicted proteins | sample GraSoiAngelo_159_FD_79666 | JGI IMG/M metagenome (GOLD analysis project Ga0066710, IMG submission 79666) | Grasslands soil microbial communities from the Angelo Coastal Reserve, California, USA - 14_1009_16_40cm | ecosystem: Environmental > Terrestrial > Soil > Grasslands | place: USA... | reverse complement strand
CGGTTGCGAGCCAGTGGCGGAGGCGCAGGTGCTCGAGGCGCAGGAAGAAGGAGATCAGGGCGACGAAGATCGGAAGCGTCCCGAACATCAATGCGACCGTCGACGCCGTCGTGAGCTTGACGGCGAAGACGAAGCTGAGCTGGTTCAGCCAGATCCCGAGCGCGGCCGCGCCGAGCAGCAGCCGGAGGTCGGCTCGACGGACGCGCAACGTGCCTTCACGACTCCAGGTGAAGCTCGAGAAGATGATCGCCGCGGTTCCGAAGCGGAAGCTGGAGTACGCGAGCGGCAGGAACCCGTGCGTCAGGGCGTACTTCGTCGCCGTGAAGTTGAAGCTCCAGAAGAGCACGGTGACGAGCAGGAGGACGTCAGCCGGGAGGCGGCGGCGCACGGCCGCAGCCTAGAGACGCACTGGTGTGAAGCCCGTCGAGAGCGCTAGGTGACGATGATTCGGACGATCGGCGAGTAACCGCTCTTCGCGCCGTTCGACGTGTTCCGCAGGCGTGAGTGGAAGTCGTAGGTGCCCGCAGTCGCCGGCCTCACCGTGAACATGCGGGTCGTCGTTCCCGTGTGGAAGGCCGTCCACGCGCCGCCGTTCACCCGCCGCTGGATGTCGTAGACGAGCGGAGACAGTGCGTTCGCTGTCGCGACGGTGAGCGTGAAGGTGGTGCCGGCAGAGCCGGTCGCCGGGCTGACCTTGTCAGGGAGCTGCAGCCGTCCGCGCATGGTCGACGGATGGAAACGGCAGAAGTACGCGTAGGTGCCGCCCGAGCCGAGCGTCGTGGTGAACGATCCCCCCGGCGAAATCCCGCTCGTGCCCGAGTCGAAGAGCGCGGGCCCGGGGACGCCCGACGGCGGCGGCGTGCCCTGGGTGACCGTGTGCGAGAGCTGGAAGGGATCGTTGTTGGTCCACATGAACGACGTCCCGATCGGCTTCCGCACCGAGGCCGGGTTGTAGCCGGGCGACGACGGCCCGGTGATCGAGATCTGGACGGCGGCGGCAGCGGCCGCAGGGAGGGCGAGCGCCCCCGCTACCACCAGTGCCATGATGCCGGCCCTCCTCACCGGCCAATGATACGACGATTCCGGCCGCTCGGATTGCCAGGGAGATGGGAGACCCTCTTGGCCCGGGGCCGCCGCGGGCCTCCCTCCGATTTCAGCCTATCGCCGCCGGGCGCGCGCGTGGCGCACGCCGTGTGGCGAGACCGTGTCCGAAGCGACCGGAATCGAAGACCTGCTCGGATAGAGTCGCGCGCATGGCGGAGCCGACGACCGACGACATCGACGCCCTCGTCGGCCCCGCGACGCCACACTTCGCCTATCAGCTTCGCGCGCGCGTCCGAGCGCTCATCCGCGACCTCCCCGAAGACCACCCGGTGCGCCGCTACGGCGAGGACAAGATGGCGCTCCTCGACCGGCTCGGCCACGCTTCCTCGAAGGCGGAGGAAGGGTCTCTCGAACCGCCGACCCGGCCCGGGTGGGAGGAGCTGCCGAGCCACGCGCCGGCCTCCGATCCGCTTCCGCCCGCATGACATTCGAAGGCAAGTCCGTCCTCGTGACGGGCGGCTCTCGCGGGATCGGGAAGGGCATCGCCCTCCGCTTCGCCGAGCTTGGCGCCGCCCGCGTCGCAATCAGCTACCTGAGGAACGACCGCGCCGCCGAGGAGACCGGCGGCGAGCTCCGGGCGCTCGGCGCGGAGCCTGTCTTCTTGCGGGGCAACCTGGGCGATCCGGGCAAGGCAACGGCACTCGCCGAGCAGGCCGGCAGCATCGACGTGTTCGTCTCGAACGCGGCGAGCGGCGTCATCCGGCCCGCACTCGAGCTCGAGGAGAAGCACTGGGACTGGACCTTGAACGCGAACGCCCGCGCACTTCTCACGCTCACACGCGCGCTCGCGCCGTCGATGAAGCCAGGGAGCGCGATCATCGCGATCTCGAGTCTCGGCTCACAACGCGTGCTCGACGATTACGTGCTCGTGGGGACCTCGAAGGCCGCAGCCGAGGCACTCGTTCGCTATCTCGCCGTCGAGCTCGCCCCCCTCGGCATCCGCGTCAACACCGTCTCGGCCGGCCTCGTCGAGACCGGCGCGCTCGAGTACTTCCCGAACCGCGACGAGATGCTCGCCTACTACCGAAGCCGCACGCCCGCCGGCCGGCTCGTCGAGTCGCAGGACGTCGCAAACGCCGTCTGCTTCCTCGCTTCGCCGGAGGCTGAGATGGTGCGCGGCCACACGCTCATCGTCGACGGCGGCTACTCGTTGCTCGCGTAGGGGCCGTCAGCGGCCGAGCGCGACAGGGCTGAAGTCCGTCTCGCGGTCGAAGGCGTCGACGCCTTCGCTCCGCTTCAGGTAGTTCACGATGGCATAGGTGAGCGGTGTCGCGGCCGCCTCCCAGCCCACCTTGATCGCCCACGTCGTCAGGATCGGGTCGCCGAGCGGCGCGCCCGTGCCCGCGAAGGCCGCCGTGATGAAGATGAGGGAGTCGAGGCCCTCACCGACAACCGTGGAGCCGATCGTGCGCGTCCACAGAAACCGTCCTTGCGTCGCCAGCTTGAGCTTTGCGAGCACGAACGAGTTCGCGAACTCGCCGACGACGTATGCGCCGAGCGAGGCGAGAAAGAGCCGCCAGGTCGTCCCTAGCGTCTGGTCGTAGGCCGGCTCGCTCGGGCGGTAGAAGCCGGCCGCCGGCAGGTGGATCGCCGCCTGGATCGCGCCGACCGCGAGCAGATTGCAGGCGAACCCGAGCCAGATGACCGCCCGGGCGGCCGCGTAGCCGTACACCTCGGTCAGCACGTCGCCGAGGAGGTACGAGAGCGGGAAGATCACGAGCCCGGCCGGGAACACCCGGCCGCCGATCCCCACGAGCTTGACCGCGATCACGTTGGAGATCACGAGCGTCGTGACGAACAACGCCGTGATCGTGACGAAGCGCCACGACCCGAGCGGGACTCCGGCCGGAGTCGACCTCATCCGAGCCGGGCTACCGTCCGTTGCGGCCCGGGATGAGGCGGCCGACCGTGTCGCGCGCGACGTACGTGGCGATGCTCGGGTTCTCCTGCAAACGGCGGAGCGAGTACTCGTACCAACGCCGGCCGAACGGGACATAGATCCGGAGCCGATGGCCCTGCGAGACGAGAGCGTCACCGAGGCCCTCGCGCACGCCCAGCAGCATCTGGAACTCGTACTGCTCCGGCTGGAGGCGCCGCTCCGCGATCAGCCTCTTGACCTGCTCGACGACCCACTCGTCGTGCGTCGCGATCGCGACGTACGCACCGATGTCGAGGAGAGCCTCGACGATGTCGACGAAGCTCTCGCGGATCGTGTCGGGATCCTGATAGGCGATCTCGGGCGACTCGAGGTAGATCCCCTTGCAGACGCGCACGCTCGGGCGGAGATCGGCGAGGTCGTTGACGTCGCCGATCGTTCGGTGCAGCCGCGCCTGAAGCACGACGCCGACGCTGTCGAGGCCCTGTCCGCGCAGATCGCGGTAGATAGCGAGCGTGTCCGAGGTCGTCGAGGAGTCCTCCATGTCGATGCGGACGAAGTTGTCGCGCTCCTTCGCCCACCGGACGATCGCGCCGATGTTCTCCAGGCAGAGGTCGCGGTCGAGATTCAGGCCGAGGCCCGTCGGCTTGACGCTCACGTTCGCGACGAGCCCTTCGCGCCTGATCGTCTCGAAGACGTCCTCGTACGCGTCGACGAGCGCGAGCGCGTCCTCACGCCGCGTCACCTCCTCGCCGAGTACGTCGATCGTCGCCATGCGGCCCCGCTCGTTGAGCGCCTGGACGACGCGGCACGCGTCGGCAAGATCCGGCCCGGCGATGTACCGCTGCGAGAGGCGCTTGACGACCGGCCTCGGAACGGCCGGGAGCAGCCGGACGAGCGCACGGTCGAGCAGGGCCAAGGCTCAGCTCTCGCGCATGAAGCCCTGACGGGCCGCCGACACGAGCGCGACGGCTTCCGGGAAGAGGACCCGCATCGCGTCGCGAAGCGCGACCGCCTGTTCGTCCGCACCGCCCTCGACCCTGATCCGCCGAAGGGCCGCCCCGGTCAGCTCGACGGCAGTGTTCAGGGTCAGCGTGGCGAATTGCTCGCGCTGAGACTCCTGCACAGCTTCCGCCTGGCGCTCGGCGAATTCCCGCAGGTTCCGCATCAGGTCTTCGGGATCGCCTCCCAACGGAAAGCCGAATCCACCCTCCATGAGACTCCTTCCCGCGCCCGCCCTCAGCTGAGCGGGCGCTTGTAGGTTCGCTCCACGTCGTCGGCGAGCTCGTCGGCAGCACCGACCCCGCTCTTCATCGCCGCAACGAAGGGCGACCCGCCTACCTGGCCAAGGGCCTGCTCGAGCCGGGTGACGGCGAGACCGACGGCATCGAGGTACCCCGCGCTCGCGATGCGCGGCAGCGGCTCGATCGTCCGCTCGAGCGCGTCCGCCGCGCTCTCGGCTTCCTCCACGCCCTCGGGATTCTCGGTCACGCGGAGCTCCGCGAGGCGCGCGCGCAGGTCGGTGAGGTCGCCGCTGCCCGCCGTCTCCTCCGCCAGCTCGCAGAGCGCGGCGATGGACACGGCGTCCCGTACCCGTTCGCGCTCGAGGACGGGCGCACAGGCGTCGTCGAGCGCGAGCCAGCTCTGACGCTCGCCGAGGCGGTAGGCGCACAGATAGACGCGGCCATCCTCACCGGGCTGCGTCGGGACGATGCCGGCGACCTGCTCGCCCTCGCCGGCGAAGCCGGCGGCCGCGTCCCGCGCGCGGCCAAGCTCCTCGTCGAGGCTCATCCGCGCAACAATAGCCGCGTGGCCGAGGCGCTCAGCCAGCGCAACCGGCATGCGCGCGAGCTTTTCGCGCCGTTGGCGGACACGTACGACCGGTACGCGAGTCTCCTCAGCTTCGGGCAGGACCCGCGCTGGAGGTCGTTCCTCGTCTCGCGCATCGAGGCGGATCCACGGGACGTCGTGCTCGACGTCGCCTGTGGCACCGGCGCCGTCGCGCTCGAGCTCGTCCGCCGCTATGGCTGCCGGGTGGTCGGTGTCGACCAGAGCCCCGAGATGCTGGCCGCCGGCCGAGCACGAACCCACGCCGCCGGTGCGAGCGAGCGGATCGCCTTCCACGAGTCGCGGGCCGAGGCGCTTCCCTTCGCGGACGCGAGCTTCGACGCGCTGACGTTCACCTACCTCCTCCGCTACGTCGACGACCCCGGCGCGACGCTCTCCGAGCTGGCCCGCGTCGTCAAACCCGGCGGACGCATCGCGATGCTCGAGTTCTTCGTCCCACCAGGCCGGGTCACGCGCGCGCTCTGGAACGCCTACGTCGAGGCGGTCCTTCCGAGAGTCGGCCGGGCGGTCTCCCCGGGTTGGCGCGACGTCGGAGACTTCCTCGGCGAGAGCATCCGAGGCTTCTGGAACCGATTTCCCCCGGCCCGGCTGATCGAGCTCTGGCGCGACGCGGGCATCGAGGACGTGCGGGCGCGCACCGCGACGCTCGGCGGCGGCGTTGTCGTCTGGGGCACGCGTGGCCACTGAGGTTCAGCGCCCTTCCTTCTATGCGCTCGAAGCGGGCGGGTGGCGTGACTACGTGACGCTCCTCCATCTCCCGTACACAGCCTGGCACCTCTCGTACGTCGCGATCGGTGCGGCACTCGCGCCCTCGCTCCCGCTCTCGCGCTTTCTGCCGACGCTCGCCGCTTTCTTCCTCGGCCTCGGCATCGGCGCGCATGCGCTCGACGAGTTGAACGGGCGGCCGCTGCGAACGCGGATTCCCGACCGCGTGCTCGTCGTGCTTGCCGTCGCGTCCCTCGCGGGCGCCGTCGCGATCGGGATCGTGGGGGCGCTGACCCGAGACCCGTGGATCTTTGCCTTCGTCGGCGCGGGTGCATTCGCCGCGGTCGCCTACAACCTGGAACTCTTCGGCGGCCGGTTTCACGGCGATGCCTGGTTCGCGCTGTTCTGGGGCTCGTTTCCCGTGCTCACGGGCTATTTCGCGGTCGCGGGGACGATCCGGATCGAGGCGGTCGCGGCCTGCGTGTTCGCCTTCGCGCTCAGTCTCGCGCAGCGTCGGCTGTCGACGCCGGTGCGCGACGTCCGCCGCCGTGTCCGCAGAGTTCAGGGTCGAATCGAGCGAAGCGACGGAACCGCGCAGAAAGTTGACGCCGACGTGCTGGTCGGTCCGGCCGAAGGCGCGCTCCGGGCGCTGACCGTCGCGACGGTCGCACTGGCGCTTGCGCTCGTCGTCCTACGACTCGGCTGACGGTGTTCCTGCTCATCTCGCCGCCGCCGACGCTGACGCCCCCCGTCCTCACTGCCCCGCAACCCAGACAGGTGTCGTTCGGCGTGGTCTCGGGCTGGGTCGCAGCAGCGACCCAGCGGGTGGTCGTCGTTGCAGACGGTCATGCGCTCGCCGATCAGCCGGTCAGCTCGCGCCGCATGAGACTCGTCGTGCGACTTCCCTCCCGGGACGTGACGCTTCGGGTGATTGCGATCGACGCGGCCGGACGCCATGCCGCAACGAGCGTCGGGCCGGTCTTCGGGCTGCCGCCGGCGGCGAGGCCGAGGGCGGTCCTGTCGAGAGAGGATCCGGTGCTCGAGCGCAAGGTGCGGCGGCTCGCGCAGGGGTTCGGCGGCATCGCATCGGTCTACGTCGAGGACATTGCGACCGGACAAGGCGCTGCCTGGAACGCACGAGCACGCTACCCCGCGGCCTCGACGGTCAAGCTGGCGATCGCGGTGGAGACGCTGCGTCGGCTGCGCGGACCCCCGCCGGCCGGCTCGGAGCTCGACACGCTGCTCCGCGACATGCTCGTGTACTCCGACAACGATGCGGCCAACGCGCTCGAGGTCTGGCTCGGCGGGTCCGTGCCGGGAGGCGCGGAGGATGTGAACGAGGCGCTCGAGACAGTGGGGCTTCAGAGCACGCGCATGTACGGCGGCTTCCTCGCCGACGCGGCCGGAACAGGAGTCGAGATCCCGCTCACCCTCGAGGACGAGCCGCCGTTCGGGATCGAGAAGTACACGACGGCCTGGGACCTGGCCCGCCTCGCCTGGTGGGTGCACCTCGCCGCCGCCGGTCGTGGGCCGCTCGTCCACCGTTTGCACGACTTCACCCCCGGCGAGGCCCGCTTCCTGCTCTTCGTCCTCGCCCACTCTGCCGATCACGGGAAGCTCGACCGGTACCTCGCTTCCGACGGCGTCACCGTGCTGCACAAGGCGGGGTGGATCACGAACGCGCGGCATGACAGCGGGCTCGTCTACTGGCGGGGCGGGGCCTTCGTCGCAACGGTCATGACCTGGAATCCGGTCGCCGCCGGAGTCGACTCGGACGACCTGGCCGGCCAGGTCGCCCAGGCGGCGCTCACGAGGTTCAGAGCGCTTCGAGCCGAGCGTGGAACGACGACCCGGTCGCACGCCGCCTGAGCGACATCCTTCGCCGGCACCCGTAGGATGGGTCCGATGGCGACCGCGTTCGAGATCGCGTTCGCGGCGGGCCTCGTCGTCGTGGGGGTTTCGCTTGCCGGCGTCGCAGTCGGACGTCTGCCGGACCGGGCGCTGGTGGTACTCACGGTTCTCCTCGGCCTCGGGGCGCTCGCAGCCGGCGGGTCGCTCGCCTACAACCTCGTCCACGAGTTCACGGACACGTCGCCGCTCGTTCTCGCCACCGGGGGCCTCGCCGCCTCGGCGATCGCCGAGGCCGGCCTCCTCGCCCTCGCGCACGCGCTTCGACGTCTGAACGACGTCGAGACGATCGGTCGCGAGGCCCGCGGACGTCTTTCGGCCCTGGTCGACGAGGAGACGGAGCAGCGCAGGCTCGAGCTCGAGCGCACGCTCGCGCGCGAGCGGGCGAACGCCTTGCACCAGCTCGGCGAGCAGGAGCGCAGGCTCGCGGAGGAACGCCGCGATCTCGTGGCCCGCCAGATCGACCGCGGCCGCAACGACCTGACGGAGGCCGTCGCGGCCGTCCAGGGCCGGCTCGAGCGTCGTCTTGCCGCCTGGGCCGCCGACCTCGACCGCGGCCAGCGCGAGCTCGAGGTGCGGCTCGCAGCGCTCGCCGAGCGCCAGGCGGCAGCCATGAGCGCCCAGGAGGGGAGGCTCGCTGCCGACGCGGAGGAGCTCGCCGCCGCCCGTGAGGAGCTTCAGGGGGCCGTCGCGCGGCTCCGGGCGGAGCTCGAAGGGCAGACGGGAAGCATCGTCGACCAGGTGCGCTCCGACCTCGAGACGCATTCGGCCGAGCGCGAGCGAGCGCTCCGTGAGCTGACCGGCCGCCTCCGCCGGCGGGAGCAGGAGCTTCAGGAGCAGATCGAGCGCGAAGAGGTCGAGGCGCGCGCCCGGCTCACGGCCGAGATCGCGCACGTCGAGCGACGCCAGCTCGAGCAGCTCGAGCGGACGCTCGACCGGGCGGTCGCCCGGCTCGGCGAGGACGCGGGACGCCGATTCGAAGCGCAGATCCGCGACTCCCGGGAGCGGTCGTCCGAACGCCTCTCGCGTGAGCTCGACAAGATGGCCGACCAGTTCGCCAGCCAGGCGGAGCGCGACGTCGCCGAGCGTGTGGGCAAGATCGCTCAGACGACCGCGGAGCGGCTCCAGCGCCGCGTCGAGGAGATCGGCCGGAGCGGCGAGGCACACCAGGAGCTCTCGGAGGAGCGGGTGCGGCTCCTCGGGCAGCGACTTGAAGAGTCGCTCGCCAAGGCGGAACAGCGCATCGCCGCTTTCGAAGCCCAGCTCCGCAGCGAGATGGCGGCCAGGGTGAGCGAGCTCGAGCGCGCGATCAAGGCAGCTCAGACCTGATGGTGTCCACCCGGGCCCCGATGCGTGCTCTCGCGCAGCAGTCGCCTAACTTGCTTCGGGAGGGTTCGTCAACGGGAAGCAGAAAGAGCGCCACATGGATCCCGTGACGACGATCGAGCGCATCCACGACGAGCGCCGCAAGGTCGAGAGCTGGCGGCTGCACGTCCTGATCGAGGCCGGCTATCCCCTGCCGCTTGCGGAGCGAATCGCTCAGAGCGAGGCCGACCTCCACACGGCGGTCGATCTCGTCACGGACCGCGGCTGCACGCCCGACGTCGCGGCACAGATCCTCCTTTAGCGCTCGCGCCTCCGGCGCCGCTCCGCGAGCTAGATTCTTGTCGTGCGGCCCGAACCGCTCCTCTACGGCGACCGCAAGGTCTACACCGTCGCGGCCTTCAACCGCGGCGTCGCCTCGTGGCTCGAGCGCTTGCCGACGCTCTGGGTAGAAGGCGAGGTCACCGAGCTCCGGCGGCAGCCCGGCTGGCAGAGCGTGTTCTTCACGCTGAAGGATCCCGGCGACGGCGCCTGTCTGGCAGTCACGATGCCGCGTGCCGGCTTCGACGCGCTCCGCCTGGACCTCGCCGACGGCCACCGGGTGCACGTCTTCGGCCGGCCGTGCATGTACGAGGCGCGCGGCGTCTTCCAGCTACGGGCGCTCGGGATCGAGCGCTTCGGGCTGGGCGCCGTTCTGGCCGGAATCGAGCGGCTCAGGGTGAAGCTCGTCGCCGAAGGGCTCTTCGCGCCGGAGCGCAAGCGCGCGTTACCCCTGCTTCCGCGCCGCATCGGGCTTCTGACCGGGAACGAGGCAGCGGCGAAGCGCGACTTCATCACCGCCGTGACGGCGCGCTTTCCCGCAGCACGAATCGTCGTCTCGCAGGCCTACGTCCAGGGTCCGCAGGCGCCCGCCGCAATCGTCGCGGCTCTCGGCAGACTCGCCGCCGAGCCGGAAGTCGACGTCCTCGTCCTGGCCCGCGGCGGCGGCAGCTTCGAGGATCTCCTGCCGTTCAGCGACGAGCGGGTGGTCCGCGCCGTCTCAGCCAGCCCCGTGCCGGTCGTCTCGGCCGTCGGGCACGAGCAGGACACGCCGCTCTGCGATCTCGCGGCGGACGTCCGCGCCTCGACCTCAACCGCTGCCGCTCGCCTCGTCGTGCCCGACGAAGGTGAGCTCCGGGAACGGCTCGATCTTGCGCGCGCGGCACTCGCGCGCGAGGCTCGGCGCACGGTCGATCAGGCTCGAAGGCGGCTGGAGGCTGACGGCGACCGCCTTGCCCGAGCGCCCGCCCTCCTGCTCGAGCGGAAGCGGGCGGCGCTCGAGGCGTGCGCCGGGAGACTCCGTGCGCTCTCGCCGCACGCAACGGTCGCGCGCGGCTACGCGATCGTCCGGGGCGAGGACGGAATCGTCCGCTCCGCCCGGTCGCTCACCGTCGGCGCGCGGGTCGAGGTCGAGGTCGCCGAAGGTGGGTTCGGCGCGCGCGTCGAGGACGTACGCGAATGAGCGCGGAACCGACGTTCGAGGAGGCCCGCCAGGAGCTCGAGCGGATCGTGGCCCAGCTCGAGAGCGGCGGGGCGGGGCTCGAGGACGCGCTCGCGCTCTGGCAACGCGGCGAGGAGCTGCACCGCTACTGCGTGGGCAAGCTTGACGCGGCCCAGGGCGCGATCGAGGAGCTCGGCGCCCGCTTGGCGACCAAGACGTCCTCGTAGAACTCGCCGTTGCGGCGCCCCGTGCGCCGGTTGACGTGGCGTGTGATCCGCTCCTCCAGGACGAGGCCCGACGCCCGCAGGATGCCGTCGTAGAGGCCACGGCGGTCGTTGACGACGATCACCACCCGGCCGCGCGGACGCAGGGCCGCTGCCGCGCGGCGAAAGACGGCGGCGACGTCCTCGCAGTACCCCTTGACGCTGCGGCCGATCTCGTCGCCGTCTCGCCGCTCGAGGTCCAGCAGCTCGAAGGCGTATGCGTGCTGCTCGTGGTAGTCGATCAGACCGGGGTACGGCGGCGACGTCAGCACCAGATCGACCGGCGCGGGCGGATCGACGAGGCGCGCGTCGTCGTGGAGAACCGCCACCTCCGCGTCGGTGCGGACGTCCCCGAACTCCTGCACGCGCTGCACCGCGTCGCGGACGTAGCGGCGAAGGAACTTGTCCGCCTCTCCGACGGGACGGCAGACGCGGCGATGCTTGTGACAGAAGTACTCGCCGCGGACGGGCTCGCGGGGAAGGTCGAGGTCGTCGTGACGGGCCAGCCGCGCGGACCGCGCCGAGCGCGAGAGGACGACCCGCCACAGGTCGGGGTACCACGTGTCCGCAAGCCGCTCCCGGAAGCCGAGCAGCTCCCGGAGGGCATGGTTCGCGAACCAGCGTCGCAGGTAGCGGCCGGCCTGCCCCGCCGGGGGGAGCCGGGCCGCCGGACCCGAGAGCTGCAGGACGTCCGCGAGAAGCGCCGTCGGCTCGTACCGGGCCGTCTTCACCTGACAGAGCAAGCAGTTGAACACGGAGACGTCACAGCCGGCGACATGGGCGCCGAGCGCGTTGGCCTCGACGAGCGTCGTCCCCGAGCCGGCGAATGGATCCCACACGAGCTGGCCCGGCCGAACGAAGCGGCGGAGAAACACCTCCGCAAGCTGTGGAACGAACTTCCCGAGGTACGGATGCAACCGATGGACGTGCTTCGTCCGCTCCCGCTCGGGGAGCTCGGCCTCCGACCACGAAAGGGCAGGGTCGACGCGAGGAGAGAGTGCGAGCTCGGCGCGCACCCGCACGGAATTCGGCACGCAGACCGGCAGCCCTCCAGCCGTTATGATCCCGCGCCATGGCCAGCGAGCAGGTGGAGGCTCTGAAGCGCGTCCCGCTCCTCTCGGGTCTCGACGACCGGCAGCTCGAGCGGCTCGCCCGCTCCTTCAAGGAGCGGACCTTCAAGGAAGGATCGACCGTGACGAGCGAAGGGTCGACCGGAACGGGCTTCTTCCTGATCGCCGATGGGAACGCAAACGTGACCGTCGGTGACGAGCAGCGCGCGACGCTCGGGCCAGGGGACTACTTCGGCGAGATCGCCTTGATCGACCAGGACGTCCGCTCCGCGTCGATCACGGCTGCGACCGACCTTCGCTGCTACGGCCTCACCCCGTGGGAGTTCCGCCCGTTCGTCGAGGAGCACCCCGAGGTCGCCTGGACGCTGCTGCGGACGCTCGCTCAGCGCCTGCGGGCCGCCCAGTCCGGCTAGAGGCCTGATGTGAAAGTTCCGCCGGGCCGGATGACGCCCCAGACACAGCGCTGGATCAGGCACGGCCGCTCACGGCCTGTAGCGCTGCTACGCGCCGCGGGTGCGTCTGGAGCGCCCCCGGCTGCGGCCCAATTTCACATCTACCCTCTAGTCGCCGACCGGGCCGGGCCCCGAAACGGCCGTAACCAATTTCCATGGTCCCCCGTTAGGGAAGGTGAACCCACTCAGGAGGGAAAATGGGGGTTGGCGTAAGCATCTTTCTGATCGCCGTCGGAGCGATCCTCGCCTGGGCCGTCCACTACAGCGGCAACGGCGTGATCGACGTGAACACGGTCGGTTACATCCTGCTCGCAGTCGGAGGCATCGGTCTCCTGCTCTCGCTCATCTTCTGGTCGAGCTGGGGCGGCTTCAACACGTGGCGACGGGAGACCGTCGTGCGGCAAGACCCGTACGATCGCCCGCCTCCCTACTAGAGGGACGCGAGCATGCTCGACCGAGGGCGGCCCTGCGCCGCCCTCGCGTCTGCGGTAAACAGCACCCGTGGACGAGATCACCGCGTTCGGCGGGCTCGTGCTCGCCGTCGCCGGCGGGTTCGCCCTCGCCCTCGCCTCGACGAAGCTGACCGAGCGGCTACCGGTTCCAGCGCCGGGCATCGTTCTGGTACTCGGCGCCGTTGCATCCAACGTCGTCCATCCCATCGGCGACTTCCTCTCGACCCGGGAGGTCGTCCGGATCGGGACCGTCGCCCTGATCGCGATCCTCTTCGACGGAGGGATGGACGTCGGGCTTCGCCGCTTCCGAACCTCGTTCACCCCGATTGCGTTGCTCGGCGTGGTGGGCACGTTCGCAACCGCCGCGCTCACGGCAGTCTTCGCCCACACGATCCTCGGCTTCGGGTGGCTGACGGCCTGGCTCGTCGGCGCAGCCATCGCGCCGACGGATCCGGCGGTGATGTTCTCGGTCCTGGGAAGCCACGAGGTGCGTGGCCGCGCGGCGACGACGCTCGAGGGCGAGTCCGGCGTGAACGACCCGGTCGGAATCGCTCTCGTCGTCGGGTTGCTCGACTATGCGACCCACGCCCATTCCACCCTCTGGGTCGTTCCGAGAGAGTTCTTCGTCGAGCTTGCCGTCGGACTCGCCGTCGGGGCGGCAGGGGGCATGCTGCTCGTCCCGCTCTGGCGCCGGATCGCGCTGCCGATCGAGAGCCTCTACCCGGTCGGAGTCCTCTTCTCCGCCGGCATCATCTACGGCGCCGCCTCGGTCGCGCACGGATCGGGCTTCCTCGCGGTCTTCGTGGCCGGGCTGATCGTCGGAGACGCCCGCGTGCCGTTCAAGGCGCAGGTCGTGGGGTTCCACGGCACGATGGCGAGTCTCGCCGAGCTCGTCGTGTTCGTCGCCCTCGGGCTGACGGTCGACCTCTCGTCTCTGGGAGACGGCCATGTGTGGCTCGACGGGCTCGTGCTCGTTCTCCTCGTTGCGTTCGTCGCGCGCCCGCTCGCGGTCGGCGCCCTCCTGCTGCCCGTGCGGATGACCGGGCGAGAGCGGGCGTTCGTCCTGTGGGGCGGCCTCAAGGGCGCCGTTCCGATCCTTCTCGCCGCCTTCACCGTGATGGCCGGCGTCCGCGACGCCGGGCGCCTTTACGACATCGTGTTCGTCGTCGTCACGTTCTCGGTCTTCGTCAACGGCGGGACGATCGGCGTCGTCGCGCGCGCTCTCCACATCCCGATGCGCCCGCGCCGCCCGTCGCCGTGGCGGATCACCGTCGGCCTGGAGCAGGAGCCGGAGGACGTGAGGCGCTACGTCGTGGCCGACGCGTCACGTGCGAACGGTCGCGCAGTGCGCGACCTCCCGCTCGGCGACCAAGCGTGGATCAGCATCGTCGTCCGCCACGGCAGGGCGATCCAGCCGCGGGGATCGCACGTGCTCGAGCCCGGGGACGAGGTCGTCGTGCTGGTCGAGCCAGAAGACGAGGCGGCCGTTCGTCGCGTCTTCGAAGGAAGGGAAGAAGCGGCCGCGCGCACGAGATCGGGCCTCTAGGCCTTCGAGGCGGCCTCCGGCGGCTGGCGGGCCGCCGGCAGCTCGAAGAAGAACGTCGAGCCCTGGCCCTGCTTCGACGCGACCCAGATCCGGCCGTCCATCCGCTTCACGAGCTCGCGGCAGATATAGAGGCCGAGGCCCGTACCCCCCACGCCTCGGGTCAGGTTGGGATCGAGCCGGTAGAACTTCTCGAAGATCCGCCGCTGCTCGTGCGGTGGCATCCCGATTCCCTCGTCCCGCACGGAGAAGCGGACACTATGCTCGTGAGGCTCGACGCGGACCTCGATCGTCCCACCGTCGAGCGAGAACTTGACAGCGTTGTCGATCAGGTTCGTGAGCACCTGTCGCACCTTGTCCGGATCCGCGAGCATCGACGGCAGGTGGTCCGAGGCAAGCAGGTCGATGCGAATCGACGCCGGCAGGTGCGCGCGGTGCGCCTCGATGGAGCGGAGCGCACAGACGGCCGGGTCGACCGACTCGAGCGACACGTCGACGCGGCCGGAGTCGAGGCGACTCGCCCAGAGGATGTCGTTCACGATCCGCGCCAGGCGGTCCGATTCGTCGGAGATGACGTCCAGAAGCCGTTCACGCCGGTCGTCGCCGAGCTCCACGTCGTGGCGCTTCAGCGTCATCGCCGCTCCGTAGACGGCGGCGAGTGGCGTGCGCAACTCGTGCGAGGCGGTCGCGACGAACTCCGAGCGGAGCTCCTCGAGCCGGCGCTCCTCGGTCAGATCCCTGAACGCGTACACCGTGCCGTCCGCGAACGCGACGCCGGAGATCGAGAGCCAGAGCTCCTGCTCGCCGACGTCGAGCGGCGTCGTCTCCGGGCGTCCGGCCGGCTGCCCGGGAGCAGACGACACCGGCACACGATCGCGAATCGCCGTCCAGCCGGGAATCGCATCCTCGGCGAGCCGGTCGATGACGGCTTCGCGCGGTAGCCCCGTAATCGCCTCGGCTGCCGGATTCCAGAGCCGGATAACCCCTCGACGATCGAGAAGGAAGACCCCGTCGCCGACGTACGACAGCACGCGGGCGGCGTTTCCGCGCTCCTCCGCCGCGCGGTAGTGGCGGGCGTTGTCCACAGCCAGAGCCGCGTGGCGCGCGAGATCTTTTGCGAGGGCCAGGTCCTCGGCGCCATAGACGATTCCGGACTCGCCCGCGATGAAGGTGATCGCGCCCAGGCTGCGGCCGTGCGCGAGGAGCGGGACGCACATGTAGGAGCGAAGGCCGAGGTCGCGAAGGATGGCGAGGTGCTCATCGTCGACGGCGCCCTGCGCGAGCATCTCGTCGGTGATCTCCGGGACGAACTCGGACTGTCCGGTACGCATGACGGCGGGCGGGCCGGTGGTTGCGTTCGGATCCGGCGGGTAGCGCTCCTCGGCCTCGCGGGCGACCTGCACCTTGGCGGGATCGACGTGAGCGAGCGCGAGACGATGGAGCGAGTCGTCCTCACCCGCCATGTCGACGACGCACCAGTCGGCCAGCTGCGGGACGACGAGCTGAGCCACCTGCTCGAGCGTCCGCTCGTAGTCCAGTGAAGAGGTGAGCACCTCGCTCGCCTCGGCGAGAAAGGCGAGCCGAACGCGCGCCGCCTGCTCCGCTCGCAGCAGCCGGAGTCGCTCCTCCTCGTCCCGCTTGCGCTGCGTGATCTCGTTCACGACGGCCCCGACCCCAACGACAACGCCGTCGGCTCCGCGCACCGGGTAGTAGCTCGCGAGCCACGTCCGGTCTCGGCCGGGCCCCCCTTCGGCTTCGCTGCTCACCTCGAGATCGACGACCGGCTCCCCGGTCTCGAGGACGCGGCGGAGCTGTTCCTCGAGCTGCGGAAGGCTCGAGGCGACGTCCGCGAGCCGCCGACCGACATGCTCCTCGACCGGGACGCCGTTCAGCTCGGCGAGCGCGCGGTTGACGCGCACGTACCGCAGGTCGCGGTCCCAGAACGCGAACCCGACCGGCGCGTTCGCCAGCAGCGTGTCGAGCAGCGCCCGCACCTCGTCGCTCTGCTCGAAAGCTTGCTGTGTGGCCCTATGCAGCCGGGCGTTGTCGACAGCAACGGCGGCGCGGCCGGCCAGCTCTTCAGCAAGCGCGACGTCAGTCTCGTCGTGGCGGCGCCCGGCTTCCGTGCGCAGGAACGTGATCGCGCCCAGGACCTGGCCGCCGACCACGAGCGGGACGACGATTCCCGTGACGAGACCGAGCTTCTTCAGCCCACGGGCGTGCGCTCGGTCGCGGGCGATCGCTCGGACCTCCTCGCTCAGGTGCGGGAGGAAGAGCGTCCTGGCGTCCCTCAGCGTCCGCCCGACCGGGCTCTTCGGATTCGACTCGTCCGTTGGATAGTTCTGCTCGAGCTCTCTGACGATCTCTTCCTTCTTCGGATCGACGTGTGCGACCGCGATCAGCCGCGTCCGGCGATCCTCGTCGAGCACGTCCACGACGCAGCAGTCCGCAAGCGTGGGCAGAGCGAGTCGGGCGACCTGCTGGAGCGTCGTCGGGTAGTCCAGCGACGAGGCGAGAACCTCGCTCGCCTCGGCGATGAACGCGAGCCGCTCACGCCGGGCCTCGGCCTGGACGCGCGCCTTGCGCTCGATCCGGTACAGGCGCGAGTTCTCGAACGCGAGCGCGACGCGGTCGCCGATGAGCTGGAGCAGCGTTCGCTCCTCGTCGTCGAATATTCGGCGCCGTTTCGAGCCGACATGCAGGACGCCGACCACCTTGCTCTCGACGAGGAGCGGCACCCCGAGCACCGAAACGAGCCCCTTCTCACGCAGGATCGGGTTGTAGACGTCGAACTCGTCGAGCTTCTCGATCGCGAGCGCGCG
>Ga0066710_100001702_pt1 | contig 16853 bp, 17 predicted proteins | sample GraSoiAngelo_159_FD_79666 | JGI IMG/M metagenome (GOLD analysis project Ga0066710, IMG submission 79666) | Grasslands soil microbial communities from the Angelo Coastal Reserve, California, USA - 14_1009_16_40cm | ecosystem: Environmental > Terrestrial > Soil > Grasslands | place: USA... | reverse complement strand
GCCGCCCGTGGTGCACGGCATCGCCGAGGCGCTGGCCTGGCCACTCGTCGCCGACGCGCGGTCGGGATGCCGCGTGCCCGCCCGAACGACGGTGGGCGCGTTCGACGCGCTGCTCCGCTCGCCGGAGTTCGCGGCTGAGCACCGCCCCGAGGTCGTGCTGCGCCTGGGTGCGCCGCTCACGTCGCGCGTGCTCAACGAGTGGTTGGCCGCGTCCGGCGCGGATCAGGTGCTCGTGCACCCGCGGCATGCGTGGCTCGACCCCGATCGCACCGCGGCGACGGTGACCGCGTCGGTGACGGTGGCGCGGCCGGTGCCGTCTCCTCCGGGGTGGCTCGACGGGTGGATGGAGGCGGAGCGCCTCGCCCAGGCGACCATCGCGTCGGTGCTGGACGCGCACACGGCGCCCACCGAGCCCGGCGTCGCACGCGCCCTGCTCGACCTGCTTCCGAGCGAGGCCGTGCTCATGGTCTCGTCGTCGATGCCCGTGCGCGACCTCGAGTGGTACGCGCCGCCCCGCGAGGGCGTGCGGGTGGTGGCGAACCGCGGTGCGAGCGGCATCGACGGCGTCGTGTCGACGGCCCTCGGCCTCGCCGCGGGCACCCCCGGCCGGCGCACGTTCGCGCTGCTCGGTGATCTCGCGTTCCTCCACGACGCGGGCGGCCTGGTCGCGGCCGGCCGGCGCGACGTCGACTGCACGTTCGTCGTCGTCGACAACGACGGCGGTGGCATCTTCTCGTTCCTTCCGCAGGCCGAGCTCGTCCCGCCCGACGGCTTCGAGACGTTGTTCGGAACGCCGCACGGGCTCGACCTGGCGCGGGTCGCGACCGCCTACGGCGCGCCCGTCACCCGACTGGAGCGGCTCGACGAGCTGTGCTCCGCGCTCGACGGAGGCGGCGTGCGCGTGGTGCACGTTCGCACCGACCGGGCGGTGAACGTCGCCGTCCATCGCGAGATCAACGAAGCGGTGGCGGCCGCGCTCACGGCCGGACGACCGCGGCGAGGAGCGCCTGCAGCTTGAGTTGCGTCTCGGCGAGCTCGTCGTCGGGGTCGGAGCCGGCGACGATGCCGTTGCCCGACATCAACCGGGCCCGGTTGCCGCGCACCTCCGCGGATCGGATGCCCACCGCCCACTCGCCGTTGCCGCGGGCATCGACCCATCCGACCGGCCCCGCGTAGCGGCCGCGCGTCGAGCCCTCGAGGCGTGCGAGCAGCGCGAGCGCGGCGACCGTCGGCGTGCCCGCGACCGCAGGCGTCGGGTGGAGGCGGCAGGCGAGCGCGAGGGCCGAGGGTGCGGGGGCCGCGAGCCGGCCCTGGATCGTCGTGCCCAGGTGGGCCACGTTGCGGAGGGGGACGATCGCAGGCGTCGCCGGGATGTCGAGGCGGTCGCAGACGGGTCGCAGGGCCGCGGCCACGGCGTCGACGACGAGCCCGTGCTCGCGGCGATCCTTGCTCGAGGCCAGCAGCGCGCCCGCCAGCCGCGCGTCGGTCGCGGGATCGCCACTGCGGGCCACGGTGCCGGCAAGCGGCTGCGAGCGCACGTCGAGGCCGAGCCGGGCGACGAGCAGCTCGGGGCTGGCTCCCACGAAGCCGTCGACCGAGAACACCATGCACGACGGGAAGAGGGCGCGCAGACGACGCAGGATGTCGGGCACGACCAGGGGCCCGTCGGTCTCGACGTCGACCGCGCGCGCGAGCACGACCTTCTCCACCTCGCCGGCCTCGATCCGTGCCACGGCCTCCGCCACCGCCCCGCACCAGTCGGCGTGGCTGGGCACGGCGGTGAGGCGGAAGCCCGACGGCGAGCGGCGCGGACTTGCAGGGGCGGTGTCCGCGTGAGACGGGGTGTCGGGCGCTCCGATGGTCGTCTCCCAGACCACACCGTCCGCGGTGCGCCCGACGACGCGCTCGGGCACGATCAGCGCGGCCCCGCCGTCGGGCGTGAATGGCAGGGCGCCGATGGCGATGGCGCCCGTGCCCGGCACGTCGACCTCGTCCTGCTCGACCTCGATGGTGGCGAGGAAGTCGTCGACGAGTGCGGGTGGAAGACGGGTCGCGACGCCGCGGCCCGCGAGGCTCACCCCCTCGTGCTCCCAGAGCACGCCGTCCGCTCCCGCACAGCCGATAAGGTCGACGTCGGCCGGATCGACATCGAGGCGCACGGTGCGCGCCACCAAGCCGCCGCGACGCAACTGCGCAGTCAAGCGAGAGCGGGTCATGCTCTCGTCCCGGTGAGGAGCTGGGCGATGCCGCCGGCCAACCGGGTCCGGCGGAGGTCGGGGAACCCGGCCCGCAGGAACAATGCGGCGAGCTCGTCGGGCGGAGGCAGGTAGGCGACGGAGCGGGGCAGGTAACGGTATGCGTCGGGATCGGAGAGCCAGCCGCCGACGCGCGGTACGACCTTGCCGAAGTAGATGCCATGGCCCCAACGCACGACGGGGTTGGGGGGCTCGGCGGTCTCCAGCAGCGCGATGCGCCCGCCGGGCCGCACCACCCGTGCGAGCTCGCGGGCGAAGGGGTCGAGCGCGACCAGGTTGCGGAGCGCGAAGCCGCACGTGACGCCGTCGGCGACCGCGTCGGGAACGGGAAGGTGGAGCACGTCGGCGCGCACGAGCGGCGCCGTCGCGCGCGTCGCCGCGAGCATGCCCGCGGAGAAGTCGAACCCGATGGGCGACAACCCGCAGCGCGCGAGCTCGCGGCAGAGATCGCCGGTGCCGCACGCCAGGTCGAGCACGAGCGAGCCGGGTGACAGCTCCAACGCGGTGACGGTCCGCCGGCGCCAACCGACGTCCATGCGGAACGTCATGACCCGGTTCACGAGGTCGTAGCGCGGCGCGATTGCGTCGAACATGACGCGCACCGCGCGTGCCTTCTCCTCCCCCTCGGGTAGCCGGCTGTTGAGCCGGGTCACCCGGCCCCCTCGAGCCGGCGCTGGCTCTCGGCGGCCACCGCCGCCCGCTCCGCGTCCGCCCCCACGTGCTCGATGTGCTCCTCGGCCACCGCGAGCAGGGTGCGCCGGAAGTGGTGGCTCACCAGGTCGACGGTGGCAGGCAACAGGACGGCGAACGCCTCGACCAGCCGGGCCGCCGCGTCCTCCTCGTCGAGCCCCGCCGTACGCAGGGGCTGGCGCACGTGGGCGTCGAAGAGGGCGACGGCTCGCTCGGCCGTCTGCCTCATGCGGGCGTGGTGCTCACGCGCCAGCTCGAGGACCTCGGGCAGCGGTAGGCCCAGTTCGAGGAGCCGGAGGCCGGCAGTCGCCACCGCCAGGTCGCCCGGTGTGTAGGCGGGCCGGCCTTCGTGCCGCCGTCCGACCAGCAGGCCCTCGCGCTCGATGGCCTGCAGCAGGGCGACGGGGATACCGCTGCGGACGGCCAGCTCGTCGAGGTCGAAGAACTCCTCGACGGCCTCCCCGTCACCCTCTTCACCGGCCACCGCCTCGATCAGCGCCTCGTCGGCGGCGTCGAGCTCGCCGCGCACCAGCCGCCCGATGGTGGCCAGGGTGAAGCCCTTCGCCTGCAGCTCCCGGACCCGGTCGAGCCGGACCAGGTGGCCGTCGTCGTAGAGGGCGATGCGTCCGGTGCGGCGGGGCGGATCGAGCAGGCCCCGGGCCTGGTAGAAGCGGACGGTGTCGACCGAGACCTCGGCCCGGGCCGCCAGCTGCTCGACGCGATACTCCATGACCAATCACTCTACGAGTGATCACTCACGTTGTGCCCACTCGGACCGTCCTATCCTCGTGACCATCGTCAAGGACACCGACCCGGCCCGGCCGGCCCGTCAGACGGGAAGCAGGGCCCGCTTCCTCGTCTCGTTCCGCTACGCCTTCCGAGGCGTGCGCTGGATGGCGCGCCACGAGCCCAACATGCGGTTCCATCTGGTGGCGACCGCCGCGGTCGTGGGCGCGGCCGCCGGGTTCCGGCTGCCCATCGAGCAGTGGGCGGCGCTGGTGTTCGCGATCGCGCTCGTGCTGTTGGGCGAGACGCTCAACACCGCCATCGAGGTGGTGCTCGACCTGGTCCACCCCGAGGACGACGAGCGCGTCGGCGTGGTGAAGGACGTGGCGGCCGCGGCCGTCCTGGTCGCCGCGGCCGGCTCGGCGGTCATCGCCGCCATCGTGTTCGGGCCCCACGTGTGGAGGCTTTTCACGTGATGCTCGAGGCGACGGGGATCACGATCGACCTCGGCCATCGCGTGCTGTTGCGCGACGGGTCGTTCCGCGTCGCGTCCGGCGAGAAGGTGGGCCTCGTCGGGCCCAACGGCGCCGGTAAGACGACGCTGTTGCGCGTGCTCGCGGGCGACCTGGAGCCGACGGCCGGCAGCGTCTCACTGCCGTCCCATTTCGGTTGGCTGCGGCAGGACGTGCAGGCGCGGCCCGAAGAGGCGCACGAGGTGTCGATCGACCACCTGCTCGGCGGACGCGAGACGGCCCGACTGGCCGAGGAGCTGGAGGCGACGCGACTGCGGATCGAGCAGAGCGACGGCGTGCAGCGCGACCGGGCCGTCCGACGCTTCGCGAGCCTCGAGGAGCGCTTCCGCGTGCTGGGCGGCTACCGGTCGGATGCCGAGGCGCGCCGCATCGCGTCCGGCGTCGGGCTCGACGACGAGGCACTGTCGCGTCGGGTGGGCACCCTGTCGGGTGGGCAACGGCGCCGGCTCGAGCTGGCCCGACTCCTCTACGCGGGCGGCGACCTCCTCATCCTCGACGAGCCGACCAACCACCTCGACCTCGACGCCAAGGCGTGGGTCATGCAGTTCCTGCGCAGCACCCGATGCGCGGTGCTCGTGGTGTCACACGACATCGGCCTGCTCGACGACGCCATCGACCGGGTGCTGGCGCTCGAGGCCGGACGGCTCGACGTCTATCGCGGCACGTACACGCGCTTCCTCGAGCAGCGGAGCGCGCGCGAGGCGCAACGGGCCAAGGAGGCGAGCCTCTACGGCGAGAAGGTGGCGCAACTCAAGGCCACGGCCGAGCGCTTCCGCCACGGCAACGAGAACGTCGCCAAGAAGGCGAAGGCCATCGACTCGCGCCTCGAGCGCATGGCGAAGACGGCGCCGGTCGATCTGGTGCCGCGCCGCCGCAGGATCAGCGTGCGCTTCCCCGATCCGCCGCGTGCGGGCGACCTGGTGCTCACCGTCGAGGGGCTGGCCAAGGCGTACACCGCCGACCCCGTGTTCAAGGACGTGTCCTTCACCGTGGGCAGGCGGGAGACGTTCCTCGTGCTGGGGCTGAACGGTGCGGGCAAGACGACGCTGCTCCGGATCCTCGCGGGCGTCATCGACGCGGACAGCGGCACGTTCCGGCTCGGCGCCAACGTCGAGCTCGGGTTCTACGCGCAGGAGCACGAAGACATCCGCGACGGCGTCACCGTGCTCAACCACATGCGTGAGCGCGCCCCCACCACCGCGGTCCCCGCCCGCGGTGGAGGCGGCCCGTCGCACACCTCTGGAGGCATGCCCGACAAGGACCTGCGCGCCGTGCTGGGCCACTTCGGCCTCACCGGCGACGTCGCGTTCCAGGACGCGGCCACCTTGTCGGGTGGCGAGAAGACCAAGCTGGCGCTCGCCCGCCTCGTCGTGGGCCGGGCCAACCTGCTGCTCCTCGACGAGCCCACCAACAACCTCGACCCCCAGTCGCGCGAAGCGGTCCTGGCGGCGCTGCAGCACTACAAGGGCACGACCGTCCTCGTGTCCCACGACGCGGAGTTCGTCGCGTCGCTCGCGCCCGACCGGGTGCTCGTCATGCCCGACGGCGACGTGGTGCCGTTCGACGAGGGCGCGCTGGAGCTGGTCGAGCTCGCGTGACGGGGCCTTGACGATCTCTTAGGAACGGGGAGGAGACTGACCGTCATGCGGTCTGACGACGACGACGACCCCGGCCTGCCCATCCCCTTCGGCCCCGTGTCGAACGGCGAGTACGATCCGCCGCCGCTGACCGCGCTCGAGCGCGTCGCGCAACGCCGGGCCGTGGCGGAGTGCGACGCGAACGCCCGTCGCCTCGGCGTGAGCCGGCGCCAGTTCCTGCTGTCGGTCTGCGGAGCGGCCACGACCCTGCTCGCCATCCAGGCCTGCTCCGACGACAAGAGCAAGGGGAAGGCGGGCGGGAAGTTCAACCTTCCCACCACGTCCGCGCTCGACGAGAACGCGGCCCGCTCCCGGCTGGCCGGCGACGAGGTGATCTTCGACGTCCAGACCCACCTGCTCGACTACGACACGATCGACCCGGCGCATCGCCTGGGCCTGAGCCTGGCGGCGGCGTTCCCGCAACGCAACTGCAGCGACGCTTCCGAACCGCGCGACTGCTTCGACGCCCGGCATCTGCTGGAGCTGCTGTTCCTGCAGAGCGACACGACGATGGCGATCCTGTCAGCCATCCCGGTGGTCGGCGACCGCAGTCCGCTCTCGCCCGCGATCATGGCCGAGACCCGCCGTGTCACCGAGGCCCTCTGCAACGACGATCGTCTGTTGCTGCACGGGCAGGTCGCCCCCAGCGCCGGCCGCCCCCAGGCGAGCCTCGACGCGATGGACAAGGTGCTGGCGACGCATCCCGTCGTCGCGTGGAAGGTGTACACGCACGCGGGCGGACCGGGATGGTGGCTCGACGACCACGAGCCGGACGCGCCGCAGGTGGGCGAGGCCTTCATCCGCAAGGTCGTCGAGACGAAGGTGCCGCGCATCGCCGTGCACAAGGGCTTCGGGTCGATCGGGGGGAGCCAGGCCGGCTACGCCAGTCCGGTCGATATCGGGCCCGCCGCCAAGACGCACACCGACGTCGACTTCATCGTGTACCACTCGGGCTACGAGTCCGGCGGCAACGAGGGCCCGTACACCGCGAGTGCAGACCCGCAGGGTGTCGACCGGCTCATCGCCTCGCTGGAGAAGAGTGGCATCGGCCCCAACCAGAACGTGTACGCCGAGCTCGGCTCCACCTGGTTCAGCGTGATGCGCAACCCCAACCAGGCCGCGCACGTGCTCGGCAAGCTGCTCAAGCACGTCGGCGAGGACCGGGTGGTGTGGGGCACCGACACCCTCTGGTACGGCTCGCCGCAGAGCCAGATCCAGGCGCTCCGGGCCTTCGAGATCACACCCGAGTTCCAGGAGAGGTACGGCTACCCGGCGCTCACCCCGGCGATCAAGAACAAGATCTTCGGCGGCAACTCGATGCGACTCTACGGCGTGAAGCCCATCGAGACCAAGTGCGAGTTCACCCGCGCCGAGCTCGAGCAGGCCCGCAAGGAGCGGCCGGGCGGCAACGCCGCGCCGGGGCCGAAGACCGCGCGGGAAGCGGCCGCGGCACGCGCCCGCGACTGGGCCTGGCAGATCAGCTGACGGGCGCCCCGCAGTGGCGGCACCGCGGGTAGGCGCGCGACGTCGGCCGCGCGCATGCGGGGCAACGGAACGCGGTGATCTGCCGCCCGCGCAGGCGACGGAGCGCGGCCCAGAGCGTGCAGCCCACTGCGAACGCGAGGAAGACCTCCAGCGCGTTGCCAACGGTCACCGTCGTAGTCTGGCGCCCATGGCGATCGACTTCACCCCGTTGCTTGACGTCGTGTTCCTTGACGTCGTGTTGCATGACGTCGCGGCCTGGCAGGGGACCGGCTCGTCGCAGCCCGCGCTCGGCGACCTCACGCTGTAGGCGCGTTGCAACTGCCCGAGCCCGACCGCGCCGAGCTGCTCGACCTGGGCCGTACGACCATCCGCCTGTGGCAATGGGGCGACCCGACGCAACCCCCCGTCCTGCTCGTCCACGGGGGATGGGACCACGGGCGCATGTGGGACGGCATCGCCCCGAGGATCGCCGCCCTCGGCTACCACGCCGTCGCCATCGACGTGCGCGGTCACGGCGACAGCGGCCGGCTGCACACGAGCGGCACCTACTGGCAGATGTTCCAACTCGACCTCGCCCAGGTCGCCCGCCACCTGTCGTCGCTTCGTGGATCCATGCGCGACCCGGCCTTGCGCGTCATCGGCCACTCGTTCGGCGGCGGGCTCTCGATGTCGATGGCGGCGGGACTGCCCGATCACGTGGACAAGGTCGTCAACATCGACGGCCTCGGTCCGCCGCCGGAGATGATGATCGTCGAGGACCATGCGGCATCCGCGTCGCAGTGGATCAAGGACGCGGAGCGCCTCTGGTCGGAGCCCGCGCGCGAGTACGCGTCGGTGGAGGAGATGGCCCAGAAGCGCAAGGCGATCAACACCCGCCTCCCCACCGAATGGTGCTGGCACCTGGCCCGCCACGGCTCGAAGCCGGGGCCCCGCGGCGGGCTGGTCTGGAAGAGCGACCAGCACATGCGGCTGGGCTCGCCCGGTCCGTTCTCCGACGAGAGTCTGCGGGCGCAGTACGAGCGCATCCGTTGCCCGGTGCTCGTGCTGACCGGCACCGAGCCCGACCAGTGGAACGACCTCCCCGTCGCGGCGCGCGACGCGCGACTGGCCGCCATCCCCGACGTGCGGCATCACCAAATCGCCGGCGCCGGTCACTACGTGCACATCGAGCAACCCGACACGGTGCTCGCGCTCGTGGCCGAGTTCTTCGGCTCATGAGCGAGGACCGAAGCGAAGCGGAGGACCGCAGCTCCCATGTGGCAGGGCGGTCCAGCGGCCGAGGGACGAGGACGTTGGACCGGTGAGCGAGCACCGGTGAGCGCTCGGCTCTTCCTCCACGAGGTGGGTGACATCGACGGCGCCACGCGCTGGCGGGCGCTGGGCGCGGGCTGGCTGGTGCCCGACCTGCCCGGGCACGGAGTCGTCCCGCCCGAGGAGGGCGCGTACTACGCGCCGGGCGACGTCGCCCTCGTCGGCGTGCGGGCGCTCGCCGCCGCCGGGCTCGACGGTGAGCCTCCGCAGGTCGCGGGCCACGGTTGGGGCGCGTTCGGCGCGGAGCTGCTCGCGGCGGCGGGCCGGGCGTCGGCGCTCGTGCTGGTCGACGGCCTCGGCGGCCCGTGGGTGTCACGCAGCGAGCTGATCGACGCGCAGCACGCGTGGGTGCGTGCCGTGCTCGCCGATCCCGCCGCGCTCGCACCGCCACCTCCCGGCGCGCTCGACCCCCGCCTGCGTCACGGCTTCCCATCGATCTGGGAGCGCACCTTCACCGAGGCCCGGCGCCTCGCCATCACCGTGCCGGTGCTCGCGCTCGAGTCGCCCGCGTCGGTCACTCCGACCGACGAGCGCGGCTCGCGGGTGGCTGCGTTCGGCGGCGACGCGCGCGTCGAGGAGATCGCCGAGGCGTCGCCTCAGGCCGTGCTCGCGGCCTTGAGCGCCTGGTCACGCGCCCAGCGGTAGTCGGGCTTGCCCGACGGCGAGCGCACCACGTCGTCCACCAGCACGAGCGCACGCGGCACCTTGTAACCCGCGATGTGGGCGCGGCAGTGCTCGGCGAGCTCGTCGAGCGTCGGGCGTTCGCCGTCGCGCGGACGCACCACCGCGACGACCCGCTGGCCCCAGCGAGCGTCGGCCACCCCGACGACGACCGCGTCGAAGACCGCGGGGTGGGCCTTGAGCGCGGCCTCGACCTCCTCGGGGAAGACCTTCTCGCCTCCGGTGTTGATCGACACCGATCCGCGACCGAACACCGTGATGGTGCCGTCGGCTTCGATCGTGGCCATGTCACCGGGCACGGCCCAGCGCACGCCGTCGATCACCGGGAAGGTGGCAGCCGACTTCTCGGGGTCCTTGTAGTAGCCGAGCGGCACGCGGCCGCGTCGGGCGAGGCGGCCCACGACCCCCGACCCGGGCGCGACCGGCTGCAGGTTCTCGTCGAGCACGGTGGTGTCGTCGTTGACCGCGAAGCGCGGGTGGGCGCCGGCGCTCCCCGCGGTCGCGACCATCTGGCCCTGGCCGCCGGTCTCCGACGCGCCGAACCCGTCGATGACGAGGGTGGTCGGCAGCAGGCGGACGATCGCGTCCTTGAGCGAGGGCGAGAGGATGGCGCCGCCGGAGAGGATCATGGTCAGGGATGACAGGTCCCACGGGCGCTCCTGGCCCGCGGCCTCGAGCGCGTCGACGACCGGGCGGGCGAACGCGTCGCCGACGATGACGAGGAACGACACCCGTTCGTCGGCGATGAGTTGGAGCAGCCGCGGTGGGTCGAGGTGGTGGTCGGGCGAGATGACCACGCATCCGCCCGCGTAGAAGGCCCAGAACGCCACCCAGTGGGCGGTCCCGTGCATGAACGGGCACGCGGGCAGCGTCCTCCCGCCTCCCCGGCGCGCCGCGTCGACGATCAGCTCGGGACGCTCGATGCCCGGCCCACCAGGGTTCCCACCCTGCAGCGCGCCGAAGAAGATGTCCTCGTGCCGCCACAGCACCCCTTTCGGCATGCCAGTCGTGCCCCCGGTGTAGAGGATGTAGAGGTCGTCGCCCGAGCGGGGACCGAAGTCGCGGTCGGGTGACGCGGCTGCGAGCGCTTCCTCGTACTCGACGCCCTTCGCCAACGCGACACGCAGCTGCGGCACCTCGGCGCGGATCAGATCGAGGGTGGAGGCGAACTCCGGCTCGTGCACGACCGCCTTGAGGTCGGCGTCGGTGAAGAGGTAGCGGAGCTCGTCCTCGACGTAGCGGTAGTTGACGTTGACGGGAACCGCGCGCAACTTGAACGCGGCGAGCATGCCCTCGAGGTACTCGTTGCCGTTGTACATCCACAGGCCCACGTGGTCGGCCGGCCCGATGCCGCGCGCCGCGAGCGCGTGGGCCAGCCGGGTCGCCCGCTCGTCGAGCTCTCGATACGTGAGGCGGACGTCGCCGAACACGACCGCCTCGCGCTCGGGCACGGTGTCGCCGACCGCTTCGAACAGGTCGGCGAGGTTGAACGTGATGTTGTCGGCGGTCATCGGTCGCGCCGAACGTAGCCGTAGCGCGTAAGTTGCCGCCATGACACAGAACCAGCTGATCTTCGGGGCGTTCGTGCCCCAGGGGTGGAAGACGGAGCTCATCGGTATCGACGGGGCCGAGGCCAAGTGGGCCAAGGCGGTCGAGATCGCGGTGCTGGCCGAGGAGCTCGGCTACGACTCGGTCTGGGTCTACGACCACTTCCACAACGTGCCCCGTCCGGTCAACGAGGCCGTGTTCGAGTGCTGGACCACCGTCACCGCGATCAGCCAACGCACGTCGCGCGTGCGACTGGGCCAGATGGTGGGCTGCTCACCGTACCGAAACCCCGGGCTGCTGGCCAAGATCACGTCGAACGTCGACGTCATCAGCGGCGGCCGTCTCGACTGGGGCATCGGCGCGGGCTGGTACGACCACGAGTTCAAGGGCTACGGGTTCGAGTTCCCCGAGGCCAAGGTGCGCATCGGGATGCTGCGCGAGACGGTCGAGATCGTCCGTTCGATGTGGACCCAGCCCCACACCATCTACGAGGGTCGCCACTACAACCTGCAGGGCGCGCAATGCGACCCGAAGCCGTTGCAGGACCCGCACCCGCCGATCTGGATCGGCGGCGGCGGCGAGCAGCTCACCCTGCGCGTGGTGGCCCGGCACGCCGACCGGTCCAATTTCGGTGGCAGGCCCGACGAGTGGGCGCACAAGGCCGAGGTGCTCAAACGCCATTGCAAGGACGTCGGCCGCGACTACGACGAGATCGTGAAGACGATCTCGGGCGAGGTGTTCGTCCGGGAGACCGAGCAGGAGCTGGAGGCGGACTGGAAGGGATCGCTGTGGGGCGAGCCGTTCGGCGCGTACCGCGCCGGCAACCTCGTCGGCACGCCCGAGCAGGTGTGCGAGAAGATCCAGGCCTACGTCGACCGCGGTTGCACGGGCTTCGTGCCCTGGAACAACGACTACCCGTCCGACGTCACGCTGCGCCTGTTCGCGGAGAAGGTGATGCCCGAGTTCCGGTGAGGGCCGTACGCGACGTGCGGGCTACGCGTAGTAGCGGTACACCGCCTGGGCGACGCACGCGGGCTTCGTCTCCCCCTCCAGCTCGAACGTCAGGTCGATGGTCGCCTGCACGCCGCCCCCGCCGACGTCCTCGACGCCGGCGACCTGCGCGCCCATCCGCAGCTTCGAGCCGACCGGCACCGGGTTGGGGAAGCGGAGCTTGTTGAGCCCGTAGTTGAGGCCCATGGCCATGCCCGTCACGTTGAGCACCTCGCTCATCAGCCAGGGCGCGAGCGAGAGCGTGAGATAGCCGTGACCGATGGTGCGCCCGAAGGGGCAGTCCTCGGCCCGGTCGGGGTGGACGTGGATCCACTGGTGGTCGCCGGTGGCCTCCGCGAACGCATTGATTCGGTCCTGGGTGATCTCGTGCCAGTCGCTGTAGCCGAGGTGGTCTCCCACCGCGGCCTTCAGCCCCTCGATGCCGTCGATCGTCGTCGCCATGGCGGCAAGTTAGATCACAAGTCGAAGCTGCCGCCCGCCCGCCAGTAGAAGCCGTCGCGTCGCTCGAGGAAGCCGTCGTCGACGAGGTACCGGCGCAAGGTGGCGTAGTCGCCGTGCACCTTCCCGATCGTGAGGTTCACCGCCCGCTCGGGATAGATCTCGCCCGGCTCGAAGCGCTGGGCCAGCCAGTCGAGCACCACGAGGCGCTTGCCGTGTGACGCCGGGATCGAGGTGAGGCGTCCGTCCTTGACGAAGCGGCGCAGCACCTTCGCCGCCTCTTCTGGCGCGTCGAACTCGTCGTCGGGGACGGCCTTGGCCCGGGCCGCGGTGCGCCCGGCATCGCGGAGGCGCGCGGTAAGCAGGCGGTACCGGCCGTCCGCGTCCTCCACCAGCCCGCCGTTGACCAGACGGGTGAGCGCCTGTCCGACGGCCCGCGCCGGCAGTCCGGCGCGCTCCACCACCTCGGCGCGCGTCTCGGCACCGAGCGCCAGCGCGGCGACCACCTTGAGGCGGCGTTCGTCCGCGAGCAGGCCGAGCAGCCCGGTGGCGTCGCCCGAGCGGTCGTCAGAGCTGTCGTCCGATGGCATGGCACGACAAACGTAGGCTGCGCAGGATGGATTTCGACGACACGCCTGAGGACGCGGCGTTCCGGGGCGAGGCGCGGGCATGGCTCGCCGAGCACGTGGGCCCGTTCAAGGTCGATGCCGACCGGGGCGGCGAGTCGCTGATCTTCGCCGACGTGGAGGACACCGAGTACGTCGAGCGAGGCAAGGCCTGGCAGAAGGTGCTGTTCGGGGGCGGCTACGCCGGGCTCGGGTGGCCGACCGAGTTCGGCGGGCGCGGGCTGCCGATCGGCCAGCGCATCGTCTGGGGCCAGGAGGCGTCGGCCGCGGGCGCACCTCCCACCATCAACGTCATCGGCGAGGGGATGGCAGGGCCTACGATCATCGCCCACGGCAGCGAGGAGCAGAAGCGGCGCTACCTCGAGCCGCTGCTGCGCGGCGAAGAGATCTGGTGCCAGCTGTTCAGCGAGCCCGCGGCCGGCTCCGACGTCGCCGCCGTCACCACCCGGGCCCAGCGCGACGGCGACGAGTGGGTCGTCGACGGCCAGAAGGTGTGGACCTCGGCCGCCCACTACGCCGACTTCGGCATCCTGCTCACGCGCAGCAACTGGGACGTCCCGAAGCACCGTGGCTGCACCTACTTCATCGTCGACATGAAGGCGCCGGGCGTCACCGTGCGACCGCTGCGGCAGATGACGGGTGGTGCCTCGTTCAACGAGGTGTTCCTCGACGGTGTGCGGATCCCCGATACCCAGCGCGTCGACGCGGTCGGCAACGGCTGGGCCGTGGCCATTACCACGCTGATGAACGAGCGACTGTCGATCGGCGCCAACCTCGGTGGCAGCTCCTTCGGCTACGACCGCATGGTCGGCGAGCTGCGGGAGCGGGGCGTGGCCGACGACCCCCACGTGCGCCAGCTGGCGGCCCAGATCTACATCGAGTCGAAGTGCCTGCAGTACCTCGGCTACCGGGCGGTGTCGAAGCTGATGCAGGGCCAGATCCCCGGGCCCGAGGGATCGGTGGCGAAGCTCCTGCTCGGCGGCACCGCGCGCAAGGCCGACCGTTTGCTCGACGCCATGCGCGGCCCGGCCGCCACCCTCCACGACCGCTTCACCGATCTCCAGCTCTTCATCCCCGCCATCGCCATCGCGGGCGGCACCGACGAGGTGCTGCGCAACATCATCGGTGAGCGCGTGCTCGGTCTGCCGGGGGAGCCCCGTGTCGACAAGGATGTCCCCTTCCGGGAGGTGCCCGTCGGCACGCTGGGCTGAACGCGTCGTGCGCGTTCGGTTACTTGAACCAGATGCGCTGGTAGTCGCGGCTCTGCGGGTGCAGGAGCAGCGCGACGAGCGCGATCTCGAACATCAGGTTGATGATGCTGTAGCCGAGGATGCTCGACCCGCTCAGGAGTCGCAGCACGAAGGGCAGGAACGCCATGGCCACGCCGACGCCGTAGCCCCACTTCTGCTCGTTGGCGATGCCGAAGCCGCCCGCCGCGCTGCCTACGATGATCAAGAGCCCGAACACCGAGAAGAGGCCACCGAAGATCGCGGTGAACGCGGCGTTGAAGTAGAGCAGGAACACGGCGATCTGCAGCGTCTGGGGCTGGGAGGGGTTCACCCACCGGCGGGTTTCCATGGGTGACAGTCTGGCAGCAGTCGTGCTCGCGGCCGGGGCAGGTGCCCGGCTGCGGCGGTTGACCCGCATCCGGCCCAAGGCGCTGTGCCCGGTGGGCAACGTGCCGCTGGTCGACGCCGCGATCGAGCGGGCCCGGCGCGTCACCCCGGCCGTGGCGGTCAACGTGCACCACGGGCGGGCGTTGCTCGAGGCCCATCTGGCCGGTCGGGTCCATCTCTCGATCGAGGCCGACCGGGCGTTGGGCACCGCGGGCGCGTTGGGCAACCTGCGGACGTGGCTCGCCGGGCGCCCCGCGCTCGTGCTCAACGCCGACGCCTGGCACGAAGCCGACCTCGCCCCCTTCGTGGCGGGTTGGGACGGCGAGCGCGTGCGACTGCTCGTGGTGGGAGACCGCGCCCTCGGTCCGAACACCTCGGTCGTGGCCGCGCTCCACCCCTGGTCCGACGTGGAGCGGCTCGACGCGGAGCCGTCCGGCCTCTATGCGCGCTCATGGCGCCGGCACGCGAGCGACGGACGGCTCGACGTCGCCGCGTACCACGGCCCGTTCCACGACTGCGGCACGCCCGCGCGCTACCTCGCCGCGAACCTGGCCGCATCCGGAGGTGCGTCGGTGGTGGGCGCGGCGGCGACGGTGGCAGGGGAGATCGACCGCTGCGTGGTCTGGCCGGGCGCGGCGGTGCGACGAGGCGAGCGGCTCAGCAACGCGATCAGGGCCGACGAGCGGACAACGGTGATGGTGCGCTGACCTCGCCCGCGAGCTGGCCGCACGCGGCCGCGATGTCGGTGCCGCGGTTGCGGCGCACGGTCACGTTGACGCCCAGCTCCCGCACGCGGTCGCGGAACTCGCGCACGCCGGCAGGGGGGGTGCCACGGGTCGCGAAGCCGGGCGTCGGGTTCAGGGGGATGAGGTTCACGTGGGCGCGCAGCGGCCGCGCGTACGCGGCCAGCTCGGCGGCGTCGGACGGACGGTCGTTCACGCCGTCGATGAGCGCCCACTCGAACGAGAGGCGCCGGCTCTTGGCGCGCAGATAGTCCTCGCACGCAGCGTGTAGCGCCGCGAGCGGGTAACGGCGGTTGACGGGCACCAGCCGGTCGCGCAGGCCGTCGTTGGCCGCGTGGAGCGACACGGCCAGGTTGACGGGCAGCCGCTCGCCCACGAGCCGGCGGATGCCGGGGACGATCCCGACCGTCGACAGCGTGAGGTGCCGGGCGGAGACACCCATGGCGCCGTGGAGGCGCTCGACCGCGGACCACACCGCGTCGTAGTTCGCGAGCGGCTCGCCCATCCCCATGAAGACCACGTTCGACACCCGCCGGGACGCGGAGCGACGGCGGGCCCACACGATCTGCTCGAGGATCTCCCCGGTCGTGAGCTGCCGGTCGAACCCGGCCTGCCCGGTCGCGCAGAACCCACAGGCCATCGCGCAGCCCGCCTGGGTGGAGACGCAGACGGTCGTGCGCGCCGGATAGTGCATCAGCACCGTCTCGATCGCGTGCCCGTCCGGGAGGGCGAGCAAGAGCTTCACGGTCGTGCCGCCGTCGCTGACCTGCTCACGCGCCAGGCTGAGCGCAGGTGGCAGCGCCTCGGCCAGCCGCGAGCGGAGCGTGCGGGGGAGATCGGTCATCGCCTCGATCTCCACGTTCCGGCGGTAGAGGCCGTCCCACACCTGTGCCACCCGGTACGGAGGCTCACCGGAGAGCTGCGACGCCAGCGTGTCGCGATCGACGTCGTAGCGCGTGGCCATACTGTCGAAGCTAATCGCCGCCGTTCAGCCAACCGCGCCGGGCGCGGTAGCGTTCCCGTCGATGGCCACCTCTCGTGAGGTCGTGCCGCAGCTGCGACCCGAGCATCACCACCGCGACATCCAAGGCGGCGCGGCGCGCGCGGCCATCTTCGGCGTGAGCGACGGGCTCGTGTCGAACGTGTCGCTCATCCTGGGGATGGCGGGCGCGGCGTCGACGCGACCCGGCATCGTTCGGCTGGCCGGCCTGGCCGGTCTCATCGCGGGATCGGTGTCGATGGCCGCGGGCGAGTTCATCTCGATGCGGGCGCAGCGTGAGCTCTTCGAGCGGGAGCTCGACATGGAGCGGCGCGAGATCCGTCGCCGTCCGTTCGTCGAGCAGGTCGAGCTGGCCGACATCTACGAGTCGCGCGGGGTCGAGCCGGAGACGGCCATGCAGCTGGCGGGCGAGATGATGCGCGACCCCGAGCTGGCGCTGGAGACCCATGCCCGCGAAGAGCTGGGCATCGACCCGAGATCGCTCGGATCGCCCCTCCGGGCAGCGGTCTCCTCGTTCGTCACCTTCTCCCTCGGCGCCCTGGTGCCGCTGCTG
>Ga0066710_100001701_pt1 | contig 16853 bp, 12 predicted proteins | sample GraSoiAngelo_159_FD_79666 | JGI IMG/M metagenome (GOLD analysis project Ga0066710, IMG submission 79666) | Grasslands soil microbial communities from the Angelo Coastal Reserve, California, USA - 14_1009_16_40cm | ecosystem: Environmental > Terrestrial > Soil > Grasslands | place: USA... | reverse complement strand
CGTCTCCGCAAAATCAAAAAAGATGTGGACGCAGCTCGCGCACACGCTGGACGAAATCGCACCCGGCGGCCAACCTAATCCACCTTCGGAAATGATCACATCGATTGTAGAAGCGATTTACGATGATTATGCCAAGGTGAACTTCACAAACTACGAGCTGCGCCGCGAAGACCTCGACCAGCTCGCAGTGTTCGCTCGTCAATTCAAGGATGTTCACGAATTTCTTTCCCAATTGGCGCTGATCAGCAACGTCGATGCGGAGGCCACGTCAGTTCAAGGCGCAGACAAAGAAGCGGTCAATCTATCCACGGTGCACCAGGCAAAGGGCCTCGAGTTTCATACGGTGTTCGTGATCTGGCTGACGGACGGAATGTTCCCGAGCAGCCGCTCTCTCGACACACGCGATGCGCTGGAAGAGGAACGGCGTTTGTTCTATGTGGCCATCACGCGCGCCCGCGACGAGCTTTACCTTACTTATCCGCAAATGCGCTTGTCCGGCGGCTACGGCGACGTGTTTCAACGGCCCTCGCGTTTTCTGCAAGAAATTCCAAACGAGCTCCTAGAGGACTGGCAAGTGCGGCGCCGTTGATTTCAAAAATTGTCATTCCGAGCGAAGCGTAGCGAAGTCGAGGAATCTCTGGCTCATTGATAAAACGAAATTGAAATCAGAGATGTCCCGGCTTCGCTCGACATGACAAAATGACCTGTGGCAAACTTAACCTCTCGCCGGAGAAGAAGATCGCGGGAGTTCTCGCGCCGCTGTTCGCGCTGCGCGGCGAGAACGATCTGGGAATTGGGGATACCGCTGCGCTGCGGGAGTTTATTGATTGGGTCGCAGGAATCGGATTCAAACTCGTCCAGCTTTTGCCGATTAACGAGACCGGAGCCGATAACAGTCCATACAACGCGATTAGCGCCATGGCCATCGAGCCGACGACGCTGCACCTTGCGCCGAACTCGCCACAAGATTTAACGCGCGAAGATTTTGAGGCTTCCGTTGCCAATGTTGATCTGCCCCGTCTCCGTGTTGGCAGAGTAAAGTATCGCCACGTCAAAGAACTGAAGCGGCGCTTGCTGGAGAAGGCCTTTAGGAATTTCTCGACTCACGCCGACGAAAAACGGCGATCAGAATTCGGAGCATTCTGCGAGCAACAATCGGCGTGGCTCCCCGACTACGCACTTTTCCGGGTTCTGATGGAGGCGAACAACGATAGCGCCGCATGGAATCGATGGCAGCCGCAGCATCAGACAATCGAAGAAGCACACAGATGGCTGCACGACCGACACGCTGCCCTCACGAGCCGGCAAAATTTTTTCCGTTACGTGCAATGGATCGCGCACCAGCAATGGTGCGACATGAGATCGTACGCCGAGGAACGCGGCGTGGCGCTAATGGGCGATATACCGTTCGGCGTTAGTTACTACAGCGCGGACGTTTTCGCGCGCCCGGATGAATTCGTGCTCGATTGGTTCGGCGGCGCGCCGCCCGAGCCGACCTTTAAGGACGACGCGTTCACCCAAAAATGGGGACAGAATTGGGGTATCCCGCTCTATCGGTGGAGCGCCATGCGCGCGAACAATTTTCAGTGGTGGCGCGAACGGGTGCGCGCTGTCCGGCGCATCTTTCATCTGTTCCGGATCGATCACGTCCAAGGATTTTATCGCATCTATGCGTTCCCCTGGCGGCCACGACTGAACAAGGAATTCCTTCCCCTCGATAAACGCCAAATGCTGGAACGAACCGGAGGCTGCGCGCCGCATTTCGTTCCCCGTGACGACAACACTCCCGAAAACCGCGAATTAAATAAACGCGAGGGCGAAGAATACCTGCGCGTGGTTCTGGAAGAAGCAGGCATCGGGCGCGTGATCGGCGAAGACCTTGGCGTTGTTCCTGAATATGTGCGGCCCAACCTACGGTCGCTTGGGATTGCCGGATTTAAAATTCCGCAATGGGAATCGTACAATGGGATGATCATTCCCGGAGAAGCATACGAACGGTTTTCTATCGCGACTTACGCAACACACGATCACGAACCGATTCGTGCTTTATGGAATGAGGCTTTCGAGCATCCAGCGTCGGATACTGGAGCACAAGCGCGAGCCACGCTGGAAAAGATCGCTTTGTTCGCCCGCCTGCGCCAAGGCTACGGCGGACAAGCCGGACTGAATTCAAAGATCGACGAGCTCGATTTCGAAAAAGATTTTTATCCGGCGATTATGGAAGCACTTTTCAGGTGCGACTCGTGGATTGCCATGGTCATGCTCACCGATCTGCTGGCGCGCGAATACCGCTTCAATGTGCCCGGGACAAAGGCGAGCTTGAATTGGACGCGGCGAATGCAGCGCTCGATAGGGCAGCTGCGTTCCAGCCGCAAAGAGCAGATGCGAATGCAGCTAATCCACGATTTGCTGGCAAACGCGGAGCGAGTTTGAACATTTTTACACGCTCTTTTCTATCGGCGCGCCGACTTTGTTGCCCCATTCGGTCCAGGAACCGTCGTAGTTCCGGACGTTATCGACTCCCAGGAGATACGTCAGCACGAACCACGTGTGACTGGAACGCTCACCGATTCGGCAATAAACAACCGTGTCTGTGCCCGGCTTTAGGCCGCATTGATCGAAATAAATTTTCGCCAGTTCAGCAGCGGGTTTGAATGTCGCGTCGTCATTTGTCGCAGTTTTCCACGGCATGCTCTTAGCCCCGGGAATATGGCCGCCGCGCAGCACGCCCTCCTGCGGATACTCCGGCATGTGCGTGATCTCGCCCCTGTATTCACCGGGCGAACGCACATCGACCAGCGGTTTGCCGCTTTTGCTTTGCGTCAGTGCTTCGTCGAAAAACGCGCGGATCTCCTTATCGAAACGTTTCTTCGGCATCGGATAATCTGTGGCCGGATATTCCGGGACTTCGCGCGTCATGCGGCGGCCTTCTGCTTTCCATTTGTCGCGGCCGCCATTCAGAATTTTAACTTTCTCGTGCCCAAACAAACGAAACGCCCAGAGCGCGTAGCATGCCCACCAGTTCGCCTTGTCACCGTAGAAAATACAGATCGTGTCCGGGGTAATTCCGTGCCGGCTGCAAAGCCGCGCAAATTTTTCCGGCGAAATATAATCGCGGATCAGCGGATCTTGAAGATCGGCGCGCCAATCGATGTGCACCGCGCCGGGAATATGCCCCGTGTCGTAAAGCAAAATATCCTCATTCGACTCGACGATCCGAATGCCCTCGTCCTTGAGATGTTTCTCCAGCCAATCCGTTTCCACTAGCGCTTCTGGATGAGCGTATTGAGTTGGGTTCATTGCCATAGGAAGAAAAACTTGCGGCTACTCTTGCGAGCGAGCAAGCGATTTTGGTTTGGGCTGAAAGCACAAGCGTGCTAGCGAGCGCGTCCCCGCGATCGCGAACTTTCCTGTGAGCGTTGAACCTTCGCTCGGGGTAATGCGCAGACGAAGTTCGTTTCGGCGGGACGCCGAAACCAGCACGCGAGACGCGTGCGCTCCCCGGACGGGAACCTCAGCGCAGAATTGAATCAGCAGGACAGACCACGCCGTTTTTGATAACAGTGTCGATATCCGACGCGTTATTGATGTCATCGAGCGGATTCGAATTGAGAATCACGAGATCGGCGAAATAGCCATTTTCAATCTTCCCGATGTGTGCGCCGGTGTCGCCTCCGAAAAGTTTCGCCGCGTTGGCCGTGGCGCACTGGAAAATCTGCATCGGCGAAAGCCCGGCTTGTTTCATCAACTGAAATTCGCGAAACAATGCTGGCCCATGAATTGTGCCGATGTTTCCAGCATCGGTTCCCGCAGCAATCGTGACACCGGCATCCTCCAGCTTCTTCAAATTCGGGAGCGCGACTTCATACGTCTTATTGATCCGATCCAGAGCAGCTTTCGGATCAGCCAATGCATCCTTGATTCGCTGTGGCAATTTGTCCTGCGGAATCTTCGTGACGTCGAGCGACGCGATCACCTCCGGGTTGCCCCATCTTTGTTCTTCAGGCGTGAGATTCAACTGATGCGAAAAGGTGCGGCCGTAGCGCTCAAACACAACTAGCGTCGGACACAGAATCGTGTGTCGATCTTTGAGTAGCTTCACGAACGCGTCGTCAATCGGCTTGTCGATCACACTGTGAACGAGAATGTCCGCGCCTTCCTCAACGGCAGCGCGCGCGGTTTCCAATTCGGTCGCGTGCACCGCGACCCGAATTTTGTGCGCGTGACTTTCTTCAATCGTCGCGCGCGCAATAGGACGAAACGAATCGACCGGATGATCTTTGTCCACGATGTACCAGATCTTCACCAGATCCGGTTTTTGTTCGGCGAGTTTGCGAACGAACTCGCGGGCTTGATCGGGAGTTTCGATCTTCACAATCGGCGGATCACCCAAATCAAGCTTCTCGCGCGAGACACTCGAGATTAACGGTCCAGCGACGGCGACGCGCGGCGCTTTTGCGGTCGCGTTCGCTTTTTTGCGGACTTCGAAATTCCACATCGGCCCACCGACATCGACCACGCTCGTGATGCCGCAACGAATGTAGCGAGCGAAAACATCGTCGAGATGCGACTTGATCCACGCGACCTCGTCTTTGTACGGCCGCACACTGTTCAAATCGGTGCCGTCGGGTCGCGTAAATAAATCTGCCGATTGAAAGAAATGAACGTGCGTGTCGATGTAGCCCGGGAGAATGAATTTGCCGACGCAACTGATCTGTTTACCAAGCGTAGCCGCGTCCTGTTTGCCCATTGCGACGCGTTCGATCTTGTCGCCGTTGATCACAACGGTCGCGTTCGGCAATACTTTGCCGTCAGCCGGATTAATCACAGTCGCGCCGACGAGCGAAATCTTCTCAGCGTGAACCGCTGCGGTGAAGAATGTGAACGCGATTACGAGTGCAATTCGAAAATTCATTCGAGAGATTCCTCCCAGCCTTCGCATAAAGCTACGGTGCGGCAAGCGACTTCGCCTGGAATAACAAAGTTTATTCTTTTGATTCCGGAACCGCTTTCTCAGCGGCTTTGAAGCCGATCTTGGAATGTGTGCCGTCGCAAAATGGTTTCTCGGTTGACGCGCCGCAGCGACAGAGTGCTATGCGCTTCTCCACGGGAAATTTGTTTCCGTCGGCGTCGATTAGTTCCACTTCGCCCGTAACGATGTAGGGGCCGTTTTTGATTGTCTCGATTGCTACTTGAGCCATGGGCTTATTGTAATGTCATGTCGACCGAAGTGGAGACATCTCTTGCTGTTTCTGATAGAATTAGAGATTCCTCGACTCCGCTCGGAATGACAAACGATATTGCTTCAATCGAGCCACAGCAGGCACTCGCTTGACTTTTTGCGCGGCTTGCGCATTAAGAACGCCGTCGAAAGTCTATGCATCATTCAATGTTGGGTGTTTTGCGGGTTGTTGTTTCTGTTGGTCTCGTTTTACTCGTCACAGGTTGCGGTGAAGACCCCCGTTTTTCCGAGAGGACGCAATACTTAGGTGGAGGGACTTATGGAGGCGCGCAGGCTGGTCCGCCACGCGACACTGTCTCTTATTGGGACGGTGACAGCGTCGGCGGAAGCCCTTCGGTGAAGATCAGCCTCGGAGAACAGCGCGCCTATTTTTACAAAGCCGGCGTGCTCGTCGGGGTTTCGCAATTGTCCACCGGCCGCGAGGGACTCAACACACCCCTTGGTAATTATAAGATTATTCAAAAAGACAAAGACCACGCGTCCAGCTTGTTCGGGGATTATGTGGACTCGACCGGTAACGTGGTCGTCCCCAACGTTGACATTAAGAAAGATCCGAAACCGCCACCGGGCGCTCACTTCAGAGGCACGCCGATGCCGTACTTCATGCGGATCGTGTCGGGGACAGGCATGCACGCCGGCTATTTGCCAGGGTATCCCGCCTCGCATGGGTGTATTCGCATGCCTGAATTCATGGCCGAAAATTTCTTTAGATCGGTCTCAGTCGGAACACCGGTCACGATCACCAATTAGCTCATTCGGCAGGCTCTTTATCCAGGCTTGCAGAAAATTACTAGCGGCGTCATTCTGATGATCCCCCGCAAGAAATATGATTGTTATTACCCAACCAAACGCGACTGAGGAACAGATCCAGCGGATCGTCACGCGGGTCCGCGAGTTTGGGCTCGAGGCACAAGTTAGCCGCGGCGCGTCGCGCGTGATCATCGGTGTAATCGGGCCGGAAGCGCTCCTTCGCGAAAAGCCGCTTGCCGCGATGGCCGGCGTGGAAGCGATCGTTCCCGTGCTCAAGCCGTACAAACTCGCCGCGCGCGATTCGCGCGGGTCCTCTTCAGTCGCAATTGGCAACGTGCGCTTAGGCGAACACGAAGACGTCGTTCTCATTTGTGGCCCGTGCTCGGTCGAAAGCAGGGAACAAATTCAGTCGATCGCGACAATCGTGAAAGAATCCGGAGCAAAAATTTTGCGCGGCGGCGCGTTTAAGCCGCGCACTTCGCCATATAGTTTTCAGGGATTACGCGAAGACGGACTTCGCTTCCTCGCGGAAGCGCGCGCAAAAACGGGCCTGCCTGTGGTCACCGAAGTCATGGACCCGCGTGATCTCCCGATGATCGAAAAGTATGCAGATTGCCTTCAGGTCGGCACACGCAACATGCATAATTTTTCGCTCTTGAAGGAAGTGGGTCGCAGCAGACTTCCCGTCCTACTCAAACGCGGATTCAGCGCGACAATTTACGATTTAATGATGAGCGCCGAATACATTCTCAACGAGGGCAACTCGAATGTGGTTCTCTGTGAGCGTGGCATCCGCACGTTCGAGACGGCCGCCCGCTACACGCTCGATCTTAGCGCTGTTCCAATCTTAAAGTCTAAAACGCATTTGCCGGTGATTGTCGATCCGACACATGCGCTCGGGTTGCGCGAGTTTGTGCCGCAGATGTCTCTCGCCGCAGTCGCCGCCGGTGCGGACGCACTTATGATCGAGGTGCACGATTCCCCGGAGCAGGCCAAAAGCGACGGCAACCAGGCGCTCACGCCGGAAATTTTCGCCGAGCTCGTCCCGCGCCTTCGCGCCGTTGCCGCTGCCATTGGCAGAACGCTGTAGCCGCTTCGCTGTGCGAAGCGCGCCGGCTGGCGTATTTGCACGCGCGCGCCCTCGCGTCTCACAGAGACGCGGCTACAACTCTGGAAAAATTTGGCGTAAGCTCATTAGTGGAAGAATCGATTCGCACAGAGCTTCTGGAACGTGTCGCAGCGAGCGAACCGATCGCGCGCAAACTTGGCGCGATACAAAAGGCTCAATGGCCAGCGCAATTTTCGCATGTGATCGAGCCGGCCCAGGCGTTTCTCGCCGCCGTAATCGCGAGCTCGTGGCATCGGCTTCCAGCCGATGATCTACAAGATGTCGATTCCACCATCTGGGTGCTCTGTCCCAGCGTTCATTCTCAAGAATTGTTTTACGAAAGTTTAGTCAACTGGCAGCCAGACGCGCTTTTCCTGCCCGAAGCCGAGCTTGGCGCGGTAGAAAATGTTTTACCCGATCCGGAAATTGCGGCGGAACGGCTGGCGCTGCTCATGAAAATCGGGACCGGTCCGCGTATCATCGTCGCGACGCGCGCAAGCCTCGATCAACCCGCGCCAAAGCGCGGCACGCTCCAATCTGCTGTTACCCAACTCAGGTGCGGAGCAAACCTAAAGATCGAACAACTTATCGACCAACTCGTCGGCAGCGGTTATGAACGCGTCGCGCAAGTAACCACTCGAGGCCAGTTCGCTGTTCGCGGCGGCATTGTGGATCTCTACTCGTGGCAGGCGCCGTTGCCGTTCCGATTGGAATTTTTCGGCGATCAAATCGAATCACTTCGCGAGTTCGACATCGATACTCAAACGTCAGTGCGCGATCTAAGGTCGGCCGATATTCTGCTTGAAACAGCGGATGGCCAAAGCGGGTTCGTTCGCGATTACGTCGCTCCAAATCATCTCAAGATCGAAATCGAGCCGGAAGTAAAGTCGAACGCGCACGTCCAGATCAGCGAAGGCTGGATTGAAACTGGTCCGGAAGATTTCAGCGGCGCATTCGAGGATTGCGAGGTGGGAGAGTTTGCAGCCGGCGATCTCGTGCTGGCAGAGGCTAAACGGGCGCAGTTTCTCGATCGCTTGAAAGAATGGCGCGCAAACAACGCGAGAATCGTCATCTATTTTCAGACGGAGGGCGAAATCGAGCGCTTTCGCGAAATCATGGCCGGCGCGATCGAGGGCGTCGATTTTGTCCAAGGAACACTCGCGCGCGGCCTTTGTTTCCCTACAGCCAATATCGTCGTCCTCTCGGCCGCTGAATTGTTTGGCCGATTTGCAGCCCATGCACGCAGGCATTTGCGTCGTGCTGAGCGCCACCGTGCGCAGATCGACTTCAGCGAACTAAACGAAGGCGACCTGGTTGTGCATCTCGAGCACGGCATCGGCAAATTCCTCGGGCTGCAAAAATTTGCTGTAGGGCAGGCGCATCGCCTTCCGAGCGCAGGTGAGACAGAATCGGCAAGCGGGACGCTTGCCATACAACAGCAGGGGGGTCAGCCACAGGAGGTGCTGGTCCTTGAGTTCGCAGACGAAGCAAAGCTGTACGTTCCACTTGAACAGGCCTACCTCGTTTCCCGTTATGTGGGTGCAGGAAAAAAATCGCCGCCGCCAAGCTCGCTCGGCGATGGGAAATGGGCGCGCGCCAAAATAAAAGCCGCGGCTTCCATTTTTGATTATGCCGGCAAAATGCTCGCCATTCAGGCGGAGCGCCAAATGCATCCCGGTCACGCGTTCGCCCCGGATACAAAATGGCAGGCAGAATTCGAACATTCCTTTCCGTTCCGTGAAACGCCGGACCAAATGAAGGCAATCATCGATACGAAGATCGACATGGAGCGTCCGCGTTCGATGGACCGCCTGATCTGCGGCGACGTCGGTTTTGGCAAAACCGAAGTGGCAGTCCGCGCCGCGTTCAAAGCGGTCATGAACGGCAAACAGGTCGCTGTGCTCGCGCCTACCACAGTTCTTGCTCAACAACATTTCGAGGTGTTCCGCCAGCGGATGCTCGATTACCCGGTGCGCATCGAAATGCTCAGCCGCTTTCGTTCACAGTCCGAACAGAAGAAAGCGCTAAAACTGCTGCGGGAAGGCGGTGTCGATATCATCATTGGCACGCACCGGCTCATCTCCGGCGACGTCGTGTTCAAAGAGCTCGGCCTGGTAGTGATCGATGAGGAACAGCGGTTCGGAGTTCTGCACAAGGAGAAATTCAAAGAGCTGTTTAAGCTGGTCGATGTGCTGACGCTCTCTGCCACGCCGATTCCGCGCACTCTCTATCTTTCGCTCGTAGGCGTAAAAGACATGTCCACGATTGAGACCCCGCCGCTCAACCGTTTGCCGGTAGAAACAGTGGTGTCGGCCTACGATGAACGAATCATTCGCGCTGCGATCGACCGCGAGCTGGAAAGGCAAGGGCAGGTGTTTTTTTTGCACAATCGCGTAGCGACCATCGAGCGAGCGCGTGATCGAATCGTCCATCTTTGCCCGCAGGCCAGAGTTGAAATCGGGCATGGCCAGATGGACGCCGACGAGCTGGAAGCGGTGATGTCACGATTCATCGCGGGGAAAATCGACGTGCTCGTTTGCACTACAATCATCGAAAGCGGTCTCGATATTCCGAATGCAAACACCATCATCATTGATCGGGCAGATCAGTTTGGTCTCGCCGACCTGTATCAATTGCGTGGTCGCGTCGGCCGAGCCGAGCACAAGGCGTATGCGTATCTGCTTCTTCCGCGCGAAATGATGACAATCGGCGCCGCGCGCAAGCGGATCAGCGCCATAAAACAGTACAGCTCGCTGGGCGCGGGTTTTCGCGTTGCCATGCGCGACCTGGAGATTCGTGGCGCCGGCAGCCTTTTGGGCACAGCTCAGAGCGGCCACATCGTGGCGGTTGGTTTTGATTTGTATTGCCAGTTGCTCAAGCAGGCAGTGGCACAACTGAAAGGCGACAAGCCGCGATTTCGGCTGGATGTTGATTTGCAACTCGATTTTGTCGTGACAAACGAAGCGGAATTTGTTGCGCCGCCAAAACCTGCTGTAGGGGAAGCTGTCAGCGTCCCCTGCAAAATTCCCGCGTTCATTCCGGTCACCTATGTCAGCGACTCTGCCCTGCGCATTCGAGCATACCGCGATATTGCGGAAATCACTTCGCATCAGCAATTGGATCGCTTGCGCCGCGACTGGCGTGATCGCTTCGGTCCGTTCCCTCCGGCAGTTGACAATTTGTTTGCACTCATCGAAATCAAGTTGGCCGCAGCAAAATCAGGGGTGACCCGGGTGGAAGTGCGCGACCGCAAACTAATGCTGATGCGGCACGGGGATTTTATACTTGTCGCGGGCAAATTCCCTCGTTTAGTTGCAGCGAAAATCGAGCAACAGCTCGGGGAAATCCTGGAACTGATTAAGAAACTATGAGACACCTTGCACGTCCATTTGCAGTCGCTTTGCTGACGATCTGCGGGCTTGTTCTATTGCCCATCTGTTGCGCTGCGTTTGCCCAGGAACCGGTGGAGGTGAACGGCATCGCAGCGGTTGTGAATGGCGATGTGATCACAATATCACAAGTGCAATCTCTATCCGCACCAAGGGTAAAGCAGTTGCGGGCGCAATTCACAGGCGAAGAATTAGAAAAACAATTGAAAGCAGCGCGAGAACTTGCGCTGAAAGACTTGATCGACCGGCAGCTTGTTCTTCAGGCGTTCAAAAAAGAGAAGTACGAAATTCCCGATCATATTGTGGAGGAGCGTGTGCACGAGATCATCCGGCAAAATTTTGGCGGCGACCGCAATACGTTTATCAAAACGCTCGAGGCGCAGAATTACACGTTGGGCGAGTTCAAGCAAAAGGAGATGGAGCAAATGATCGTCCAGGCGATGCGCAGCCATAACGTCAAGACGAAAAACATTATTTCACCAACGAAAATAGAAGATTACTACAGGAAGCATCGCGACGAATTCACTAGCAAGGAGACGATCAAACTGCGCATGATCATGATTCCCGGCCAAAAAGATACTGCCACTGCCCCAGCGCAAAAGGCCCTGGCCGAAGAAGTGCTCGGCAGATTGGCCGGCGGCGCAGAGTTTGATCGGACGGCGCAGGTTTATTCGGAGGACAGCACTCGGGACAATGGCGGCGACTGGGGTTGGATCGAACACAACACTCTGGCTGGCCCACTGGAAAAGGTCGCCTTTAACATGCCAGTCGGCAGGATCAGTAACATCATCGATTACGCCGGGAATTATTATATTCTCAAAGTTGAAGACAAACAGGGCGGCACGACGAAATCACTCGCCGAGGTGCGGGCTGATATCGAGAAAAAACTGATCCAAGAGGAAGCGCAGCAAATTCAGGAGCGCTGGATCGCCAGCTTGCGCGAAAAGGCCTACATCAAGACGTTTTGATTGGTAGGGATGCCGCGCGGCGGCGTCCTGACATCGCAGCGCGATGTCCCTACCACCTCTGACTGCGCTCGTGCGCAATTGATCGGATTCGATTACGATCACGAGCATGAGCACGATGAAACCGCGCATTGGCATCACCCTGGGCGATTGCACCGGGATCGGGCCGGAGATTGTCGAGCTTGCTCTAAAATCTGGTTGCGTTGTGCGGGCAGCCGACTACCGGATCATCGGCAAATATCCTGATTGCAGGTCGGGACAGCCGACTGCGGAATCTGCGCGTGCCGCTGCGGCTGCGCTCGAAGAAGCAGTCACACTCACGCGGCGGGGCGAGCTCGATGCAATTGTAACCGGGCCGGTTCACAAAGCCCGGATGTACGAAGTCGGTTTTAAGTTCCTAGGGCAAACCGAATTTTTTGCCGATCGCTGCGGCGTCAAAAATTACGCGATGTGTCTGACCGGCGGGAAAATCACACTCGCACTGGTCACCGCGCACATTCCCCTGCGCAAAGTCGCGCGCGCGCTCAAGCAAAGCGAGATCGTCCGCGTCGGTCTTTTGCTCGCGGAGTTCTTGCGAGCACGATCCAAGAGCAAGCCGCGCATTGCCGTTGCGGGATTAAATCCGCACGCTGGCGAGTCGGGCAAACTCGGGCGCGAAGAAATCGAAATCATTGCGCCCGCTATCACGGTGCTCAAATCAGAAATCAGAAATCAGAAATCAGAAATAACCGGGCCGCATTCCCCGGACACAGTTTTCCACCGCGCGATCGAAGGCGAATTCGACGCGGTTCTTTGCATGTACCACGATCAGGGGTTGATCCCGCTCAAGCTGTACGCCTTTCACGAAGGCGTGAATGTCACGCTGGGCCTTCCATTTGCTCGCACCAGTCCAGATCATGGCACTGCGTTTGAAATTGCCGGCAAAGGAATGGCGCGACCCGACAGCATGATCGCCGCGATCAATCTCGCAGTTGAGTTGGCAGCATGTCATGTCGAGCGGAGTCGAGACATCTCTTGCAAATAATGACGAAGCACCACCTGACACGATTTTTCTCTCATTCGAATTTCGTCATTCGTTCGTCATTCGTCATTTGGATTTCGTCATTCTCGATCTCCCGCCAATTGGAGCATGCAGATGAGCAGCATCGCCAAGTACGTTTCAGTCTTTAACATTGGGCTGCAAAACACGTTCGTGTATCGCTGGAATTATTTCCTGCGCGCGCTCTTTGGCCTGATCCCGCTGGCCGGCACAGTGTTTCTCTGGGCGGCGGTGTTCAAAGAGCGCGGCGGCAGTCTGCACGGTTACGATTACGGCTCGATGATTTATTATTATTTGCTCACCCTTTTGGTCAGCAATCTGGTCGTGCCGACAGAGGATGAATGGCAAATCGCCGCCGACATTCGCGAAGGCCAGATCAATGCGCTGCTCACCAAGCCGATGAGTTATCTCGCTTACCGGTTCAGCATTTTTTTGAGTGGCCGCCTTGTTTATAGCTTCGTCACCTTGCCGCCGATCGCGTTGATCTTTGTTTATTTTCGGGATTACATCGTGCTGCCGACCGATCCGGTGATCTACCTGTTTACAGCCATCTCGATCGTAATGGCGGCATTCATTCAATTCTTTATCACCTACAGCCTCGCCATGATGGCGTTTTGGATTCTGGAAATCTCCACCATTGTGTTCATCGTTTATTCCTTCGAATATTTCCTGGGCGGCCAGATGTTTCCCATCGACATCATGCCATCGGCCGTCCAGGCCGTAATGAAATGGCTGCCGTTTTACTACGAGCTGTTTTGTCCGGTCGCGATTTTTCTCGGCCGACTGAAGGGAGCGGAACTCATACAAGCACTGACGATCCAATGCGGCTGGCTTCTGCTCGCGTGGACGTGGGCGCGTTTCATGTGGCAACGCGGCCTCGGCCATTACCAGGCTGTCGGCGGATAGAGTAGCTGCCAATTGTCGATACAAACGCCGAACGCTCAACGCTGAACGCTCAATTCAGCTTTCCGAGTTGGACGTTGAACGTTTGGCGTTTTCATCCGAAATAGCACCCAGCCATGGCGCGACTGCACGAGTATCAAGGCAAAAAAATTCTCGCTGTGAACGGGTTCAAGATTCCACGCGGCCGCGCCGTCTCGAGCGCCAATAAAGCTGTCGCAGCAGCGAAAGAATTAGGCGGTGAAGTGGTAATCAAGATTCAGGCTTGGACTACCGGGCGCGCGGGGATTGGTGGAGTCGCCTTTGCCAAAAAGCCGGAGGATCTACAGGCGCACGCGGAGCGAATGCTGGCAATGAAAGTGGGACAGTTTCCCGTTGAAGCCGTGCTGGTCGAAGAGAATATCGATATCGATCGTGAATTTTTTCTTTCCTTCGCGATCGATGACGCCGCTCGCGCACCCGTGATTATTTTCGCGACAGGCGGCGGCACAGGAATTGAAGACCGCGCTGCATCAACGCGGCGCATTCCTTGTGATGTGAATAGCGGCCCGCTGAATTCGGCCGTCGATGACGTTGTTGGTTCGTGTGGACTTTCGCCTGCGCACGCGAATCAACTCGCCGAGTCGATTCGAAAATTATTTGCCGCGGCACGCAGCGTTGAAGCGCGCTCGCTGGAAATCAATCCGCTGGCGCTGACGAAAAGCGGCGAGTTCGTCGCCGCCGATTGCCGAATCACGATTGATGATTACGCTGTTGGGCGACACCCAGAGCTGGGAATTGAGATTGCGCGCGAGTTTGATCACCCGCCGACATCGCTTGAGCGCATCGCTTACGCCGTCGAACAAAACGATCATCGTGGCACATTTTATTTCGCGCAATTGGCGACGGCAGCCCCAAAGGGATCCGAGGGATTGGTTGGTTTTCACGGCGCAGGCGGCGGCGGCTCGATGATGTCGATGGACGCCATTGTGAACGCGGGATTCACGATCGCGAATTTCACCGACACAAGCGGCAATCCGTCTGCGTCAAAAGTATATCGCGCTGCGCGAATCATCTTGGCCCAGCCAGATCTCGTCGGCTATTTCGGTTCTGGCTCTGGCGTCGCGAGCCAGGAACAATATTGGTCTGCCTACGGATTGGCCAAAGCATTTTGGGAACTCGATCTGGATATTCCCGCCGTAATTCGATTGGGCGGTAACACAGAAGATCGCGCGGTGGACATTTTGCATCGCATGTCGAAGCTGCTCCGCGCGCCGGTGGAAGGTTATCGCAAGAGTGACACGCCCGCGTTCATTGCCGCGCGCTTTGCCGAATTGGTCGCAACTGCGGCCGCAAAAAAATGGAAACCGCGCGCGCCGCGTGTACCGAAATTCATCAATCACGACGTTGCGATCGCACTTGCTGTTAAGAACGGCCATGTTTGGATCGACAGGGAGCGATGGCCGCAGATTCGTTCCGCTGTCCAAGAGCACTCCGGCGGCTTGATTGTCGATCTTGCCGGTGCGCCGACTCCGTCCGTGACAGCCGAAGAATTTGCCACCAAAGATTCCGAGCTGCTCGCCTGCGAAGTCGAATGCCACCTTGCCGGAATCCAAGGCTTCTATTTGGAGCTTGATATTCCGGGACTGGACGAACTGATTGGAGGCGCGCGTTAATGGCAATTTTGATCGACGAGAAAAAGCGCGTCGTAGTGCAAGGGATCACGGGACGCGAAGGTAGCGTGCGCACGCGGCTGATGCGTGAGTATGGAACCAATGTTGTCGCCGGTGTGACACCGGGCAAAGGTGGCCAGAGCGTGCTCGGCGTCCCGGTATTTAACACTCCGCAAGAAGCCGTGAATTCGTTAGGTAAAATTGATATCTCGGTGCTTTTTGTGCCTGCAGCTGGCGTGAAGGACGCAGCGATTTCCGCGATTGAAGCAGGAATCAAACTCGCCGTGCTCGTGCCCGATCGCGTGCCGGTGTGGGACGCCATGGAAATCGCAGCGGCCGCGAGAGCAAACGGCGCGATGTTCCTCGGACCGAACACGCTCGGAGCGTTAAGTCCGGGCAAGGCCGTGCTCGGCATGATCGGCGGGCGCGCGGAGAGCGCACGACAATGGTTTAAGCCCGGCGTGCCAAAAGGCGTGGGAGTGATCAGTCGCTCCGGCGGCATGGCTTCGAGCACCGGCTATTACCTCGGGCAAGCGGGCGTGCGCATTTCAACCATTGTGCACATCGGGGGCGACGCAGTGATTGGAACTCGTCTGCCAGACGCGGCGCTCATGTTCAAAGAGGATCCGCTCACATGAGCGATCGTGATCTTTGGCGAAATCGGTTCGTCACAGGAAGAGGAACTCGCGGAACTGATCGTCGATCGAAAAATCGCCAAACCGGTGATCGCTTACATCGGCGGCAAGGCGGCGCGCGAAGGAACGCGCTTCAGTCATGCGGGTGCGATCATCGAAGGCGGCCGCGGCACGCATGCCGGCAAAGTGAAAGCGTTGCGCGAAGCCGGCGCGACCGTAGTTGACGCTTTCGGCGAGTTGCCGAATGCAGTTGTTGAAATTCTCAAGAAAATGAAAGGAGAAAGTCTAATGAGTGAAGCCGACAAAAACGCGGTGTGGAATACCGCTATCACGCGCGTCGAACCGAACAAAGTGGCGGTGCGCGGATATAACATCGCCGAGCTGATGGGGCGCGTCTCATTCGGGGCGGCGGTGTATTTAACTTTGACCGGCGAATTGCCATCGACGGCTGTCGCGCGTTTGATGGACGCGATTTTAGTGTCGTCGATTGATCACGGGGCGACACCTCCCAGTGCGTTAGCTGCACGAAGCGTCGCATCCACTGGCGCGACGTTGAGCGCGTCGGTCGCGGCCGGGATCATGTCGATCAATCGTCATCACGGCGGCGCCATTGAAGATTGCGCCCGCCAACTCAAAGCAATTGCCGATCGCGCCACGCGCGAATCGATTTCGATGGATGAAGCCGCTACGCGCACGCTCGCGGCTATACGTGAAGCAGGCGAGCGTATGCCCGGATTCGGTCATCGCCTCCACACGAAAGATCCGCGCACCGCGCGTTTGTTCGAACTCGCGCAGGAGGCCAGCGTGGACGGCGCGCACATGCAGGCTGCGCGCGCGGTCGAGAAAGCGTTCACCGCCGCGAAGAAATCGCTTCCCATCAACGTGGACGGCGCGATCGGCGCGATCCTCGCCGATCTGGGAATGAACCCCGCCACGTTCAACGGCATTTTCATGATCGCACGCGCGCCCGGCCTCGTGGCGCATGTAATCGAAGAACAAAGCCGAGAGAAACCGATGCGCCGGATCGATCCCCTGAATCACGGCTACGACGGGCCGGCGGCGAGGAACTTACCGTCTTAATCGGTCAAACATGCGCAGCGTAAAGGTTCAGGCATGGAAAGGCGATGCGAAGCCATCTGTTTCATCGGCGTGATCGCCAGTTAAAAACTCCAT
>Ga0066710_100001699_pt1 | contig 16863 bp, 14 predicted proteins | sample GraSoiAngelo_159_FD_79666 | JGI IMG/M metagenome (GOLD analysis project Ga0066710, IMG submission 79666) | Grasslands soil microbial communities from the Angelo Coastal Reserve, California, USA - 14_1009_16_40cm | ecosystem: Environmental > Terrestrial > Soil > Grasslands | place: USA... | reverse complement strand
TTTTCAGACTTCAATGACCTGCCGGAGTTAGGCGTTGTGCCTCGGCCCTTTGCTGGCGGGCGTTCTCGTCCTGTCCCAGTTGGGCATAAGCCTCGCTCAGAAAAAGATGCGCTTCTCTCGAATTTGGCTCCGCCTGCACGGCTTTTTGCAGGTCAGGGAGCGCGGCAGAGGCATCCCCCTGGAGGGAAAGGATTCTGCCGCGAAGCAAATTGGCGCGGTAGTGGTCTGGGTTGAGCTTCAGCGTAGTATTTAGCTCCCGCATCGCCTCGGGGACGCGGTCAATACGCGCATAAACCGATGCCAGGGAAAAATGTGCGTCGGCCCATCGCGGAGCGCGCGCCACGGCGGCTTCAAACTGGGGTGCCGCGGCCTTCCAATCTCCGGTTTCGAATAACGCCAGCCCGAACTCGTAATGGCCCATACCGGAGTCTGGTAGCAGTTCGACTGTTTTTTGCAGAGGCGGAATCGCTTTCGCGAAGTCCTTCAGACGCGCCAAAGCAATGCCAAGCTGCATCTGTGCAATCGGCATTTGCGGCTGCTCAGCCACCGTACGCTCCAGAAGGGGGACTGCCTCCTGGTAGCGGCCATTTTCTACATCCAGTAGCGCGTCATGCATTAGGTTTGCGATTTCGATCTTGTCCTTGGGATCGGGCCCGTTCTCCCGGGCTTTTGTGTCTGCGGAGTTGCTGTCGGATGCTACGTAGCCAAGGGCATTCAGCTTTTGCGCCAGTTGCGGATCGACGCCGGCCTGTGCTCCTGAATTTGAGTTAGCGCTGCTACTGTGCCGAAATTGGTTGAGCTGGGACGCCAAGGTCTGAGTGACGGCAGTTGCACGCGGGGCGAGGTTTCGAGATGCCTGTGGATCGGCGGACTGATCATATAGTTCTAGGCGTGGCGCTTGGACGAATAAGTATTTCCCACTGCGAAGAGAACGCAGAGGACTCCACCCGAATGCGCGGTGAGAATAATCGGTTTCAGCATAGGCAGGTCGATCCGAATCGGCTGCGATCTCGTGACTATTCTTCGCGCTGGTGCCGCTGCCGCGCAGTCCCATTAGAGCCAGCAGGGATTTGCCCTGAATAACAACGGGCACATTTAGGCCAGCCGCCTGCAGTATCGTGGGCGTTACATCGACTAAACCGACACGCGTCGCCAATCTTTTTCCGGCCGAGTGTGCCCCCGGTAACTTGAAGAGTAACGGCACATGGATAGTTTCGTCATATAAAAAGATGCCGTGTGTGTTCTCACCATGCTCTCCTAGTCCCTCGCCATGATCAGCCATGACGGCAATGAACGCATTTTCGTACCAAGAGTGAGCACGCAGCGCGGACAGCAGTTTACCGACGGCAAAATCAACGTAGGCGATCTCCCCATCATATGGCGCTAGTTTGTAACGTGTCGCCCACGGCTCCGGCGGATTGTAGGGATCGTGCGCGTCATAGAGATGTACCCAGAGAAAGAAAGGGCCATGGCCGTTCTTCTCAAGCCACCTTAGAGCATGCGCAACCACGGTTTCGGCGCGCCTCTCGACGGTTTGGTAACGATCCTCGCTGGCTCGACGCATGCGGAAGCCAGCGTCAAAAACGTCGAAGCCCCGATCAAAACCGGGCGCCGTGCCGCCAATCGGATCAAGGACGAGCGACCCCACAAAAGCCGCTGTACGGTAACCGTCTTTGTGCAGCAATTCTGGAAGATAAGGCACGTCTGATAGCAAAGGCTTTCCGAAATCATTCACACGATTGAATTGCGGATAAGTCCCGCTAAGGATCGTGGCATGCGATGCCGTGGTCAGCGGAACATGAGCGTAAGCGCGGGTGAACACTACGCCACGCTTGGCGAGCGTATCCAAGTTTGGAGTGAGCCCGCGAATCGCACCAAGAAATCCCATGCGGTCGGCCCGAGTCGTGTCAAGTGTGATGAGGACGATGTTGGGAGGCGGACTGCCCGCTGCAAATCCGGGCAACGTACAAGCGAGTATGACCCAAGCCAATACGATCGAGGTGGGGAAACGAGCCTGCATAAGAAAACAGAAAAAGGGAGTCCACCAGGGCGGGGACTCCCTTTAGTCTAAGCCATCAAAATAATTTTAGAAAACGAACCGGATCGCAAAATTCATATTTCTCGGACCGCCTTGGGCAACGACTGGATTGCCGACGGCGACATCTGAGGTCTGGTTGACCTGTCCGAACGTCTTCGCTGTATTCACGATGTTATTCACAAAGTAGTAGAAGTTGCCCCGATTTAGGACATTAAAAACCTCCCACCGGAACTGCATCTCAAGACGCTCGTTAATCTTTGTATTCTTAATCACCGACATATCCCATTGTGCAAGTCCGGGACCAATCAACTGGTTACGGTGAGAGGTACCCACCGTACCGCTGCAAGGACGGAAGAAGGGAGACAATGGTAGCCCCCCCGAATCGTCACCGCACGGATCTGGCTGACCCGCGGTGGTGTAACTTTCAGCGACATAATTCAGCGGGTCGCGCGTGTTGTAGTGAACTGGCGTTCCATCCCACGAGGCGCGAATAGAAGAACCTCTCAGGCCTTGACCCGATGGATCACTCCCGCCTATGAGCGCGGTAAAGGGACGCCCGCTAATCGCCGTGAAAATAGTGCTGATCTGCCATCCATTGAACCATTTTCCGAAAGCTGGAATTGAAGGCACATCGTAAACCCCACCGACATTGAAGTTCAGCCGGACGTCATGATCGCAAAGTCCGTACGAATCCTTCACATTGAGTGGGTTATTTAACTGGGGGTAATCGCCCGCCCCGCCGCGATTGACAGAGTTATAGTCATAGCACTTGCTCCAGGTGAAGTTCGTCTGGGTGTTGAAGCCATGGAAATGCCGCTGATTGAATGACGCCTGCAGACTGTCATATTGGGATTTCGCCAAATTGGTTAATTGAATGATATGTTTCAGGTCCGGGAAATCGGTAGATAAGGGGCGATCGCCAAAACTACCCAACGGACTCGCATTCAAATCCCGATACAGCGCCAGATTGCCGCCTCGTTGTCCGGAATACGTGAGCGTGAAGGCATTATCTCTGGCAATTTCGTGTTGAATACTCAGGTTGAAGTTGTGGGTGTGCGGGGTCTTGAAGTCTTTCACTACAGAGAAAGCGTTGAAGGGACCAGGAATAGTTCCGAAAAGCGGCCCATCCAGGCAAATGTAATCGCCCGAGAGCGAGGCGGTATCAAAGCAATTGTTGGGAGTTTCCGGGATGCTACCGGCGCCCGCCGTATAGTCGACCGCGAGAGAAGCGAACTGTCCAAGATTGGGCTGAGTAAAGGCGCCCGCTCGCGCACCAGCAAAGCTATACGGAGCAGCAATGGCGGCAAAGTTAGCAACATCATAGGTGAGCGAGTATCCTCCACGTAAGGCTGTTCTGCCATTGCCAGATACGTCCCAGGCAAAACCTGCCCTTGGGCCGAAGTCCCCCTTATCCAGGTCATAAAGTCGGTCAATACCTTGACCAAGGGTGACGAATCCGCGACCTGGGAAAAAATTCGAACCGATATTGTTCTTCTCACCCAAAGCGCCATTTAGGTCATAACGCAGCCCGAGCGTAAGAGTAAGGCGAGGACGAACCTTCCAGTCATCCGTAAAGTAAAGCCCAACCGACTTTTGGATGATGTGGCGATGAGTGTCGCCAAAATTGCGGCTGGCTTCGTCCATCTTGCCCGTGAGAAGTTCTTCAAGTACCGCACAGTCGAGAGTGTTCGCATAAGCGCTGCATTCTGGGCTCGGCGAATACCCGAACGCAAAGAGGCCGGTGCGGGCGCGATTGCGCAGGCTATTGGTATAAGCATTCTGATAATTACCGCCCATTTTCATGCTGTGGTTGCCCTTGATCCAACTGAAGTGCTCGGACCAGTCATAGGTCTGATCCGGAGCAGTAGTAATGGGATAGCCCTGCACTCCGCCAATGTATCCAGTGAACCCGTACATGTAGACGTAGGGAACCCCGAAGTCTGTGGGATCGAGCGGTCCGGTATCCACACCCAAACTCTTCGGATCAATCTTGTTGTTCACTTTGATGATTTGCGAGAAGCGGTTCCAGCCGAAACGGCTCTCCAGGACTTTATTGTTAGCTAGATTCCAAGTGTGGCTAAGGCCCGCCATTTGTGCCCGGCTGGGCGCCACTGAATTGAACATATCTGACGGAAACGGAGGCGGAGGGGGAACTGAAAACGATGGCGCGGATTGCAGACTGTCACCGAAAACGTACCTGCCCGACAATTGCATAGTGGAGCTTAATTTGTGATCGAGCTTAAATCCAAAGGAGTCCATAGTTGCCGTGGTGGGAGTGAAATACACCACGTTGTTATCAGAGGGCGTCGTACTGGGAGAAATCGGAAAAAACTTAAACAGGTTTTCGCCTGCGGTGCTTGTGGTCCCACCCTCCGCGGCAATTGCGGCACGAGCCGCCGCTACGTCTGCTTGATTCGGAACACTAAAATTCTTGGTCGCAAAAGAAACGTAACGCTGCCCTTCGTAATAGACGAAGAAGAAAGTCTTATCCTTGATAATTGGTCCACCAAAAGTGCCACCGAATTGCATGTTGCGCAGTGGGGTGGGCTGGCAAGAACCGGGCGCGGAGCAACCGTCGATTTTCGCAAAGTAATTCGCGGCATCGGCAAAACTTGTGTGGCGAACCCAGCGGGCGTCGCCGTGGAACCCATTGGTTCCGCTCTTCATAACCATATTTATAGGAGCACCGCCCTTCACTCCGAATTCAGCCGAAGGGTTTTCCTGTATGCCTAATTCCGCAACAGCTTCCGGCGGAAATAGCACCGCTGGCATCCCCACCACGCCAGGCTGGCCGATGGACTGGTCTCCATAGTAGCGGTCGTTGTTATACAACCCATCAATCAGGTAGTTATTTGCTGTGGTCCGCGATCCATTTATGCTGATCGCCAGAAAGCCGCCACCCGGAGCACGCTGCACGCCAGGAGTGACTGCCAGAACCGAATTGAGGTCCCGTCCATTCAGCGGCAACGCGTTGATCTTCTCGCTATCTACATAGTTATTCTCATTGCCAGAGAATTCCACGAGGGGAGCTGCGCCCTCGACGGTGACGGTTTCGGTGCGGTCCCCTACTTGCAGAACGTAGGCCGCGTGCGTGACAGCTGCGGCCGAGACTTCCACGGTTCGCTGCGTCGTCTTAAATCCAGCGGATGACACCGACACCTTGTAGGAACCAATAGGCAAATCCGGAATATGAAAACTGCCGCTGCTGCTGGTCACACCGGTGCGCGTGAGTCCAGTATCAAGGTGCTCCGCCCTAACTGAGGCGCCGACCACAGCTGCACCGCTGGTATCGGTTACGTCACCCGAAATTTCACCAGATATCTTTTGGCTAAAGGCAGGAAGAGTTGCGATCAATCCCAAGCATAAGCCGAGACACAATACCCACTTTGAATGGTGGCCGCGCATGAGACCCCCTAATTTCGATGTATCGACTCGAAACACGCCCAACTAGCGGATAAGTTTAGCGGGGTTCGAACTCAAGTCAAGGAAATTGTCACGATTTGATGCGATGACTTCCGGTCATGCGACCAGTAAAACCACTGCGAAAAACAATCACATCGGCGACATGCGGCCGCAATATGTTGTGTGATGAAAACTGGAGAGAACAAATTAAGAATGCAGCACGGCGTGCCAGGAGCGCAGCCCCTCAGCCCAGCGGCGAGTCGCTCATGCGGAAACGCGTGCGCACATGTTCGGACAGTAATTCGATGGCGGAACGATTAGTAATCGGGTCGGTTTGCGCCAAATATTTCATGGCTTCGACCAGCAAGCGCTGGCCATCCACATAGCGTGGGTCCGATGTGCGTTCTCGTTTCTTGCGTCCGAGATCTGGAGGGACGGGGATGGTGAATACTTTAGCCATGAATATCACTCGTTGGCGATGGTTCGAGCAGTATATCGCCCCTGTCTCGATTTTTCAGCTTGATTCTCTCAACGCCCATTAACTCTGAGTTTGGGGCGAGATTGTCTTCGTTTTGTTCGTGGTCTTCAGTTTAAAGACATTGTCCGGAAGCTTCGGGTTGAGTTGAATGTCCGAATACTTCGCCAGCCGGTAATCGCCGCTGGGCTCAAAAAACTGTTGCTGTACCGAAACCCCTCGCGAGGGATCGATCCACAGCAAAATGCGAGCCACGTTATTTCGAACCTTGACCGACTTCGGCACCAGTTCCAGCTTGTCGGCTTCCACGCCGTCGACCTTTTCTTTACCGAGATATTTGACGTCATACAGTTTCAGGAGATCATGACCACTCCCGCCAAAACCAAGCACCAGAAAACTTTCAAGATCAGCGCGATTCTTTCCCGCGTTGTATTCCGTCACCTGATCGATTCGAGGCTGATAAACCCGAACCGTCCCGTTACTGAAAAGAACATACTTGTGATCCGGCTCCGTGATGTCGGCGGCCATCTGAATTTCTTTGTCCTGCCGCCGGAAGTAGATCTTACCTTTCTGGATGTCAGTGTCGTTAACGACTTTTTGATACTGATTCCAAACGAAATCAGCCTCCGTGCTGCGGAAGGCGGATGCCGCTTTGTCCATTTGCCGGAGAACACGTTCCAGTTCCGAACTGGATTGGGGCTGGGAAGTACTGCGGACACATTTGGCGGCGTCCTGCGCCACCGCGAACGCACTGGCAAGAAGCATTGCGAGACAGCCAATCAGCAATTTGAATTTGCGATTACGTTTCATCCGTCTCTTTCCGCGCTCCACGGCCGCAGCAAACGATTATTCCTTCAGAACCCAAACCTTATACGCCTGGATGTGCCCTTTGCCGTCGCGAACAATTTCATATTTTGTGATCGTCACCGCACCTGAGATCGGCTCAATAATTCGCCGCAATTCGTCCCGCACGATTCCTTCATCCCTGTTGCCCGAAAGGTCGTAGCGGGCGGCGAGCGCTGACCCTTCGATCTGGTAGATGAATCCTCCCTGTTTGTCGGGAAGCACTACTACCCCGGTTGGATGCGGATTGCGCTCCACCGGTTTGTCATTGAAATTTATCCAGTAAGGCGAAAGGAAAACGAATAACAGAATTACGGTGACCATTACATCGTAATGCAGAGTTCCACGATCATAGGACCAAAGAATATATCCGCGAATTGTGCGCCAGATGGCCTTCATCGGCAGGGACGGCGCGTTTACGACAGACGGGTTGGCGTCGGCTCTCTGCAAGTCTAGTTTCAACTCTGTTAGCAATCAATGTGTAGCCACAATGTATAGCCACTCGGTAACGTTAGCGTACGCGCTTTAGCTCCCATACGCTCTAAATTCCGAACAGAACCGAGCGCGCCGCTGTACTCACAGCTTCCTCGCTGTGATGCGATCGGCGCCAAGGTAAGATTGCAGGACCTCAGGGATCAGTACACTGCCGTCGGACTGCTGATAGTTTTCTACTAACGCCACCCATGTCCGGCCTATGGCGAGACCACTGCCATTCAGAGTGTGCACGAACTCAGTCTTGCCTTTCCCTTCTCGCCGATATCGTAGGTTGGCGCGCCTCGCCTGGTAAGCCTCAAAGTTGGAGCATGAAGAAATCTCACGGAACAGGTTCTGTCCCGGAAGCCACACCTCGATATCGTAGGTCTTGGCGGAGGATGGCCCCATGTCGCTTGTGCACAGGGTGACCACACGATAATGCAGGCCCAGTTTCTGGAGCACGCTTTCCGCATCGCGCGTGAGTTTCTCCAGTTCGCCGTAAGAATCTTCCGGACGGGAGAATTTCACCAGCTCAACTTTTTGAAATTGATGTTGCCGGATGATGCCACGAACGTCCTTGCCGTAGGAACCTGCCTCGCTACGAAAACAGGGCGTATAAGCCGTAACTGAAACGGGCAGGCGGGTGCCGTCGATTATTTCATCGCGGTAGAGGTTGGTCAGTGGTACCTCCGCGGGAGGGATCAGCCAAAGTTCTCGGTCGCCATGCGGTACGCGAAACAGATCGGAGGCAAACTTGGGCAACTGCCCGGTACCGTACATGGAATCGGAATTCACCAGGTAGGGCGGAAGTACCTCGGTATAGCCGTGTTCGCGGGTATGCAGGTCAAGCATAAAGTTAGCCAGCGCCCGTTCGAGCTTGGCGCCCAAATCCCAGTACACGGCAAAGCGAGCGCCGGCGAGCTTGGCTGCACGTTCGAAATCTAGTATGCCGAGTTGTTCGCCAAGTTCCCAGTGAGGCTTGGGAGCGAAATCAAACTTGGGAGGTGTCCCCCAGCGCCGCACTTCGACGTTGTCTTCGGCGCTTTTGCCAACCGGCACGCTGTCGTGCGGCAGATTGGGGATACCTGCCAGCAATTGCCGAAGTTGTGTTTCGTATTCTGCTGCGGTTTTTTCCAGCTCCTGTATTTTGTCGCGAGATTCTTTGGTCTCGGCCGTCATCGCGCTGGCGTCCTGGCCGGACTTTTTCAATTTCGCAATTTCTTCAGAGGCACGGTTACGACGTGCTTGCAAGCTCTCCGCTTCCGTGATGGCTTGACGGCGGTTGGTGTCGAGTTCGCGAAAGCCTTTGAGAACTTCAGCGGGATTCATACCGCGTTGACGCAGCTTCTCTTCCACCAAGGGCAGGTTGTCACGGACGAAGTTAAGATCAAGCATGGAAACTTACTACTGTATCGAAAAAAGTGCAGGCAGTGCCACGGATTCGCGAAAACCCAGAATTCTAAAGGTCCCGGGCGGTATATGTTGATTCAACACCATCGCTCGTGACTGTCACATCCGGTTGAGGCGGCCTTGCAAGAGGGATGAACGGGGTGGAAGGGCTACTTCCCCTGCGCCGCTGGTTTTCCTGCCGGCGATAACGATTTTAGATAGGCCGTTACCGCCGCCGCATCTTCTTTTGAAAAGCGGTACTGCGGCATGGGCGGACGCGCGGGCAAATCATTGTAGGCGATCCCGGTCATGAAGAATTTAATGGCGTCGGCCTCCTCCCATCCCCGTAAGCCTGCGATGTTCGGTGCCTTATCGGCAAAGACCGGCGTGGGCACAGCAGGCTTGTAGGGTACAGTGGCGCCTTTCAGCAACTGTGCCTGAATGGGTTCACCCTTTTCGTTGTGTGGAGTGTGGCAATCACCGCACAATGACACCTGCTCGACCAAGTACTTTCCGCGTGCGATGTCCGCGGATCCACCAGCGGACTGCGCCAGTGATATTGATGTGATTGCCAGGCAAAGCAAAATTCCGAATCCAAAGGAACATGCATTGCGTTTCATTGGTGGCCCTCCCATGATGCGAAGTGAACTGGAAATTTTACAGGCGTAAAAGATCGCTGTCGACGCCACTCAAGCCGATTTTTGGCACGGCTTGGCGCAGGCTTTAAACTACCATCGCAATGAGATTCTCCACACGAGTCTTGGCGTTGTTCCTGCTCTGCTTGACCTTTCTCGGCTCAGGCGCGGTAAGCTTTATTTTCGCTTCTGCCTACAATGCTCACTCTAAACTTATCGTAGTTATTGTGATTGACCAATTTGGAGGCGATTACCTGGATCGCTACCACGATCAGTTGGGCGAAGGTGGCTTTCGTCTTTTCCTCGATCACGGCGCTAACTTTACGGACTGCAACTACGATTACGCAAACACCCGCACCGCACCTGGACACGCTACCCTATTCACCGGCGCCTACAGCAATGGCCATGGCATCCATGCCAACGAGTGGTGGGACGCGAAGAAAAAGAAAATGGTTAGCTCGGTCGAAGACGGCAATACGAAAATCGTCGGCATTTCGAGCGCTGGCATTGGAGCGTCTCCGCATAACCTGATGGCTGACACTCTGGGAGACGAACTCAAACTGGCAACGCAAGGGAAAGCGCGCGTTTTCGGGATCGCATTGAAAGATCGTGCCGCAATCCTACCCGCAGGTTTTGCCGGAGATACGGCTTACTGGATCGACCAGAAGAGTGGCGCCTGGATCACATCTACTTACTACCGCAATGAACTTCCCAAGTGGGCAGAGGACTTCAACTCCCAAAAACGCACCGAAAAGTACTGGAACCGTGAGTGGAAGGACAGCGCCGGTAATACGATGCGCACGACCTCTCCACGAAAAGCGAGAGACGGATCAGCGGCAGGATTTTACGACGTCGTCGGCTCGACCCCCTTCGCCAATGATTACGAATTCGATTTCGCGAAGGAGCTGGTGCTCTACGAATAATTAGGAAGCGGCCCGTCGACAGACCTTCTAGCCATCAGCCTCTCAGCCAACGATATTCTGGGCCACGAGGTTGGTCCTGACTCGCCGCAAGTGCAGGCCATGACGCTAGCCACCGATCGTCAGCTGGCTGATTTTTTCAATTTTCTGGGACACGAGATCGGACTGGCGAATATCTGGTTCGCGCTCTCGGCCGATCACGGCGTTTCCCCAGTGCCGACTGTGGCGGCTAGTCTGCGGATTCCCGCGACAGGTTATGCTGCTGACAAATTGCGCAATCAGATGAATGCGACGCTCGGCAGCAAGCTTTCCGCCGGAAAGGGCGCGGACTATATCAGGGAATTCGCGTATCCACTCGCCTGGGTGAATGACGATGCATTTACAGCGCTGAAGATCAAAGAAGAAGATGCCGAGCGGGACGTCGGCGAAGCCATGAAGCAGGCCGGCATGCGCGGCTACTACACCCGTTCGCAGTTGGCACAAGGCGCGGTGCCAGACACGAAGGTCGGACACCAGTACTTAAACAGCTATTCGCCTTATGGCGGTTGGTACGTTATGGGTGTTCCCACTCCGTTTACCGTCGGCACCCCTAACGGTACGGATCACGCGTCGCTTTATACCTACGACACGCACGTTCCACTCGCATTTTACGGACTTGCCTTTCAAAGCGGGACCTACCGTACACATGTGGAACCGGTGGATCTCGCCGTCACATTTGCCTCGCTGCTCGGCATCAATGCACCGACCCACGCGGTAGGACGGGTGTTGACCGAGGCGCTGTTGCCACCACGCCGGCCTGATGATGCTGGCCACCCCCCGGGAAAACCGGCCGGGTCTCCTCAATCGTCCCAGAGAGTACAGCCGGCCAGCTTAAGCGCCCAAGAAGGCGTTCGATGACCATTTCTCAAACCCCCGGTGCGCCCGATATGAGCGTCACCATTGCCGGCATTGAGTTAAGAAATCCCGTAATCGCGGCCAGCGGCACCTTCGGCTACGGAGTGGAATTCGATGACGTGGTTCATCTGGAAAAGCTTGGCGGCATAGTAGTGAAGGGCCTTTCCAGAGAGCCAATGGCCGGGAATCCGCCACCGCGGCTTTACGAAACGGCTGCGGGCATGCTGAATGCGATCGGACTGCAGAATATCGGCGCGCGCGCCTTCATTGAGGAGAAGCTTCCCGCCTTGCGGCAGAAGAGAAAGGTAGTCATCATCGCCAACGTGTTCGGCTACACCCGGGAGGACTATGAGAGGACGATTCAGATCCTGAATGAGGGTGAAGGCATTGCCGCTTATGAGTTAAACGTTTCGTGTCCCAACACCGCGCAGGGAGGAATGCAGTTTGGCAGCGATCCCCGGCTGCTCGATGAAGTGGTGAGCACGGCCAGACGCGCCACCCAGCGCCCGTTAATTGTGAAGCTCTCACCCAATGTGACCAGCATTGCACAGATGGCGAGGGTCTCGCAGGAAGCCGGAGCCAACGTTGTGTCCCTGGTCAATACTTTCATGGCTATGGCGATTGACACCGAGACTCGCAAGCCGCGAATTTCAAATGTGACGGCAGGACTTTCTGGTCCTGCGATCAAGCCAATAGCAGTGCGCATGGTGTACGACGCGGCGCACGCGGTCAAGATTCCGGTTGTCGGCATGGGCGGCATCTCGACTGCCTCTGACGTGATTGAATTTCTACTCGCGGGGGCGGCAGCGGTTCAGGTAGGTACCGCGAGCTATTGGGATCCCTGTGCCACTGAAAAGATTGTGGACGAGTTGAACAAATATTGCGTCGACCACGAGATCGGAAGGCTGGCGGAGCTAACCGGTGGACTCGTGATGGATTGACTGCCTCGATGATGGGCGCCCGAAACTAGGATCGTTAAGGCCATTAAGCAGAATCTCGAAGTGGTTCGCCTGAAGCTAAGTTATTGAATCTTCGTGGGACGTTGAAATTCTCGACAGATTGTCGGTTGAAGCGTGGCGCACAATAGCCGTTAATCGCCATTAGGGGCGATTTAAGAGAGGTTCGGACCCGCCGGGACACTTTCCCTCACGGCCTAGTATGGACGGCTTTAGAACGCAGCGCATGCGTTTATTAGCTAAAAGATATAATAGCTTCAGTTACCGTGGAGCCCACGCCCCGATCATCGCACCCATCGCCAAATAACACACCAGTTGATAGCCGGTGTTGATGAGGAATAGCTTAGCTGGCTTCTTGCTGAAAAGAGAGTCGGTCAGCTGCACTGTGGCCACGAAACCGAGCCAAACGGCAAATCCGACTTTTAAACCGTAAAGAGCGGAATTAATTGCGAGCCCGAAGATAATTTTGCTTAACACAAATGCGGCAACCAGGCTGGCAACGAAGGATATTCCATAGAGTTTGCCGGCGCCTTTCTGCATCTCCGCAAGTTTCGCTTTGTCGTCCGGGTCGTAACCCATCAGCACCATCCAGGGACGCGCAAAGAGTATTGGCGAGTACCACAAGAAACCAATCGCCATGGTAGCAATCGCTGCCACCAGTACCGACCACAGGTTCACACTCATGAACTCCATAGAGTTTGCCTCCCACAACCGAATGTTCAGCTTATGTCACTAGTTCCGGATGTCTGTCTCAGAAAAGGTCTCTATCCTATCTGAATTCGTGAAACTGGGAAGGGAATGAGAGAAAACTCGTGAAGGCTGGAATTGGTTCGTTGATGATGTCTGCGATCGGCTAAACCGGCTTCCGCACAGTTCCTAGCGGCCGTTGGTGTACCAGATCGCGCCCGGCGTCTGATAGTTCAGTCCTTCGCCCCAGACCGCCTGGGTTTCGCCGTGGCTATCAATATCAATCTCGAAATAGTCACCGAAGGGAAAGCTGAAGCCTTTTGACTGGATGTATTTGTAGCCCGGCACATAGCTGGAAATCCGTGTCTCACCCGACCAGGTTGCGCCGCCATTGGTGGAGCTGCGGTAGTAAGTATTCCAAAGCGGACTATTGCGCGAATCCATCCAGGCAATGCGCACGTCACCGGCTGACCCGGCCACGATTGCGGGAAAACTGTGTTCCACGCCTATGGAGGCCAGCGAGACATCCTGTTTGGGAGACCAGGTGGCGCCCGCCGTCGTCGAACTCGAAAAATATATACGCTCGTTACTAGTGCTGGCCGCGCCTGCGTTCCACAAAGCGTAGAGGGTTCCGGCCGAGTCTGCCGTCATTGTAATCTGCGCCCCCAGGTAAGCCCAACCGCACTGGTAAGCCGAACATCCGGGCGGAGAACCAGAAACGTCGAGCAGGGTTGTGGTCCAGTTCTGTCCCGCATCCGATGACTTGCTGATGTAAAGATTTACCGGGCCTTTGGCGCCTCCGTTCTGCGTGTAGCCAGCCCAGGAGAAAAACACGTTGCCAGCAAGATCAATGGCCGCGCCGCCGGCCAGCGACCATCCCAACTTGGCGTTCGAATTTATATTGGCCGAGGTGAAAGTGGCACCCCCATCGTGGGAGGAGGACACCCATACTTTTTGGGCATGGTTATAACCTACATACACATCTTTGCCGCGCACAACCAGAATAGGTTTGTCCACACCGGCATTTGTGCTGTCAGCAACAACCACTGACCAGGTTTGACCGAAATCCACCGATTTAGCGACTACTGTGTCACTCTTGTTGTTCTGCAGCCAGGAAGCGTAAACCGTGCGGCGATCAAGCGGGTCCACCACAATCTGTGCGTCGAATTGTCCCGAACCGCCGGGCGAGATCGGACGAGGTGCCTGCCGAGTCTGGCCGTTGTCATTGCTTATTACCAGGATCATCGTGGGCAACGCACACGAAGGACACTTTGGCACCGTCCCGTATTGCGGATAGAGGATATAAACATGGCTGGAGCCATCGGCTGCGATTGCCGGTTCCCATTGATCGCCAACTGTAAAACCTAACCGTGTCTGTGGAGAAAACCCTGAGGTCGCAGCTAGCGCCGAAGGCGCCAGTACGGCACTCAGCACGACAACGATAGCGATTACGTAATGGCTGTAGCGCAGAAGGCCCAAAGACAAAGCCAACTCCCCGAGGATTGAAAAGCCAGAGTGGAATTTATCCCGAGAACATACCCCAGGTCAACAGTACCATCGTCCAGGGTCACACCTACTGCACTCTGCGCTGTCATTTAGCGTGTAAGAATTGATCCACCCCTGCGATGAACAAGGCCGTTTGATCCACAAATGTCATGTGGCCGGCCTTGGGTAGAATCAGCAGCTTCGAGCCGTCGATCTTGTCGTGCATAACCTGCGAAAGCGATGGATCACATTCATCGTGATCTCCCACCACAATCAGCGTGGGGACTTTGATCGAGGCTAAGCGGTCGGTGTACTCAACTGACTTCAAGTTCCCGTCAATCACAAACTCGCCGTGTTCTCCCCACATTTCACGATATAGGTCCCATGCAGAAGTACCTTGTCCAATGGGATCATAGTTTGGGTCAGGACGGTTCTGGTAGAGATAAGGGAAATAACCTTCGCCCCAGGCTGCGATCATATATTCCGCCGTGTAACGGTTCTTCTCGTACCCCTTGCCATGACCAAAAAGACCGGCGGCTTCCATTCTGTCGATACGCTCGCGCAGTTCGGGCGCCATGTTCTGCTTCATCCGGAGAAGAACCTGGTTCATGGTGATCGTACTCGACCAGGTGCTGCCAAGAATCAGGTGTGAGAGGTTCCGCTGATACTTGAGAGCATAGGCTTGCGCCAGTGCGCCACCGTAGGAATGGCCCAGCAGATTAATCTTGCCAAGATTGAGCGACGTTCGCACCATCTCTACGTCTTCCACCATGTTTTCTACGGTGTAGCCGGAACGCTCTTCCAGTTTTTGCGATCGGCCGGAGCCGCGCTCATCAATGAACACGACTTTGTTGTGCCGCGTCAGGGGCAGAAGATAGGGAAGAAAATAATCGTGCGAAGCGCCTGGCCCACCATGCACGATCATCAGCGGCTCACCACGACCGAGAATTTTGTAGTAGATCATCACACCGTGCGCGTCCACGAATCCTTCCTGCATCGGGTACACATTGGACTCCGCAGATCCTTGCCGACGGGTTGTGGTATTTGCAGGTGCGGCTGCCGGTGCGGTTCGAGCATAGGCGGGGGTGATGGTCAAGAGCGTATAGAAGAGAAAAGAAAAGGCATGTCGTTTTTGCATGGCCGCAATGCTAGCGCCTGAGCATGACTTCCAGCAAATTCGCATTTGTCCTAAAACGGAATTGGCGCTCCACCCTCAAACAGGAGAATTTGCCAACAGACCTACGCGGCCACTGCACCTACGCGGCCACTGCGCGTTCGTAGGCGTGGGCCAGGCGCAGAATCGTGGCCTCATCGAAGTGTCGACCAAGAATCTGCAAGCCAATGGGAAGCTTCTCGCGGGTCTCGCCGCAAGGAATTGAGATGCCCGGGATCCCGGCCAGGTCCGCAGTGACTGTATAAATATCGGCCAGGTACATGGCGAGAGGATCATTGGCCTTCTCGCCGAGCTTGAAAGCAGGGGTAGGGCTGGTAGGGGTCACGATGACATCGACTTTCCTGAAGGCCTCCTCGAAGTCCCGCGTTAGCAGGGTGCGTACTTTCTGGGCCTTCAAATAATAGGCATCGTAGTAACCAGCACTCAGAGCGTAAGTGCCCAACATAATGCGGCGTTTTACTTCAGCGCCGAATCCTTCGTCGCGAGTGCGCCGGTACATATCCGAGAGCGTGCTTGCATCGCGAGCACGGTAGCCGTAGCGGACTCCATCGAAGCGCGCAAGATTCGAGGACGCCTCCGCCGTCGCCACGATGTAATACGCCGGAATGGCGTACGCGGTGTGCGGCAACGATACGGGTACAACCTCACAGCCGAGCCTAGCCAGCTTCTGAAGCGCAGCTTCCACTGCTTTCCGCACGGCGCCGTCCAGACCTTCGCCCAAGTATTCTTCGGCTACACCGATTTTCAATCCACGAACCGGCTTTTCCAGCTCGCCTACATAGTCCGGCACAGGGACGTTGGCGGAAGTTGAATCCATGGGATCACGGCCTGCTATGGCGGTTAGAACGATCGCCGCATCCTTGACAGTTCGCGTCAGCGGCCCTATGTGATCGAGCGATGAAGCGAATGCGATCAGTCCATAGCGCGAGACGCGGCCGTAAGTGGGCATCAGCCCGACCACCCCACAGAAAGAGGCCGGTTGGCGAATGGACCCGCCAGTGTCGGACCCTAACGCGACGACAGCCATGCCTGCGGCGACGGCTGCGGCTGAGCCTCCTGAAGAACCCCCGGGCACACGGCTGATGTCATGCGGGTTGTGCACGGGATGAAACGCTGAATTCTCATTTGATGAACCCATGGCGAATTCATCACAATTGGTCTTGCCCAGTACGACGGCACCTGCCTGTTCCAAGCGGGCCACCGCGGTACAGTCATAGGGCGGGATGTAGTTCTCGAGCATCTTCGAGCCGGCGGTGGTACGCACCCCGCGCGTGACCATTACATCCTTGATTGCAACCGGCGCGCCGGCCAAGGGTGGCAGCGGCTTGCCATCAGCCGCAAGCTTGTCGATACGAGAGGCAGCGTCGATGGCCCTCTCTTTCGAAAGGGTCAGGAATGCGCCAATCTGACTGTCTTCGTTTTGGATCTTGTCGTAAAAGGACTCGACAAGCACGGTAGCAGTAATCTTGCCTGTCGCCACGGCAGAGCGGG
>Ga0066710_100001698_pt1 | contig 16863 bp, 13 predicted proteins | sample GraSoiAngelo_159_FD_79666 | JGI IMG/M metagenome (GOLD analysis project Ga0066710, IMG submission 79666) | Grasslands soil microbial communities from the Angelo Coastal Reserve, California, USA - 14_1009_16_40cm | ecosystem: Environmental > Terrestrial > Soil > Grasslands | place: USA... | reverse complement strand
GAGGGTCTCGCCGAGGCGGGCTTCTGGACGAACAAAGAAGGCACGAGCCTCCGCGAGCTTCCGAAGAGCATCGCCATCCTCGGCGCCGGACCTTCGGGAACCGAGCTCGCGCAGGTATACGCCCGGTTTGGCGTGCGCACGACATTGGTGAGTCCACGCCAGGTCAACCCGACCGACCACCCGCGCAGCTCCGCTCTTTTAGCGAAGACGCTCCGCTCGGACGGTGTGGACGTGCGCGAGAACGCGCGCGCACAGCGCATCCGGCCACGCGCGGGAAAGGGCGGCGAGCACGTCGTGGAGCTCGCCGACGGATCGTCGGTCGAGGCCGCGATCATCGAGCTCAATGTCGGCCGCACCGCTGCGCCCGCGCTCTCCAGTCTCGGTCTCGATGCGGTCGGGATCGCGTACGACGGCGGGGACTACCTGAAGGTCGACGACACCCTTCGAGCCGCCGATCACGTGTACGCGATCGGCGACTGCGTCGGTCACGAGCTGTCGACACATCTCGGCCACTACGAGGGCGAGACCGCGGTGAAGATCGCGCTCGGCGACGGCATCCGCGCGGACTTCAGCGCGACGCCGCGCGCCGTGTACACCGATCCCGAGACCGCAGCGGTTGGTCTGCTTCTGGATCAGGCGAAGGAGCGCGGCATCGACGCGTATGAGGAGACCGCCGACCTCGCGAAGAGCGCGAAGGGCTACGTCAGCGAGTCGGAGGGCCACGTGTCGATCGTCATCGACCGCACGAACAAGATCGTCGTCGGCGCCTTCGTCGGCGGGCCCGCGGCGTCGGAAGCGATCCACGAAGCGGTGCTCGCGGTGAAGCTTCGGACGCCGATCGCCGTACTCGCCGACACGATCCACGCTTTCCCGACCGTGTCGCGCGTCATGGGCGGGATCTTCGCGAAAGCCGACCTCGCGCTCCGATGACCGCGGAGGATTATGTCGCGCTGCTCGACTGGCGCCGGCAGGTGGCGGACCTGTACTCGGTCGTCCGCGGGCGGCTTCCCTCGGATCCGCCGGCCGCGCACGCAGATTGGCGAAACGGCCGCGACGAGCTCTTCAAGGCGCACCCGCAGTCGCCAGTGCTCCCATCGGAGCGCGCGGAGTTTCGCGGGCTCCCGTACTACAAGTACAACCCGCGTTTCGCCAAGCGCGCACGGATCCGGCCGCTTCCCGAGGAGCGCTATGACGTGGGGACGAGCACCGGTGGCGTGATCCCGTTCGTGCGGTTCGGCGCGGTCGATCTCGACGTCGGTTCGCTCGAGGTCTTCTGGCTCGATGCCTATAGCGGCGGCGTGTTCCTCCCGTTCCGCGACGCGACGGCCGGAACGACGACCTACGGCGGCGGCCGCTATCTTCTCGACACGGCGAAGAGCGCCGATCTCGGCGCGATCGGCGAGGAGCTCGTGCTCGACTTCAACTTCGCGTACCACCCTTCCTGCCGCTACGACCCGAAGTGGGTTTGTCCCCTCGCGCCGCTCGGGAATAGGCTCCAGGTCGCTATCGAGGCGGGGGAGCGCATGTGAACAGTCGCGCGCGGTGGACGCTTATCGCAGCCGTACTCGGATCGTCGATCGTCTTCGTCGATTCGTCCGTCGTGACCGTCGCGCTGCCGCGCATCGGCCGCGAGCTTCCGACGACCGTCTTCGGCGTCCTCGAGGGCCAGCTGTATGTCTACACCGGGTACCTTCTGACGCTCTCAGCTCTGCTCATCCTCGCGGGTGCACTGTCCGACTTCTATGGGCGGCGCCGCATCTTCCTCATCGGGCTCGTCGGGTTCGGCCTCACGAGTGTGCTGTGCGGCCTGGCGCAGAACATGGAATTTCTGGTTGCCTCGCGCATCCTGCAGGGCGCGGCCGGCGCGATCCTTGTGCCGGGGTCGCTTGCGCTGCTGACAGCCAATTTCAGCGGCGAAGCTCAAGGCCGCGCGTACGGGGTATGGGCCGCGGCGACGGCGGCGACGACGATCCTTGGACCGTTCATCGGCGGCATCCTCGTCGACACGATCTCGTGGCGCGTCGCGTTCCTCATCAACGTGCCGCTTGTCGTGGTCGCGGTCTGGGCGACGATCAGTCATGTTCCCGAGAGCCGCAACGAAAGCGCCACCGGCCGCTTCGACTGGCTCGGTGCCGCGGTGGTCGCGGTCGCGGTGGGCGGGCTCAGCTTCGGCGCGACCTACGGTCAGCAGCGCGAATGGCGCGATCCGCTCGCATACGTGGCGCTCGCCGCCGGCGTCGTGGCGACGATCGCATTCCCGTTCCTTATGGCGCGAAACTGTGACCCGCTCGTTCCGCTCGAGCTCTTCCGCTCGCGGAACTTCTCCGTCACCAATATTTCGACGCTTCTGATCTACGGGGCGCTGTACGTGACCTTCTATTACCTCGCTCTTTTCCTACAGGGCGTGCTCGGCTACTCGGCGTCGGCCGCGGGTCTCGCCGGAATTCCCGGCGGACTCCTTCTGGTCATCCTGTCCACGCGCTTCGGCGCTCTCTCGGCTCGTTACGGCCCCAAGATCTTCATGACCGTCGGGCCGGCGCTGATGGCGATCGGCGTCCTGTGGTTCGCGCGCGTTCCCGCCACCAGTCCGGCCTGGGTCTTCGTCCCCGGCGATCCGTCGAGCTGGGTGCCGCCGGGCCAGTACTTCGTCGATTTTCTCCCCGGCCAGATCATCTTCGGATTCGGGCTCGCGATGATGGTCGCGCCGCTCACGACCGCGCTCATGACGAGTGTCCCGGTGCGTAACTCCGGTGTGGCATCGGCGGTGAACAACGCGATCTCACGTGTCGGCCCGCAGCTCGCCGGCGCGGTGAGCTTCGTCGCGATCACCGCGAGCTTCTATGCGGGGATGTCCGTGCGGCTTCCGGGTACCGATACGTCGGACCCGGCGTTCCGCCACAACTATTCGCCGATGAACGTCCCCCGCACCTCGGATCAGGCCGCACAGGCCGCGCGCGATCAATCGACCGACGCCTTTCACCTCGCGATGTTCGTGGGGGCGGGACTGCTTGCCGCCGGTGCGCTCGTGAACGCGGTCGGTATCTCGAACGAGGTCGCCCTGGAAGCGGCCAAGCGCCAACCCGCTCCCGCGGCGTAACTCTTAGCGCGACCGTACGAGCTAACCGCGCGTGCCTCGGACGCGCCCCACCGTGACGTGCGTCAATCTGTGACCGTGATCAATCTTCGGTTCGCCCTAGCGTTGGTGGCGTCGATCGTGGTCGGCTGCGCGCCGGCCGCATCAGGTCCCGCGCCGTCCGCCCCGTCTCGCACTGCTTCGCCATCCACGCCGGCACGAATCCAGGAATCCGAGAGCCCGTTCCCGAATGTTGCGGGTGCGCTCGTGTTGTTTCAGCTGCCGACAGAGACAGCGCTCAGAGCGATCTCGTTTGGCGGAGAGGTGAACGGCCTCCTTCCCACCTCGATCGGTCAGGTCTCCGGCTACGCGGGATGGTCGCAGTCGCCGTACGGCATCCCCTACGCGGTCGGCGCGACCGTCTATGACCGCGCCGGCAAGTCGCTAGGCATCCTGCCCTGGAGCATCCGGCAGGTGGCCACGTGGTCTCCCGATGGCCGCTTCGTATGCGCGGCTGTTCCGGAGCGCCCGGAGACCGGCGCGCAGATGCGTCTTGAGACAGCGGTGCCCGGTCAACCGGCCAAGCTGATCGCGAGCGGTTTCATGATCTACGGCGACAACGCGACCTACCCGGTGCTGGCGTGCGACGAGAGCACCGATCGCGCAATCGTCGCGTCGTTCGGCCAGGGCGTTGCGCCGTCGCGACTCACGGTATTCCGGCTCTCGACCGGCGCGATCATCCGCTCGGTCGATTACGCCGGCGCCGTCGTGTGGGTCGCGGCGACTGCCGACGGAACGATGCTCGTCGAATCCGTTCGCGACACGGCCGCCGCTAAGTGGAAGGCGACTATTCGCTCGGCGGACGACGGCGCGGAGCTCGGCGCGGTCGACGGCTTCGTCGTGCAGGGATTTTCGGGGGACAACGGTCTCGTCGTCGGCGCCGCACCGAATGCGGCGGCGGTCATCGACTGGAAGACCGGGCGCAAGCTATGGAGCGCGAGCGGAACCTACGGCGGATTTCTCGCGGAACCCGCAGGCCGGCGGCTCGCAGTCGGCATCGGATTCGTCGGCGGATCGGATCAGCGTGACGTCTATCTCGTCAACGCCGACGGCTCCGCGTCGCTTCTGCCGGCGCGCGTGCGGGTCGCTCTGCGCTACTAGCGCACCCAATGTTCAGGCGGTACCGGGCGCGCCCGTGACTTGACTTCATTGGTAAGTGCAGACTAACGTAAGGTCCATCGCGCAACAGCGCAAGGGAGGGCATGCGGGCGATTCCGTCACGAATTTGGAGATCAACAGCGCGGATACAGCGAAGGCGCGGCGTTTCTATACCTCTGTGTTCGGCTGGAAGATGAACGAGGTCCCGCAGACGGGCTACACGTTCGTCGATACCGATGCGGGCGGCAAGGGCATCGGCGGCGGGATCGGTCCGCTGCGGGGGCCCAAGCCCTTCATCACGTTCTACGTCGTTGTGCGCGACTTGAACGCGACCCTGAAGAAAGCAACGGACGGCGGCGGGAAGGTCGTGTTCCCGGCGACGAAGGTCGGACCCACGACGACGATCGCGCTCTTCAGCGACCTCGATGGGAACGTGATCGGCCTCACCGACGGCAAGTAGCGTCGGCTAGACGAGGAGTCCCTCGACCGCGGCAACGACTGCCTTCTCGTGTTCGCGCGTGCGGAAGTCGTGAAGCGGATGCGGTTGCAGGCCGTGCTCCGCGATCAGGCCACCACGACGGGTGTACAGGACCGGGTAGATGTCGCCGCCGGGATTCTCCTCGAGCGTCGCGGCGACGGCGTCGGCCGGACCTGAATCGAGGAAGCTCTGCAGCGGCACGATCCCGTCGTCGACGACCCCGCGCTTGGGATCGCGGACCAACACGCGTGCGAGGTAGGACTTCTGATGCCAGAGCTCCGGCGCGTTCGTGACCTCGTTCAATAGATAGGACACGACCTCGGCGCGAGCGACGACCGGACGTTCGGGGTCGATGCCGAAGTGTTTTCTCGCGACCTCGCGCGCCAGGATGCGCCCGTTGTAGCGATGCCCGTTCACGCCGCCGGAGTTGCTGGGCATCCCGTGCTTGCGAAGACCGGGCGACGCCTGGTGGATCGTCCCGCCGAAGTACACGCCCGGCACCGAGGCGCTCTCCCAGAAGGGTGTCTGGGCCGGGAGCTTGTTGCGGCCGACGGTCGCGACACCGAGGTTTGGCAGATCCAGAATCGGACTCGTAAACCCAGTCGCCGCGATGACATCGTCGACCTCAAAGACGAGCTCGACGGCGTTCTCCGCCTTTCGCGTGTGCACGCGGAAGGTCTCGCCGGTCCGCTGGACACGCTCGATCGACGCATCGAGCACGATGACGCCACCCGCGAGAACGTGGTCCTCATACGGTTGGACGTATCGCGCGCGGACTCCAACGAGCGAGCGCGTGTTGATTGATAGCTTCGCCGGCGATGGCGACGCGAGGACGATCTGCTTCGCCCACTGGAGGAAACCCGTCGCGAGCTCGAATCCCGAGTTCTCCTTGCCGACGATGAACACGCGGCGCCCGGCGTAGGTCTCGGCGGGCCGCGTCTGTGCGTAGTGCGGCACATGCTCGATGCCCGGGATCTGCGGACGCCATGGCTCGGCCACGCCGACGGCGAAGATCGGGACCTGGCAGCGGTACTCGCCGTCACTCGTCTCGAGCACCCAGCGATCGCCGTCGCGCCGCGTGCCCGTCCAGCGGCACCCGTAACGCACCGCGACGCCGGCGCGGTCGGCGAAAGCCTCGAGATTGCGTTGCATCTCAGGGCGCGACGGGTAGTACGAGGTGCCATCCATCATCGAGCACATGAGCGCGCGGGACGCCTTCTCTTCGGGAAGCAGGCTGTTCCAGTCGTAGCGCTCGTACTCGCGCATGCCCTGTTCGAACGGCGCATATGGCTTGGTCCAGGAGAGCAGGCGCTGGAAGAAGGGCCACTTGCGAAACATGCCGCCTGCGTTCTCGTCGGCCGAGATCGCGGCGTGCTTCACGCCCAGACGCGACAGCGAGTAGCTGATCTGCAGGCCGCCGGGTCCGCTGCCGACGAGAACAACCGGGTAGTCGCCGGGCGGGTGCGGTCGCTCTGTCAGCCGCCCCTCCGCGTCGCGTTCGCGAGCTTGCGCGCCTCCGCCACGAGAATGCGGTAACAGACGCGCGGGTTCGTCTGCAGGAATTCCTTCAACAGCTCGCCGGGCAGGACGAGACAGCGGAGCGGCCGCGCCGCGATGATGTCGGCCACCGGCGCCTCGCCCAGGAGCACCGAGATCTCCCCGAAGAACTCGCCGCGCCCGAGCGTGTTGACGCGCTTACCGCCGGCGACCACGGCGGCTTCGCCGTCGAGGATGATGTAGAAGGCCGAGCCGGACAGGCCCTCGCGCAGGACGCGCTCGTCCTGGGCGAAGTACCGCTCCTCGAGCGTGTGCGCGATGCGCTCGACCTCGGGGCGCGTTAAATCGGCGAATATCGCGAGGCCGGACAGCGTCTCGCTGATGTCGTCGGGCGCGGAGCGCATGGCCGTTGTCTATAGGCTCGGTCGGGTCTTGGCAAACGAGGGATGGAGCAGAATCAAAGCGAGATGAGTGCGGGGAGGGGGTTGCCGGCCGGCACCCTGACGTTCCTATTCACCGACATCGAGGGCTCGACCAAGCTCCAGACCGAGCTCGGCACCGACCGCTACCAGGACGTGCTCGAAACGCATACGCGCATCCTCCGCGACGCGTTCAAAGACGGCGGGTTCGAAGTTCGGGTCGAGGGGGATGCGCTCTTCGTCGTTTTCCGCGTCGCGGTACAGGCAGTGCGAGCGACCGCAGCCGCGCAGCGGGCGCTCCGCGCGGCGACCTTCCCGCACGGCGCGACGGTCCGGGTGCGGATGGGGATGCATACCGGCGAAGGCCGCCCTGCGACTCTGGACGCGGGCGCTGACTACGTCGGCATCGATGTGAACCGCGCCGCTCGCGTGGCTGCCGCTGGCCACGGCGGGCAGGTCCTTATCACCGACGCCACCGCGACGCTCACGCGTGCCGATCTGGGCGATGGCCTTTCGCTGCGTGACCTTGGCGAGTTCCGGCTCAAAGATCTTGTGAATCCGGAGCACCTCTACCAGCTCGTGATCAGCGGGTGCACGCCGGACTTTCCGCCGCTTCGGACGCTCGATCGCACCGCCACGTTCCTACCGGCGCAGCCGTCGAGCTTCATCGGACGCGAGCGGGAGATCGCGGAGGGGCGGCGCCTTCTCGAGAAGTCGCGGCTGGTCACGCTCACCGGCCCCGGTGGCACCGGAAAGACTCGGCTCTCGCTGCGCATCGCCGAGGAGTCGGCGGCCGCGTTCGGCGACGGCACGTTTTTCGTCCCCCTCGCGCCGATCACCGATCCCGAGCTTGTTTCCTCAACGATCGCCCACAGCCTCGGCGTTCAGGTGAGCGGCTCGGAGCTGCCGCTCCAGCGGCTTCTCGACCATCTGAAGGGAAAGCGGATGCTGCTCGTGCTCGACAACTTCGAGCAGATCCTTCCCGCCGCGCCCGTCGTCGGCGAGCTACTCGGCGCGAGCTCCGCGCTGAAGGTGATCGCCTCCAGCCGTGCGCCGCTCCGCATCTCGGGCGAGCAGGAGTTTCCCGTGCCGCCGCTCGACGTACCGGACCCGCATCATCTTCCGACACTCGAGGTGCTCGCGCAGTCCGATGCCGTGAGGCTCTTCGTCGAGCGGGCACGCGCGGTGCGGCCGGACTTCCGCGTCACGCCAGAGAACGCGGCCGCCGTCGCCGAGATCTGCAATCGGCTCGATGGACTCCCTCTCGCGATCGAGCTCGCGGCGGCGCGCATCAAGGTGCTTACGCCGCAATCGATGCTTCCCAAGCTGCGTGAGGGGCTGGACGTGCTCGCCTCCACCGCGCGTGATCTACCCGAACGGCAGCGCACGCTGCGAGGCGCGATCGCCTGGAGCTGGGACCTGCTGAATCCAGCGGAGTGCAAGCTCTTCTCGAGACTCGCCGTCTTTGTGGGGGGTGGGATGCTGCCCCAGATCGAGGAGATCTGCGGCCCGGCGAAGGAGCTCGGGAGCAACGTCCTCGACGCGCTGAGCAGCCTTGTCGAGCACAGCCTCGTCCGCCAGTCGGAGATCGCGGGCGAGCCGCGCTTCCGGATGCTGGTTACGATCCGCGAGTTCGCGCTCGAACGCCTCGCCGATAGCGGGGAAGAGGGTCCCATCAGGATGCGACACGCGCGCGCGTATGTCGCCCTCGCCGAAGACGCGCGTCCCCACGTTCAGGGGAGCGATCAGAGGCGGTGGCTCGATTTACTCGAGGATGAACACGACAATCTTCGTGCGGCGCTCGAATCCTCGATCGACGACGGTCGTGCAGAAGATGGGTGCCGCCTCCTGTACGCGCTCTGGCGGTTCTGGCAGGTGCGCGGTCATCTGGCCGAGGGCGGGCGCTGGGGCGAGCGCATCCTGGCGCTTCCGATGACGGGCGTGCCGCCGCTGGTCCTGATGCGCGGGCTCGAGGCTTCGGCTGGCATCGCGTACTGGCGCGGTGATATCGCCACCTCGACCGACGGCTACGTGGAGGCGGCGGCGATAGCGAAAGCTCACGGTGGCGATGCCGAGCAGGCGAACGCCGAGTACAACCTCTCGTTCGTCTACGGGATCCCGGGGTCCGATCTTCCCCGAGCCCTCGAGCTTCTGCGGAGCGCACGGGAGAAGATGGCTCGCCTTGGCGACCGTGCGGGTGTCGCGCGCGCAGCCTGGGGGCTCGCGACATTCCTGCAGTTCGGACGACGAGGCGCGGTCGATCCGTCGCGCCTCGAGGAGGCGCGCGTCGCGGTGGAGGAGGCGCTTGCCGTTCACCGCGCCGGCACAAACCGCTTCGATCTTGCCTGGAGCCTTCATCTCGCCGGCATGATCGACGTCAAGCGCGGGGAGTTCACGAGCGCGCTCGCCAAGTTCCGCGAGGCCGCCCAGATCTTCACGGAGGACAACGACCTGTCAGGTCTGGTGATCATCGCGAGCAACTGCGCCGAACTCGCGGGCTATCAGGGTGACCGCGAGCGGCAGGCCACTCTCGTTGGGTTCGCGACCGCGCTGTCCGAGCGTTCCGGCACCGGCATCCTCCGCGAGATCTCAACCCAGGACCGGCGTACGGAGGCGAAAGACATTGCGCCCGAGTTCAGAGCGGCGCTGGAGCGGGGCCGCGCGCTGGAGGTCGCCGCAGGAATCGCCTACGCGCTCGAGGACGCGGAGGTTCGCGCTTGAGCGGATCCGCGACGGCGCCAGCCCGAGCCGGGAGCAGCGAGCGGCGTTCAATCACCGTCCTCTTTGCCGATATCGCCGGCTCGACCGCGATAGCCGAGCGCATGGATCCGGAAGACTGGACCGCCGTCGTGAGTCAGGCCTTCGCGCGGATGAACAAAGCCGTCGAGGGATACGACGGCACCATCGCGCGTCTCATGGGCGATGGAGTCCTTGCCTTCTTTGGTGCGCCGATCGCGCACGAGGATGATCCGCTGCGCGCCGTGCGGTGCGGTCTCGAGATGACCCGCACGGTGGACGAGCTCGGGGCCGAGCTCGCGGCGAAGGAGAAGATCGAGCTCAAAGTGCGGGTCGGGATCAATACCGGGCCGGTCGTGGTCGGCGTTGTGGGGACGCAATCCGCGAACGAGTACACGGCGATGGGCGATGCGGTGAACGTCGCCTCGCGTATGCAGGCGCTTGCGCGGCCGGGCACGGTGCTTGTGAGCGGAACCACCCATCGCTTCGTCGCGGCGCTCGTCGAGTCCGTCGACGTTGGCGCTCTCGATCTCAAGGGGAAGACGAACGCGGTCCAGGCCTACGAGGTGACGGCGGTGAAGGCCGGGGCGAGCGGCCGCGGCCTGGCCGGGATCCACGCGCCGATGATCGGACGCGATCAGCAGCTACGGCGCCTTGCCGATCTCTTCGCGGTCGCGAAGGCCGGGCAGGGTCGCGTGGCCGCGGTCGTCGGCGAGCCGGGAATCGGGAAGAGTCGCCTGCTGGCGGAGCTGCGCGAGGAGATTGAAAGCGCCGACGGGTCGGTCCGCTGGATCGAAGGCCGCTGCCTCTCATACGGCCATACGCTCCCGTATCACCTCGTCATCGATCTCGTGCGCTCACTGATCGGGGTGAATGCATCGGCGGGTGAGGCCGAGGTGCGCGAATCGCTCGAGCGGACCCTGCGCGATCTCCTCGGCGATGGGTGGGAAGAGACGTATGCGTACCTCGCGCATCTCTTGTCCCTTCGGCTCGAGCCGGCGATGCAGGCCCGCGTCAGTGTCCTCGAGTTCGAGACCGTCAAGCGATACGTCTCGTCGTTCCTGCTGACGATCAAGGGACTCAGCACGCGAGGTCCGGTCGTTCTCGTGTTCGAGGATCTCCACTGGGCGGACGCCGCTTCGGCAGATGCGCTCGTGGCGCTGATGTCACTCCTCGGCGACCTGCCGGTGCTGGCGATCATGACATCCCGGAACGATCGCGGAGCCCCGGGCTGGCGGCTCATCGCAGGCGTGCGCGACCTCTTTGGCGACGCCCTCACCGAGATTCGCCTCGATCCGCTCACGAGCGAAGACACGCGAACTCTCGTAGCGAACCTACTTGAGATCGAATCATTACCCGGTGAGACCCGCGACCTCATCCTCGCGAAGGCGGAAGGGAATCCGTTCTTCGTCGAGGAGGTCATCCGGATGCTGATCGATCGAGGAGCCATCCGCCGGGATGCGGATCGCTGGATCGCGACCGCAAGTGTCGCCGGGGTCGAGATCCCAGATACCCTTCAAGGACTTCTACTCGAACGGATCGATCGACTTCCGCAGGAGAGCAGGCGCACGCTTCGGGTGGCATCGGTGATCGGGCGCCAGTTCGGCGTGACCATCCTCGAGCGCCTACTGGACGCTGGGCTCCGATGACTACGAAGACCGACCTTGTCACTCTCGAGGGGAGCGGCCTCATCCAAGTCGCCGCTGTTCAGCCCGAGCTCGAATACCTCTTCCGACACGCGCTCGTGCAGGATGCCGCGTACAGCTCGCTCCTCAAGCAGGACCGCCGCGCTTTGCACAAGCTCGCCGCTGAGTCGCTCCTGGCGGTCTACCCCGAGCGCCGGCGCGAGCTCGCGGCTGTCATCGCGATGCATTTCGAGCAGGCCGGCGACCCCGCGAGCGCGGCGGAGCACTTTGCGGTCGCGGGCGAGCACGCACTGGAGCGGTTCGCGCAGCGCGAAGCGGTGTCGTTCTTCAGGCGCGGGCTCGAGCTCCTTCAGGCGGACGACCCGCGTGCGGACCTGCGAATGCGTGCCGCGATCGGAAGCGCCAAGGCGGGCTGGACGTTCTCTGGACTCACCGGCGCGATCGAGCTGCTCGAGCGCGCGACGGAGCAGGTGGGCGATCGGGCTGACCGGCGGCTTCTCGCGGAGGCGTACTTCTGGATCGCGTTCATGCGGCGGGTGACCGGCGAATCACCCGAGACGAGCCCGACGCTGAAGCACGCCCTCGAGCAGGTGGAGCAGATCGGCGAATCCCTCGGCGATCCTGCCGCCCACGCCATCCCGAAAGCCTTCATGGGCGCCGGGGTGATGTTCACGGGCGAGCTACGTAAAGGCGCGCAGCTGCTGAGCGAGGCGTTGGAGGCCCTCGAGGGGCACTCGGACGCGCTTTCGACTGCGATCCTTTCGAGTTTCCTCACGATGACCTACGCACGACTCGGGCAGTTCGAGGACGCGGAGCGCGCACTTCTTCGATCCGAGCGCTTCGCTGCGCAGGGCGACGAGATCGCGCGGCTCGACAACAACATCGCGCGCACCGCGCTCCAGCTGGAGCGCGGTGACATCGACGACGCCTCGCGGCTCGGCTCGCTCTGCGCCGCGACGTCCGAGACGCTCGGCGCAGTCTCCTGCGGTGTCGCCGCGAACGTGCTGCTCGGTCAGAGCCGGCTGATCCTCGAGGACGTGCTCGGCGCCAAGGCGCCGCTCGAGCGGGGTCTCGAGCTCTCACTCGTCACCGAAATGGCTCCGATGCGGACGTTGGCGAAGGGCATGCTCGGCTCGGTGCGCGCCCGCCTTGGGGACGAGCCCGCGGGCGATGCCGGATGGACCGATGCGCTTTCGCCGGCGGTATCCGGCGGCGACCGCTTCGGCGAGGCAGTGACGTTGTGGGGTCGCGCCCGCACGCACGTGCGACGGCCGATCCCGGACTGGAGCGCGGCTCTCGCTGATCTGGACGTCGCCGTCGAGCTGTTCGAGGCGATGGAGGCAAGACCGTCGGTCGCGCGTACGCTTCGCGATCGCGGCGAGGTTCTTTATGCGCTCGGGCGCACCGCTGAGGCCGACTCAGCGCATCAACGCGCGCGCGAGATCGCGAGCGAACTCGCCCTCAAAGACTTCAGCTGACCTCGACCACATCCCTTCGCGGCGTGACGACGCGCGAGAGGACCGCCGCGACGATCGTGGCCATCGGCAACGCGAGCGCGGCCGTCGCGACAAAGGGCAGAAGCGGGTCGGCCTCGTAGAGGAAGCCGGCGACCGCTCCACCCGCTCCGAATCCGAGCGCGAACGCCACCTGGTACGTCGCATAGCCCTGGGCCGCACGCGAGGGCGGGATGATGCGCTCCACGGCCGACGCGACGACAGGATTCGCGGCCTGCGTCGCGCCGAGGAGCAGCGCCGCGAGTCCGACGAGCGGCTCGGCTCTCCCCGAGAGGGCCATGAGGACGCTGGCCGCGGTCATCATGCCCGCCGCGCCGAGGAGGGCGGGGACCGCGCCGAACGCGTCCGCGAACCGGCCGGCGGCCACGGCGAGGCCGGCGGCGCCGACCGAGACCAGGCCGAGATAGACGCCGAGACGGTCCAGCGGGATGGCGGCGACCTCCCGCAGGTACACCGGAAGAAACGCCAGCGACAGGATCGAGAGCATCGCCGCGAACGGCGTGATCCCGAGGAGGACCCAAAACGTACGTGGTGGCCGGAACGGCCCGCGCTCGACGTGCGGCGGAACCGGCCGGAGACCGAAGGTGAGAGCGGCGGAACCGGCGAGCAGCGCAGCCGCGATCGCGATCGCCGCGCGGAATCCGATCGATGACGCGAGCAGGCCCGCGATCGGCGCGCCGATGATGTTCCCGGCGAAGTACGCGCCGAGAACGATCCCGAGGGCGCGACCGAGCTCCCGTCGTGGGGTCGTAGAGCTGACGTAAGCGATGATGAGTGGCAGTCCCGCCGTTCCCGACCAGTACAGCGCCGATCCGACGAACGCGCCGTGCCAGTCGGTGAGGGGCACGAACGTCGCGACCCCGAGTGCGGCGCAGAGCCACGCCGCGGTGATGACCGGCTTGCGGCCGATGCGGTCGGCGAGGTACCCGGCGGGAAGGAAACACAGCACCGCGACGAGATTCCCGACGCCGAACACGATCCCGATGTCCTGCGCGCTCGCGCCGAGGTCCCGGAGGTAGAGCGGCCACACCGCCGAAAGGAGCCCGAACCCGCAGCCGAACAGCACCTGCGCTCCGGTCAGGAGCCAGATGTCACGCGAGAGCTTCAGTTGCGCCCCTTCACGATCCCGCGCGCGCGACGCTCCTCGAACTCGCTGCGCGCCTTGCGCAGCACGTCGGGGTCGGCGAGCACGTCGATCGCGGTGAGCGCCAGAGCCTTCGCAGCAACGAGCGCGTTCTCGTGCGCCTCCTGACCGGCGACCGCTTCACGGAACGCGGTCGAATGGCCCGGTATGGACTCCTGCGAGATCGCGATGTACGGGTGGATCGCGGGAAGCACCTGCATGACGTTGCCCATGTCGGTCGAGCCCACCCGCTCGTCGTCCCGCGCCTCGAACACCTGGACCCCGAGCGAGCGCATGTGATGCGTCCACCGGTCGGCGAGCGGCGTGGAGAAGACCATGTTCTCGTACCCCGCGTTCTCGTTCACTGTGACCGTGAGCTTCGTGCCGGTCGCCTTCGAGGCGCCCTCCGCGCAGGCGACGAACCGGCGAAGGACCTCCTGCTGGTAACGGCGATCGAGGGCGCGTATGGAGAAGCGCGCCGCGGCGTAGTCGGGGATGACGTTCGCCGCGCTGCCGCCATTGGTGATGATCCCGTGCACGCGCGCGTCCGGTCGGAGCTGCTGGCGCATCGCGTTCACGTTGTTGAACAGCTGCAGCACACCGTCGAGCGCGTTGATCCCGAGATCGGGTTGCGACGCGGCATGCGCCGACTTACCGCGGAACTCGACCATGACGCGGTTCGAGGCGAGCGAGTGCCGGCCCGCGAGCGATCGCCCGGAGGTCGGGTGGATCATCATCGCGACGTCGACATCGTCGAAGCCGCCGGCGCGTATGAGCGCCACCTTGCCGCCGCCGCCTTCTTCGGCGGGCGTTCCGATTGCCGCGAGCTTTCCCGGGAGCTGGTCCATCACCGCGCGCACGCCCACCGACGCGGCGACGCCGATCATCGCGATGAGGTTGTGACCGCAGGCGTGTCCGATCTCGGCGAGGGCGTCGTACTCCTGGAGGATCGCGACGGTCGGGCCGGGACCTCTGCCTTTCGCGTCGCCGCGATACGACGTCTCGACGTTCTTATAGCCGCGCTCGACCGCGAACCCCGCGCCCTCGAGGAACTCGGTGATGCGGATGGCGGCCTCCCGCTCTTCATACGCGAGCTCCGGCTTCGCGTGGATCGCGCGCGAAAGGGCGAAGAGCGCGTCGCGACGCTCGTCGATCGCCTTGATCGCGCGCTGGGCAAGCGCCTTCGGGTCGCTCAATGCGACTGATGCCCTGCGATGAGCGCGAGGATCACGCGATCGAGCGCGCGGTCCGCTTCCTCGAAAAGGAGTGCGGCCTGTTCCGACGCCAATGAGCGCCTCCGTGCCACGTTCGCGATTTCGCTCATGAAGCGCGCGCGGAAGAAGAGAAAGGCCTGCGTGCCCTCGCCGAGCGAGAGCCCGTGCCGGCGGGCCTCGACACCGTACTCGCGTCCGAGCACCTCGGCCTGAGCGATGAGCTGATCCCGCCCGACCGCGCGCGTGGTGTCAAGATGGCCAAGGAGCAGATCGCTCATCCGCATGCCACGCTCGCGGAACCAGCGGAGCGAGTCTTCGTCGAAGCGCCCGTACCAATCCTGGTCCGCGAGATCGACGCGGACGCGCTTGCGAAACTCCGCGGACACGCGATCCGGCGCCTCGCCGAGAGCGGAAAGTGACTGCCGGCGCGCCTGGCGAGGACGGGGGAGCATCTCGTCGATCGACGAGCGCAGGAACCGGCGGTGTCCGCCCGGTGTGGTGAAGACCTCGATCTTTCCGGCATCGGCCCACCGGCGCAGCGTGTCCGGGTCAACGCCGAGGATGCGGCTCGCTTCCCCCAGCGTCAGCCAGTCACCGCGCTCGAGCGTGCTGGTCTTGGATATACCGCAAATCTAGGCGAATCTGATTGTGTCGGCCTGTGGACCAAGACCCGCGGCAGATGGACAAGGACCGGAAAAAATGAAGGAGACACACGACCGTCGACATGAGCGCTTCCTGTTACCGGGCGGCCAAGCATACGCTCAGCGACCTTGTTGGTTCGAGCACTCGTCCTCGCGGCGATATTTCTGGTCGCTTCCGGATCCATGGCCGACGCGCGCCAGCCGTGGCGTGTCGGCCTAGCGCCGTTCGACTCGGCTATGACCGCGGTTCTTGCCGAGGGGTACCCCGGCGGATCGCTCGCCGTCGTTCGCGACGGCCGACTCGTCTACGTCCGCGGGTACGGTTCGGCAGATAGGTACAGCGCCGCGACGCCGTTCACCCGCTACCGGCAGGCGAGCATCTCCAAGGCGGTGACCGGGTCGCTCCTCTCGAGCCTCGTCGCGAAAGGCACGCTGAACCTTGACCTACTCGTGCTGCCGTACCTCGGAGTCGTTCCGGCCGATCCCCGTGCCGCCCTGATCACCGTGCGGATGCTTCGCGACCATACCTCGGGCCTCGGCGGGGACTACTTCTTCGAGTCGCGCGCCGCGGCGACGTACTACGGGGTCGCCTCGCCGCCGGGCATAGACGCGATGGTCCGCTGGACCGCGCATTACGCACTCGCCGCCGACCCAGGGACCGTGCACCGCTACAACAACACCAACTACGCACTTCTGTCGCGGGTGATCGAGCACGCGACCGGCCGTTCGTGGATCGATCTCGTCGCCCAGATGGCCGCACCGGCCGGCGTGACCAGCTGGCGGTTGGGCCAGAGCCTCGCGACACCGCGCGACGAAGCTCGCTACTACGAGGCCGACGCCTGGCGGTACACGCAGAGCGTGTTCGACACCGCGCCTGGAACGGTCGAGTGGCCGTACGGCGGCTACAACCTCGAATCGTTCAACGGGGCCGTGTCACTTGTGAGCACGGTCGTGGACATGGCGCGCTACGAGCTTGCGGTCGCGCGCGGAACGATCCCCACCCCGGAGGAGAAGCCGATCCCGACCCAGCCGGGCTGGTACTACGTGTACATCTACAACGGCTCGATGCCGGGTCACTACTCGTTCCTCATGCGGATCTGGAACGGGACGAATCTCACCGTGATCGCCGGAACATTCAATCACCGCGACGCGGGCGCGATCGATAAGTCAATCAACCAGCGGATGCTCGATGCCTACAACGCCACGACGACCTGGCCGAGCGTCGATCTGTTCGGGAGCTACTAGCCCCCGCCGCAGCCCCCGGTGCCGTCATTCGCGAGGCCCATGGCCGAAAAAAGCAGCATCCCCAGAGCTACGACCGCGAGCTGCGCCGACACTACGACCAGGACGATCCGCCAGACGCG
>Ga0066710_100001697_pt1 | contig 16865 bp, 15 predicted proteins | sample GraSoiAngelo_159_FD_79666 | JGI IMG/M metagenome (GOLD analysis project Ga0066710, IMG submission 79666) | Grasslands soil microbial communities from the Angelo Coastal Reserve, California, USA - 14_1009_16_40cm | ecosystem: Environmental > Terrestrial > Soil > Grasslands | place: USA... | reverse complement strand
TCCTGCCACCCCTGCGACTTGCGTGGGAGTAACGACCCCCGCCCGTATTTGATGTTGAAACTGTCGCCGCCGACGATCTTCCCGGAGTTGGAAACTTGGAGGAGGTAACTACCAAGGCCGTATACATCGGCAAAATTGGCCCACGTGGCGGTTGTCAGGACGAGCCAGAGGTTCGGGCCGCAGGACACCGCCGTGCTTCCGCTCAGGGTCGCGAATGACGAGTACAGGGGACTGTTGTTCGTCCCGCTCTTATAGAACGCCCAGAACTGCGAGGACGCGGGGTTGTTGTTCTTCACGTAGTAGTTGACGGCTGAGTCCGAATGAATGATTTTGACCTCATTCGGCGCCTTCGTCGAAATCGAAGTGTCCGTTGTGACGTACACGCTGCCCGTCGCCGAGGACGTGGCGGACGCCGGAGAAGCCACCATGAAACCACCGGCGGCGACGCTGCCTAGCGCCAGCGCCGCCACGACCCGCCGCACCCGCTTCCGTTTGATCCTTCTCTCTCGCCGCGTCACCTCGTCGCCCCCTCTGATCGCGCCTCAGCTTCGGCGGGGGACTCTACAGATCCGGCGATGCCGCGTCGAGGATGCGGGGAGCATCGCGATGACCAAGCCCGGCGCGCACAACCGCCTCCGTCGGCTCAGACGCCAAACGGTGTAACTCGGAGAACCGCCGAGTCGAGCGATCAGGTCGCGCACCGAATGCCCAGTGAGCACCGCGACCAGCGCGTAGCGGCAGATTCTGGCGCGGCCGCGATTAGCCAGTTACTTTCCGAGCTGCGGCGTAAGTCCGTCTACGTGCATCTCGTAGTACTCGTTGTTTGCCCATGGTCCGACCGCGCCTTCAACCACCTCACGCACAGCGTCGACCGATTCGCCTTCCCAGATGCAGATGCCGAGTCCGTGATCGTTGGTAGCCGCGTGGATTGGCAACGCAACGTGGGAAGGAAGTCCAGCTTCGAGTGCCTTGGCCTCGGCGGCCTGAAAGCCCTCGGGGTCGTGAATTCGGTGGATGACTGTCACAAACATGAGTTTCCCGTCCATTCATCGGGGTGACTGCGCGGAAGCGCGGCCCCTATTGGTAGCACTCCCGACAATGGGCGCTCTGGTGCGTCCGAGCCCCACCACGTCGCGGCGACAGATTGCACCCCGGTCCCGACCCCTTGACAACATATTGGAGCGTCGATGCGCTCGCTCGCCGCTTAGCGATGCCCGAAGCGCGGAACGACCCGCAGCCAGATCGGCAGCTACGCGCCCGCGGGCGGTAGATGACCGCGCAACACAGATGCGAGCCTGACCACGATGGAGTTGTCTTGCAAAGCGGGCTTCCCGAGCGCCCCGACTGGCAACTGGCGAGGGAATCGGTCGCCGTTGATCTTCACCCGGACGCCGTAACCGACTCCGCTTCGTCCCACCCAGACACCCTGAAGTCGATTCCACGGCACGCGCCTAGTTCGGATCTGCCGGAACTCGAACCCCTCGGCATCGACGCGAACCTCGCGGCGCAGACTTGATCGGATCATCCACACGCTGAGAACAACGACAGCCCCGCCGATCACGCGCTCGACGACCGTGCTCTTAGAAACGAACAGCATCGAGAGCCCGATGACGAGAAAGACGCACCAGCACGCGGCGATCCATCGATTCAGGCCCTGTGACCTGAAGACTTGCTCGCCGTCCACCTTTTGACCGGTCTCCACGCGCCCAGAATGCCGGTTCTGGTGCGGCTTCGCTAGGACGTGGCTACATGGCCGCCGCGGAAGAAGTCGACGACCTGCTTCGCCGAGTCCCACTCGCCTGTGACGCCGGCCGCGACGTAGCCCGCGTCGGTGATCACGGTCTGGCCGTTGACATATGAGGCCGCGTCGCAGCAGAGGAACGCCAGGACGGCCGCCTGCTCGTCGGGCCGTGACGGCTCGATCCCGGTCGCCTCGCGGTAATCCGCGCCGAAGCCGAGCCAGACCTCGGCGTTGGCCTGGGCGAGGGGCGTGTCGGTCGGTCCGGGCAGGATGGCATTGATGCGGATGCCGCGCTTGAGCATGTTGACTGCTTCACGCGCGACGTAGGCGCACAGCGTCTCCTTGCTCCACATGTAATCGGCCTTGTCGGGGTGGGCCTCGATCCACTTGACCGCGGTGTCGAAGTCGGGCGTGTCGAGGTACTCCTTCAATAGCTCGAGGTCGGTCTCCCAGCCGAGTCCCGCCGCCGAGGAGATCATGCCGATCGCGCTGCCGCGACCGAGGAGCCCTTTCTCGAGCGCTTGGTCGATGAAATGCCGGTGCCCGATGAAGTTGACGCGTTCGATGCCCGGCGTTCCGTCGGCGACCCCGGCGCAGGAGAACAGCGCGTCGATCCGGTCGCCGGCACCATCGACGGCGGCGTCGATGCTTTGCGTGTCGCGCAGGTCGAGCTGCACCGATGCGCCGACGTCGAATGTGACCGGCGCGTAGTCCATCACGATGACGTCAGCGCCGAGATCCTGGACCAGCTGCGCGGTCGCCGCGCCCATGCCGGTGGCTCCGCCGACCACTACCGCTCGCTTGCCGTCGTATCGGAACGCGTCGGGCTTCACGCTCTGTCCTCCCTCTCGAGATACGCAGTCGGTTCGGTTACCGACCGTCGGGTTACCGACCCTCGATCGACTCCGCCAGCTGTCCGAGGGTCACGGTCTTCTTCTCACGGCGGCGCTGCTCACCACTCCGCTCGCTGACGTCGTGCCCGGCGACCTCGGCGCGCAACGCGCCGACCGTGGACTTCTCGCGCGGCCGGATCTTGAAGGGCTCGAAGCTGTAGGCGCGCATTGCGTTCTCGTGCGTGATCAGGTTGATCTCCTTGTCGGAAACACCGAAGTCGGCGCACATGTCGGCGAACTCGTCCGGCGCCTTGGGCCACGAGGAGTCGGAGTGCGGGTAGTCCTGCTCCCAGCACATGGTCTCGACGCCGACGTCCTCGCGGAGCTTCAGCCCGATCGGGTCGGCGACGAAGCAGGTCATGAAGTGCTCGCGAAACACCTCGCTCGGGACCTGGTTCCCGAAGTCCTGGCCCGTCCAGAACCGGTGCATCTCGTAGGTGCGGTCGAGGCGGTCGAGGAAGTACGGGATCCATCCCGTCCCGCCCTCCGAGAGCGCGACGCACATTTCCGGGAACTGCTTCAACACCCGCGACCACAGGATGTCGGCGGCCGCCTGGCAGATGTTCATCGGCTGCAGCGTGATCATCACGTCGACCGGGGCATCGGGCGCGGTGACCGTGAGCTCACCCGACGACCCGAGATGCACGTTGAGCACCGACTTGGTGTCGACGAGCGCGCGCCATACCGGGTCCCAGTGGTCGGAATGGAACGACGGGAGCCCGAGCTTCGCCGGATTCTCGGTGAACGACAGCGAGTGACATCCCTTCTGGGCGACCCGGTGGATCTCTTGCGCCGTGAGCTCGGGGTCCCACAGCAGCGGGATCACCATCGGGATGAAGCGATCGGGGTACTCGCCGCACCAACCGTCGATGTGCCAGTCGTTGTACGCCCGGACGATCGCGGCGGCGAGGTCCTTGTCCTTGGTGTTGAGGAACAGCCGGCCCGAGAACGACGGGAACGACGGGAAGTTCATCGACGCGAGCACCCCGCCCGCGCTCATGTCCTTCACTCGCTCGTGAACGTCGAAGCAGCCGCGCCGCATCTCGTCGTACGACGTCGGGTCGACGCCGTACTCCTCCCTGGGGCGGCCTGCCACCGCGTTCAACCCGATGTTGGGAATGACGTCGCCTTGGAACACCCAGACGTCGTCGCCGGCCTCGTTGCGGACGATCCGGGGCGCCTCGTCGGCGTACTTCGCCGGCAGGCGGCCGTCGAACATGTCCGGCGGTTCCACGACGTGGTCGTCCACGCTTACGAAGATCATGTCGTCGACGTGCATCGGTCCTCCTCGGGACGATGGGACGGCCTTCTCCGCCAACTCCACCTCACATGGGTAGGGATGGCCAGTCCTCGACTTCCTTGATGCCCGGATCGTAACGAAATCAGGCCCAAATGCGATCCCCTACAGGGTTGAGTAGGGAGCCCCAGCTTGGGGGAATAGGTCGCTTATGATCCGTCCCATCGCCCTGGTGCAAGCTCAGCCATGGTTCGTCGGATCGGCCCATCAGCCGATCTCGTCGTGTTTCGGCTCTGGCGGGGCATTTGGGATCGGGTTCGACATGGGCGTCGTCACTGCGCTCATCGACAGCGGCATTCCCGTCGACAAGGGCCCCATGCTGGGGACGTCCGCCGGTGCGTGGACAGCTGCCTCGGTCGCGGCGGGCCTCACATGGGACGAGCTGCTGGATATCCCGGAGGGCTTCGAGCGCACCGACGAGCCGGTCCGCGTGATCGAGCTCACCAGCTCCCTGTTCGGGGACCTGCACGACGCTCGCGTGACCGGCATGGCCATCCAGCTGCCGTTCGGCCGGCGCACCGCCCTTTCGGGTGAAGACCATGCCCTCGCCGACGTCGTCGCCGCGTCGTCGTCACCGCCCAAGTTCGCGCACCCGCACAAGATCGGAGGCCGGCGCTACATCGATGCCGGCATCACGCGGTGCACGTCGGCCGATCGAGCCGAGTCGGCCCACGTGCTCGTCGTCGTGACACCGATGACGGGGCGCGTCGTCGGCCCGTTCGGACGCGTCTGCGAAGGCATCACCCGATTCGAGATCGAACAGTGGCGCATCCGCACGGGCGGAGATGTCCTCTTCATCCGCCCGAACGCCGACATTGCGTCGTTCGTCGCCGACGGCGGCATCGACGCGTTGCTCGACGTCGAGGCGGGGCGCCGGGTCTTCGAACCCGCCTACGAGCTCGGCTTGCAATGCGCCGAGGAGTTCCTCGAGAGCCACCCGAAAGAGGCCGAGGAATTCGAGCTGCTCCGCAGCGCCCCCGCCACCTGAGCGCTGCGAGCGCACGCCCTCGTTCTCGGTCATTTCGCGCGCGACACGCGTTCTCCCGACCTACACATTCGAAAATCGAATGCGTAGGTCGACAGAAGCCATCTGGGTCGACGCGAGTTTGTCGAGCGGCTGCGCGTCGCCGCCGATGAGTGGCGAAGCCCGGTCCTGAGGGGGGTCGGACCGGGCTTCGCACCGACCGTCGACGGCGGGCCGGGGGGAACAACCCGCTACGTGCCAACGGTCACATCTCGATCACGCCGCTGTCACCAGCTCTTCGTCGGCGTCGCGGTATCCGTGCTCGAGTTGCTCGCGCAGTCCCATCAGGACACCCTCCCAGCGGAGCTGGTCGGCGAGCCACATGAGGGCCCGCTCCTGGCCGGCGTCGCGCCCAACTCGGCTCTCGGTCGTTGTCTCAGTGCCGCGCCTCATGCGGTTCCTCCTCATCCGTGTGGTGCCGTTGCACCCTGCGGTTGAGTGTCGGAAATCCAGCCGACTTCATCAGTCGGCTACATGACCGCGGCTGTGTGCGCGAGATGACACAGGCGTGCCCACGCTTGTTCCGAAGTCACCAGCTGTGGTCGCAGGCATCGCGCCTGCGGCCACCGTTCGCCGTCCGACGATGCGCGGGTGGCGTCGCGAGTAGAACGGTGGCATGAACGTCGATCTTCACGTCTCCCGATTCGACTGGGCCGGCGGTCCAAAGGGCATTTCTGCGGGCGTCGCGGACCTCGCGCAGCGCGCCGACGCGATCGGCATACGGACGCTGTCGCTCATGGACCACTTCTTCCAGATGGATTGGATGGCGCCGGCCGAGGATCCGATGCTCGAGTGCTACACGGGGCTGGCCTTCGTCGCCGGCCGCACGCGTCGCTTGCGGCTGCGCTCGCTCGTGACCGGCGTGACCTACCGCCACCCGGGGATCCTGGCCAAGGTCGTCACCACCCTCGACGTCGTGTCGGGTGGGCGGGCCGAACTCGGCATCGGCGCGGCGTGGTACGAGCGAGAGCACCGCGGTCTCGGCGTGCCGTTCCCGCCGACTGCCCAGCGCTTCGAGCGACTCGAAGAAGCGATCCAGATCTGCCTGCAGATGTGGAGCGACGACAACGGCCCCTACCGCGGTCGTCACTATCAACTCGAGGCAACGATCTGCAGCCCCATGCCGGTGAGCACACCGCGGCCGCGCCTCATGATCGGCGGGAGTGGCGAGCGGAAGACACTGCGGCTCGTCGCGCAGTACGCCGACGCGTGCAACATCTTCGGCGGACCGGAAGAGGTCGCGCACAAGGTCGCCGTTCTGCGACGCCATTGCGACGACCTCGGACGCGACCCTGACCAGATCGAGGTCACCGTGATGTATCACCCTCCGGAGAACGCAACCACCGATGACGTCGTGCGCGGCGCAGAAGCGTTCGCCGCCATCGGCGTGTCGACGTTGGTCGCGGGAGCGGTCGGCGCCGACCCGGCGGCGTCGCTCGAGTCGACGTTCGGACCCGCAATGGACCGACTGGCCGCAATCGAGCCGGCGCGCCTCGCGGACGCGCCGCTGCGCTCGTAGGTACGCGCTACCGGAGCGCGTCGAACACGAGTCGCGCCAGCTCCGGACGGCAGATGAGCAGGTCGGGCAGGTACGGGTCGGGCTGGTTGTAGCGCAACGGCGAGCCGTCGAGCCGCGAGACGTGCAGCCCGGCCGCGGCCGCGACGGCCACGGGCGCACAGGAGTCCCATTCGTACTGCCCGCCCGAATGCGCGTAGATGTCGATGCCACCGCGGATGATCGCCATTGCCTTGGCCCCGGCTGACCCCATCGGCACGAGCGTCGCATCGAGGGACGCGACGAGCTGGTCGACGCACGCCGGGGGCCGGGTGCGCGAAACCGCGACACGGATGGGCCCCGGTAACGCGGCGGCGACCGCAGGCGGGTTCCCAGTGTGCAGCACGAGGTCGGCCGCGGGCAGCGCAACCGCGCCGGCGGCTGGCTTCCCATCGAGCGTGAGCGCAACGTGCACGGCCCAGTCGTCGCGTGGCGGCTCGCCGTACTCGCGAGTGCCGTCGAGTGGATCGATGATCCACACGCGGTCGTGCTTCAAGCGGATCGGATCGTCGACGGTTTCCTCGGACAGCACGGCGTCGTCGGGCCGCAGCTCCGCGAGGCGTCGGAGCAGCAATTCGTTCGACCGGCGATCCCCCTCGGAACCTCCGCCCGCGCGGATGTCGACAAGCAGCGAACCGGCTTCGCGCGCGAGCGTCGCCGCGACGGCGTGGTCGTCCATCGCGTTCAACCCTCACTCGGCGCCGTGAGGATGCCCGCCTGGCGCAGGTGCACGATGACGAGCTCGGCCGACGTCTCTGCCGGAACGCTGCCGCTGGCGTCGAGATGCAGCTCGGGTGACTCCGGCGGTTCGTAGGGCGAGTCGATGCCGGTGAAGTGCGGAAGTTCGCCTCGACGCGCCTTCGCGTAGAGACCTTTGCGGTCGCGCGCTTCGGCGACCGCCAACGGAGTGTCGACGTAGACCTCGATGAACTCCTCTTCACCCATGAGATCGCGCGCGAGCTGACGCTCGGCCCGGAACGGCGAGATGAACGACGCCAGCACGATGAGGCCGCCGTCGACCATGAGCTTGGCGACCTCGGCCACGCGCCGGATGTTCTCGACGCGGTCCGCCTCGGTGAAGCCGAGATCCTTGTTGAGGCCGTGCCGGACGTTGTCGCCGTCGAGCATGTAGGTGTGGAAGCCCTGCAGGTGGAGCTTCTTCTCGACCAAGTTCGCGATCGTCGACTTGCCCGCGCCCGACAGACCGGTGAACCACACCAGCGCCGGGCGCTGTCCCTTCAGCCCGGCTCGCGCGTTCTTGTCGACTTCGACCGCCTGCCAGTGGATGTTCTCGGCGCGTCGAAGCGCGAAGTGCAGCAGGCCGGCGGCGACGGTGCTGTTCGTGAACCGGTCGATGAGGATGAACCCACCCATGTCCCGGTTGGTCCAGTACGCATCGAACGGCACGGCGCGGTCGAGGTTGATGTTGCAGACGCCGATCTCGTTGAGCTCGAGCGTCTTCGCCGCGGTTTGCTCGAAGGTGTTGACGTTGACCTTGTACTTCGGGTGCGACACCGACGCACCGACGGTCCGGGTACCGAGCTTCAGCAAGTACGGACGGCCAGGCAGCATCGGATCCGTGCTCATCCAGATGATGTGGCACTCGAACTGGTCGGCCACCCCCGGCGGATCCGAGGCCGCCGCAATGACGTCGCCGCGGCTGATGTCGATCTCGTCGGTGAGCGTGATCGTCACTGACTGGCCCGCGACGGCCTCCTCCAAATCGCCGTCGGCGGTGACAATGCGCTCGACGGTGGACTCCTGACCCGACGGGACGGCCCGGACGCGGTCGCCGGAGCGCACCGTGCCGCCGACGATCTGACCGGAGAACCCGCGGAAGTCGAGGTTGGGCCGGTTGACCCATTGCACCGGCATCCGGAACGGCGCGCCGCGCACCTCGTCGGTGATCTCGATCGACTCGAGGTGCTCAATCAGGGTGGGGCCGGCGTACCACGGGGTGTTCGGGCTCAGCTCCGTGATGTTGTCGCCTTTCAGCGCCGACATCGGGATGCACACGATGTTCTCGAGGCGGATGTCGGCGGCGAACGCGCGGTAGTCCGCCTCGATGGCATCGAAGACATCTTTCGAGTAGTCGACGAGGTCGAGCTTGTTGACCGCGACGACCACGTGCCGGATCCCGAGCAACGACACGAGGTAGCTGTGACGCCGCGTCTGGGTCAGGACGCCCTTGCGGGCGTCGACGAGGATCACCGCCAGGTCCGCGGTCGATGCGCCGGTCACCATGTTGCGCGTGTACTGCTCGTGCCCCGGCGTGTCGGCGACGATGAACTTGCGGCGCTCGGTCGAAAAGAACCGGTACGCGACGTCGATGGTGATTCCCTGCTCGCGCTCGGCGGAGAGACCGTCGAGCAACAGCGCGAAGTCGAGCTCGCCTCCCTGGGTACCGACCGTCTTCGACTCGTGCTCGAGCGCGGCGAGATGGTCCTCGAACACCAGATGCGACTCGTAGAGCATCCGGCCGATGAGCGTGCTCTTGCCGTCGTCGACGCTCCCGCAGGTGATGAACCGCAGCATCGACTTGTGCTCGTGCTGGTCGAGGTAGGCCGCGACATCGGTGGCGGTGAGATCACTGGTCGCGTGGGCCATCAGAAGTAGCCCTCCTGCTTCTTCTTCTCCATCGAGCCGCTGGCGTCGTGGTCGATCACGCGACCCTGGCGCTCGGAGCTGGTCGTGAGGAGCATCTCTTGGATGATCTCGAGCAGCGTGCTGGCCTCGCTCTCGATGGCACCCGTGAGCGGATAGCAGCCCAGCGTCCGGAACCGCACGCTGCGCAACTCGGGCACTTCGTCCGGCGCAAGCGGCATGCGGTCGTCGTCGACCATGATCAACGTCCCGTCGCGCTCGACGACCGGCCGCGGCGCCGCGAAGTAGAGCGGGACGATCGGGATCTCCTCGTGATGGATGTACTGCCACACGTCGAGCTCGGTCCAGTTCGACAACGGAAAGACGCGGACGCTCTCGCCGGGCCGCTTGCGGACGTTGTAGAGCCGCCACAACTCGGGCCGCTGCTGCTTGGGGTCCCACTGGTGTTGCGCCGAACGAATCGAGAACACGCGCTCCTTGGCGCGCGACTTCTCCTCGTCGCGCCGCGCGCCCCCGAACGCGACGTCGAACCCGTAGAGGTCGAGCGCCTGTTTCAGCCCCTCGGTCTTCCACATGTCGGTATGGGTCGCCGAACCGTGATCGAACGGGTTGATGCCAAGGTCGACGCACTCCGGGTTTTGATGCACGATCAAATCGACGCCGAGCTCCGCTGCCGTCTTGTCACGGAACTCGTACATCGCCTGGAACTTCCAGGTCGTATCCACATGCAACAACGGGAACGGCGGCTTCGACGGGTAGAACGCCTTCATCGCCAGGTGCAGCATCACCGAGCTGTCCTTGCCGACCGAATACAGCATCACCGGCCGCTCGCTCTCCGCGACCGCCTCACGAAAGATTTGGATGCTCTCGGCCTCGAGCCGTTCGAGGTGGGTCAGCGTTGCCACGCGGGAATCCGCCTTTCTCCCGCAGATGAGTGTCAGTAGTGATCCGGGGCGCGACCTTGCCCCTGACGCGTCGCGACGGCCGCCGACTGCACCAGCCGGTGACCGAGCTCGAGCACGCGTGCAAGGGGGACGCTGTGCCCGGGGCCGGTGATGGCCATCGAGAGCAACACCCGGCCGATCGGGTCGAAGATCGGTGCGGCGACGGTCTTGAAGTTCACCGCGGCGGTCGGCGACAGCTCGGAGAACAACACCAGCGCCTCGTCGCCGGCCCGCAGCTCCTTCTTGAGGCGGCCTTCCGCGTCGGCGGCGGTCGGTTCATCGCGCAAGTGGAGCATCGCGTCCTCGATCTCGGGTGACGCGATCGCTTGCAGGGGCACGCCGAACCCACGCGTCCGGATCTCGGCCAGCGCCTGACCGTAGAAGTTGCGCGCCGCGGCGTCGGCGTCCGCCCGCTGCAACCACTCGTCCACCGTGGCGTCGTCGGCCCAGGCCATGAAGACCGCACCAAAGGGTGCGAGCAGCGGGGCCCGGTCACCGGGGTAGCCGATGGCGGTCGAGAGCGGCTCGGGCCCGCGCCGCGCCAGCAGGATGACGTCTCGGCCTGCGATCGCCGACACACCCACCTCGACGTCGAGCTCCTCCGAGAGCAGCTCGGCCTGCTCGATCGCGGCGGCGACCGCGGGGTGCTGGGCCATGGCCGCAAAACCGGTCGCCGCGAGCGCCGGCCCCAGCGTGTAGGTCTTGTGGGCGGGATCGCGCACGAGGAATCCGCAGTCAGTGAGGACGGCGATCGTGGCGTGCGCCGACGCGATGTTCATGTCGAGGTGTCGCACCAGCTCGCTGATCGTGAACGCTCGTGAGGGGTGCGCGGTCAGGAACGAGATGATGCTCGCCGCTCGAGCCGCCGCCGGGGCTGGTCGTGCCACATCCGCAATATAACGACCCCTTGACGCAATGTCAATTTTGTGATAGCAATAGCTCGTGTTCAACTTGCGCGGGCGAGTCGTTCTGATCAGCGGCGGCAACGCGGGGATCGGGCTGGGGTTCGCCCGCGGGATCGCCCGGGCCGGCGGCGACGTCGTGATCTGGGGGCGGCGAGCCGAGAAGAACGCCGAGGCCGCCAGCGCGTTGGTGGAGTTCGGCGGACGCGTTCTGACCCAGTCGGTCGACGTGAGCGATGAGTCCCGCGTCGTCGCGGCGATGGCCGAGGCGGTCGAGGAGATGGGCCGCGTCGACGGTGTGATTGCCAACGCGGGCCTGATGAGCAACGAGCGCAGCTTCGTCGAGATGAGGAGCGAGGCGTGGCACGGCCTGCTGGCGGTCAACCAGCACGGCGCCTTCCATACGGTGCGCGAAGGGGCGCGGCACATGAAGCGACGCTTCGACGCCGGCGACCCCGGCGGCTCCTTGCTGTTCTGCGCCAGCCTCTCGGCCTTGACCGGCAGTCCCGGCATGCAGCACTACAACGCGGCGAAGGGCGCCATCGCCGCGATGTCGCGCGGCATCGCCGTCGAAGCCGGCCGCTACGGCATCCGCTGCAACGTTGTGTGTCCGGGCTACACGGTGAGCGAGACCGTGCAGCTTCCCGACGACAGCCCGCTGATGGACCACATCCGCCGCTACAGCCCCATGGGACGCATGGGCACGCCCGACGACTTCGAAGGCATCGGCGTGTACTTCATGAGCGACTGGTCGCGCTTTCACACCGGCGACCTCGTGATCGTCGAGGGAGGTTGGATGGCCAACGCCGGCAAGACCGACATCACGGAGCTCCCCGAATGGCCGTGAAGGTTCTCCGCGTCGAAGGGATGCGCGACGACAATCGCACTCCCGACGAGCGCGCCGCACTGGAGGCCGCCGAGGCGCGACCGGTCGACATGCGCGTGGAGCGCGTGCTCGACGACGCGATCGGCCAGACCGGGCTCGACGACTTCGGCGCGATGGACTTCACCGAGCGGCTCGCTCTGCTGCTCACCGAAGTCGGGGCCGACGACAACGTCTGGAACGCGCACAAAGAGATCTTCGTCGGGCAGTGTGTGCAGGCCGCCGCGAACCGCCTTCGCATTCAGCGGTACTGCTCGGAGCATCCCGACGCGCTCGGGACGCCGATCGACCGACCGATCGACGTCATCGCCCTCCCCCGCTCGGGCAGCACCCATCTCGAGAACCTGGTCGCCGCCGATCGCCGGCTCCGCCACCTTCCCGTGTATCTCGCCGCGCAACCCGCGCCCCAGCCCGGTGAGGCGCCCGGCCCCGATGGGGTCGACCCCCGCTGGACCCGGGCCGCGGCGCGGTGGGAGGCAATGAGCCAGAACCGGATCATGGCGGCGATGCACGAGCATTCGCCCGACCACGCCTGCGGTGAGAACGAGCTGCAGATCCCCGACTTCGCCAGCTACCAGTGGGAGTGGATGGCGTTCGTGCCCGGGTTCCGCGACCACTACCTCGGCACCGACCAGACGCCCCACTACCTCTATATGCGCGACGCGCTGAAGCTCGTCGCGCACCAGTTCCCCGGTGATCAGCGCTGGATGCTCAAATCGAACCAGCACAGCGAGCAACTCGCCCCGCTGCTCGCGGCATACCCGGACGCGACGGTTGTCATGATCCACCGTGACCCGGTCGCGACGCTGCAGTCGCTGCTCACCATGCGCGGCCTCGCGTTCAAGAGCGGGCGCAAGGTGCCCGACATCGACACCCACGTCGAGTACTGGACCGATCGCATGGAGCGCATGCTCCGCGCCTATATGCGCGACCGGCACCTCGTACCCGAGGGTCAGCTGGTCGAGGTGATGTTCGCCGACATCGTCGCCGACGATGTCAAGGCCGCGACTGGTGTCCTCGACCGCGCCGGCCTCCCGGTCACCGACGAGTGCATCGCCGACATCGACGCGTACATGGCGTCTCACCCGCGGGGCCGCGACGGCCGTGTCGTCTACGACCTCGAAGGCGACTTCGGCGTCACCGCCGAGGAGCTGCGAGAGCGCTTCGCCTTCTACCTCGACGAGTTCGACCTCCGTCCCGAGACACGAAAGGACGCCGGGTGAAGCAGCCACTGAACGCACTCATCGTCAAGGAAGGCGAAGGTCAACAGGATGCAGTCGCGCTCGGCGACGGCATCTTCATGTCGAAGGGCATCTCGAACGCCTACCTGGTGACGACGCCGGGCGGCGACGTACAGGTCAACACCGGGATGTACTTCGAAGCCGAAGAGATCAAGCGGCGCTTCGCGGCAGTGAGCAGCAACCCGCTGAAGGTCATCGTCTTCACCCAGGGTCACTCCGACCACGTGGGCGGATGGTCGCGGTTCGACGCGCCCGGCATCGAGACGATCGCGCAGGCCGACCACGCCGACGTCCGCGAGTACTGGCGCCGGCTGCAGCCGTTCATGACGAGCCGCACCGCGAAGCTGTGGAGCACCGACCTTCCCGACGTCGACCGCTCGTACCAGCCGCCGGAGCCGGTGGTGACCACGACGTTCTTCGACCACCATGCGTTCGAGGTCGACGGCCGCCGCTTCGAGCTGTACTCGACTCCGGGCGGCGAGACCACCGACTCACTCGTGGTGTGGTTGCCGACCGAGCGCACGGTCTTCACCGGCAACCTCTTCGGACCGCTGTTCGGTCACATCCCCAATCTCTACACGCCGCGGGGCGACAAGATCCGCAGCGCGATCAAGTACATCCGCTCGGTCGACCGCGTCATCGCACTCGAACCCGAGACGTTGATCACCGGACACGGCGAGCCGATCCGAGGTTCCGACGAGGTCCGGCAGCGGCTCACCCAGATGCGCGACGCCACCGAATACATCCGCGACCGGACGTTCGAGGGCATGAACGCGGGCGTCGATCTCTTCACGCTCATGGGCCGGGTCACGCTGCCACCCGAGCTCGCCATCCCCCAGGGACACGGCAAGGTGCCGTGGCTCGTGCGCGCGATCTGGGAGGAGCACGCCGGCTGGTTTCGCTACGAGTCGACGACCGAGCTGTACGACGTGCCTCCCTCCGCGATCTGGCGCGAGCTCGTCGACCTCGCCGGCGGAACTGCGCAGCTCATCGCGCGCGCAAGGTCGCATCTCGACGCCGGACGGCCGCTCGAGGCGCTGCAGTTCGTCGACATCGTGCTCGGGCAAGACCCGCGCGACGCCGACGCGTTGCGCGTGAAGCTGGGCGCGCTCGAAGAGCTGCTCGAACGCAGCGGCCGCGAGAACTTCAGCGAGGTCCGCTGGCTGGAGGCGGAGATCCGCGACACCCAGGCCGCGCTGGCATGACGCACGCCCGGCTCGCGGTGACCGAGATGTGCACGTACCCATTGGCGTTCGGCGACGAGCTCGCGCTCTGGGACGAGCTCGACGTCCGGCAGGTGGGCCTGATCACCGCCAAGCTCGACGACTACGGCCGCGACAAAGCGCTCGCCGCGCTGCGGGAACGCTCGATGCGCGCCACCACGGTGATCACCGACAACTTCAAGCTGTCCGCTCCGGACACCTGGGATTCCACCCGAGCATCGACGGACCGGGCAATCGACCTCGCCGCGGAAATCGGCGGCTGCGTGTACCTGACGCCGGGAAGGCGCGACGGCCGCTCGTTCGATGCGCTCACGGCGGCGCTCGCGGACGCGATCGGACCGTGTGCCGAGTACGCGGCGTCGGTCGGTGTTCGCGTCGCGATCGAGCCTTCGCTGCGCACCGACCAGTCGTTCGTACACGCGCTGCGCGACGCGATCGACGTCGCGGATCGGGCGCGGATCGGGTTGATCGCCGATCTCGGGAACTGCTGGATGGAGCGCGATTACGAGGAGACGGTGCGCCGGGCCGGCGACCGTATTGCGGCCGTGCAGTTCGCCGACGCCGTGTTCGGGACGGTGGAACAACCGTCGCCCGGCGGGCGCGCGGTTCCGGGAGACGGCGATCTCGACGTCGCCGGGTTCCTGCGCGCCGCCTGCGACGCCGGGTACACCGGCCCGTTCGAGCTGGAGATGGTCGGACCCTTGATCGACGCTGAGGGCCACGAGGCCGCGTTGCGCCGTGGCCTCGCGCGCGCCAACGCGCTACTGGAGGAGGTGCTGTGAGCGACGCGACGAGCCGTGCGATCGTGTTCAAGGGCGACGAGACGTGGGAGATGCGCGAGTTGCCGGTGCCCGACCCGCAGCCGGGCGGCGCGGTGATGCGGGTCGAGGCCACGGGCCTGTGCCATAGCGACATCGACCACTTCCGCGGCCATGTCCACACCTCGTGGGGCGGAGAGTTTCCTTCAATCGCCGGCCACGAGATCGTCGGCCGCATCGACAAGATCAGCGCGGAGGCCGCGGCGGAGTGGGGCGTCGCCGAGGGTGACCGCGTCGCCGTGCGCGACATCGTGTTTGCCCCAGAGGGGTACCGCATCTACGGCCACGACTACTCGGTCGACGAGGGCTCCGGGCTGCACGGCGGGTTCGCGGAGTACCTCGAGCTGCTGCCGGGGTCGTTCGTCTACCGGCTGCGCGAGGACCGGACGCCCGAAGAACTCACGGTGTTCGAGCCGCTCAGTTGTGCGGTCACGTGGGTCGGCCCGGTGCGTGACGGCGACATCGTGCTGATCGAGGGCCCGGGCCATATGGGCATGGCGACGATCGTTGCCGCGCGCGCGGCCGGAGCTTCGCAGGTCATCGTCACCGGCATCGGCAAGGACAAGTTCCGGCTCGACGCCGCGCTCCGCATCGGCGCCGACCATGTGATCGACGTGGAGACGGAAGACGCAGTCGAGCGACTGCGAGAGCTGACCGACGGGCAGATGGCCGACGTCGTGATCGACGCCGCGGCGGGGAACCCCGTCACGGTGAACGTCGCGATGGACCTCGTCCACCCGGGCGGCCACGTCGTCGTCGCCGGCATGAAGGACCGGCCGCTCGAGGGCTTCCACAGCGACTGGATCCCGACGCGGCGAATCACCCTGCATCCCGGCGCCGGGCTCGACACCGAGACCGCCGTCGCGCTGATCAACGACGACAAGGTGCCCACCGCCGAGCTCCTCGGCGACACCTTCCCGCTGGACCGCTTCGAGGATGCGTTCGCGATCCTCACGCGGAGCGTGCCCGGTCGCGACAGCGTGCGCGTCGCGCTGCGTCTCATCTGATACTTCGGAGGAAATGATGTTCCGTCAGAAGCAAGCCCGCGTTCGCCGCGCGGTCGCGGATGCGATCCTCGTGACCGTCGCGCTAGGCGTCTCGACGGTGGCGGCGACGCCGAGCGGCGCGGCGGTCGCGACCGCCAAGGTCGACAAGAGCGCAGTGCTGCGCATGGGCGTGCCCCTCGTCGAACAGGGCGGCGTGTTCTTCGATCCGGCGAACTCGGTCTTCAACCCGTTCGCGCGCCTATGGGTCGACCTGATCTACGACACGATGATCCACGACACCATCGACGGGAAAGGCGCTCCGGGGCTCGCGACGAAGTGGTCGACGCCCGACCCGCAGACCGTCGAGCTCACCTTGCGAACCGCGAAGTTTGCCGACGGCACGCCCTTCAACTCGCAGGCAGTAAAAGCAGCGTGGGAACGACTCTTGGCTGCGACCCAAGTGGCGACGATTCCGCCGGAGATCAAGGCCGTCACGTCCATCGATACCCCGGATGACACGACGGTGCGAGTCCACTTGAGTCAGCCAGTCGCCCAAACGTGGATCGACGACACGCTGCGCAATTCGTTCTGGCTCGGCGTGCCGTCGCCGGCCGCTGCGCAGGCGGGCACATTGAACACCAAGCCGGTGGGCGCCGGTCCGTATCAGCTCGACAACTACCAGGAAAGCCAGAAGATCACGCTGAAGAAGAACCCGCGGTTCTATGACCCCAAGGCCCAGAAGCTCGCGGGCGTC
>Ga0066710_100001695_pt1 | contig 16873 bp, 14 predicted proteins | sample GraSoiAngelo_159_FD_79666 | JGI IMG/M metagenome (GOLD analysis project Ga0066710, IMG submission 79666) | Grasslands soil microbial communities from the Angelo Coastal Reserve, California, USA - 14_1009_16_40cm | ecosystem: Environmental > Terrestrial > Soil > Grasslands | place: USA... | reverse complement strand
CGACCGGCGAAACTCCGACGCTCACCCACGACGAATGGTTGTACGTGATTGACACCACCATCGAGGTCGTCGCCGGACGGGTGCCCATTGTGGCGGGCGCCACGTCCAACTCGACTCACGATGCGGTTGAAAAAGCGAAAGAGGTCGCGGCAAGGCCGGGCGTCGGCGCAATTCTCACCGCGTCGCCGTACTACAACAAGCCGACGCAGGAAGGCCAGTATCGTCACTTCAGGGCGATTGCCGAGGCGGTCGGCGACAAGCCCATCATTCTCTACAACGTACCCGGCCGCACCGGCGCAAACCTTGAACCCGGAACCCTGGCGCGCCTGACCGAGGTTCCCAACATCGTGGGCGTGAAAGAAGCCAGCGGCAACATGACCCAGATTGCCGAGGCGATCAATGCTGTGCCGGAGACTTTTCTGGTCTTCTCGGGCGATGACGCGGTCACCCTGCCTGTGATCGCGCTCGGGGGAGTCGGAATCATTTCCGTCGCCTCCAACGAAATTCCCCACGAGATGGCATCTCTGACTCGCGCCGCGCTGAATAACGACTGGACGACTGCACGCACCCTGCATCGCAAGTATCTGCCGCTGATGCAGGCCAACTTCATCGAGTCGAGCCCGCTCCCCGTGAAAGCCGTGCTGGCAATGATGGGCAAGATTGAAGAGGTTTACCGCCTGCCGCTTTTGCCGATGCGTCGCGACACGCGCTCGCGCCTTCAGAAGATCGCCGCCGAAGTTGGACTGGTCACGAAACCCGCGGGCCCGGCAGCCGAGGCCGCCGAGTTCTACATCTACGAGAACTGGGCCGCCGGTCCACACAAGATCGTTCTGCATCGCGGATCCTGCGGCCAATGCAGCCACGGCAAGGGCCGTCCCGCCGGCCACGACACCAACCACTCCCGCTGGCACGGCCCCTATGCAACTCTGTCGGTAGCCCGCGAAGCAGCCCACGCCATGACCGGCGTGCTCATCCGCAGCGAGTGCAAGTGCATCTAGAAGATTGTTGAGTCTTGATTGTTGATTGAAAACCGCGTCGTCAGCGTCGTCTGGTAGATGCACTCCCACCAACGCGACGTCATCCTGAGTACAGCCGTTCTTCAGGCGGAGCGAAGAGCCTGCCCTGAGCGAAGCCGAAGGGATCTGGCGTGTATCACAACCGCACTCAGATCGCACGTCGGCCGACCTTCATCCGTTGTTTTGACAAATCAACAATCAACAATCGACAATCAACAATTCTCATGTCCTCCCTGAAATCCTCCATCGAGCGCCTAGCAGCTCTGGGCGAAGTTGAGCGCAACCCCGAAGCGCGCGAAACTTTCCTCAAGTTCCGCGACGAACTCACGCAAGGCAAAATCCGCGCGGCCGAGAAAGTTGACGGCCGCTGGGTGGTCAACACCTGGGTGAAGCAGGGCATCCTGCTAGGATTCCGCTTGGGCGAACTCGCCGAGATGCCCGCCGGACTCTCCTTCGTCGACAAAGACACCTTCCCTGCCCGTCAGTTTTCCGTCGCCGATCGCGTTCGCGTCGTGCCCGGCGGATCGTCGGTCCGCACCGGAGCCTACGTCGCATCGTCGGTCATCTGCATGCCTCCCATGTTTATCAATGTGGGCGCTTACGTGGACGAGGGAACGATGGTAGATTCGCATGCCCTGGTCGGTTCGTGCGCGCAGGTTGGAAAGCGCGTGCACCTGAGCGCCGCCGCGCAGATCGGCGGCGTGCTCGAGCCCGTGAACGCCGCGCCGGTAATTATCGAAGATGACGTTCTCGTCGGCGGCAATTGCGGAGTCTACGAAGGCACACTGGTTCGCGCGCGGGCCGTGCTAGGAGCCGGAACGATTCTGACACGCTCCACGCCTCTCTACGACCTGGTACGTGGCGAAGTCTACCGCGCGAGTACCGAGTCGCCTCTCCAAGTCCCGGAAGATGCCGTGGTCGTGCCCGGCTCACGCGCAGTAAATTCGCGGGCGGCAAAGAAAGGAATAGTCACCGAATGGAACCTTTCGCTGTACACGCCCGTGATTGTGAAGTATCGCGATGACAAAACAGATCGCGGAATTGAGCTAGAAGACTGGTTGCGATAGTCGTAGACGCTGATTCCCTATCAACCCGATTTCAACCGACGCTCACCGCAAACCTGCTCGCCCCATCGCGCCCCACCTGAATCTGCGACAACTTCCGCACCACGGCATCAGCTGTGCTCAACTGGGACTCGGGATAAGTGCTGGTGATCCCGACCACCTTCATTCGTCCGGCGCGCGCAGACTGAATTCCGGCGGGCGCATCTTCGATTACAAGACATTCTGTTGGCTCGACGCCCAGCAACCTCGCGCCCTTCAGATAAGGTTCCGGGTGGGGCTTTCCGTTTACTACATCGTCGGCTGTAACCAAAACTTTGGGGACCGGCAGCCCCCCAAATCTTAGCCGCGCGCTGGCGAGATCGCGCGTGCCGGAGGTCACCACACCCCAATGTCCTTCAGGAATCGTCCGCACCAGATCGACCGCGCCTGACATGATTTCCACGCCATCGGTATCCTCCGCCTCGCGGCTCTCAATCTCCCGCACTTCCGACTCCGCGTCGAGGTGCGGCGCTACGAACCTGATCACTTCAATCGTGCGCACGCCGTGGGCGATGGCGATCACCTTGTCTCCATCCACGCCCTTACGCTCCGCCCACAGCCGCCACTGGCGGTCCACGGAGCGGGTCGAGTCGACCAGAACGCCGTCCAGATCAAAGAGAATGGCCGAGCATTGGAAAATTTTCATGTCTGATATTTTTTTATCACAGACGAAGGAAGCTCGCAGGGATCACGGAGGAACGATTCGAATACAAAAGCATCAACGACCAGCCGCCGGAAGACTCGGCTGATGTTGCGGGCCAGTGAGCACCTGCCTGCTCTGCTGTATTTGCAGGTAGCGCTGGCGAAAGTGTGCCTTCGCCCGCCCGCCCCACGCACGCACAAACCAGTAATTGAGCGCCGCCCCGATCGCCGAACTGGCCAGCGGAATCACCCGCCCCGCCCACTTTTCCACGACTTCCACACTCGCCCGGGCGGCAATGCGCTGAATCACGCGGGGCACGAACTTGTTGACGACTTCCTTTTCCAGCAATTCCCGGCCGATGTCCACACCCGCCGCGCTGGCGGCAGCAATCCACAGTTCTGCGATCTCATCGTCGGTATTGAACTCGAACCCATACAGCAAGCTGAGCTTCTGAATCGTGCGCATGGTGATGGCCGACAGAATCCCGAGATCGGGGATAATTGTGATCAGCCCGCCCAACCCAAACCCAGCTCCTTCGACTGCCGCCACCCTCATGCCGCTGCGGATAATCGACTCCGCAACAGCATCCAGTTCACCCACCTCCAGGGAATAGACCCCATGATACCCGCTGATCGGGAGCTGATAAGCCGTGCGAAGCAGCATCAGGAATTTTCCTGGATCGACCCTGACCGTGGAGTAAGCGCGATGCAGCCCTTTGCTGAGCGCCATTTCCACGCGTCGCCCGAGCCAGGACTTGTGTTGTTCACTCATAATGCATTGACTCCACCTTAACTCAGCGGGAAACAGAAAGCTATCGGGGATGGACCTCATAGCGTAGTGGCCAGGATTCGGTTGCCAGTGCGAGTTTCTGGCCACTGGACACTGATCACTGATCACTGATCACTGTCCTCGATGTGCTAGCATCAACAGTACACATCCATTCAATGGCAACCGGAAAACTGCAGATTGTCCCGCTAGGGGGCCTCGGCGAATTCGGCATGAACTGCATGGCCGTCCGCTGGGGCGACGACATTATCGTGATCGACGCGGGCCTCATGTTCCCCGAGGCCGAATTGCTGGGCGTCGACATCGTGGTCCCTGACATTTCCTATCTCACCGAAAACCGCCAGCGTGTGCGCGGAATCATTCTCACCCACGGCCACGAAGATCACATTGGCGCGCTCCCCTGGATTCTTTCCGAACTCAACGTCCCTGTCTGGGGTACCGAGTTCACTCTAGCCTACGTCGAAGACAAACTCGACGAGCACGGACTTCTCGACAACGCCGATCTGCGCGAGATTCGAGCCAACCAGAGGTTCAAAGCAGGTGCGTTTACCATTCATCCCATCCAGGTGACGCACAGTCTGGTCGATTGCGTTGCGCTGGCGATCCACACACCGCTCGGAGTCGTAATTCACACCGGCGACTTCAAAGTAGATCCCACCCCCACCGACAACCGCCTCTTCGATCTACATTCCTTCGCGGAGTACGGCAAGGAAGGCGTGCTCGCGCTATTCCAGGATTCGACCAACGTCGAGCGCAAGGGTTACACCCCCAGCGAGCGGGCTGTACGCCGTAAGTTCGACGAAATCTTCGCCCATACTCAGCGGCGCCTATTCATTTCGTGCTTCTCTTCGTCCATTCACCGCATCAAGCTCGCGGTGGAGTTGGCCCATGCTCATGGCCGCAAAGTCGCCTTCATCGGCCGCTCCATGAACAATTCGTCCGAGATCGCCGAGGATCTCGGATACATCGAGATTCCCGAGGGCCTAGTCATCAATCCCGGGGAGATGAAGAATTTCCCGCCCGAAAAAGTATGCGTGATGATCAGCGGAACCCAGGGCGAACCGATGTCCGCCCTCTCGCGCGCCGCGGTCGACAATCACAAGCACGCGAAAATCGAGAAAGGCGACACGGTCGTGCTCTCGTCGCGCATCATCCCCGGCAACGAGAAGACCATCTATCGCATGATCGATCACCTCTTTCGCCGCGAAGCCCACGTGATTTACGACGACGGATCGTACCCGCCGGTCCACGTCAGCGGTCATGCCAGCCAGGAAGAACTGAAGCTCATCATCAACCTGGTCAAACCGCGCTATTTCATTCCCGTCCACGGCGAGTACCGCCAACTGAAATTGCACGCTGAGATGGCGACATCCATGCACGGCTCCGTCGGCAAAGTCATTTTGATCGAGAGTGGAGACGTTCTGGAATTCGACGAACTCGGCGCCCGCAAAGCCGGACGCGTCAATGTCGGCCGCGTCTGCATCGATTCCGGCAACCGCACCGACGTAGTCGAAGACCTGATCATCAAGGACCGCCGCCACCTGAGCGAGGACGGCATCGTGCTGCCGATTATCGCTATCAACAAGCTCTCTGGCCGGGTCGAGACGACACCCGAGATCGTAACCCGCGGCTTCAACCCCGGCGAAGATGGATTGATGGAAGGCGCCCGCCAGGTCGTGATGGGCACACTCGAACAGTCCAGCGAAGAAGAAAAGGCCGACTACGGCGTGATCAAAGAAAAAATCCGCGCGGATTTGAAGCGCTACATCTCCAAGCAGACACAGCGACGGCCGCTGATCATGCCGGTAATACTGGAGATTTGATACGCAACTGTCGATGAAGGGATGGCGGCCCTCGCGAATCTAATCCGCTCATGTGGGGACGGGCGCATTCGCCCGTCCCGGCGAGAAAAGCTCGGCAGCGCTTTCTTATCCATCAAAACCAATGCTCGCAACCCTGAACGACATCTATGCGGCCCAAGCCCGAATCCAGGGCGTCGCCGTACGCACATGCCTGATCGAATTCGAGCACGCCGAAGCAAACCGCCGTCTTTTCCTCAAGCCCGAAAACCACCAACCCATCGGAGCCTTCAAACTCCGCGGAGCCTACAACAAAATCGCGTCCCTCCCTGAGCCAGACCGCAAGCGTGGAGTCATCACTTACTCCAGCGGCAATCACGCGCAAGGCGTAGCCTATGCCGCGCGAGCCCTGGGCGTGAAAGCCGTCATCGTGATGCCCAACAACGCTCCCGCCATCAAACGCGAAGCAACGGCAGCAATGGGCGCAGAGATCGTACTGGTAGGTCCCGGCAGCGACGAGCGCAAAGTCAAAGCCGAGGAACTGGCCGCGCAACACGGCTACGTCATCGTACCTCCCTATAACGACAAGCGCATCATCGCCGGCCAGGGCACGATCGGGCTTGAGATCCTGGAGGACTTGCCCGACGTCGAAGCAGTCTTCTCGCCAGTCGGCGGCGGCGGCCTGATCAGCGGCGTGGCCGCCGCAATCAAACTGAGCAAACCTTCGGTCAAAGTCATCGGAGTCGAGCCGGAACTGGCGGCTGACGCGCAAGCCAGCCTGCGCTCCGGACAAATCGTGCAACTCCCCGCCGAACAGGTTTCAAAAACGATCGCGGACGGCCTGCGCACGCAGAGCGTCGGCTCCATGAACTTCGAGCACATCAGGCAATACGTCGATGACATCATCACGGTGAGCGAGGACGAAATTAGTCAGGCGATGAAGTTGCTCGCCGCGAATCCAGAAACCATCGCCGAACCCAGCGGGGCCGTAGCCGCCGCCGGGGTCCTTTTCCATCGTGACGAATTGCCGAAGACCAGTCTGAGCGTCGCCATCATCTCCGGAGGCAACATCGAACCGAGTATGCTGGAGGAGATTCGGCAAGGTATTGCCACCAACGCCTCGACAGCGAGTAAATCATGAAACGCATCAAGCGACTCATTCTGGGCATCCCTGTGGTGCTGGTTGCTACGGGTTTCTCCTTTGCTGACGCCCTCCGCGGCACGCTGGTCCACGAAGAGACACTTCGCGTCGCGCCCAGTGTCGATGCCGCAAGGCTCAGCCAGGTCCAGCGCGGCCACGAACTCATCATCATCGAAACCAGTCGCGAATGGACCCACGTCCAGGCCATCATGATGGAACCACCACGCGAGCGCGACAACGATGAAGAGAACGCGCCCAAGACCGTCACCGGATGGCTCCTGGGAAAAGCCGTTGTGATGAGCACCACAGCCGACGGTGACAAGATCGTCTTCGGCGAGGCCGCCGACTCCGAAGATCAGGCCAGCCGCCGCCGCGGCCGCCGCGATGCCGCGCAGGACGCCATGCGTCTTTATTACCGCGTCTACGATCTGTTCCCGAACTCTCCGCTCGCCGCCGAAGGCCTCTATCGCGCGGCCGATATCCGCTGGCAGATGGAGAAGTCGGATGTGGTGACGCGTTCGTCCGCGCGCGAAAAAGAGAACTACATGCGTGGCCAGATGGACGAAGAGTGGATGAAGCTGGTGATGAAGAAGTTTCCCGGCACAAAGTGGGCCGACCTCGCCGCCTTTCACCTGATCGACAACAAGCTCTGCGGAGACTGGCAAGGCGCGCCCAAGTGTCCCGACAAAGAGGCCGACATCTACGAGAAGTATGCCAACGAGCACCCCCAGTCTCCAGCCGCCCCCGAAGCCTTGTACAACGCCGCGTGGCGCAGCTCGGCATTGATCGAGATCTACAGGACCAACGCCAATCAGAAGAAATCGGAAGAATCGAAGGGACGCGCGCTAGCACTCGCCCAAAAAATCGTCAGCCAGTACGGCCAAAGCGATTGGGCGTTGCGCGCCCGAAAGCTGATCTTCCACCTACAGCAAAACATCCCCACCTACGGCAACGCCAGCGATTGAATTTCTCAGCGTTCTCTGCGGCAGTTCTCAACGACCTCTGCGCTTCAAGCTTTTGTATTCAAAAACGCAATCGCAGAGTTCGCAAAGAAAATCCGCAGAGAACGCTGAGGACACATTCTACTAACAGACTTTTAAATCTTTTCTGCGATACTGTTCCCTTGATTTTCCGCGGAGGAATGATTGAACGACTACTTGTTATCCGTAGTGCTGGGAATTGTGGAAGGTCTCACCGAGTTTCTGCCAGTCAGCTCGACCGCGCATCTGCGGCTTGCCGAAGCGCTGCTGCACATCAACCTTTCTGACCCTTATTGGAAGATGTACACCATCGTAATTCAGCTCGGGGCGATCGCCTGCCTGCCGGTTTACTTCTGGAACCGCATCACGAAGTTCCTGTCAACGTTTCCGCGCGGAGAGAGCGGCAATCGCACGCCTTTGACGCATCCGCTCGGCCTCACCGCCGTCGCGTTCGTGGTCACCGCAATTCCTTCTTTCCTGTTGACCAAGGTCATTGGCAAGCATCTGGAGAGCCTCCCCATCATTGGCTGGTCGTTGTTGATCGGAGGCGTAGTGATGTGGGTGATCGACGCGTGGAACGCAAAGTGGGAAGCCGCAGGACCCGCAGCCACCGGAAGCCGCATCCGCACCTGGAAGATGGAAGAGATGTCGCTGGCACAATCGATCTGGATCGGAGCCTGCCAGATTCTCTCCGCCGTCTTTCCAGGCACGTCGCGGTCCATGTCGACCATCGCCGCAGGTCAGATTGCAGGCATGTCGCGCGCCGCGGCTCTGGAGTTCTCGTTCTTCGTCTCCATGCCAACCATGGTCGCAGCCACCGGATACACGCTTCTCAAATCGCTCAGAGGCAAAGGCGAGAATCCGATTGGCGTCTCGCAGATCGATCCGCATGGTTGGGTCGTCCTCACCATTGGCTTCGTGGTGTCTTTCCTTGTCGCTTACGGCTCGGTGGCATGGTTTATGGCTTGGGTGCGCAAGCGCGGCTTTGCGCCGTTCGCGGTCTACCGCATCGTTGTGGGAATTCTGGTGCTTGCCTTCGCGTCCAGGCTTGCGGGTTAGAGAAAGCTCGCAAGTAGGCCTCCAGCAAGGGATTACGGCAGGAAACCAAGTCAACACTACGGGCAATTTCCTCCATTGTCGGAACCTCAGCTTCTTGGCATAATGTAAGGGCTCTGGCCGACGAAGGCACCTGGACGTTGCTGCACTCTGGTGTGTGAATCCGGCCTACATGGAATTCCTGGCAGGCATTTTTGTCCCCACCGCGAACCGGCGGCTCAATGAGCTGATCGGCTTCCTGATGTGCGTCTTCGCGCTCCTCCTCCTCCTTTCGCTGGTTTCGTACTCTCCGCTTGATCCGTCTTGGAATAGTGCCTCGGTGCTGACCACCGCTCACGCCGCCCGCAACTGGATTGGCGTCGTAGGAGCGTTCGCCGCCGACCTGGTTCTCCAGTTCTTCGGGATCGGAGCCTTCCTGCTGCCGTTGTTCGCCGCGCTCCTGGGCGCGCGCTGGTTTCGCTCGCGCAAGATTCAGTCTCCGATGGCGAAGAGTCTGGGCGGAGTCTGGCTGGCGATGTTCGTGCCCGCATTGTTGGCGCTCCTACCGGGACAGTTGCGGTGGATGCATGTGATCCCGGTGGAAGGCTTGCTGGGTCGGGTTGTGGGCGACGTTCTGATTCACTACCTCAATCTGGTGGGCGCATACATCGTTTGCGCGACCATGGTTGCAGTCGCGTTGTACCTGTCGACGGCATTCTCATTCTCGGCGATTCAGCTATGGGCTCCGACACACCTCGCGTTTGTCACGGCCCTGTGGAATCGCTATAAGGATTGGCAGGAGGATCGGCGCAGGAGAAAGCAGCAGAAAGAACTGGACAAGCGGCGGATCTCGAAGCCGTTGGTGAAGACGCAACTCGTTCCCTCGCGGCAATCGTCCGTAGCGCTGTCCGCGACAGAACCTCGCCGCACGGGAATCGAACGCATGATGGCGGAGGAGCGCAGGGAACAACCCACCGCGCCCACTGGTGGAATTTTGCCGGCGTCGTTCGCAGCCGAGGATACGACAGATGGCGATCCGGAAGTCACCGAGCGAGCCGACAGCGGCCACAAAGCCAAAACCACGATGCCTCGCATCGCGGGCGGCTACAAGCTCCCATCGAGCAGCCTCCTGCAGCGTCCGGATGAACAACAAGCCATCGATGCCGATGAACTGAAGCTGCTCGCGCAAGTCTTGACCGAGAAGTACGCCGAGTTCGAAGTTCACGGGCAGGTCACACAAATCAATCCCGGCCCTGTCGTCACTACATTTGAATTCAAACCCGAAGCCGGCATCAAGTACAGCCGCATTACCAATCTCGTCGATGACCTCTGCCTGGCGCTGAAGGCGGAAAGCATTCTGATCGAGCGCATGGCGGGCAAGAGCACGGTCGGCATTCAGGTGCCAAACCATAATCGGGAAATCATCTGGCTGCGCGAGAACATCGAGTCACAGGAATTCATGGGCTCGAAGTCGAAGCTCACCATGGCGCTTGGCAAGGACATCAATGGCCGCATCGTAACCGCCGATCTCGCCGGGATGCCCCACCTGCTGATTGCCGGTTCCACCGGCGCGGGCAAGAGCGTGGCGATCAACGCCATGATCATGTCGATCCTCTACAAGGCGACGCCCGAGCAGGTGCGACTCATTCTTGTTGATCCGAAGCGGCTTGAACTGGGCAACTACGAAGGCGTGCCGCATCTTTACACTCCGATCATCACCGAGCCCAAACTCGCCGCCAACGCGCTGCGCAACGCGGTGCGCGAGATGGAGCGGCGCTTGAAGCTCCTGGCATCGAAGGGTGTGCGCAATATCGATCAGTACAACCGGCTGTTCGATAAGGGAGACACGCCGAGCCTGTTCGATGAGGAATCCGACGACAAGCCAATTCCCTATATCGTGATCATCATCGACGAGTTGGCGGATCTGATGATGCTCGATTCGCACAATGTGGAAGAATCGATCACGCGCCTGGCACAGATGGCGCGCGCCGTGGGCATTCACCTGGTGCTGGCCACGCAGCGGCCATCGGTGGATGTGATTACGGGATTGATCAAGGCGAACTTTCCGGCGCGCGTTTCATTCCGCGTGGCGACGAAAGTCGATTCGCGAACCATTCTGGATGCTAATGGTGCGGAGGCCTTGCTGGGCAAGGGCGACATGCTGTATCTGCCATCCGGATCAGCGCGCGTGCATCGTCTGCATGCACCCTTTGTGACGGAGAAGGAAATTGCCGCCGTCGTCGAGTTCTGGAAGGCACAAGGCGCGGCCGAGTATCAACAACAGTTCCTCGAAGCTCCGAAGGAGGAGCGTGAACCTGGACCTGCCGGTGCCTCCATCGACGCCGCAGAGGAAAGCGAAGCCGAGGACGATCCGCTATATCAAGATGCAGTGCGGCTGGTTGTGGAGTTCGGGAAGGCTTCGACTTCCCTGCTGCAGCGGCGATTGCGCATTGGGTACGGTCGTGCAGCGCATCTCATCGATTTGATGGAGCAGGAGGGAATCGTGGGCGCAGCGGACGGTCCCAAGCCGCGTGAAGTCTTGAAGCGTCCCGATTGGGTTTCTGAAATCGAAGAATCGATGCGCTAGCCTGCCCTCGCTCGACCCCCTCCGCATATTAGGGCATTGCCCATATTAGTCAAAGCCCAGCCCATTCCACAACCTCGCTCTCAATCGATTCAGCGACTCTGACAACAAGGCTCGGTAATGCAGCAGCACCGTGGCCTCAACATTCTTCGCCGTTCGAGCGGAGAAATTGTTGCTGAACACAAGATAGTAATGGCCCGCCCCCGAAGGAATCTTCGCACGAACAGTGCCGCCAGCCGTCCTGCCGCTTTCATAGTAAGAACCTGTCGAAAATCCGTCTCGCCATGCCACGAATGCGGTCTCGGTGAGCACGTAAACTTCAATATTGTTGTCGGCGTTCTTGTCTTTGTCTTTGCCTTTGTCCTTCGCTGGGCTGCCAGCTGCGTTAAAGTCGCCGGTGACCGCCACCTCCACGGCCCCGGGCGGGACGGTGAATTCGTAGGAAGAAAACGTGTGCGGCTTTACAGAAAAGGGCGTCTCGATGATCGTCTGAGTGCGCGCGCCAGTGATATCGTCGCGAAGTTCCTGCGCCGCAGGATTGTCGCTGTAAGCGATCCAACCCACCAGCCCCGCTAACACCAGCACGAGGCAGAGGAGTAGAACTGGAGGCCTGGACCGACGTTGCGCCAGCTTCACCTTTTCCGGAGCAGTGGCCAAGTGGACCGTGGCTGGTTCTTCGGCGATCGGTTCCGTGCGTACCGGATGTCCGCATTTCAGGCAGAACTGCGATCCTTCGGGCAGGCCCGTTCCACACTTAGAGCAAACGGAAAGAGTTGCTACAGCGACAGTGGGGTCATCGGCGGTTGCAAGCTCAAGCGCGCCGCACGCAGGACAGGATTGAGAACCATTCGGAAGACTTGCACCGCACTTGCTGCACAGCACAGTCGCCTCTCATGAGGGAAAGAATCGACGGTTGATATTAGCACAAGCCTTTTCATGGCGATTTTACGATCCGGGGACCGGTCAACCCTTGAACCACAATGGGCATGAAGGTAGAGGAGACGCACACAAGCCGCATCCCTTCGTGAATTCTTGGGTCCAATTGCAGGACTGTTAGCAACATCGCGAATCAGCGCTACTGTGTGGCTTCCGAACGCAGTCCGCGAATCGCCAAAAGGGCTAGAGCGATCACGGCAAGGATCATCACGGCCCACAGAATCCCCATGTGCCGATCAGACCAGGGGCGATCGTCGGGGCGACCGGTGTATTGCGGGTTGGGTGTGCCCGCTCCCAACCTGGCTTCCGCAGGGAAAGAATCCAAATGAAAGAAACGGGCGTAGTCGTAGACCGGAGCCGGTACCTTCTCGTCGCCGTAATAGAGTTTGAGCGCCGCCTTACCTTGGGGATCAAAATAGATCCGGCGTTCCAGCGAGAGTGGCTGTGCAGAGAGGATGGCGAGAGGAGGATTGTCGCCATTATCGACAGAGATGGTGAGTTGACCAACCGTACCGGTCACGTTGACCGCCAACTCCTCAGCGGTGACTAGCGTGCCGGCGCGGTTGATTCGCACACGGCTGATCTCGCCGCTGGCTTGCTGGATTCCCTTTGCATCGAGAACGTTCACCGTGCGGTGGAAGTTCACCTGGGCGGGCGCAGCCTCAAACAGGACGCGGCTCAATGGAACTCTCGGCGGCACATCGCAAACGATCACGGTTGCGCGCTGTTTCTGCTGCGGCGCGGCGCAAGAACCGACTTTGGTCCACGAGGCCTGTTGCTCGCGCAGATTGTAGACTGCCGCGCCCCTGACTTGCTGCGGACGGATTCCGGCAGGAAGCTTCAGGTGCAGGTAACGAAAACTCGAAGGCGGCAACTTCAGCACAAAATTTGAGCCTAGCTGCTCGCTGGTGAAGTCGTAGAGGGTTGAAGGTGCGAGGGTGGTTGAGGATCCACGGCCGAGCGTGTTTGAGCCTGACACGGAAGTGGAAACGACAAAGTCTTTGGCGTCGAGCCGCAAACGAATGCGGTCGTAGGTAGCAAGGCTCTCCGCGTCGAGATCAAACTCGGTATGTCCGGAGACGCTGCCGAGATTTAGAATTTTGGCCTCTACTTCTTCGGAAGAAATTCCGGCGCCCTGCTCCGAGAGCGAATACTGGACGGGAGACGCCCCGTCGTAGAGTCGCAGGTCACCCAGGTCGGGACGGGAGTGATTCCAGAGTTCTTCATCGGCGATGAAGAAGTTTTGCCGGTCTGGTTGTGCGATTTGAACCTCGCGCACGTTGGTGAAATAGGAAATGGCCGGCTCTGGAGGATCGGCAGGAGCGAAGGCCAGAAACAGCAGCAACGGCAGGGCGTTTCTCATGTACTGCTCGACGCTCCTTCCTTGTTCCTTCGCGCGGAGAGCTGAAGCCAGTCCCGTTGATAGACGAATGAAATGGCTAAGAGTAAGGCGCCGAGCACGATGAAGCTGACGATGCGGTATCCGCGGTCGAGTTGGGAAACATCGTAGAGGAAGACTTTGACGATGGTCGCAGCGATCAGCAGCAAAGCCTGCCAGCGAACAAAAGCAGAACGGCGAAGGAAGCCGACCACCATCAGCATGGCACCGTAAGCCATCCACAGCGCGGAATAAGAGAAACCACGTTCTATCTCGATGCCTCGCCAGTCATTTCTGTCGGCGGGAGTCCAGTGGCCACGAGCGGGCATGAGAGCGGTGATCTGCCTGCCATAGTAGTCGGCTACCTCGTGGCTGAGGGCGATCAGGGCGAGCGCATTCAGCGCCACAACCGCGACCGCGGCAACCGTGCGGCCGGGCTCGTCGGTGCGACGGGCGGCGTACCATGCGACTGCGCCCAATACGATGACGGCCACGGTGTAAGTGGCCATTCGCATGTTGAAGATGAGCTGCGTGGTGGGGAAGTTGTCGATCAAGAGCAGACGGACGACTCCGAGCGCGAGCGCCGCCAGTGCAAAAACGTTCAGCAGCTCAGACTTGATGCGATCCGCCACCCAGAGAAGTATTCCGGCTTCCACGAACCATCCGATGGTGATCCAGTGGGCATTCAGTCGAATAGGTATCGCCACGGTGATGAAGCCGAGAGCAACGGCGAGATGGAGAAAGTGGAGGATCTGGCTAGCGCCGGGAGTGATCCTTCTGATATGAACCTGGCGGCTGAGAAAAATGTAAACGGCAGCCAACGCCAAAGCGAACCACGCCATGTCCGTCTTGTCGACTTCTTCGATCACGACGTAGGCCTGGAGGAAATAAACCCCGGCATTCGCGAACGCCAGAACCGCGGGAATCGAAGCCAACAGCGGAGCTTCCCCTTCCGGCTGTAGCGTGACCAGGGGTGCGATTGCAAAGATGGCGAAAAACAACGTGGCAAAGGTCAGAGTAAGACCCAGCTGATTGCGGGAATAAAAGCTGGAATACCACCCGATATAAAGCAACAGCGTGCCCGCGAAGCTCATGACGAGGAGTCGTCGCCAAGGCTTGAACATGACCAGGAACAACGTGGCCAGGTCGAGCAAGATTACATAGGAAAACAAAGCCACCCCGCTGTGCTGCCCGGTTGACAGCAGAAGTGGTGTGGAGAAGCCCCCGGTAAGCGCGAACGCAGCGAGCAGTTGTGCGTCCTGCGCCCAAGCCATGGCGGCGGTGGCCGAGGTCACGGCAAGCATCATGACAAAGGCAGGGCCACTGGGAATCAGGCTGTAGACCTGAAATGCGGCCCACACCGAGAGATAAAGTGTTCCGATTCCCACGGCTTTGAGCGAGTAGGAGAAGGCTTTGTAGCCCTTGGCGCGAAAGCGCTCGCTCCACACGACCACCGCAATTCCAGCGAGCAGACCGATGGTCACCCTTCCGGCCGGGCCGATCCAGTTGTTGTCGAAGGCGTACTTCAGGAAATAGGAAATTCCGATCAAGACTGCGGCGATGCCGATGCGGTTGAGCCAGTGCGAGCCGATGCGCGATTCGAGATCGGAGTCGATCTCGGTCTTGAAGGGTGTTGTCGCAATCGGGGGAATGCGGGGAGGAGGTAGAACCGGCGGGGCTGAATTCGCTGATGTTACCTCGTCGACAACCGGTTTGGCCGGTGAAGGCTGAGTAGGCTCAACCGTGGATGGTTCAGCGGCTGATTCAGTGCGGATCCGAAGCTCGCGCTCGATTCGATAGACTCGAGCCATGAGATCGGCCAGAATCCGGCGAATCGCTTCCAGCTCGCTGTGCGATGCATCCATGGGCGGAGCATGGAATTATCCGCGAAAAGCAGCAGATGTGCACGCCATTTCTGAGACCCGCGGCGCGCTTGAACAATTCAGTGGGCCGCCCTACGCCAGGAGCGCAGATTGAACCCGTACAGCACGAGGCAAAACACATTGGCGGGGATGAAGCCGAGTTGTTCGGTGTGAAGCGCGATCACGCAGATGATCACGCTGTTGATGCTGGCCAGAATCCATCCTTCCCAATGCCGCTTTCCAATCAGGATTGTTGAAACCACAGTAAGAACGCACGACAAGTAATCAAGCCTCAACTCCACGAAGTAGCGCCTCCACGCATCTCCCATTATTAACGGCAGGTTGTGCTTTTCTGTAATTACGAGGGGGCGGGACGAGGTGACGGAGGTAATGAGGCCAACGTTTAGCTGAGGCTTCGGTAGAATCGGTGGAAGCATTCAAGGCAGGAGTTCAAGGAATGAAAGTCCTTACCGAATACCTGAAGTTTCATACCAAGACACATCGCGCCTATGTGCATATCACGCCGCAGGTTGAAGAGATCACCAGAAAGAGCGGGGTGAAGGAAGGCATGGTGCTGGTATCGGCCATGCACATTACCGCCGGCGTTTACGTCAACGACAATGAGAGCGGACTGATTGAAGACATCGACCAGTGGTTGGAGCATCTGGCTCCGTTTCGCGAGGACTACAAACATCACGAGACCGGCGAGGATAACGGCGACTGGCACCTCAAGGCACTGCTGATTCATCATGAAGTCATCGTGCCGATTACGTCGGGCAAGCTGGATCTGGGGACCTGGCAGCGGATCTTTTACGCGGAGTTCGATGGGCAGCGTGACAAGCGGGTGATCGTGAAGGTAATGGGGGAGTGAGAGCAGGCTTCAGGCTCCAGGCTTCGGGCTCCGGCTTTCCGAGGCTGGGGGCGTACTCTTGTAGGCCTGAAGCCTTGTACCATCTGGCGGAACCGATCTTCGGGAAATAGTTAGGAGGACCGTTGAGTTCTGAAGAGCTTCATGAACTACAAGAACATGCGGAACATGGGAGGCACGATCCGAGTCTGGCTCCGGTGTCGGTAACCATGGCGGCGCTGGCGGTGCTGGTGGCGATCGTCTCACTGCTGGGGCATCGGGCGCACACGGAAGAAGTCGTGCTGCAGACGAAGTCGACGGATCAGTGGGCGTTTTATCAGGCTAAGAATATTCGGCGGCATAGTGATGAATTTTTCATGGATCTGACCTCCGTAGTCCCGACCACTGATGCCGCAGGTCTGACCAAACTGAGAGAAAAGTATTCCGCAGAAGCAGAGCGTTATAAAGATGAGCAGAAAGAGATCGAGAGCGAGGCCCGGAAGCTGGAAAACGAGGTCTCGACCGAACGAAAACGCGCGGACCGGTACGACTTAGGTGAAGTCTTCCTGGAAATGGGCTTGGTGATCACATCGATCACATTATTATCGGGACGGCGGGTGTTCTGGCATCTGGGGATGTTATTGGGCATGGTCGGCATTGTTGTGGCCGTCATAGGGGCCCTGGTGCATTGACACGAGCAAGAGCGGGGAGCCGGCAAACAAACGCGGCTCTCCCAGAAACATTCATACGCATGGGTTCATGG
>Ga0066710_100001694_pt1 | contig 16873 bp, 15 predicted proteins | sample GraSoiAngelo_159_FD_79666 | JGI IMG/M metagenome (GOLD analysis project Ga0066710, IMG submission 79666) | Grasslands soil microbial communities from the Angelo Coastal Reserve, California, USA - 14_1009_16_40cm | ecosystem: Environmental > Terrestrial > Soil > Grasslands | place: USA... | reverse complement strand
TTGTTTGTGGGCGATTTTAGCATCGATTCAGATAAGGTCAAATGACATTTGCCCACAAGAGGTGCTCTTAGGTGTTCCTTTTTTCATTTGCTGGAAGGGAATGCACACATTCCGCTGGACGGAGAGCTTGTATTCGCGCTATTTTAGCCAGCATTGGGAGTATATGGGCTGGAGGTAGAGCGAAACGAGTGTCCCGCCTCGCATTCGACTTGCGCCACCCAAGTCTGGCAACGAAGCTTCCTAATTCAAGATAGAGGATGACTTCAAATGACTGATATTGGCATGGTCCCGGGCACTTCGCTGTTCATTCTGCTGGCAATCTTCGGTAGTATGTCCCTGTTTTTTACGTGGAATCATCGTGGTACGGTTCGATCCCAGATTGCCCTGTTCTTGATTGCATTTGGAACGCGGTTTGCTTTTTCGATCTGGGTCTATCAGTTTGGGCTGGTGCGGGTTCTTCACGACGAAGATTCCAGTGGATGGGTGCTTGGAGCGCCTCTCCAACGACTGTGGACCCAGCAAAGATTGAGTCTGATTGATCTTCCATACACCCTTGCCGGCGCATTTGAGGGCCAGCACTTGGGCTATCGCTACATGCTTGCGGCGCTATTTTATTTGGTCAATTCTCCGACACGCATGGTCGCCGCTGTTTTGAACTGTTTCTTCGGAGCACTCACCGTAGTCTTTGCCTACCGAATAGCGCGTACACTATTCTCGGAGTGGGTGGCCATACGTGTGGGCTGGTGGACTTGCCTGATTCCGTCGCTGATCGTCTGGTCAGCTCAGACGGTCAAGGAGCCAGTGGTTATTTTCCTTGAAACAATTGCCCTCTATGGTTGCGTGAACTTGAAGCGTTGCGGTTTTTCTACCCGGCATGTCGTTTTGTGCGCAGTCGCTACGGTCTTGGTCATTCCATTCCGCTTTTATGTCGCCTACATCGCCGCGGGTGCAATCATAGTTTCTCTTCTGGTGCCCCACCTAACGAGACGCAGGGTCTCCATCGGATCTGCCTTGATAGTTGTAATTCTTATTATTCCACTTCTTTTGCTATCGGGAGTGTTGGTCCGCCACGAGGCGCAGTTTGATAGGTTTGATACCAAGTTCATCAGCACCTACCGCCATGGTCTAGCGGCAGACGCTGGGTCAGGTGTCGAGACAAACTACGATATTCGGACTAATGGGGGGCTAGCAATGGCCACTCTCACTGGGGGAGTCTATCTCCTTTTAGCGCCTTTTCCGTGGGACCTCGGTGGCAGCTTGCGAAAGATGCTGACGACTCCTGAGTTGTTTGTTTGGTGGTGGTTGGTTGTGGTGGCGCTGATCCCCGGTCTTTGGTACGCAATCAGGAAACGTCTTAGTGACGTGCAGCCACTGCTGTTTTTCGTGATTGGACTAGGTTTCCTGTACAGTGTGACCTTCGGCAACGTCGGTTTAGCATATCGGCAAAGAGCGCAATTATTGCCTTGGCTCCTTGTCTTCGCCATGGTGGGACTTGAACGGCGAGAGATAACGAAACGCGCTCGGCGAGGCTGGATTAATGCTCGTGTGAGGCCGGTCTCTTTTCCGCAACTTGAGGGTAGTGGCGTGGCGCTTTCAATGTCTCAGGTTGAGTCCTCGGAAACGAGTGCGGGTACTCCGTGAGCATTACAACCCGGGTTATCCATCGGTTGTCAGGCCGGGACGCAGCAGTTACTGATTCCCTGCCGGTCACTATCTTGCGTCCAAGTGGCAAGAGAGTTGTGTTCAGCCTGATAGACCTTTGGAGATGTCGGACTTTGTTGTACTTCCTGGCGTGGCGCGACATCAAGGTGCGTTACAAGCAGACGATACTTGGTGCAGCTTGGGCGATAGCCCAACCATTGCTGTCTATGCTTATTTTCTCGTTTGTCTTTGGTAGGCTAGCGCATGTACCGTCGAATGGAGTGCCTTATCCGCTCTTCGCGTATGCCGGACTCCTGCCATGGACTTTTTTCTCGACCGCCATCAGTAACAGCGGGAATAGCATTGTTGGGAACAGCAATCTCATAACAAAGGTGTACTTTCCGCGTATGACGATTCCGGTAGCCGCAGTAGGCGCGGCCTTGGTCGATTTTGGGATTGGCCTGATAATGCTATTCATTCTTCGTAGCTATTACGGCATCGCGAATACCCGAAGTATATTGGCGTTCCCTGCGATTCTGACGATATTGATCGTGTTTGCAATCGGCGTGGGCCTCTGCGTGTCCGCGCTTAACGTACGCTATCGAGATGTCCGATACGCTCTGCCGTTCGCTATTCAGCTATGGATGTTTGTATCCCCCGTTATCTATCCGCTGAGTTTTCTGCCAGGCAGATTCCGTTGGATATTCATCCTGAATCCGCTGACAGGCATTCTCGAAGGATTTCGGGCAGCTCTGCTGGGGCTAAGCGGTTTCGACTGGGAAGCAGGAGGACTCGCAGTAGTTCTAAGTTTCCTTGTTTTCCTGGGCGGAGTCTACGTGTTCAGAAGAGCGGAAAAGACGTTTGCAGACGTAATCTAGGTGTTATGAAGCCAGCACTTCGGATTAATCGACTCTGTAAGGAATATACGATCGGTGCGCGAAGTGCGCCGTACGTTACATTGCGTGAGACAGTTAGTAACGCAATCCGGTTACCACTAAGGCGTTTATTGAGCGGGGAAAGGCGTGAGCGCGAAACCATTGTCACAGTATTGAAGGACCTCAGCTTTGAGGTAGAGGCGGGAGAAGTCATCGGGGTAGTCGGTCACAATGGCGCGGGAAAATCAACGCTATTAAAAATACTGTCACGAATCACCGAGCCTACGGATGGTTCCGTGGAGCTCCATGGACGGGTGGGCAGCCTTCTCGAAGTGGGTGCGGGCTTTCATCCGGAGTTGACCGGCCGAGAGAACATTTATTTGAATGGCGCCATCTTAGGAATGAGCAAGGCTGAGGTTAAGGCGAGTTTCGACAGTATCGCCGCCTTTGCAGGTGTCGATAGATTTCTAGATACTCCTGTAAAGTATTATTCCAGCGGAATGTATGTCCGGCTCGGCTTTGCTGTGGCAGTTCATCTCACCACCGAGCTCTTGTTTATTGATGAGGTGCTAGCGGTGGGTGACGCGCAGTTTCAACTACGCTGCCTGGAAAAAATCCAACATATGCGGTCAGGGGGGAGGACGATCCTGTTCGTCAGTCACAACCTCTCCGCCTTGCGGGTCATATGCCAAAGGGGTCTTCTTCTGGAAGCGGGACGGTTAATTCAGGACGGACCAATCAATGAGGTAATTGATAGCTATCTCACGAGGCTTGGCAGAGGTGGCGACGGCTGGTGGGAGAATTGCGAGACGGAGAGCTTCGTAGTAGAAATGGTGTCTGTTCAATCTCTCAGCGGTAGCGTAATCAAGACATTTGATTGCATTGAGATAAAAGTTCAGATCCGTCCAAAGGTAAAGATTGGCGAGGGCGGTGTGTACGTCAGCATTTTGTCGTCAGAAAATTATCGGGTGTCCGGGCTGGATTTTAGGGATTTCGGCATCATGCCGAAGCTGATTCTAGGGCAGTCTGTTCAGGTCGTGTTCACGATAAATAATCTGCCGTTGCTACCGGGCATGTACAAGCTTGAGTTTCATGTGAAAGACATGGCGACCCACAAGATTGAGATTGTGCCGAAGGTGATTCGCATGGAGGTCTCGGAATCGTCGGTGTATGGGGGCAGGAAGCTTGACAACTGGTTCGGGCTGGTCGGGTTACGCGCTAGCGTTGAGTGCAGACCAATGGAAGTCCACGATGAAGAGCTTTATAGCGCCGATCAAGTATAGACTGCGTGGGCTACTTGATGGCAGAAGGCCATCGCGATCTCGGATGGACTATGCTACTCACCTTCCAATCTTAGTCGGGCTCTCGCAGTCGCTAAAGGTGAAACGGGTGTTAGAACTGGGTTCGGGTATGTACAGCACATTGACGTTCTTGGATAGCAATTTGTTTCCAGAGTTGACAAAGTTGGATACGTTCGACACTGACGCCTTCTGGGCGATTCAAGTTCAGGAATGGACTAAAGGGGATCCACGAATCACCCTACGACTTACCCAAGACCCTATGTGCAAAGTAGTCCAGGAAATCGACTTGTCGGAATATGACTTAGTATTCATCGATGATTCGACAACGATCGAGGAGCGAGCAGCCACGATAAAACGTATAGCGGAGAGCCGAAGCGCACGGCTTGCCGTAATTCACGATTTTGAAATCCCGGAATACAGGCGTTCTTGCAGTATGTTTAGAAATAAATATGAGGTTCGAGGACTTAACCCCAGCACCGGGGTGGCGTGGAACAGTGGAATACGTAAAGAGCAATTGACGCGGGTGAATTCAATAATTTGTCGTAATTCATCAATGGTAGATCTCTCGGATGTGAAAACATGGGCGGCATTGCTCAGAGTCGCTTAGGATCGAAGAAGGCCTGAACTGTGAGCTGCGCAACAACCGATGCAGATGAGGCGGGACGAGTGAAGCGATGAGAATTCTTGTTACTGGTGGTCTGGGCACAGTGGGAGCAGGGCTCGTTATGGAGCTGCGAAGTCGCGGCCACAAAGTCGTGTCTTGCGACTTGGCCCATCAGCCGGATGAGATCGGCTTTTGTGTGGGCACCGATGTGCACGAGCCGTCATATGGGCGCTGCGACGTCGCGGAGTTTCGCCAAGTCGAGCGTCTGCTAGAGCGCATGGGACCGTTTGACTACGTGTACCATTGTGCCGCGGAGTTCGGCCGGTGGAACGGAGAAGATTTTTACGAGACACTCTGGCGCACTAATGTCATAGGGACGAAGAACATCGTGCGACTGCAGGAACGACTCACGTTTCGACTTATCCATTTTTCATCATCCGAGGTCTATGGTGACTGGCCTGAACTAATGACGGAAAGCGTCATGGACGAACATGAAATTAAGCAGCTGAACGATTATGCGATGACCAAATGGGTCAATGAAATGCAGATCCGGAACTCGGTAATGCAGCATAGTACTGAGTCGGTAGTAGTGCGACTCTTCAATACATACGGACCCGGTGAATACTACAGCCCATATCGTTCGGTGAACTGCCGTTTCCTTTATTGTGCGCTCAATGGGTTTCCTTGGACCGTATTTCGAGATCACTGGCGGACATCGACGTATCTGGAGGACACCACAAGAACGTTGGCCAACATAGTCGACAACTTCAAAAGCGGAGAGACGTATAACATTGGAGGCGATAGCCCACACTCGATTGAGGAGCTGTCCGACGTCGTACTAAGAGTCACCGGAGCGAGTCCTAGTTTAGTTCGCTACGCCGGGGGTCCAGAACCGATGACTACCAAGATTAAGAAGGTGGACATCAGCAAGTCGGTCCGTGATCTTGGGCACAGGAACAGCTACTCTCTAGAGCATGGTATGGGTTTGACGGCGGACTGGATGCGTGCCAACGTGAACGGACGGAGTCTGGCGGTCTTGGACCGCTCACTCCCGCCCGCAATTTAATGACGGCGACGATCAAAGCAAACGGGGCCGAGTCGCGCAGTTGTCCGCGACTACTATTGGTGACGGGGTACCCACCCACCACAGTAATCGGAGGTGGCATAATTCTCCGAAAATTGCTGGATGACTTCACCAACGACCGACTCAAGATTATCAGCAATGCAAATGTAATCGAGGCGCTTCGCGGCCGAGGCGATCACGGACAGTTGTTGGCGGTGCCGCATTTTGGTGTGGGGGCGTTCGGAATAAAGGTTCCAGGCATACGGAGAGTTGGACGAGCGTTGAACGTTTTGAAGATTGTTACCGTGGCACGCCTAGCGCTAAAGCAACTTGTGCCAGGCAGCTCGATTCTTGCCGTACCATGGGGCGGGGAATTGGGTTCGGAGCTATTCGTTGGAGCTTACATTGCGCACGTCATTTCCGGCGCTCCCCTCGTCGTGTACGAGATGGACGAATGGCGCTATTCCACGCGGCGCGCCGGGATTTCTGCAATCGCGTTGGAGAGAGTGTTTCATGGTCGAATATTACGAGCCGCCAGGTCTGTTTGGACGATTAGCGAGGCGATGGCGGACTTAATGTGGGAGCGCTATCAAATAAAAGCTCGTGTATTGCCCAACTTAGTTGTTGCGGAAACAGTGACGGCCGTCGGCAACGGCAGTAGGGTGAGTCTCGACGAGTTTCAGCTGGTGTTCACAGGTGCAGTATACGGGGCACAGGCAGGTGCTATACGCAACGTTCTGAATGCGATCAGGTCGTCGTTCAAAAATGTGAGTCTTTGTATCTATACTCACCAATCGGCTGAAAATCTTGCCTGCGAAGGCATTGTCGGCCGTTCGGTGACGATCAAACCCGCAGTGGCGCCGGAGAATTTATCGTCAGTCTTCGCTCAGGCAGACGCACTATTGTTACCGTTGTCATTCGACGAGGAACAACGGGGGATTGTCATGACATCCTTGCCGACGAAGACGGCAGATTACTTAATCTCGGGCGTGCCTATTCTAGTCTATGCCCCTGCCTATTCAAGCGTCGTGCGGGAGGCAAAACAAGGCCAGTGGGCAGCGGTTGTCGAGGACGCCAGCGTCGAGTTGCTAAATCAAGCTTTGGATCGATTGGCTACGGATATCGCTTGGAGACGGCAACTTGTGCTAAATGCACTTCAGACTGCGAAGCGGAAGCACGACCTAAAACGGCGACGTGCTGAATTCATTCGGGCCATTGCGGATACTAGCGCAACTGTCCACTCAAATAATGCGGGCCTGGTTTAAGAATTCCAATAAGTTGAGCCGACGGGAGTCAGTCTTCTGGGCCAGACTCAATGTGATTGTGGACAAATTGTGAGCGCTGTCAGTGTTGTGGTCCCCACCTACAATCGAGGAGAAGCACTCGGTCCGGTACTGGATCGATTGCTAGCTAGCGATCGCCAGGGGCTGAGCGAAGTCGAAGTCGTGGTGGTCGATGACGGCTCGCCCGTTCCTGCAGTACCTGTGGTAATGTCTCGCCAAGTGCTGCCCGGGTTTATGCTTAAGTGCGTTCGGCAAGAAAACGCGGGTCCGGCAGCCGCGAGGAATGCGGGCTTCGCTGCTGCTCATGGCAACATAGTGCTCTTCATCGATGACGACATCCTAGTTCCACCGGAGTTAATTCGACTACACGTTCAGGCTCATGCGCTCTACCCCGGTGCCGTGATCTTCGGCACCTGTGTCCTTCCGGCTGGTCTAGGTAATCATGTAGGCAGGCTCCTCGAGTCCCTATACGGGAGCCGATTTGACAGCCCGAGATTCGAAAGGGTGTCGATCATTGCGAGTGGCCAGCTCTCGGTCGAAAGAAAATCCTTTCCTGACGGCGTGTATGCGAGCCAATTGAGGACACCGGCGGCGGAAGAGTTCGAGCTTTCTGCGCGGTTGCGCCAGCGGGGAATAGCCGCCTTCAACGCCACACAGATCGAGGCGATACACGATCAGCGGTTCGGTATTTCAGATGTTTCCGATCAGCAATACAAACACGGCATGGGCTGCGCTGAGGCAGTGTGTAAGCTACCCAACACCCTGGTCATGGACGAGTTAGTGAAGATTGCGAGGGCGAACGGGCCCGTCCTCCCGCACGATCCGTTGGCGACGAAATGCAAGAAGATGGCGAAGGCGCTAATGGCAGTTCCGCATGTGCGGCAGAGTCTGATATTACTGTGCAGGCTGACCTGCCGGGTCGTCCCTAGCCATGGCATGAATGCGAAGCTTTTACGTCTTGTGATCGGAGTGTTTTTCTTTGCCGGCTATCGAGAGGGGCTACGACGCTTCGGTCCGAGTTGACAAACGGAAACAGGCCGGTTCAGGAGCGCTGTACTCGATTGACCTTCAACCGTACGCGACATTCTTCACTGCTACCTTTTCCGGATATCGTGAATGATTAGAATATTACAGTTTGCCGATCTCATAAATCGCTACGATTTCATCGAGTCTATCGTCCGCTGGGCTGACCCAACCGAGTTTGAAATATCTGTATGTATGCGGTCTGAGAAGTGCAACATCGCGCCTCCTTTGTATAGGCCGGATACAGTCGTCTATGTACTGAACGGCACTGGAAGAGAGAAAATTCCAGGCGCGGTGAACAAGCTGGCTTCACTGCTGCGGAAAATGCAGATAGATATAATCCACGCGCATCACTTTGATCAAAGCGTGATTGCGTGGATGGCCACACGCCTGTATCGCAAGACAGCTCTCGTCATTGGCCGGCATTATTCGGATGCTTTATATCGAGTTCCGGCACGAGTGAAGAGAGCAGGCTTGCTCGCAATTGAACAGCTTGCTAATCGGGCCGCGGGGCGAATCATAGTGCCCTCCACCTTCATCCACCGGGTGCTCACAGAAAAACAGGGAGTGGAGTCCGACAAGATCGATGTGATTCCTTATGGGTTTGAATCCGAGAAATACATTCAACCCAGCGCCGCGGACGTTGCCAGCGTTAGAAAGGAACTTCACCTCAGCTCTGAGAATGTTGTGTTTGGAACGTTCGGCCGTCTGCATGAAGAAAAGGGCCATCGATATCTCCTGGAGGCCTTCGCGGCCCTGAAGCGAAGAAATTCTCAGGTTGTGTTAGTGATCGTCGGAGATGGCCCGGAGAAAACTGCTGTTGAGAAGCAGATCGATCAACTCAGATTGCGGGAATCTGTCTTCATGTTGGGATGGCGCCGGGACGTAATAAACCTGATGGCATCAGTAGACGCAATCGTTCAGCCGACCTTGCAGGAGGCGTTCAGCCAGGTTATGGCCGAGGCGATGTGGATGGGGAAACCGCTCCTGATAACCGACGTGAGCGGTGCGACGGATGTTATTTGCAACGGGGTCAATGGAATCATCGTCCCTCGAGGGAACTCCGAAGCCCTGACGGATCAAATGCTGAATCTAATCGAGGACAGTAGTCTTAGGTCTCGGTTGGGCCAAGCGGGACGAACCTACGTGGAATCCAATTTCTTAATCCAGAAGATCATTGGCCGGTACGAACAGGCATACAGGAAAGCGCTGTTAGTTCGTTCCCGTGCAGCTTGATCGACGCACCAGCGGGTGGAAGGCGTCGAAGGCGAGACGGTATGCTAGATTGTCGAGAATGCCCGCCTATTCAAATCTGCCGTTCGGAGTCCGTGCCGTCCGATTTATCAACCAACTGCCTATCCGAGGGCGAACCCGGTTTGTGTCCTGGTTACTGCGGCGCTTTTCGTACTTTCACGAACAGAGAGTGACGCTTGGCAGCCGAACGGTTTATGCCGATTTTCGGCAAGCCATGTGTTTTGGACTTGCAGTGCGAAGCCTTGAGGATGAGGAACAAGCGATCATCAGAAAATATGTGCGCGCCGATGATGTCGCATTTGATATCGGTGGTAACGTCGGACTACACACAGTGCTCTTGGCGGATTTAGCTCGCGAGGTCCACGTTTTTGAGCCACAGCCGCGCCCTGCCGCCTTGCTGCGCAAGAGTTTTGTGTCCGCCTCAAATGTTGCCGTTCACGAGTTGGCTCTTTTTGACTTCGACGGGGACGTAGACCTGTTCGTTCCTAACGACGATTCGATGGCTAGCCTCGGTATGTGCAAAGACGGACAATCGATCCGCTGTACGGCGGCGCGGCTCGATTCCTTTGACTTGCCTCATCCTGCGTTCATCAAGTGCGACGTGGAGGGCGCCGAGTTAATGGTATTTCGTGGGGCCGAGAAAATCCTTAACCGCAAGGATGCACCCGTTCTGTTGTTCGAGCAGTCGAGCGAAGCCATGGCCGCACTCCATTGTCTCCCAGACGAAATCAGCAGCTTTCTTTCCAACCTGACAGCCGATTACAATGTCACGGAACTTGGAAAACGGACCGCTCGCACATTCTGCATCAACGTCCTCGCAGTTCCCGCATCTCGAGCAAAAGAGGTGGAAGTATAATCCTCAGAAAATGGCGTGCCCTCTGTGTGCGTGTGACAAGCATCGGAAATCAGCTTTCAGCTGTGTATATCGGGAAATCGAATTCCGGTACGTCGAGTGTGTGGGTTGCGAGTCTCTATACTGCAATCCGATGCCTGATCCTGGAATGCTCCAACAAATGTATGGACCTGGCTACGAGGCCGCCTTCTCGGAAGGAACGAATGGCAATGTTGAAGACCCGAAGGAGCCAGAAAAGTGCATTGAGTGGCTTCGGAACCAGGGCGCTGGAACATTCCTGGATTACGGCTGCGGCGCCGGCCTGCTCCTCGAAGCGGCGGCGAAGGCTGGGTGGCGACCGGTAGGAGTAGAACTCGACAGCAAAGTGGCTCGTGGGGTTGAGGAGCGCACCGGATTTCGCGTCCTGACTGCTGAGGCTGCGGACTCATCTGACGGACACATCGCGGATGTTCTCCATCTGGGAGATGTTCTGGAGCATTTGGCTGAAATCGAGAATCAACTGCCAATGATTCTTCGTTTGATCAAACCGGGAGGCTTATTACTGGCTCAGGGTCCGTTGGAAGGAAACTTTAATTTTTTTGCCATCTGTTGCGGCTTAAGCCGGCGCTTGCGTCCCTGGCACCGGACTGAGATTGCTCCGTACCATGTATTGATGGCTACCAGCAAAGGGCAACGGTTGCTCTTTCGGCGGTTTGGGTTATCAGAACTGGAATATTCACTGCACGAGGTTGCGTGGCCTGCACCGAGCAAACTTACGCTCAGAGACATAGCGCGTCCGAAGCAAGTTATTCTCTTCGCATTGCGCCGTCTATCCGTCGGTTTATCAGACTTGAACTCGAAAAATTGGGGCAACCGCTACTTCTATGCGGGTCGTGTGGCCTGAATTAAGATACAGCTACCTTCACTGGCGGTTACTGATCTGCGTCATGCGGCAGTTTTTGAAAGCCGACGGTTGACGGACAAAAAATTAGTGTGTATGGTCTGACGAAAGATGCCGTTTTGTAGTCTGGGCGCGCCTCCCAGCCGGGGCTGGCGTCTAACCGAACCAAGATCTTTGGGTCAAGGGAAGATTTAGGATGCAAAGCCCACTTGCAAGGCGCCAGAGACTACGTCTATACGCACTCCTCGCATTCGCTCTGGCACTATTCGTACTCGTGGTTACAAAAACACTGCCATACGCCAGTTTTCTCATGGGGGATGCTGGGGTCGGCGTGGTGGAATCAGATGCTAGCCATGGATTTTCTATCGGCTCGGTGCGGTGGGAAGTAGAGCAGTTTTCCCGCGCTGCGAGCCTGACTCCGTTTCGGCGCTATTTCTCAGAGAAGTGCGAGAGTCAAACGGGCGTGCAAGCAGCAATGTGTCTCGCCGTGGCGTTCGACCATGCGTTCCCCGCCGGAACACCGCAGCACGAGTTCTTTGAACGTGATTTCGATCCTGTCGCGAACTTTGAGGCGCATCTCTCGGGTCAGCCAGGACACTGTGTGAACCGATCTGCGATGCTGACCACCACATTGTTATCGGTCGGGATACCGGCTCGGGTTGCGTCATTTAGCCCAAGATCCGGCTGGGGAGGACACACTCTGGTCGAGGTTTGGACTGACGCTGACTGGGTGGTGGTGGATCCAACCGAAGTGGGACTTGTCGGCTCGACCCGCCCAAATTCAGCGGCAGAGATAAAGCAGGGTTCGGGGGTCCTTCGTTTGTTTAACGCCGATGGCGGTGTCCTACAGGACTACCCACTATCGCCCTCAATCGCAAGCGGAGAACTTGTCTACCCAGAACCGTGGCTTTACACCCGAACCGGGCCCAGGTTTTCACTCTGGCCCTTTCGAGGAAGATTTGTTCAGGTCGGAATGTATAGTTGGCGTTTCAGCACCCCACTTCTTCTCTGCCGAATTGCATTTGTGATCAGCGCGTTCTCTGGGCTGTATTTCGTCGTCGGCTTGCTGTTCAGCATGGATAGGATGGAAGCAGTCGAATCTCCGTCGAGTCCCGAGCCCGAGTTAGAGCTAAAAGCGAGTTGAACCGCAGGTTGCCGAGACCTGAACGCAGTAGAAATTGAGACTTTCCGCGACGGGTCAAGCCGCAGAAGGAACCGATGTTGAGCCGTGCCGAAGACACACAAGGCCAAGAACGGACGTTAGCGTCTCTTTGGAAGGATCTGGTCTGTCCCGCCTGCCGCTGCGGCTTGTTCCCCGCCAGCGACTTGCCGGATTCTCTTGTTTGTTACGGCTGCTTCGAAAGATTCCCTATCGTCAATGGTATTCCGCGCTTAGTACCGGAGACGGTTTTTGATGTCTCCGGTAACTCGAACGGCACTTCCGACCGCGACCGATCATTGCAGTTGAAGACTGCTGCAAGTTTTGGTTTCGAATGGACTCATTTTTCGGAAATGTATCCAGAGTGGGAGGCTAACTTCCGGGATTATATGTTTCCCCATTTTCCCGAGTTCTTCCGAGGCAAGAAGATTTTGGATGCGGGCTGCGGTATTGGCCGCCACGCGTATTACGCCGCTCTTTATGGAGCAGACGTATGGGCGGTTGATATTAGCGATGCAGTCGAGGTTGCAGCCAGAAATACACGGGGAACTGGAGCCCGACTCATTCAAGCAGATCTCAACCATCTGCCGTTTCAGGTGGAGAGCTTTGACATGGTTTATTCGATGGGTGTGCTGCATCATTTGCCTGACCCGGAACGAGCCTTTCGGTATCTGCTCAGGTTCGTCAAGCCGGGCGGAGAATTCCGGATGTTCTTGTACTGGGCGCCTGAAGCTCAACGACTTAAAGCTTTGCTGCTGAAAGCAGTGTCGGCGTTGCGGAAGTTCACGGTTCGAATGCCACACGGACTCCTCTACCCGCTCTCTTATGTTGCCGCCTTCCTGGTATGGACCTGTTTTGTTTGGGCGTATCGCGCTTTCAAGCGAATTCCGAGGCTGGCTGACTTAGCGGATCGCGTTCCGTTGCGGCAATATTCTCGGTATCCTTTTCGCACTTGTGTTAACGACCAGTTCGATCGCCTGTCCGCTCCTCTGGAGAGACGCTACAGTCGTGACCAGGTTGAACAACTCCTCATGTCGGCCGGATTGGAAGAGCAAAACGTGTTCCCGAATTCTGGCTGGGTAGCGTGTGGAAGGAAGCCGGTAAGCAGCGATGTGGCCGCGTAATGGACTCTCAACTCCGTGCGTGTGGGGATCATGAAGCGCAAATTCCGATTGGCGATGTTGTTATTGACAGGGATTCTGCCAGGACCTTTCAAAAGGTGCGTTTACCGCTGGATATTTGGATATCAAATCGGCCAGGGCGTACGAATCGGCTTTGCGCTTCTGGACTGTTTGCGTCTATCCATTGGTGACCATTCGTCAATCTCTCATGCTGTTGTTTTCCTGCGATGTGGAGAGGTCCGCATTGGGGACCATGTAGATATTGGCCCATGCAACGTTTTTCGCGGCGGGGAGAGGATAGAGCTCAGCGACTACTCCCAACTGCTGCGTCTGAATGCGATCAATGCCATACCTGATAACGATTGCGTCAATGCGCCCCAATCAATTTTTACCCTGGGTTACGGTTCGGTCGTTACAGCCGAGCATCGTATCGATTTTACCGATCAGGTCACTATTAGACGCTGCACGACGATCGCCGGCAGAAATTCGTCCATCTGGACACATAACCGGCGGACTGGAATGCCTGTCGCGATTGGAGATTTCTGCTATGTGGGATCCGAGGTGAGATTTGCTCCAGGGGCTCACGTTGGCGACTGTTGCATAGTAGGGCTCGGCGCGGTGGTGAGTCGCGGCAGCATCGAGAGCAGCTGGCTGATCGGGGGAGTGCCTGCGCAGCCGATACGACGACTCAGAACAGAAGATTATGAGTTAATTTTCACCAAGACCCGACCTGATTTGCCGGAACAGGTACTCGAAGACGAGCGCAATACCTTTTATAAGGCGTTCGCCAATTCGCTGACCGGCAGCTAGGTGCAGTTTGAGTTGCAATTCAGTTTCATAACGACCCGGTCCTCTCTTATGTGTGGTATTGCCGGTATCGTTTCACAATCCGCAGACCTTGAAATGATCGGTCCAATGACCGAAGCACTGTCGCATCGTGGGCCAGATGGAGCTGGCGTATGGTCAGATGTCCTGTGTTCGTTGGGACATCGTCGCCTTGCCATCATTGATCTTTCTGAAAAGGGGAAGCAGCCACTTAGCAATGAAGACAAGACGATATGGACTGTGTTCAATGGTGAGATATACAACTTTCAGGAACTGCGTGCAGACCTTCAGCGGCTTGGTCATACTTTTGATTCTCACACTGACACCGAGGTGATTGTCCACGCTTATGAGCAGTGGGGTACGAGCTGCCTACACCGCTTCAGGGGTATGTTTGCGTTTGCCATCTGGGATCAAAAGGAGCGAAGGCTATTTCTCGCTCGAGATCGGGTAGGTAAGAAACCGCTCTATTACGCCGACAATGGCAAGTGCTTTAAGTTCGCCTCGGAGTTGCAGGGCTTGCTGCAAAATCCGGAAGTGCGGCGACAGGTGGATTTGGAAGCTGTTGATTCATATTTATCCTGGGGCTATGTTCCGGCGCCCATGACAGGGTTTAAGAATGTCTGGAAGTTGCCGCCAGCTCACTTCCTGGTGCTGGATGTCAAGCCCGATGGAACGGAGACGCGTGTAGAGCGCTATTGGGATCTGCAGTATTCGCCAAAGATCGTTGTCGGAGAATTGGAGGCGGCAGAAAATCTTCGGGAGAAGTTGACGGCAGCGGTTCGATACCGGTTAATCAGCGACGTTCCGCTGGGAGCATTTTTGTCAGGGGGAATCGATTCCAGCGTAGTGGTCGGCCTGATGGCACAGGTGTCTGGGGCCCGTGTAAAGACATTCTCGATCGGGTTTGATGACAATGACTACAACGAGTTGAGGTTCGCCCGCGCAATTGCGCAGCGTTGGGGTACAGATCATACGGAAATGATCGTCAAGCCAGATGAATTGGCGATTTTGCCGAAGCTGGTCAGGCATTATGGAGAACCGTATGCGGATTCGTCGGCGATCCCGACGTTCTATGTGTCACAAATGACCAGGTCAGGCGTAACCGTTGCGCTGAATGGTGACGGTGGTGACGAGAGTTTCGCCGGATACGACAGGTATGCTGCAATTCGAATCGCAGACAGGATCGCATCTTTTGCTTTCTGGGGCTCAGCGGCTGCTGTCCTCGCCAAACTCTTGCCGGATTCGATTGACTCGAAAAATGGAGTTCGGAGGGCAAAACGATTCCTTTCCGTCGCTCATGAGGAAAGGCCAGTACGATATAGCAACTGGGTGGCATATTTCACTGGTGCTAGAAAGAAGGAGCTCTACGCCCCACATTTTGCGGAGGCTGTTGCTGCGACGAGCTGGCAGTACTGGATGGAAAATCTGTGGCAAGAGGTTGACAACCTGGAATCGGTTGACGCGGCCATGGCGATCGACATCAAATCCTACCTTCCTTATGACCTCCTTACCAAGGTAGATATCGCGTCCATGGCTAACGGGCTGGAGGCACGCTCTCCGTTTCTGGATCACGTGGTGATGGAGTTTGCGGCTCAACTGCCCGTCCACCTAAAACTGCGTGGCAGGGAGTCGAAGTATCTTTTGAAGAAGACTTTCGCGGATTTGCTTCCGGTGGAAAATGTAAGAAGGCGCAAGATGGGTTTTGGCGTGCCGATTGCTAAATGGTTACGGACTAGCTCCCGTGTATTGCTCCAGGATACGTTGTTATCAAAGCGGGCCAGGGAACGAGGGTATTTCAAACCAGACCGCGTCGAGCATTTGGTGTGGGAGCACTTAGCCGAGAGAGCAGACTACAGCTTTCAGTTGTGGAATCTTCTAATGCTGGAGCTGTGGCAACAGGAGTTTATGGACCCGTGCGCGCCGGCCGTCAAGTACAAGCAGACGGAATCTCCAGCACCGGCTTTATCGGCATAATGTGTCTGTCGCGTACTCATGCAGAAGGATTTAGGAGTATCTCTAGTTATTCCGGTTCGCAACGAAGCCGGCACAATTTCCGATTTACTCGCAAGCATTCATGGACAGACCTTTCGTGCGCGCGAAGTTATCTTCGTCGACGGCGGCAGTGTCGATGACACTGTTCAGATTCTTCGAGAGGCCGCGGGAGAGAATTCTTTCCTGCGTGTGCTCGAGGCGAAAGACGCGACGCCGGGCCGTGGCAGGAATATCGGAATCGAGGCCGCATCTAACGATTGGATTGCATTGGCTGATGCAGGCGTCTGGCTAGAGCCCACCTGGCTGCAATATCTTGTGGCGGAAGTTGAACGTAATCCGTCCGTAGATGTGGTTTTTGGTGCGTACGAGGCACAGACTCCAGCTTTTTTCCAGGAATGCGCTGCGGCCGCATACGTGGCTCCGAAACAGCAAAGACCCGGAGGTCGCATGCGGGGTCCATTCATTGCATCGTCATTGTTGCGACGCAGTTTGTGGCGTACTGTTGGTGGATTCCCGGACCTGCGAGCGGCTGAAGATCTGATATTCATGAAGCGATGCCAGCAGCTGGGTAAGATTGCATGGGCGCCGCTGGCAATGGTGAGGTGGCAGATCCAGCCCTCACTGAAGTCGACCTACCGTCGGTTCGCACTCTACTCGTACCATAATGTTCTGGCAGGCCACCAGCGATACTGGCATTACGGCATCGCCCGAAAATATCTTGTAGCTCTGCTGATTGTGATCCTGGCTGCAGCGCACAGCAGGGTTTGGTTGTTTGTGTTGCTGCTGGCAGCAGTGGCCAGAGCCGCAAAAGCAATATGGAAATACGACGAGAATTGCCGTATCGCCTGGTTATTCAACCCGGCACGACTTATGTTGGTGGGAACTATCCTGGCTGTGATCGATCTAGCAACTTTCGTGGGGTGGGGTCGAGCTCTTTGGGACAAGACGAAGAATGCGTAGAGTCTGGGGGAACGGTAGTTCCACGGAGTCTGGTGGCTC
>Ga0066710_100001693_pt1 | contig 16876 bp, 13 predicted proteins | sample GraSoiAngelo_159_FD_79666 | JGI IMG/M metagenome (GOLD analysis project Ga0066710, IMG submission 79666) | Grasslands soil microbial communities from the Angelo Coastal Reserve, California, USA - 14_1009_16_40cm | ecosystem: Environmental > Terrestrial > Soil > Grasslands | place: USA... | reverse complement strand
CGGGAAGAGCTGCGCTTGACGGCTGCCGATCAACTGGTCGTTGCGGTCGGCAATCTGTACCCGGTAAAGGGCCACACCTATTTGCTGGCAGCCCTCGCGCTTCTCGCCGCCCGCTTTCCCCGGCTGCACGTGGCGATCGCCGGTCGGGGCGAGCTGGCCGATCCGTTACTCGCAGAAGCCCGTCGCCTCCAGGTGGCCCACCGCTTCCATCTGCTAGGCCTCCGGTCTGATATCGGAAACGTATTGGCTGCGTCAGACGTCTTCGTGTTGCCCTCGCTCTCCGAGGGCGTACCGCTCGCGCTGCTCGAGGCAATGCTGGCGGGGAAGCCAATTGTGGCCACCGGAGTTGGGGAAGTACCCACCGTGCTCGAGGGGGGCCATGCGGGTGTAGTGGTCCGTCCGGGGGACGCGGCGGAACTCGCGGATGCTCTCGCCAGCCTGCTCTCCGATCCAGCGGAGGCGCGTCGACTCGGCGCCGCGGCTGCGGCACGAGCGTCCGAAGCGTACACGCTCAGCTCAATGATCGATCGCTACGCTGGGCTCTACGAGAAAGCCCTATCTCCCGCTCGCGATTCGAATCCACAGCTCGAGTCGCTCGAGATCGCGGAGCCGAAGGCGCCCATGGGTCGGTAGGGTACACAGTCTGGCGGCGAGCACGCGACTCCCCGGAAATGCAGCATCGCGGTTCAAACAGCGCTGGCGAAAGCACTCGAGGTCGCAGAGCGGTTGGGGATACCCGGGCATCACACCAAGTCGCCGGGCCGCTGGCTCCATTGCCGAGCGCCGAACCGCCGGTGACGCGAGCACTGGCAGCCGTAGGTAGCCAGGCCGGGCGCGCGGCGGCGTACTGATCGTTTCGAAACCCGGCTGCCATCGTAAGGCCGAGAGCAGCCGCTCCGCGTTGTGGCGTCGCGTCTCGGCCTCACGTTCGGCGAGATGCCATGTGGCCGCGACGACGGGAGGGGACACACGGCTCGGCCGGCGCAAGGGCCGCGGCGCGCGATAGACAGTCTCGCCCAGGCGGAGAAAAGGCAGCGCCGCTGGAAGGGCGTACAAGCGGGGGCGCTCAAAGATGAGTTGCGCGGTTATTGTGAGCAGTTCCGGCCAGCCTCGTCGCGCCGCGCCAAGCAAACCTCTCACGCCCTCCACCACGCGCGCTCCGGCGTCATCGTAGGCCAGGAGCGCGCCGCCGCTCCCTCCGGTGAGCCCTTTTCCTCGACCGAAGCTCAGTACAGCGAGGGAGCTCTGCGTCCCGACGGAGCGGCCATCGAGCTTGGCACCCGCAGCTTGGGCGGCGTCCTCTATAACCAAGGCGCCCCGCTCCGCCGCGAGTGCCTTCACCTCGCCGAGGTCGACGGGATGACCGTAGAGGTGCACGACGACGACCGCGGACGCACCTTGACGCAGCGCGTCATGAAGCTGTGTCAGGTCAGGCGCCAGGGTGCGCGGATCTACATCATATAGAAGGGCCGGCGCATTGGCCCCATCAGCTGCCGTGGCGAGGTCGTAACACCCGTACGCGGGAAGGGCGACCGCGCCCGGCTGATCCTTTAACACGCCGATCAGCGCTGCGGTCAATGCCGTGGTGCCACTATCGGTCAGTAAGACGTCCCGAGGCCCGTATCGTGCTGTGAGAAGCTCGACGACGCGGGCTTCACTCCGAGCGCTGCCCCACCCATTGCGCGCGACTCCGCGTACGCCCGCGATCACCGCCCCTGCGGACAGGGGCGAGCGGGCCGGGGTTTGGTATCGCCAACCGTTCACGGCAGGAACCGCACGAGCCGGGGACCGAGACGGTTCGCGACGAACAGCGGCAGACGCCGCCACAGCCGCGGTCCCCAGGAGTACGCGGGATCATCGGGTGACGGCATAGCGCGCACGCCACCGGCTCCGGAGACGGATTGATGCCACCACAACGGCACGTCGACCCCGCCCCATTGCGTTTTGAAGTGATGTGTGCTGCCACCTGGCGTGCAGCGGCCAAAGTTAAAGACACGGACGCCGCCGCCGATTGCGTGTTCCATGAACGCCCAGTACAGAAGCATGTTGGCGGCGACACGGCGCGACTCGCGCAGCGAGCCCGCCCAACTCATCTCGAACTCCTCACGCCACACGAAGCCACAGCCTCCGGCAAGCGGCTGCTCCCCCCGGTACACCACGCCGAAGACGACGAGATCGGGAAACGTCAGCGCCACGCGCTCAAACAGTGCGCGCGGCAACACCGGTGTGCCAAGGTCCCGCATCGTACGCGCGAACACCTCGTAAAACGGCTCGCGCTGCTCGGGTCCGAACCGCACTTCGAGTCCTTCTTTCATTGGGCGGCGGATCTGACTGCGCAACTTGGCAGGAAATCGTGTGAACAGCGTTTCGGCATCGGACGGCAAGGGCAGTAGCACGGTGATCTTTCTCGACGACACCGGAAGGTCGAAACCGCCCGGATCGCGGGTTCGGAGCTCGAGGAGATCCGCGCGTGTCCGACGGGCCTCCGTCACCGCCTCTTGCACCAGCCGATCCTGCGCGGCTTGGGATCCTAAGGGACCACCGGAGTTGAGAAACGGCAGCGAGACGAGGTAGTGACCAAAGATCCGGCTGCGCACTCGCACGAGCGGGAGAATTCCTTGCAACGCGCCATCAGCGTCCACAACCTGCCAGTAGAGGCATTCCGCCCCCAGGACGCCGCTGAGGATCTCACGCCAGCCCGCGAGGTGACACAAGCTGCTGCACTCCGCCCGCGTCACCAACTCGTCCCACGCGCGCCTGTCGCCGTCGAGCGGCAGCAGTTCGAGTTGGGGACACGGTGGAGGTGGGCTCACGCCGAGTTCCTGCGAAGGATCCTTTCCGGACGACTCGTTCGCGCACGCGCGCGCCCGAGCACGGCAATAGTCTCGCGGATTGGCGCGAACCGAAATTCGGTTAGCAGGCGCTCGAGTCGCGGCAAGGTTCTGCGGAGTCCCCCGTAGTGTCGGGCGCGTGTCAGCCAGGAAACGGCGACGCGCGGTTGGCGCGGGTCCAATTCCCAGGGATGGACGTAGAACGTGCCGGAGACTTCGCGCCGCTCGCATTGACGCAGCGCCGCGCGGACGACGCCGTAGGGGAGAAGCCGGAAGTACGCCCCGCCCCCGGCGGGTAGGCGGAGCGGACCCCACTGCAAGGTCGCCGGTGGGATCTCCGCAAGCCGGCCGGCTCGACGTCCCATCCAGTAGGGATCCGGCCTGCCGCCCGGATACCCGTAGCCCGGACGTCGTACCGGAAACAAACTGGAATCGTAGCGATACCCTTCCTCGACCAGGATATCGAGCGCCCATTCCCGCCCCGGCACGATCGAAAAGCTCGGTGCACGAAACCCCAGCACCGGCGTGCCAGTCATCGCTTCCAACACATGCTTCGTGCGCCGGATCGAATCCCGGAACTGATGCGGCGACTGGTGGGTCACCCGCACGTGGTCCCAGCCATGCGACGCGACTTCATGGCCTCCCCGGGCGATGGTACGAACCAACTCGGCCTGCCGCTGAGCGACCCAACCAAGCACGAAGAAAGTGGCCCGCACGTCATGCCGAGCCAACAACTCGAGTAGCTGGGCGGTCTCGCGCGCGACTCGCGACTCGAAGTGCTTCCAATCGGACCGGGCGACGCGCGACTCGAACGCAGAGACCTGGAAGTACTCCTCCAAGTCGATGGTGAAGTGGTGGGCGAGCATGACACGGACAAGCGCAACGCCCGTGCCCGACCACGGGCCGCGGGCAGGGAGCTTAGATCGCGCCGCCAACCTTGCTGAGACGTCGAGTACGAGCAGCACGTCGTCGCGGCGACGCTTCGTCGCGGCGACGCCGCATCACCCCGCCCGGGAGGCGGGCACGTGCTGGCGGTCGGGGGCGCTGCTTTCGATCGTCGGTGGCCGGAGCAGGCGCGCCCCCAAGGACGCGTCATAGCGTCGCGCCCGAAAGATGGACCACACCACGAGCCGCGGTGGCAGGCGCAGGGTGGCGAGACCGACGACTAGTCGCGCAGCTGCGAACAGCAGCGCGAAGAGGCTGATTGGCATCCACACCATGCGCCCACGCCACTGCTGCACGCGGAAGGCAGCGAGCACTCGCCCGCGGGTCGGCAGCGCGTCGTCGATCAGGTTGACAACCGGCGGCGCCTCGTCGAAGTGAGCGGTGCACCAGGCAACGACGGCGGCCGCTTGGCCTACGTCGCACACCGCGAAGGGGAGCGCGGGCCGTCCTAGCCCGAGATGCCACGGGCCGAACAGTCGCTTGCCGATGAGTCCGGGCAGTTCTGGATGGTTTCGGTCGATGAGTGCTGCCGGGCGCAGAATCCGTGTCTCAATCCCGAGCCCCGGCGCTTCGGCGGCCACCAATCGCTCCGCCTCGGTCTTCCCCCAGGCATAGGAGCCGAATTCGCGGGCGTCGTTTGGCGCCAGCGGAGTGCGCTCGTCCTGACGTTCCCAGGGAGTCCGCGGCGGCCGCAGCACCGAGAGGCTGCTCACGTACACGAGACGGGAGACGCCAGCGGCCACCATCCCCCGGAGCACGTTGCGCGTGCCGTCAATCGTGTTGCGCTGGTGACCCTCGTAGCCGCCATCCTGTGCGGCGGCCGCATGCACGACGACGGCCGCGCCGGAGAACGCTTCCGGCGGTACCGCGCGGCTCAAGTCGAGCCCGCACCACTCGGACACGTGCGGGTCGTCGGGGTCGGGGGAGCGATTGATGCCCCGCACGCGAAATCCGCCGCCGGCAAGCGCGCGGCTGATCTCGCGGCCGAAGAATCCCCGCGCTCCCGTCAAAACGGCGAGTGGCGCCGCGGGGGAGACCGCCCGAGGCGCCTGGCGCTGCACTGCGGCCCGCTCGCCCGCCCGGCGCACGTTCGCCGCGAGCTCTTCGTAGATGGTCACGACGCGCCGCAAATGATCCGGTGACACAGGCGAGGGGCCGTCCGCCGCGACTGCACCATAGAACTCGCCGATCAACTCGGCGAGGCCGGGGTAGTCGCCGCCCGAGAGGAGGCGCCGAGCAACGCCCGCGACGGATCGCGAACCCATCTGCCACGCTTCGAGCAACGGGTTACCGGCCTTCTCCACCGGGCTCGTACCAGGGTTGGCAGCCCCAATCACGGTCGTCCGCAGGAAATCGGCGGTGAGCGTGCCCCCCGTTCCCGCGACCACCAGCGTGGATCCTACTGGCCTGGCGCGGAGACTCACGTTCAAACGGCCGTACGTGTCGTTGACCCGGAGCACCACGTGGAGGTCCACAGGTTCGGCGACGACCGCCGCCACTTCGATCGACCCCGGATCGGCCGTCACCTCCTCGAGCGCGGCGATCAGGGTCGACAGCGGATGCGGGAGAATGTCGAGCAACCGTTCGGCTAGCGCACGGGGCCCCGCAGTGCTGAGATTCACGCTGGGAGGATAGAAAGCGAAATCGCTGTCGACGCGCACCACCGTTCCGAGCTCGGGAAGCCGTCGCAGCAGCTTCAGGTACGCCGGGTCCCGGAGCTGTTGGTGGCCAGCGCAGATGAGCAGTCCACGCGCGCGGGCCAGGTCGAGCAGCTCACGCGCCTCGCGCTCGGTCTCCACGAACGGCTTCTCGACGTACACATGGGCACCCGCTTCGAGCGCCGCCCGCGCTGGAAGAAAGTGGGTGCCCGCGGGCGTGCAAACATGCACCAAATCGGGCTTCGCCTCCCGCAACAGGTCCACGAGCGAGGTGAACGTCGCGGTGTCGGCTAGCGAGGCGAGCGCGTGCGCCGCACCCTCCTGCGTATCGCACACGCCGACGACCAGATGCGGCGTGCGCACGCGCCGCAGCGCGCGGAGATGCAGGCGCGCCATCTGACCCGCGCCGACAATCGCAACGCGGATGGGGTCACTAATCGATCGTAAGGGAGAGGGAGGCAGGTTCATGACTCGGGAGGCGTTGCAAGAGCAGCGCCAGCCCCGGCGCCCTCCCGACAGCGCGGTGCCGTTGCGCCGATGCAACAGTCCCGCGCGCTCCCCTCATGGTCACGACGGCACGATTCTCTCGTCGATCGACCAGGGTGGAGACCTTGATCCCGCGCCGCTTCGTCGCGTTGCTCTATCATGACGTGCATCCGGGGGACGCCTTCGACTATGGGCGGCTGGGCGATTCGGCGACGCTCTACCACGTGTCAGAGCCCGCCTTTCGCACGCATCTCGACATTATCGACAATGCCGGGCTCCAGTGCCTCGACGACGACGCGATGCGCGCCTGCCTCTCGGGTCGGGGGAAGCCGGACGCGGCAGGCCTCGTGTTGTGCTTCGACGACGGGTGGAATGGCGCCGTCGAATGCGCCGCGCCCGTGCTCGCGGAACGCCGGCTGCCAGCCTTCTTTTTCATCACGACAGGGTTGGTCGGCCGGCGATTCTTCGCGGGCGCAGCCGCGTTACGGCGCCTCGACCCGGTGCTGTTCACGGTCGGATCCCACGGCGTGACGCACCGCATGCTCACCGGACTGCGGCCGGACGACATTCGCGCCGAGCTGTGCGACTCCCGGCGTGCACTCGAGGACCTGCTTGGCAGACCCGTGGCATGCCTCAGCCTCCCCGGGGGCGCGATCAGCCGGCGCGTCGTTGAGATCGCGGAGGAAGCGGGCTACACGTCCCTCTTTACGTCCGCGATCGGGACCAACCCGACGGCGGCCGGATACCGCGGCATCGCACGCATCGGAGTCAGACGAGGCACCGATCCAACGACACTGCAACGGTGGGTGTGCGGCGACCTGCGGCGTGAGCAGGTACGCGCGGCGCTACTTGGCGTACCAAAGAGGCTGCTGGGAGCCCGGGCATACTCGAAGGTGCGCCGGGTCTTGCTCGGGGAAGCCGTCGGTCGAGAGCACTTCTTTGAGCCCTGAGGTCATCCGGCCGGGACCGCGCCGGCCGCACCGTGTCGTGGCGCTCTGCTCAAATGGTCCGCTTGAGCGCCACACCTGCGCAACCCTCACCCGCGCCGGCGTCAACCTGGTCGGCGTCGTCTGGTGCGCCCGTCCGGGCCTCCGGGCGCGGGCACGTTTTCTCAATCGCTGGATTGCGCGGCACGGTATCTTCCGAACCGCCGGCCAAATCCTCGGCAAGCTCTACGATCGCGCCTGGAACGGGCGCCACGATCGTCGAGTCCTCGCTCGCCTGGTGGACCAGGCTGCCGACCGCGCGACCCTGGAGCGCGCTGGGCTCGTTTCCATCGAAACGGATTCGTATTCGCGCCCGGACACGCTCGCCGCCCTCCGGCGCCTCGATCCCGACATTTTCCTGGTCCACACGAAGTTCATGGTGGGCGCGACGGCGCGCATGCTCGCGCCGGTAGCCGTCATCGGGGGTCACCCGGGAATTACGCCCTGCTATCGCGGCGCGTACTCACCGTTCTGGGCGCTGCTGCACGGCCGCTCGGATATGGTCGGGCTCAGCGTGTTTCTCCTGGACGACGGGATCGACACGGGCCCGCTGTTGTTCCAGGAGCGGCTGCCCATTGTCCCCGGCGAGGACAGCCATCTCACTCTCGCCTGGAAGGGAATGCTGCGACAGAGCGAGCGTCAGGCGGAAGCGATCTTGCGGCTCGACGCTGGCGAGTGCGTGCCGCTCCGCCGGCTGACCAGCATTCCCGAGAACTCCTACTTCGTCCTGCCCACCTTAATCGACTTCCTGCGTTATCGTCGTCGGCAGCGACTCGCCAGATAACTGATTAGAGCAGCAACACCGACACCACTTTCGTGTCCGAGCTGGAGGCGCCTTTGTTGTCGGTCACAGTCACGCGGACCGTGAAGCTCCGCGGCAGGATGATGATGTACGTGTGCCCGGCGGTGAACGAGCCCTGGCTCGTCCTCGTGCCGGTCGTCCGCGACCCGTCGCCCCAATCGATCGTATACGACCACGGCCCATTGTTGTCGGGGTCGCTGAACGTCGCGCTGAGCGAGTAGAGCAGACCCGTCACTGCTGTTTGATCCGGCCCGGCGTTCACGGTCGGCGGCGAATTGCAGCTCACGGAGAAGGTCGTCGTGGCCGTCCCGCCAGAGGGGACGCTGATCGTGCGCGACGCCCCGCCGCTCACGGTGCAGTTCGCGGCCACCCCCGAGATCGCCACGGTGTGGTTGCCGGCGGTCATGTTGGTGTACGTAACGTTGGCATTGATCCCGATCGCTTGAGGCGACACGCCGTCCACAGTGACTGTGTAGCCGTTCGGGTCGAGACTCGAGCCGGTGGTGCTGGTCGAGACCGTGAGGTTGCCGGGCGGCGTAACGCAACTCACGGAGAACGTGAACCTGGCGGTGCCACCGGCGGGGACGGGGACATTTTGCGAGTTGCCGCCGCTTACGGTGCAGTTCGCGGCCACGCCTGTGATGGCAACGGTGTGGTTGCCGTCGGTCAGACTCGGGTAGGTGACGCTGGCATTAATGGCAATCGCCTGGGGCGATCCGCCGTCGACCGTCACCGTATAGCCGTCGGGATCGAGGTTCGAGCCGGTCGTGCTGGTCGACACCGTGAGATTCCCGGTCGTCGCCGAGCAGCTAACCGAGAAGGCTGTCGTGACCGTGCCGCCGGAAGGCACGGTGGCGTTTTGTGAATTGCCCCCGCTCACCGTGCAGTTCGCGGCGACGCCCGAAAGCGCGACGCTATGACTGCCGGCCACTAGGCTCGTGAACGTGACACTGCCGTTGATCGTGACGGGCTGGCTCGACGTTCCATCCCCATCCACCGTAACCGTGTAGCCGTCCGGATCGAGGTTGGCACCGCTGGTGCTCGTTGTCGCGGTGAGGTTGCCGGGGACCGGCCCCGAGCCGGCGGCGTTGAGCGTGAGCACGCTCGCCAGCCAGGTTTTGGGGGAGCCGGGCGAGTTAAACGCCCACGTCCAGTGCGGATCGAGCGTGCCCGCACTGGCCGGGACGGCGTAGTCGGCCTCGCCGACGATCGACGCGTCGGACAGCGCCGCGACGTTACTGAAGGGGGGGCCAGGGGGGTCCCGGGGGGACAAGCCGTCTGACATCGTCACGCCATACGCGAGCGCGCCCGCGTTGACCGGGATCGCCCCGGCATCAGCGACTGTGGACGACGTGCCGGAGCCCGAGGCCGAGCTGTGCGCGCCCAGCGCTTGGGCCGACACGTCCTCAACGCCGCTCCACGCTGACAACAGCACCCCGCCGTCCGGGACCGAGGTCGAGAGGTACGCCGCCACTGCCAGCACCTGAGAGCTGTTCGTAAACGGGTCGGGATAGTTCTGCACGTTGGTAGCGAGATAGGTCGCCATCGAGATGCCGCCGGCCGTGACGTACTCGACCAGCGCGTACTTGTTGCCGACCGGTGTATAGGCGCCCCCGGTGGTCAGGACATCGCCGACCGAATCGATGACGTTAGTCGAGCCGAGCCAGAAGAAGGTCGCGACGATCGCATCACCGTGGTGCGGGTTCCCGTTGTTGAACCCCTTGATGAGCAGCGTCCCGCCCTCATTGAGCGTGCCGATAGTCTGGTCGAGCGTGATGCCGCTCGTCGAAAAGGACATCAGGGGAGCACCGGGGCCGTTGCGCTCGGGGTCGGTGCGACCGGGGCTGATGGAGTCACTGCATGCCGCCGCCAGGAGGGCGGCTGCCAAGACCTGTGGAAGGCCGACGGCCCGTCGCTTGCGCATTAAAACGCCCCGATGTTGAAGGGAGTACTCTGAGCGCTGGGCAAGCCGACCGCGCTGGCCGCCAGTGTGTACGCGTTGCCAGGCTGATCGATGCTGAGATCCGAGAAGGTGGCGACGCCGTTCACGACGGTCACAGTCTTGGTGCCGGAGAGTGTCCCGGGCATCAGCGGGTTGAGACTGCCGTTGCTCCCGATGGCGATGGTGACAGTACCGGTGTAATTGGTGATCCGGTTGCCCTGGGCGTCCAGCACGGTGACTTGCACCGCGGGCTGGATGGGAACCAGCGGCAGCGTCGTCCGCGGCTGGACGGTGAACGCGAGTTGCGTCGCCGCCGGATTGAGCGCAAGCACCGTTCCCAGCCAGTTGCTCGGCGAGCTGGGGGAGTCGAAGTACCAGGTCCACTGCGGATCGACGGAGCCCGCGCTCGCCTGCACCGCGTAGTCGGTCTCGTCCACCACCAGATCGTCGGACTGCACGGCGAGGTTCGTAAAGCCTACGGGCGGCTCGTGGCCGACCAGAATGTTGTCCGACATCGTCACAGCATAGGCGAGCGCGCCCGCATCGATGGGGATGGTGCCGGGATCGGCGACCGCGGTCGTCGTGCTCGTGCCCGACGCTGAGCGGTGCGCGCCCAATGCGTCAGCGGACACTCCGGCAATGCCGGTCCACGCCGACAGCATCACGCCGGCGTGCGTCACCGGTGCCGAGAAGATCGCATCCACGTTGAGGACTGTTTGAGGATCGGGGTTCGGGTCGGGAAATCCCTGCACGTTCGTCGCGACAAACGTAGCCATCGAGATCCCACCGACCGTGACGTACTCGACGAGGGTATACGTGTTCCCGACCGGCGTTTGGTCTGCGTCGGACAAGTGGTCGCGCACCTTCGTGATGGTGTTGGTCGAGCCGGCCCAGAAAAAGGTCGCAACGATCGCGTCCCCGCGGCGCGGGTTCGTGGGGTTGAATCCTTGGCCAATCGTATCACCGGTCTCGCCGAGCACGCCGGTGAACTGGTCGAGGACGATGCCCGCCCCCACAGCCGTCGCCAACTCAGGGGGCCGGAGGCGCTGCGGGCCGACGGACTCGCCACAGCTTGCGGCGAACAGCGCGGCTGCCAGTAGCAGGCCCGCGTGGGCAGCAATCGTGTTTGCTCTGCTCATCAGAACGGACCGATGTTGAACGGCGCGCTCTCCGCGTCAGTCAGCCGCAAGCCACTGACCACCAGCGTGTAGCCGTTCCCGGGCTGGTCGATGCTCAGGTTTGAAAAGGTGGCGACGCCGTTTACCGCGTTCACCGTCGTCGTGCCGGAGAGTGTCCCAGCCATGAGCGGGTTAACGCTGCCGTTGTGGCCCATGGCGATCGTCACCTGGCCGTTGAACGTCGTGGCCTGGGTCCCCAGCGCATTCAGCACGGTGACCTGGACTGGGGGCATAGTGAGCAGCGGCATTGTGGTCCGCGGCTGGGCGCTAAACCCGAGGTGCAGCGGCGGGTTCAGGACAATCGTGTTGGTCAGCCAGGTGCTGGGCGAGTTGAAATACCAGGTTATCACCGGATCGACTGTGCCGACGCCGCTGTGCACGGCATAGTCGACCTCGCCGAGAATCGACGCGTCGCTCAGCACCGTGAGGTTCGTGAAGGGCGGGCCGGGAGGCTCGCGGGGAACCAGACCGTCCGACATCGTCACGGCATATGCCAGGGCGCCATCGCCGACCGTGATCGGGCCCGGATCGGCGATCGTGGTGCCGGATCCGGAACCCGAGCCCTGGCTGTGCGCACCCAGCGCATCCGCCGACACCGCGTTCACGCCACTCCACGCGGTGAGCAGCACGCCACCGTCTAGCACCGGCTGCTTCAGGTACGCCGCCACTGCCAGCACATCCGAGCTGGTCAGAAACGGATCGGGATAGCCCTGTATGTTGGTGGCGACGTAAGTGGCCATCGAGATGCCACCGGACGTGACGAACTCCACCCGCGTGTATTTATTGCCCACTGGCGTATAAGCGCCCCCGGTCGTCAAGACGTCGGCAACCGAGTCGATGACGTCGGTCGAGCCGAGCCAGAAGAACGTCGCAACCAGCGCATCGCCGTGGTGCGGGTTGCCGTTGTTGAACCCCTTAATGAGCAAAGGACCGCCGCCCTCATTGAGCGTGCCGATGAACTGGTCGATGGCGATGCCCGTCGAGGTCGCAGCCGTCGTTGCGAAAGCGGGTGCACGGGGGGCGGCATCCGTGGAGCTGCGAGGCGCGGTGCCGGTGGGCTCGCTGCACGCCGTCGCCAGCAAAGCGGCTGCCAAAAAGGCTGAAAGGTTCGTGATTGTGGTCTGAGTGCGCATGAATCCTCCTGCAGCGCATGGTCGGCAAGGTTCGGACCAGGTCGGGGCAGAAGTGGTGGGGGGCTTCGCACATTTGGAGGGGGGGATGATCGCTGCGGCGCCCCCTCAACGGCTTATGGCCTTGCTGCAACAACAGGATGCCGCGCCAGCACTGTCAGATTAGCCGGCGCGGCTGTCGAGCACGCTCCCGAACTCCCGCACGCAGCGTGCGATCCGCTCGTAGACCTGGTCGAACACGTCGCGGCGCTGATCCACCGGATCCCGGATCGTCCGAGCCTCCACCGGTGCCGGGTCGAAGTCGCCGAGGACCACTACATCGCGGGGCTGTCGCCCGAAGCGTTCACAAATCTGACGGCGCTGACTCGCGTCCATGACCACGATGAGATCGGCGGTGCGGACCACATCGGCCGTCACGGGCCGCGACCGGTGGTCGGACAGGTTCACGGCGTGGCGCTTTGCCGCGTCTACCGCCTCCGCCGGCGCAGGCCGGTTAAACCCTATGAAGCCGGCGGACTGCACGTCGATGCCGAGCGGCCGGAGCTCTCGATCGAGTAGTGCGGCAGCCATGGGGCTGCGGCAGATGTTGCCGTGACACACGACCAGAAGAGTGCTCGGCCGCGCTCGTCCGCGCAGCGCTCCGAGTGCCTTCCGCCGCCGGAACGGATGGAGGATCCGGTCGGGCGTCCGACGTACGCGCAACAGTAAATCAGCCATCACCCGTCACTCCTGCGAGAAGGGGTCCGCGTCGTGACGACACTTGTCGTTGCAACGCAACAACGGACGGGCGCGTGCGCAACGCGCGCGCTGCGTCACGTCGCGGCAAGAAGTACACCGGTCTCATGGCCCGGTTCGTGCCTCAGCCGGCAGCATGCGATACCTCGTCACCGGCGGCGCCGGATTCATCGGCTCACACCTCGTCGAGCGCCTCGTGCGCCAGGGCGCCGAAGTCACCGTGCTCGACGACCTCTCGACCGGCCGACGCGAGCACATCCGCGCCGTCCGCGATCGCATCCGCTTCCTCCGTGGCGATGCCGCCAGGCTCGAAACGTGCCGGCGGGCCATGCAGGGCGTGGATTACGTCCTGCATCAAGCTGCCGTCACGTCCGTCCCCCGGTCGACACGCAACCCGGTCGCCGCCCATCAGGCCAATGTCACCGGTACACTCAACATCCTGCTCGCCGCCCAGGAAGCGAAAGTGCGTCGCGTCGTCTTTGCCGGATCCACCGCGGCGTACGGGGACGCGACCGAGCTCCCCAACCACGAGGCGCTCCTGCCGCGTCCGCTCTCGGCGTACGCCGCGTCTAAACTCGCTGGAGAGGCGTACTGCCAGGCCTTCTGGCGAACCCACGGGCTCGAGACGGTCGTCCTGCGCTACTTCAACATCTTCGGACCTCGCCAAAGCCTCGAGTCACACTACGGCGCCGTCGTCCCCTTATTCATCGCCGCCGCACTCCGCGGCGAGCCCTCCGTGATCTACGGCGACGGCGGGCAGACGCGAGACTTCACGTTCGTCACGAATGTCGTGGAGGCAAACCTGCTTGCCTGTCACGCCCCGGCTGAACAGGCGGTGGGCACGGTGTTCAACATCGGGTGCGGTACCGCTGCGAGCATTCGCGAATTGTGGGAAAAGATCGCCGATCTCGTCGGCGTCGAGGTCGAGCCGCTGTACGACGCAGCCCGCGCCGGCGATGTCCGCCACTCCGTCGCAGCGATCGACCGGGCTCGGGAGCAGTTGGGCTACAACCCCACGGTGAATCTCGAAGAAGGCCTGCGGCGCACGATTGCGTATTATCGCGAGCGCGTGCGGTCATCCGTGCGGCTGCGCCTCGCGGTCTAAGCCGCGAAGCATTAAGGCTTGCGCAGCTCCTCGAGCACCTGCTCGGTAAATGGATTCTTCCCGGCCCGCAGCGCCTCGAGCCACGCCGCGCGCTTCTCGAGGAACGTTCCCTGCTTGGCGTGCTCGACCACGTAGGCGAAGTCCGCGATCGCTCCCTTGATGTCCCCCGCCAGGGCGCGCGCCAGTCCCCGGCTATCTCGCGCAGCGAGGACGGTGGTGTCCGGTGCGACGGCGGCTTCGCAGGCCGCCTGCGCACGTTGGGCGAGCCCCCCGAGGCTGGCCCGCCAACAGACGTTGTTCCAGGTTCGGCTCCAGAAGCTCACCGGAGAGCGCGCAAGCCCTGCGCGGTCGATCGTGGCAAACACCGCCGGGAAATCGCGCGCGTCGACCAGACTGTCCACGCTGCGCTCTGCCGCGATCACGCGCCGAACCTCTCGCATCAGGCGTTCGGAGGGCGCTCCGGTACCGCTGCGCGGCACCACGCGGCGCATCCGCTGCTGAACGATGCGGGCCACCTCGGCGGCGGCGCCGGGGCGGCCGGTCCCCGGCAGCTGCTGCACCATCACGGCGAAAGAGAGCCGGCCGCTGGAGAAGAAAACAGCATCGACGTCCATATGAATCATGGTCCGCAGCTTCCCGAACACCGCAAACGAACGCGCCCCCCCGCCCCCTCCGCTCCCCCCGCCGATGCTCGGCGCCGCCAGCGGCTGCAGGACGGACGAATCGTCTTTTGCGATATGCTCGACCATTTTGCCTACATCGTCGCTCAACATCGAACCGAACACGTACTTGCGATCCCCACTCTCGGCGTACAACACACGCTTCAGCGCCTGCGCCTCGGTATCGTGCAGCATCGCATCCATTTGGACCGAGATTACGCCGGCACCGTGGAAGGAAATGTGAAACCGGAGCCCTCGATGGTGCGCGTATACTGTGGCCAGCCGTTGTTGCGCGCGAAGGAGGCCCTTTCCGTGGTGATGCCCGCCAGCTCGGGCGGGCGGGCGACGATCTCGCCCAGCGCGATCGTCGTCGCGCCGCGCAACGCGGAGTCGGCGGCCGTGGTGTCGGTACTATCCTCGGGAGCGGCGGCCACCTCACCGGCGTATCCCGGGTGCTCTTGCAGCCGCTTGTCCATCGTGCGGAGCAGGTTGGCCAAGTCGGCGCCCGACACCGGTTGAGGACCCACCGCGACCATCATGAAATTGACGCGGTCCCGCGAAGCAATCAGGAGCGCGAGATCGAATGTGGCGAGCGGCGTCGCGAGCTCGAACGTCCAACCCGCGGCACGGTCGCCGATGTCGCTCAGGTCGATCGCCTTGCCGGCCTTGAGTGACGCCTGCTCCAGGCCCAGCTCGCTGAGATACACCTCGAAGAACGCCGGCAGGTCGATCAGAGAGAGCAGCCCTACGGTGCGTTGTGCTTCGGCCGCGCTGTGGAATGCGCCCGCCGACAGCTGCAGCATGACGAGTCGCGAGCTCTCGGTCCGGAACACCATCTGCTCGGCCGAGAGCGTGCGCTGATAGGACTCAATCGGGTCCCGCGATGAGAGCGACAGGAATCCATTCTCGCCCTTGGCAGAGCCTTCGGTCGCGACGCGCGCCCCTCCGGGGAAGTCCTGCGGCGAGAGCAGCACCGCCGGGAGCTCGCCGATCGAGCCGGGAACACTATCGGCGTCCGCGACATCCTGGAGCGCGCCACCAGTCCCGCGCTGCAGCACGATCATTTCGGTTCCATCGTCCGCGACCGAGCGGAACCAGGCGCGGAGGGCGCCCGCGCTGTCCGGAGGTTGGAGACCGCGCCGGCCGCCCATCTCACGCGACGCGCGCAACATGCGGCCGACCTGCTTATAGCTGGCGTGGTAGTAGCCGAACGCGCCGTCCACGGTCACGTCGGCCGGCACATCGGCCTTCCATCCCTCGGGCAGCTCCACCTCCAGAGACGATCGCCAGACTGACGGGCTGTTCACCTGTGCGACGTCGATGGGAAAGCGCCGCTCGCCCTCGGCCTCGAGGCGGCTGATCGCCTTGGCGTCGCCGAACTTGAGCAACGGCGGGTTGAAGTAGTACCTGGCTCCCACGCGGCCGACGACATTTGTCGCCGTGAGCCACACCGTCACGCGTGGTGTGGCGCCGAGATCTCGGCCGTCGAAGTAGCGGGAGCTGTCCACGACGGCCCCCTCATAGACCGCCTCCGCGTATTTGCGCAGCAGGGCGTTGCGAGCCTGTGGGTCCTGCCGGTCGATGTCGGCGAACTTCTCGCGCAGCGAGGACTCTTCTGTGCCAAGCGCCGTCACAGTGATCCGGCCGGTGAATCGCCCGTCCAGCCCGAGAGCGCCGACGATTTCCCGGTCGTAGCGGTTGCGGTCAGGTGGCGAGGCCGGTAGCACGACGACGCGCGCACGGCCCTCGGGAAGCGCCAGGCCGACTTCTCCTTGCAGCGCACTCGGCAGTTCCGCGTACTTCAGCAACGAGGGCGTGACATCCGCGTACTCGATGCGGCCCGCGCGCTCGACCCCGGCGATCATGTGGTCGAACTGCTTGATCCCGGGGACAACGAGTCGACCGGCCCATCCGAGTTGACGAGGACCGGATAGGCCCTCACGCCCATGTGACGCAGGAGACTCACGAACAGCATCGTCTTGTCTTTGCAGTCTCCGAACCGCGTGCGGAACACGTCGGCGGGAAGACGGGGTTGGTAGCCGCCGTCGCCCAGGGAGAGGGACACGTACCGGAACTCTTGCGCGACCCAGCGGTACGTGGCGCGCAATGAATCGTCGAGCGTCTTTGCGCCCTTCAGTTGGGTGGCATGAGCCGTCAGAATTTCGGGCGTAACCGCGTCGCGATTCACCAGCAGCAGCCCGTACCACGATGCGACATCGGCCCACGACAGCGTACCGCCCACCACAATCGCCTTCATCACGGTGTTGGGTGAACCGGAGTAGCTCTCCCATTTCACCGCCGCCAGCTCTGCAGCCGCCCACGTCCGTACGCGGCGGCCGGCGACCACCCGCTCGTCCGCGCTGAACCCCAGGTTGTGCTCGCGCACGGGCACGCGCAGATCGGCCGGCACATCCAGCGT
>Ga0066710_100001692_pt1 | contig 16876 bp, 12 predicted proteins | sample GraSoiAngelo_159_FD_79666 | JGI IMG/M metagenome (GOLD analysis project Ga0066710, IMG submission 79666) | Grasslands soil microbial communities from the Angelo Coastal Reserve, California, USA - 14_1009_16_40cm | ecosystem: Environmental > Terrestrial > Soil > Grasslands | place: USA... | reverse complement strand
GTCGCCGCACGACCCGAATCGCGATGCGAGCTTCGCGTCGCTTCCAAGCCTGATCGTGATCGACGGGGGCAAGGGCCAGCTTTCGAGCGCCGTCGATCCGCTGGCTCAGCTTCGGGACGAGGGAGCGGTTGTGGTCAGCCTTGCGAAGCGCCTCGAGGAGATCTTTCTCCCCGGCCGGAAGCGCCCAGTCGTCTTGCCGGGGGACTCCGTCGCGCTCCAGCTTCTCCAGCGCCTCCGAGACGAGGCCCATCGCTTCGCGATCGAGCACCACCGAGTGCGCCGTGACCGGTCGATGAAGTCCTCGATCCTCGACGAGCTGCCGGGCGTCGGCCCGGCCCGCAAGCGCTCGCTCCTGCACCACTTCGGCTCGCCCGAACGCTTCCTGCGTGCGACGAGGGAAGAGCTCGAAGCGGTGCCCGGTCTGCCGGGCAAGGTTGCGCGTCAGATCCACGAGCAGCTCCACCGGACCAGATAGCCGCCCCGAAACCCCCTGCAAAAACGGCCTGGCGACGTCCTTGCGTGGCGATCGCAACTGGAGATACGAGCGGCTTTTCTACGTTAAGATGCGCCCGGAGGCTCGACCCCGCTTCGGGGGTTGCGAGAAAGCACTGCTACTGGAGGAGAGGAAGCGTTCATGCGAAAGCTCGTTGGTCTAGCGACCGCATTGCTCGGACTGCTGGCCTTTGTCGCCATCGCCACCGCGAATACGGCCGGCCCCAGCCCCCTGGGCCAGACCCAGCAGCTTGATGTAACTCATTCCCCGAACAAGGCCGGCAAGGGCACGAAGGTGATCGTTGACCTTCATGTCCGCTGCGACCCCGCGAAGGTGTGTCAGCCGCCAGCCGGCGGATTGGTGGCGGGGCCGGCCGGAAAGGCTTCGCCCGTCGTCAACACGGTTGTCCACCTTCCCACGGGCATGAAGACCGGCTACAAGGACTTTCCGAAGTGTAATCCCAGCAAGCTGGAGGCCAACGGTCTCGGCGGCTGCTCGAAGAAGGCCATCGTGGGGAAGGGCAACCTCACCGCCGACGGCCGGCCGACCGCCGGGACGGTGCCGGGCACGGTGACCGCCTTCAACGGAGTCAACAAGGGGTACCTGCTCTACGTCGTGCCCGAGATCAGCTCGCCGCTTGTGCTGAAAGGTCATCTGAGCGGATCTACCCTGACGATCCCGGTTCCGCTGGTTCCGACGATCGGCACCAACCCGAATGCGACACTCACCGACTTCAAGATCACAACCGGAGGTAAGACCAAGAAGAAGAAGCACGGGAAGAAGGTCACGGTCAACTACCTGACGAACCCGAAGAAGTGCCCCTCTGGCGGGTACGTGTGGAAGTTCGACTTCAAGTACGAAAACGGCGAGTCGCTGTCTCCGACGGATGCAGCGCCTTGCAAGAAGTGATCTGGAGTTGAGCTGAAGACCGAGGGGGGCGGCTCGAGCGCCGCCCCTCACGGTCAATGAGAGATGATCCACGCAACAGACCTGATTAGCTAGAGGAAGGCGAAGCAAAGTGACGATCGCGCGCGCTGCGGCCATTGGCTCGCTCGTTGCCGCGGTCGTCGCGGTCGCTGTGCTCATGTTTGGCGGGGGCGGCGGCCACGACTACAACCTCCTATTTCAGACCGCCGGTCAGCTCGTAAAGGGCAATCAAGTTCAGATCGGCGGCAAGGTGGTCGGCAAGATCAAGGACATCGAGCTGACCGACAACAACCTGGCGAAGGTCAAGGTCAACGTCGACGAGCCGTTCGCGCCCCTACACGAGGGGACGACCGGCGTCATCCGCGTCAGCTCTCTTCCGAGCATCGCCAACCGCAACATCTCGCTGACGCCGGGCCCCAACAACGCTCCGAAGATCCCGGACGGAGGCCTGCTCGACACGGACAAGACAACGACGGCCGTCGACCTCGATCAGATCTTCGACACGCTCGACCCGAAGACCCGGCAAAACCTCCAGGCCCTCCTCAAGGGCTTTGCGAACTGGTATGTCGGCCAGGGGCAGAACCTGAACAAGGTGTTCCGCCACTTCGGCCCCACGCTCGCGTCCACCGCCCAGATGATGCGGGAGCTTTCGGCCGACCAGCAGGTCTTCGAGCGGTTCATCGTCGACGCTTCGCGCCTCGTCACCGCCCTCGCCGAGCGCCACAACGACGTCTCGGGCTTCGTCCACAACACGCAGCAGGTCTTCGGGGCGATCGGCGACGAGAACCAGCAGTTCTCGCGCGCTCTCAAGTTCCTGCCCGGCACCCTTCAGAAGGCCAACGCGAGCTTCGTGAACCTGCGCGGCGCGCTCGACGAGCTCGACCAGCTGACGAACGTGACCAAGCCGATCGCCAGCGACCTGGCGCCGTTCTTCAGGCGCCTCAACACGCTCGTCAAGACATCGACACCGGACTTCCACAACTTCGCCCTGCTGCTCCGCAACCGCGGGTCGAGCAACGATCTGATCGACTTGCTCCGAGCCCTTCCCAAGCTGGAGAACATCACCAGGACGTCCTTCAAGAACGGGGTCACCTCGCTCCAAAAGGGCCTTCCGGTGATCTCGTTCATCCGTCCTTACGCCACCGACTTCGCCAGCTTCATCTCGGAGTTCGGTGGCGTCTTCGGCTACTACGACGCCGATGGCCACTACCTCCGTGTGCAGGCACAATTCGACGCCTTCTCGTTCTCGGAGAACGGCGGCAACGGTCAGCTGAACGCGCTGACCCCGGCTCAGCGCAAGGACGTCATCTCGAATCGGGGGTCCGAGCGCCGCTGCCCCGGAGGGGCAACCCAACCAGCCGCTGACAACTCGAACCCGTTCACCGACGACGGGAAGCTGGGCGCTGCCGACTGTGACCCCAGCCTGAGGCCACCGGGGCCATGAGGCGCGCTCTCATAGGAGTGATCCTGGCAGTCGCCGTTTTGGTGGCGATCGTCTTCGGCGCCGGCGCGGGCGGCGGCGGTGGGGGGGACTACAAGGTCAGGGCGATATTCGACAACGCATCGTTCTTGATCTCGGGCCAAGACGTGAAGGTTGCCGGGGGAAAGGTGGGCGTCGTAGACCATCTCGACGTCGCCAACGCCGCCGGAGGACGGTGCACCAGCGGCAGCTGCAAGGCTGCGGTCGTCCTGAAGATCACGCGCAACGGGTTCAAGGACTTTCGAGCCGACGCCCACTGCACGATCCGGCTTCAGTCTCCGATCGGCGAGAAGCTCGTCGACTGCCTTCCGACTCAACCTCGTACGGACGGGACGCCGGCCCCACCGTCGCTGAAGAAGATCCCCAAGGGCCAGCCCGGCGCGGGGCAGTATCTGCTACCGCTTCAGAACACGTCGACCCCGGTTGACGCGGACCTGATCAACGACATTCAGCGGCGGCCGTACCGGGAGCGGTTTTCGATCATCCTGAACGAGCTCGGCGCGGGCCTCGCGGCGCGGGCCGGCGACCTTCGGGCCGTCGTGCGCCGCGCCAACCCTGCGTTGCTGCAATTCGACCGGTTCCTGAACATCCTGGCGAACCAGAACAAGATGCTTCGCCGGCTCACCAGGAACGGCGACGTGGTCGTGTCGGCACTCGCCCGCGAACGCAAACACGTCTCCAACTTCTTCGTCCAGTCCAAGATCGCCGGGCAGGCGACAGCGGAGAAGAGTGCCGACCTCGAGCGCAACTTCGAGAAGTTCCCGGCTTTCCTGCGGCAGCTCACGCCCTTCATGAACGACTTCCAGCTGCTGTCGGATCAGATGGATCCGGTGATCGCGAACCTGCGCGCCGCCGGCCCCGACCTCAGCCGGTTCCTCATAGCGCTCGGGCCGTTTTCGCGGGCGACGATCCCGGCGCTGCGAACGCTCGGCAACGCCGCCGACGTCGGAAGGCCCGCGCTGATCGCGGCAGAGCCGATCGCGAGGATCCTGAACAGCTTTGCCACGAAGGCACGTTCGGTCACCCGGAACCTCGCGTCGCTGCTCGGGAGCATTCAGAGCCATCAGGGCATCGAGCGCTTCGTCGATCTTCTCTATAACCTGACGCTCGCGACCAACGGCTTCGACGAGGTCGGGCACTTCCTGAGGAACGATCTCGTCGTCACGATCTGCTCCGGCTACGCGATTACGCCGACGGTCGGCTGCTCGGCGAAGTTCGCAGGCGGGAGCTCCTCGGCGGCGACGACCTCGTCGGCCGGCTCCACCAGGCGCCTCCTCGATGCGATCGTCGGCCCGCAGCACAAGCGCCGCCAGAAGACGAGCTCCGGCAGCGCCGGGACGCAGCCCGCCTCGCAGAAAGCGCCGGCTCAGCCGAGCCCGCAGCCCAAGCAGGGCGCGTCTTCCCCGACTGCCACGGCTCCCAAGGCGCCTCCAAGTGCCGGCAACGGCAAGGGAGGCGACGCCTTGCTCAACTACCTCCTCGGGGGCAGCCAGTGACGCGGCGCCGCGGACCGACCGCAATCGCCTCAAACCCGGTGCTCGTCGGTGTGGCGACCACGCTGGTGATCGTCGTCGCGGTGTTCCTGGCGTACAACGCGAACCAGGGGCTGCCGTGGGTGCCGTCGTACCGGCTAACGGCAGACGTGCCGAGCGCGGCGAACCTCGTCAAGGGCAACGAAGCGCGCATCGGAGGCCTGCGGGTCGGCCTCATCGACAAGATCGACCCGGTCCAAACCCCGAACGGCTCCTTCTACTCGAAGCTTCGGCTGAAGCTCGAGACCCGTGTGAAGCCGCTCCCGATCGACTCGAAGCTGCTCGTCCGCCCGCGCTCGGCACTCGGGCTCAAGTATCTCCAGATCACCAAGGGGACCTCGAACCACGGGTTCAAAGCCGGGGCAACGATCCCGCTCAGCAGTTACGAGAGGCCGCTGCCGGTTGACGTCGACGTCTTCAACTCCATGTTCAACAGCAAGACGCGTCAGGCGATTCAGACGAACGAGGCCGGATACGGCGGCGCCTTCGCGGGCCGAGGCGAGAGCATCAACCGGGCGATCGTCGCCTTCCGCGCGCTGCTTCCGAACGCCGAGTCCGTCCTCCGAAACGTCACAAGCCCCGGCGCCCGCTTCAACCGATTCTTCAAGGAGCAGGCGGTAGCGGCCAGGATCGTCGCCCCCGTGGCCGATATCCAGGCAGCCCTCTTCGTCAGCCTGGACAGGACCTTCACGGCGTTTGCAGACGTGGCCCGGCCGTTCATCCAGGAGAGCATCACAAAGGGCCCGAGCGGCCTCCAGACAGCTACTGACGTGTTTCCGAAGGTCCGCCCGTTCTTCGTCAACACCGCGCAGTTCTTCGGGGAGCTGGGCCCGGGCTCGAACGCGCTTCGCACAGCGGCCCGCCCGCTCGCAAACGGGTTTGTCACCGGAACGACGGCTGTGCGGCGGTCGGTCAACCTGAACGTCCGGCTCGAGGGATTCCTTCAGGCGCTGCGCCGTCTCGCCCTCGACCCGCTCACTCCGATCGCGCTTCGCGACCTCATCAACACCGTCGACGCCCTCGACCCGACACTCAGCTTCCTGACTCCGGCGCAGACCGTGTGCAACTACCTCGGCCTGTGGTTCCGCAACTTCGCCTATCTGTTCAGCGAAGGGGACTCCAACGGAAACTGGATCCGGTTCGTGCCCATCGTCACCGCGCAGGGGCCGAACAGCGAGGCGGGACCCGCAGCGGCGCCGGCGAACGGCGGCGGGCCGGACGCCTTCAACTCCGCCAGGAACTACCTGCACGTGAACCCCTACCCGAACACCGCCGCGCCCGGACAGACGCGCGAGTGCGAAGCCGGCAACGAGCCATATGCGGCCGGCCGCCAGGTGATCGGGAACATCCCCGGCAGCCAGGGGACCGTCACGGATGCCCAGGCCGTCGCCAAGCCGAAGAAGAAAAAGAAGTGATGGAAGCTCGCGCCGGACAGCCTAAGTACATCCCGCCCCGCCGTTTCCAGGGCCGGGTCAGCACGTTCCGGGCAGGGCTGGTCGCGGTCATGCTGCTCGTCGTCGCCACGTTCCTCGCCTTCAGCAAGGCGCTGCCCTGGAAGCAGCCGTTCGAGTTCAAGGCCGCCTTCGAGTCAGCCAACAAAATCCGACTCGACTCACCCGTACGGATCGCGGGCGTCGAGGTCGGCAAGGTCACCAAAGTCGACCACCTGGACAACTCGAACCTCGCGGTCGTCTCGATGGATGTCAAGGACAACGGGCTACCGATACACAAGGACGCGACGCTCAAGATCCGGCCTCGCCTCTTCCTGGAGGGCAACTTCTTCGTCGATCTCAAGCCCGGCACGCCGGAGGCGCCGGACATCAAGGACGGCGACACGATTCCCGTGACTCAAACGTCCGACCCGGTCCAGCTCGACCAGGTCTTGACTGCGCTCCAATCCGACAACCGCCGCGACCTCCAGAAGCTGCTCGAAGGCCTCGGCACCGGCCTCATGCACACCCCGACCCCCTCGGAGGACATCACGCAGGATCCGGGCGTGCGCGGGAAGACCGGCGCCGAAGCGCTCAACAGGTCGATCGGCTACTCGGCTACTGGCCTGAAGACGGCGGCTGAGGTGCAGCACGCCTTCCTCGGCACGATGCCTCACGACCTCAGAAAGCTGGTCGCCGGGTTGCAGAAGACGGCGGCAGGCCTGGACCAGAACGAGGAGCAGCTCAAGGACTTCTTCACGAACTTCAACATCACGATGACCGCGCTCGCGAGTGAGCAGTCCAGCCTGCGCGAGGCGATCCGTCTGCTCGGCCCGACGATCGAGAGAGCAAACAGCTTCTTCGGCCACTTCGCGCAGGCGCTCCCGCCCACGCGCCAGTTCGTGCGCGCGTTCATTCCGGGCGTTCGCGAGACGGGCCCGACGATCAAGGCCTCCGATCAATGGCTCACCCAATTCACCGCGCTTGCGTCGAGGCCCGAGCTTGGGGCCCTCCTCGCGGATCTGAGGCCGATGACCGCGAACTTCGCAAAGGTCGTCGCCGACTCGATCCCTCTCTACCGGCAGACCGACCTGACGAGCCGCTGCTTCTCGAACGTTGTGCTGCCCGCGGGGGACGCGGTGCTCAACGACGGCGCCTCCAGCAGCGGCGCCCGGACCTTCAAGGAGTTCTGGTACGCGATGGTCGGGTTTGCCGGCGCGACGCAGAACTTCGACGCCAACGGCCTCTACACCAGGGTTCAGACCGGAGGTGGCCCGAACACCATCAAGAGCGGCAAGCTGGCGGGCCGCCCGGTGAACCAGGCGCAGCTGTACGGAAACGCGATCCTGCCGCCGCTCGGTACACGCCCGAAGAAGCCCACCAAGAAGCCGCCCTACAAGCCGAGCTACGCCTGCTACAAGAACAAGGTCCCTGACCTGAACGGCCCCGCGGCCAAGCAGGGGCCGGCGGAGGCAGTCGTCTCGAGCGCTGGAGGGTCCCGGTGACGAGGGCGATCCAGAAGCACCTGCGCGACTTCATCGCGATCATCATCCTGATCATCCTGGCGATCTTCGTCGTCACCTTCGTCCTCAACCACCAGCGCTTCCACCTGCCGGCCTGGGTTCCGGCCATCGGGGCCGACTTCTACGAGCTCAAGGGCGAGTTCGAGACGGCCCAATCGGTGATGCCCGGACAGGGTCAGACGGTGGACATCGCCGGCGTCCCGGTCGGGGACGTCAAGAAGGTCGACCTGAAGAACGGCCGGGCGATCGTGACGATGACGATCGACCGGAAGTACGAGAAGGTGATCTTCCGGAACGCGTCGATGCTGCTGCGTCCGAAGACGGGGCTCAACGACATGATCGTCGAGCTCACTCCCGGGACGCCGGACGCCGGACACGCACCTGACGGCTACACGGTGCCGGTTCAGGAAACGCTGCCGAACGTCAACCTCGACGAGTTCCTCGCTTCGCTCGACCGCGACACGCGCGACTACCTCAAGCTCCTCCTCGCCGGCGGCGGCCAGGGCCTTCACCACCAGGGGAAGCCGCTGTCCGCGACGCTCCGCCGCTTCGACCCGACCAGCCGAGACATTCGCCTGATCACCAAGGAGGTCGCCAAGCGCCGCAAGAACCTTGCCCATGTCATCCACAGCTTCCAGCTGCTCGCGACGGAGCTCGGCAACCACAACAAGGACCTTGCCGAGTGGGTCGACTCCTCGAACGCCGTGTTCCAGTCGTTCGCGAGGCAGCAGGCCAACCTCAAAGAGACGGTTCACCTGCTGCCGGCCGGACTCGCCGCCACCAACAAGGCGGTCGCAAGCGCGGATCGCGTCGCCATCAACCTGGGTCCCGCCGCGCGGTCGCTCCTGCCAGGCGCGCAGGCACTCGCTTCCTCGCTGCGAGACTCGCGTGCCTTCTTCAAGGCTTCGGTGCCCCCGATCAGGGACCAGATCCGCCCGTTCGTCCGTGCTGCGAGGGGTCCCGTCAGGACGCTCCGCCCGGCGAACGCCAACCTCGCGAAGATCACGCCCGATCTGACAACTTCGTTCAGGGTGCTGAACCGCTTCCTCAACGAGTGGGCGTACAACCCGCCCGGGTCGGCGGAAGGGTTCCTCTTCTACACGATCTGGGGCGCCCACATCGGGGCATCGATCTTCAGCACCTCAGACGCGCAGGGGCCGCTCCAGAGGGGCGTGATCCTCACGACCTGCCAGAGCCTCGGAATTCTCCAGTCGATCACCGCGGTCGACCCGCAGCTCGCCACCTACATCCAGCTCTTCAACCCGCCGACGCAGGGACAGGCCTGCGGCACCAGGTAAGCCGTGCAGAAGCAAGCACCGACACTCGGCCGGATCCTGATAATGGCGACGTTCACGTTGTCGTGCTTCGGACTACTGCTCTTCCTGTGGGCGTCGTTTGGAGGCGCAGTCCCCTTGAAGCCGCGCGGCTTCGAGTTCAAGGCGTCCTTCGCCGAGGCGACCCAGCTCGCGCAGGAAGCGGACCTGCGCATCTCCGGCGTGCGGGTCGGCAAGGTCAAGAAGATCGGCCTGGGGGACAACGGGCGAACGGAGGCGACCATCGAGCTGGAGCGTAAGTACGCGCCTCCGCCTTCCGACTCCAAGGCGATTCTTCGCCAGAAGACTCTGCTGGGCGAGACCTATGTCGAGATGACTCCCGGGACGAAGGGAGCACCTCCGCTCCCCGAGGGCGCCACGCTTGCCGTGAAGAACGTCGCCCCTACGGTGGAGCTCGACGAGATCCTCCGTTCGTTCGACGCAAAGACACGGCAGGCCTTCCAGGTCTGGCAACAGTCCGTGGCGCTTGGTATCGCCGGGCGCGCCCAGGACTTCTCTGACACGCTTGCGAACCTGGAGCCGTTCGCGGACGACACGAACGCGGTCCTCGAGATCCTGAACTCGCAGTCGCGGGCGACGAAGCTGCTCATCCGCAACACGGGTGAGTTCTTCGCCGCGCTCACCAGGGACGACGGCGAGCTCGCCGACCTGATCCAGAACTCGAACCGGGTTTTCGCCACCACCGCGGAACGCGACGACCAGATCAGGGGCTTCTTCAGGGCGCTACCGGAGTTCATCGATCAGTCAAAGCTGACGCTACGGCGGCTCCAGTCCTATGCCGCGAACACGAACCCGTTGATCACGGAGCTTCATCCCTGGGCTCGCGCGGCGAGCGACACGTTCGAAAGCGTCAACGGCTTCGCGCCGGACTTCAACCGGTTCATGCAGGCGCTGGGTCCCGCTGTAACGGCATCGAAGAGCGGTTTCCCCGCGGGAACGCAGTTCCTGGACGAGCTCCGTCCGCTGCTCGCCCAGCTCGACCCGTTCCTCCGCAACTTCAACCCGTTCCTGCGATACCTGGGGACATTCAAGCGCGAGTTCGCCGCGTTCTTCGCGAACATGACCGCCGCCACGAACTACAACGACCGGCCGGGAACGCCGGTGCGAGCAATCCGCTTGAGCATTCCGGCGAACCCCGAGTCCTTCGCGCCATATCCCCGCAGGATCGGCCCGAACCGTGGCAACGCTTACTTCCAGCCGGGCGCGTACGACCTGCTCAGGCTGGGGCTCAACGTCTTCAGCGACGCAAACTGCAGCAGGGGTGGGTACCCCAACCTGCCGGCGCCGGACGCCAACTTCAGCGCGGACCTTCGGGATCGGATCTTCAAGTACTACTGGAAGGGCACGTTCGACGGCGTGACCCCGGCGTGCAGGCAGCAGGGCAAGACGCCGTTCGGCGGCGAGACCACCGACTTCCCGCACGTGCGTGAGGATCCGCGGCCGTGATCCCCACCGACAGTCCGGATCGGCTCGCCCCGCGGCCTTCTGAGACACCCGCCCACTGATAGATTCGGGTCCGTGAGAGAGCGTGGCCTCGCTCCCGTCGGCGAGGGCCTTGAGGACTCGTCGAAAGGAAGACCGCAGTGCCGGTAAGAGTTGGCATCAATGGGTTCGGGCGCATTGGCCGCAACATGTTCAGGGCGTCGTTCGAGCGCGGGCTCGAGATCGACTTCGTTGCCGTAAACGACCTCACCGATGCCAACACGCTGGCCCATCTCTTGAAGTACGACTCTACGCTCGGCGCCTTTCCGGCCGGCATCTCGAGCTCCGAGGATGCGATCGAGGTCGACGGCAAGGCGCTCAAGGTCTTGAGCGAGACCGATCCCGGCAAGCTGCCGTGGGGCGACCTCGGCGTCGACGTCGTCGTCGAGTCGACCGGTCTCTTCACTGATCGGAAAAGCTCTTCCAAGCACCTCGAGAGCGGTGCCAAGAAGGTGGTGATCTCGGCCCCCGCGAAGGACCCCGACGTCACCGTGCTGCTGGGAGTCAACTTCGACGACGCCTACGACCGCGACTCTCACAACATAATCTCCAACGCCTCATGCACGACGAACTGCCTGGCTCCGCTCGCCAAGGTGCTGAACGAGGGCGTGGGCATCAAGCACGGGCTGATGACGACCATTCACGCCTATACCGCCGATCAACGCCTTCAGGACCTTCCGCACAGCGATCTTCGAAGGGCACGCGCGGCCGCCATCAACCTGATTCCCACCTCCACCGGCGCCGCGAAGGCAATCGGCCTGGTGGTGCCCGAGCTCGATGGGCGCCTGAACGGGGTCTCGATCCGCGCGCCGGTTGCGACCGGCTCGGTGGTGGACCTGGTGTGCGAGGTCGAGCGCGAGACTTCGGTCGAAGAGGTGAACGGCTTTTACAAGCAGGCAGCCGAAAGCGACCGTTACCAGGGCATCCTCACCTACGTGGACGATCCCATCGTCTCGACCGACATCAACAAGTCGCACTACTCCGCGATTTTCGACTCCGGGCTGACGATGGTGACCGACGCGACGCTGGTGAAGGTGTTCGCCTGGTACGACAACGAGTGGGGCTATTCTTGCCGGCTTGCGGAGCTGGTGACCAAAGTCCTCTAGGGACCTCCAAAGACCGCGGCGGCTTCCTGGACAGGGCCGGCCTGTCTTGATCGCCACCGCGGCTGATTCCCGGCGGCTCTTTCCGAAGAAGACCGTCAGAGACGTCGATGTCACCGACAAGCGGTGCCTGGTGCGAGTCGATTTCAACGTCCCCCTCGAGCGCGACGGTGCGACGATCGTCGTCGAGGACGACAGCCGCATCAGGGCCGCGCTGCCGACGATCGACTATCTGAAAACGCGGAACGCCGGCCTCGTGCTGGTCTCTCATCTCGGGCGTCCGCAGGATCGCGAGCCCGAGCTGTCGATGGCCCCTGTCTCCCGCCGCCTGGCGGAGCTGGTCCAGGGAGAGGTTCGCCAGGCGGCAAACGTGGTGGGAGACGAGGTCGAGGCTGCAAGTCACGAGATCGGTCCGGGGCAGATGCTGGTGCTCGAGAACTGCCGGTTCGAACCCGGCGAGACCAGGAACGATCCCGAGCTCGTCCGCCGGCTCGCGCGTCTCGGGGACATCTTCGTGAACGACGCCTTCGGCACCGCACACCGTGCCCATGCAACCACCGAGGGCGTCGCGCACGAGCTGCCGGCGGTGGCCGGCTTTTTGCTGGAGCGCGAGGTATCGGTCTTGCGATCGCTCCTGAAAGAGCCGCGACATCCGTTTGTCGTTTTGCTCGGGGGCGCGAAGGTAGGCGACAAGATCGGCGTGATCGAGCAGTTTCTTGGCCTCGCCGACGTCATTTTGATCGGGGGAGCGATGTGCTTCGCGTTCCTCGCGGTCCGGGGTGTTCCGACCGGTGACTCACTTCTGAACGAGGGGGACGTCGAGCATGCTCGTCGTCTTCTCGAGCTCGGCGACCGGAGCAGCTGCCGCATCGAGCTCCCCCGTGATCTCGTCGTGACGGAGCGGCTCGAGCCAGGTGGTTCGGTGAAAGAGCTCGACGACACCGCTGTCCCCGCCGGCTGGATGGGGGTCGACATAGGACGCCGCACGGCTGAGTTCTGGGCAGATGAGATCGCGAGGGCGTCGACCGTGTTTTGGAACGGTCCGGTGGGAGTCTTCGAGTTGTTTCCCGCCGGCACTCGCACGATCGCCGAGGCGCTCGCGGAATCAGACGCGACGACTGTCGCAGGGGGAGGAGACACTGCCGCTGCGCTCGAGCGCTTCGGCCTCGCCTCCAAGCTCACTCACGTCTCGACCGGCGGCGGTGCGTCGCTGGAGCTGCTCGAGGGACGGCGGTTGCCGGGCGTGGAGGCGTTGGACGATGCCTGATGGAGGACGCCTCGCAGCACCTTCCTGCGAGGTGCGATGAGCGCCAAGAACGAGGTCGGAAGCATCCGCCGGCCGCTCATCGCAGCCAACTGGAAGATGCACATGACAAACGAGCAGGCCGAGGGCTTCCTCGGCCGCTTCCTGCCCGCCCTCGACGAGGTAGGCAGGAGGGCGCAGGCGAGCAGGAAGCGCCTCGCCGACGTACTTCTCTGCCCGCCCTTCACCGCCATTCGCACCGTCGTCGAGCGGACGCTGGAATCCCCGATTCGGGTTGGTGCACAGAACATGCACGAGCTGCCCGAGGGCGCCTATACCGGAGAGATCTCGGCGCCGATGCTGGTGGAGCTTGGGGTGAGCGCGGTCGTGCTCGGTCATTCGGAGCGGCGCCAGCACTTTGGCGAGAACGACTGGGCGTTGCAGCGTAAGGTGCCCGCGGCCCTCGAGGCGGGGCTCATGCCGATTCTCTGTGTCGGCGAGACCGAGGAGGAGCGCGACGCCGGCGAGACCGAACGGAAGCTACGCCGCCAGATCGAGGCGGATCTAGCGGTGGTCGAGGATGGGCTCCTCCCGTTCGTGGTGATCGCTTACGAGCCGATCTGGGCGATCGGAACCGGGCGGACCGCGTCTCCCGAGCAGGCCCAGGAGGCTGTCGCGTTCGTGCGGGCGCTGGTCGGTGACCGCGACGACTCAGCCGCGGAACACATGCGTGTGCTCTATGGCGGAAGCGTCTCCGCGGCCAATGCGGCGGAATTGCTCGCCCAACCCGACGTCGACGGTGCGCTCGTCGGCGGCGCCAGTTGCGATTCCGACGAGTTCACAGCGATCGTGGCGGCAGCGGGCCCCTCGATGCAGCGATGAGTGAGGGCTCTGGGGCAGCTGCATCCGCTCCGGCAGAAGGAGGGCGGACTGGATGCTGACGCCGGGTCCGACCAGAGAGGAGCTGCCTCTTCCCTCGGTGACGATTGTCGTGCTGGACGGTTGGGCGCTCGCGCCGCCTGGACCGGGCAACGCGGTCGCCTTGGCGGACACGCCGGTATTCGACGAGCTCTGGTCGCGTTACCCGCACGCCACGCTCGACGCGTCGGGAACCAGCGTCGGCCTTCCCGAGGGGCAGATGGGAAACTCGGAGGTCGGGCACCTCAACCTCGGAGCTGGAGCTGTCGTCAAGCAGGATCTGGTTCGAATCGACGACGCGATCGCTGACGGCAGCTTCTTCCGAAACGAGGCGCTGCTCCGCGTATGCGGCGCAGCGCGCCAGAGCGGCCGTCTTCACCTGGCCGGCCTCGTCTCGGATGGCGGCGTCCACTCCAGCATGAACCACCTTCGGGCTTGCGTGCAGCTCGCGGCAAGCGAACGCGTCCCCGAGCTCGTCGTACACGCGTTCACCGACGGTCGCGATACGTCCCCGACGTCCTCACCGCGCTACATCGCGCAGCTCGAGAGCTGGCTAGGTGAAGCTTCCGAGCCCGGCACGCAGTCGCGGGTCGCCTCGCTGATGGGCCGGTACTGGGCGATGGACCGAGACAGTCGGTGGGACAGAACCAAGAAAGCGTATGACGCGATCGTCCACGGTGAGGGATTGGTTGCAGCGACCGCGGACGCGGCGATCAAACAAGGCTACGGGCGCGACGAGACCGATGAGTTCATCCAGCCGACGGTGATCGGAGAGCCGGGAGCTGGCGCCGTCCGCGCGGGCGATGGCGTGCTCTTCTTCAACTTCCGCCCTGACCGTATGCGACAGCTCACGATGGCGTTCGGCGAGCCGGACCTCGACGCGTTCCCCCGCGAAAGCGCTCCCGAGGTGCATCTGACCACCATGACCCGCTACCGCGAGGATTGGCCTTATCCCGTGGCTTTTCCACCTGCGAGGCCCCCGGCGACGATCGCGGAGCTGCTCGCAGCACGCGGGGAACGTCAGCTTCATGTCGCGGAGACCGAGAAGTACGCTCACGTCACCTACTTCTTCAACGGGGGTGAGGAGGAACCGTACGACGGCGAGGAACGCTGCCTCGTTCCCTCTCCCCGCGACGTCGCGACCTATGACCAAAAGCCGGAAATGAGTGCTCCGGAGGCTTCCGAGGAGTTCGCCCGGTGCTGGCGAGAGGCGGCAGCCGGCAATCGGCCCTTCCGGTTCGGCATCATCAACTTCGCGAACCCGGACATGGTGGGACACACGGGAAGCATTCCCGCCGCCAAAAGGGCGGTCGAGACCGCGGATCGCTGCCTCGGCACGGTTGTCGAGGCCGTCCATGGATCTCGGGGGGCGGTTATCGTCACCGCCGACCACGGCAACGCGGATGAGATGCTTGCGCCCGACGGTAGGCCCAACACCGCGCACTCGACCAATCCCGTCCCGATCATCGTGACGGTCGCCGGCCTCCGCCTGGCCGAGGGCGGCATCCTGGCGGACGTCGCTCCCACGGCGCTGGCGCTGCTCGGAATCGAGAAGGACGCCGGGATGACCGGCGGGTCGCTCGTCGTGGGCAGCTAGCGCACTCCTGGAAGCCCACGAGCAACAGCTTTGGATCGGCCTCCGCAAAACGGATTTCTGGCCCCTGGAGGGCGGGGCAGCTCTCGACCACGAGGAGAAGGGAAGCGGCTATTTCCGCGTGGAGCGGACGCGGTCGGATGTGTCAGAAGGCCGCCACTTCGAGCGGCCTTCTGACTTTTCCCTACCTGGCTACTTGTTCCGCGTCCCCTGGTCGATCAGGTCCCTTATTCCCTGGACCTGGTCCTTCACCGTGTCACGCACCACCTGCTCGAAGTGCTGGCTGTTCGAGGTGTCGGAGGTCAGGATGATCACGGCCGCGACGATCGCCGCGATCAGGACGAACAGGAACAGCAGCGCGAGAAACCGCGTGAGTCCACCGCCGCGGCGGCGGGCTCGCGGCGGTGGACGGCGAGCGGGCTCGCTCGGATAGGCGACCGCGGGCGGCGGGGGGGAGACGACGACTTCGGTTGCTGCGGTCGGCGGGACGTATGTGGGTGTGGCGGCTGAACCGTCACCGGCGGCTGCCTCGAGCGCCATCGTGACTGCGGTATCGCGCCCGAGGGCCGCCTCTTCGATCGCGTCACGCATCTCCGTCGCAGTGGCGTAACGGTGACGCGGATCGGAGGCAAGACAGCACGCCAGTGCCCGGTCGAGGGCCGGGCCGACGTCGTGGTTGAAGTTGCTGAGCGGTGCCGGCTCTGATTCCTGTTGCTGGAGCGCGAGCTCGGTCAGCGAGCTCGCCTCATAGGGAAGGCGGCCCGCGAGCAGCTGATACAGAACCACTCCGAGCGAGTAGATGTCCGAGCTTGGCGAGGCCTCCTCGCCACGGGCCCGCTCGGGAGAGAGATAGGCGGCCGTTCCAAGGACCGAACCGATCTTCGTGATCGAGGAGTCCTCTGCCGCCTTCGCGATTCCGAAGTCGGCCAACTTGACTACGCGCTCGTCGTTGATCATCAGATTGCCCGGCTTCACGTCGCGGTGAATGACGCCGTGACGGTGTGCGTAGTCGAGGCCGTTGCACGCCTGACTGATGATGTCGACGGCGCGCTCGATCGGCACTGGTTCGGGCCGGCGGACGATGTCGCCGACGCTTCGTCCCTCCACGTACTCCATGACTATGTAGTGACGGCCCGTCTCCTGGTCCTGGCCCGAGTCGTAGACCTGAACGACGTTCGGATGAACGAGCTTTGCCGCAGCGAGCGCCTCGCGGCGGAACCGAGCCACGAATGCCTCGTCCTCGGCGAGATGCTCCGCGAGAACCTTGACCGCCACCTGCCGCTCGAGCACCAGATCCAGCGCGAGAAAGACCGTGGACATGCCGCCCGAACCAAGCCGGCGGTCGAGCCGGAAGCGCCCAACGATCTCCGCTCCGAGCATGGCGCTCAACTAAAAACCCGTGCCCCCGTTGCCGCCCGTGCTGTCTCCGCTGCCGCCGGTCGTTCCACCGTCTCCGCCCTGGTTTTCCCCGGGTCCCACCGGACCGCTTGTTCCCTGCCCATTGCCGTTCCCATTCCCGTTCTTGGGCTTCTTGGCCTTCTTCTCCTTTCCATTGCCGTTCTCCTCCGGCTGTTGTTGCTGGGGTTGGGCGGGGGCAGGGGTGGTGGTCGCAGCTGCCTGGCACTGACCGGCGATCAGCCGCTCGAGTCGGTTCGCGCTGGAGACCACCGCGTTGCGGAGGTCGACGTCGACTCTCGACGGTAGCGCGCCGACCTGCTGTCGCAGCAGGCCGGTCTCAGCCTGAGCGCCCTGGCAGTCCCCGTCATCGACGAGGCGCTGAACCTGATCGAGGGTGGTGGTCAGGCGTGAGGAGGCGG